>JAABUS010000428.1_pt1 | contig 107573 bp, 103 predicted proteins | sample 5560161 | NCBI WGS metagenome assembly JAABUS01 (sample SAMN10711885, study PRJNA513376) | rock metagenome | isolation source: Antarctica rocks | place: Antarctica: Victoria Land, Trio Nunatak nord | collected 2016-01-04
CGGACGACCCGGGATCGGCCGAAGCCGATCCCGGGTCGCCGTGTTGCGCTGACTAGGAAGGCATCCGAGCCAGGAAGTTGTCCTGCTGCGGGACCGGCACGCCCTGTCCCAGGAGCGGGACGGAGACGTAGTTGGCGTTGAAGTGGACGTAGGTACGGTTCGGGGCGGCGAACACCTCGATGTAGTCGCCGATGAACCGGCCGTCGTTGAACAGCGGGTCGGCCTCCGGCTCGTTGGAGAACGGAGTCACCCGCTCCCGCTTGGTGACACCGGCGTTGCGGCTGTCGACCGTGATGAGCTCGACGTCCTGCCGGTTGTGGAACACCCGGTCGTACTTGCTGGTGAAGTACGCCAGCGTGACGGCCGCTTCGTTGCGGTCCTTCGAGATCGTCGGGAAGTAGTTCTCGCCCGCGGTGGACACCACCGCCGGCCGGGTCCAGCTGCGGCCGAGGTCGTCGGAGTAGGTCAGCTTGATCCGCGCGTTCTCACAGATCGAGTCGAAGACGCGGACCTGGCAGGCCTCCCAGGTGACGAACACTCTCGGCTTGCCGTTCACGATCTTGACCGTGTTCTTCGGGTAGGTCGCGATCCGGAACCCGTCGGCGTGCAGGTTGCCGCCGAAGGGGATGGCCAGCTTCTCCGGGTAGACCACGCGGGTCGGTCCGAAGTTCGTGCTACCTGGCTCGGCCACGCGCAGCTTGTGGACGAAGGTCTGCGGCGTGCCCTCGAGCTCGCCCTTGATCTCCGACCAGGTGATGTAGGTGCGACCCTGGGCGTCGATCGTGACGTCACTGAACTGGACGTCCTTGTCCCGGCCGCTGATCTTGATCGGGTCGGTGCACCGACTCAGGTCCTCGGTGCAGCGGACGGCGTGGATGGCCGCGCCGGTGAACTCCTGGGTCGGGGTGGGCGTCACGTCGAAGTCGGAGTAGGTGACCCAGACCACCATGCCGGCGTCGCCGCTGCGGCCGACCGTCATCCACTCCTTGTCGAGGAAGTGTCCCTTCTCCTTGCTCTGGGCAACCGCACGCCGTACCGGCCAGCACGACGGCGCGTCGCCGCCGGGGCAGGACGCCAGTCGGTCCGGAGTGGTGCGGTAGACGCCGATGCCGCTCGGCTTCCCGAACGGGTCGAACGGGTCGTAGTTGAGGCTGGCGGCGTAGAGGTAGTCACACTTCTCGGTCGCGACATCGACCGGGTCGCCACCGGAGGGAACCTGCTTGCCGAAGACGCCGACCGTGGGCAGCAGGCCCTCGTTGGTCAGGCTCTTGCCGCCGTTGTTGGAGAAGTGCCAGCCGGTGAAGTTGCCCTTGGGGTTGACCAGACCGCGGTAGTCGTTGGTCCCGCCGAGGACGACGTCCGGCTTGTTCCAACAAGCACTGACCGAATCCTCGTTCTGCGGCAGGCCGAGCGAGTCGCGGTTGAAGCGGAGCAGGCCATCCACCGTGCGGGCGGCGGCCGGAGCCGAGCCGCCGGCGGCCTTGGCCTGGCCGATCGCCTTCGCGGCCGCCTCGTAGCCGGGACGGACCTCCTCGGGGGCGTCCTGCGGGTGCATGAGGTACTGCCGGGACGTCACGCCCGAGGACAGGTGCGAGAGAACGCCGGCACCCTTGGACTCGTTGCCCGCCTGGCCGCTGCCGCTCGTCAGCGATACCAGGGGGAAGAGCAGCAGGAGCGGTGTGCTCCATTTCGCTGCACGGACGGTTGTGCGATGCATGCGGCCTCCAAGGCCTCGACAACTTCTGCTCCGGTCGCCCGTCCGGGTCGGACGGCGACGCGATGGGCCCAACAGTGCCGTATCGCGGCCCGCTCCGCTGCCGAGCCGCCAAATCTTCTCGCGGTCTCGAGACGCCTGAATGTTTCTGGGGTCTGTGGGACAACTGAGACCACAACCTGGCCCGTCGACACGCCGTTCCAGGGATCCGCGGCTCCGGTCGGCTAGGTCTTCGGAGCGTCACCATGGTGAATGCCTACGGTGGGCGGTATGGACCGCTCGGAGGTGCGCGAGCTGCTCGCCCGCGTGGCAGCCGGCGCCACCGGGGTCGACGCGGCGGTCGAGCAGCTCGCGGCGGGGCCCCTTGGCGCCGACCTGGGGTACGCCGACCTCGGCTTCGCCCGGCTCGATACCCACCGCGGCCTGCGCACCGGCGACCCCGAGGTCGTCTACGGCGCGGGCAAGACCCCGGAGCAGACGGTGGCGCTGCTGCAGGCCTTGGTGCGGGGACCTGGGGATCGGCCGGCAGTGGCCACCAGGGTGCCGCCGGCGGGGTTGACCGCGGTGCTGGCCGCCTTCCCGAACGCTCTGGTCGATCTCGAGGCCGGTTGTGTCGCGGTGGGCCCACTGCCGGCGACGACCGGCGGCGTCTGCGTGGTCAGCGCCGGTACCAGCGACGGGCCCGTGGCCGGCGAGGCAGCGTTCGTCGCACGCGCGTTCGGGACGGCGGTGGAGCGGGTGACCGACGTCGGCGTCGCTGGCCTCCACCGGCTGGTAGCCGCCCGAGCAGCTCTCGAGGCAGCGGACTGTCTGGTCGTGGTGGCCGGCATGGAGGGAGCCCTGCCGAGCGTGGTGGGTGGCCTGGTCGGCACGCCGTGCGTCGCTGTACCGACCAGTGTCGGCTACGGGGCGTCGTACGGCGGCCTCGCGGCACTGCTCGCGATGCTGAACTCCTGTGCGCCCGGCGTGGTGGTGTGCAACATCGACAACGGCTTCGGCGCCGGCGTGTTCGCCGCCCGCGTCGCCCGCCGGGCCGCGCATCGATGAACCGGATCGCCTGGTGGGACTGCTCCGCGGGCGCGAGCGGCGACATGTTCCTCGGCGCCCTGGTCGGTGCCGGAGCGCCGATCGCCACCCTGCAGGCCGCCGTCGACGCCATAGCCACCGAACCGGTGCTTCTCTCGGTCGGCGAGGTCACCCGTGGTGGGCTGGCCGCGACGAAGATCGACGTCGTGGCCCCACGCTCCGCGGTGGTTCGCACCTGGGCGTCGGTGCGCGGTCTGCTCGAGTCGGCGGACCTCCCGGAGCCGGTCCGGCGTACCGCTCTGACCGTCTTCGCCGCGCTGGCGGCGGCCGAGGCGGCGGCCCACGGCACGACCCCCGAGGAGGTGCACTTCCACGAGGTGGGGGGCCTGGACGCGATCGCCGACATCGTGGGGGCGGCGGCCGGTCTGCACGCGTTGGGCATCGCGGCCGCCACGGCCTCGCCCGTGACGCTGGGTTCGGGCACGATCGACAGCTCGCACGGCCTGCTGTCGGTGCCCACGCCGGCCGTCGTCTCGCTGCTCTCGGCCGCCGGCGCGCCGATGTCCGCCGGGCCGGCCCGCTACGAGATGTGTACGCCGACTGGCGCGGCGCTGCTGGCAGCGACCGTGACCAGGTGGGGCGGGCTCCCGCCCATGCAGGTGGCAGCGGTCGGAACCGGTGCGGGCAACCGCGAGCTCGACGAGCTGCCGAACGTCCTGCGGCTTGTGCTGGGCACGCCGGCAGCCGCAGCCGAGGAGCTCCCGGCCGACATGCTCGTGCTGGAGGCGAACGTCGACGACCTCGATCCGCGACTGTGGCCCGCGGTGCTCGGTCGGCTGCTCGAGGCCGGCGCCGCGGACGCCTGGCTGACCCCCATCCTGATGAAGAAGGGCCGCCCGGCGCATACCCTCGCCGTGCTGGTGGCGCCCAGCGGGGCCGACGCCGTCCGCCGGATCGTCTTCACCGAGACGACGACGATCGGGCTACGGGAGTCGCGGATCAGCCGGCAGGTCCTGGCCCGGGAGACCACCACGGTGACGGTCGACGGTCAGGTGATCCGGATGAAGATCGCCCGGCTGGCCGGCGCCGTGGTCAACGCCGTACCGGAGTACGACGATGTGGCCGCGGCTGCGGCCGCGCTCGGGCGGCCCGCCAAGGCGGTGCTGGTCGCCGCGACCGCTGCGGCGGCGGCCGCCGGCCTGGCTCCGTGACACCGGCGAGCTCAGTTTCAGGAGACCGGTACGGCGGCGAGAAAGGCCACGGACCCCGCGATGGCGCCGGCGGGACCGCGTAGGGGGGCGGCGACGGCGTCGAGGGTAAGCCGACTGCCGTCGTCGCGACGGATCCGCAGCAGCCCGCGGGCCGGCGCTCCGGACCGCAGCACCAGCAGTGGGGCGATGCGCTCGGCATAGTCGGTGTCGGGACGGGCGGCGGCGGTGAAGTCGATCACGGCGAGTACCTCGAGCAGGCGACGGCCGATGATCTCGGTCCCCGGTCGTCCGAACAGGGCGGCGGCAGAGGCCGACGCGGCGGCCAGCCGGCCGTCCAGGAGGAGCACGAGGCAGGGATCCGCTGCGGCGGCAACCGCGTCTACCCACGGTCGCACCTCGCCCGGCGTGCCGGGAACCTGCGGCGGACCGGTCGGGGGGAGGTCCAGCGGCACCAGGCGCAGCACCAGGGCACCTCGACGGCTCATCTCCGGCTCCCCATGCTGGCCATCCTCTCGGCCGGGGGCCCCTCCTGTGCGGTCTATCGCCGGCTGGTGACTAAGCGGTCACAAAGCGAACCGCCCCGCCCCCGACGGGGGCGGGGCGGTTCACCGAACCTACCGGGTGCGCGTGTCGTCCCTACGGTCGGTGACATCGCCGCCGTCGGTCTCGATCTGCTCCTTGCGAACCTGCTCGGTGACCTCGACGTTCTCGGTCACCTGCTCCTTGCCAAGGCGCACCCGCTCGACCGGCACGGTCTCCTTCTCCACGACCGGGCGCTCCTCGGTGAGGGTCACCTCGTGGACATCCTCGGTCAGGTCCGGCCCCGACATGGCGTCGCCGACGTTGGCGTCGGTGATCGGCTCGCGATCGATCCGGACCTCCTCGCGGGTGACCGGCACGGTCTGCTGCACGTTCTCCGTGGTGACGTACTTGCGCAGCCGAGCCCGGCCTACTTCCTGCTGCTCCGTGCCGACGCGCAGGCGCTCTTCCGAGCGGGTCATCGCGTCGTCGGTGGTGTCGCTGACCCCGGCCCGGGACGTCGCGTCGTAGCCCTCGGTCCGGGTAGTCGTCTGGTCGTAGTCGTAGTCGCGGGTCGTGTCGTTGTAGCCGCCCGGCGCGCTCATGTTGTAGTGCTGGTAGAGGCGCTGCTCCTCCTCCGGCGTGATCTCGCCGTCGGGGTCGACGTTCGGAGCCGACTTGACCAGATCCTTGTCGTAAGGGACCGACACGTCGTCGCCGGTCATGTTGGCGCCGCTGACCGGCACGAAGTTGGTCTTCGAACCGAACATGCCGGTGTTTACCGTCGCGAACGTCGGCTCACCGGTGTCCTTGTCGGCGTAGAGCTGGTCGATGGTCCCGATCTTCGAACCGTCGGACCCGATGAGGTCCCGGCCGGCCCAGCTGGCGTAGTCGTGGTTCATGGCACTCCGTCCCTTGGCGTGTGAGCCCTCTTGCGGGGCCACCTCTCGCCCCGGAGGCTTACCGATGTGGCGGGCCTGAAACCACCTCGGCGCGCGGAACATCTCCGGAGGTCCTAACCTCCCTGCGTGCGCGTGCTCGTCACCGGCGGGGCCGGCTTCATCGGCTCGCACGTGGTGGAGGAGCTCCTCCGGCGCGGTGCCCACGTACGGGTCCTCGACGCCCTGCTGCCGGCAGCCCACGCTCCCGGTACGGCCCTGCCGACGACCGACGGGGAGGCCGTGCTCGGCGACGTCCGGGACCCGGTCGTCGTACGCCGTTGCCTTGCCGGCGTCGACGCGGTCTGTCACCAGGCGGCGATGGTCGGCCTCGGTGTGGACGTCGGGGACCTCCCCGACTACGTCAGCTGCAACGACCTGGGCACCGCCGTGCTGCTGCGGGAGATGGCGGCGGCCGGGGTGCGCCGGCTGGTGCTGGCCTCCTCGATGGTGGTCTACGGGGAGGGGCGCTACCGCTGCCACCGGCACGGGGTCGTGCGGCCGGGCCCGCGGACGGAGGCCGACCTCGCCGCCGGCCGGTTCGAGCCGCGCTGTCCCGAGTGCGCCGGTGAGCTGACCATGGCCACGGTGCCGGAGGACGCACCGCTGGACCCCCGCAACGTCTACGCCGCGACCAAGGTCGCGCAGGAGCACCTGTCCGCTTCATGGGCCCGCAGCGTCGGGGGGAGCGTCACGGCGCTGCGGTACCACAACGTCTACGGGCCGCGGATGCCGCGGGACACCCCATACGCCGGCGTCGCGGCGATCTTCCGTTCCGCGCTGTCGGCGGGGCGCGCCCCCCAGGTGTTCGAGGACGGCCACCAGCGCCGCGACTTCGTCCACGTCCGTGACGTGGCCCGCGCGAACCTGCTGGCGCTGTCGGCGGGGCCCGGGCCGGGCTTTGCGGCGTACAACGTGGCCAGTGGGGAGCCGCACACGGTGGGCGAGATGGCGACCGCGCTTGCGGCGGCGTACGGCGGGCCGCGACCCGAGGTGACCGGGGAGTACCGGCTCGGCGACGTGCGGCACATCGTCGCTGAGCCGGACCTAGTGCGCCGGCGCCTCGGTTTCGTCGCGGGGATCCCGTTCGCCGACGGGATGCGCGAGCTCGCCACCGCCCGCCTGCGCGGAGCCGGCCAGCGCGGCGTCGGAATGGCGGGTGACACCGACGAAGTACTTGGTCACGGCATTGACCACCGCGGCGATCGGGACGGACACCAGCGCGCCAGGGATACCGGCCAGGATGGCGCCGGTCGTGATCGCGAGCACGACCGCTAGCGGGTGCAGGTTCACCGCACGGCCGAGGACGAGCGGCTGCAGCACGTGGGCCTCGATCTGCTGCACCGCGATCACAGCCGCGAGCACCAGCAGCGCTGCGAACGGGCCCTTGGCGACCAGGGCGACGAGCACAGCGGCGGCCCCGGCGGCGGTCGCACCGGCCAGCGGGATGAAGGCGGCGAAGAAGGTCAGCAGCGCCAGCGGCACTACCAGCGGAACCCGGATGAGCAGCAACGAGAGCCCGATGAAGACGGCGTCGAAGGTGGCGACCAGGACGGTGCCACGCACGTAGCCGGTCAGGGCGGTCCAGGCCCGGCTGCCCGCCTCCCGTACGTGATGCTGGGAGCCGCGGGAGAACAGGCCGACCACCCAGCGCCAGATCCGCTCCCCGTCATAGACCAGGAAGAACGTCGTGAACAAGGCGAGCAACAGCCCGGTCACGACCTCACCGGCCAGCGTGGCTCCCGAGAGCACGCCGGCCGTGATCTTCTCCCGGTTCTGGCTGACGGCGCTGTTGACCGACGCCCCCAACCGGTCGAGCGACTTGGCGTCGAGGTTGAAAGGCGCTCCGGCCAGGTAGTCGCGCACCCGGCCGAGCCCCCCACCGAGGCTCTCGCGTAGGGCCGGGATCTCCGCACCGGTGCGGTTGGCCACGAATGCGACGACGAGGCCGACCACGAGCAGGGCGGTCAGCATGCTCACCCAGGTGGCCAACAGCCTGGGCGCCCCGGCGGCCCGCAGTCGAAGCGCGAGGGGTCTGAGCAGTGAGGTGAAGAACAGCGCGGCGACGAAGGCCAGCGCCAGGACGCGCAACCGGGCCACGAGCAGCAGCAGCAGCAGCACCGCGGCCACCACGGCGATCACCCGCCAGCTCCAGGCGGCGGCGGCGCGCAGCAACGGCGGGACGTCGGCGGACTCCGGGCGTCCTCGGACCAGGCTGCGGGACCCGGGGTCGGGTGCGGCACTCGCCGAGGACAGCGTCGCGACCGGGCGGCCCGACGCCGCCCCGGCGTCGGGGGGAGCCGCCGGCACCGGGGCGGAGCGACGGTGTGAGGCGGCCCGATCTCCAGACCGGCGCAGGGACGACATGACCCCGATGCTGCCCGAAGTGAGCATCAGGTACGCCTGCCGGGCGTCGGCTACCCGGCGCCGGCCGCCAACGGCAGCCGCACGACGAATCGGCAGCCGGCTCCGACGTTGGTCACGTCGATCTCCCCGGAATGCGCCTGGACTATGCCGCGGGAAATCGCGAGCCCGAGCCCGGCGCCACCATCAGGCTCCGGAGTCCGAGCGGCGGTGCCGCGGAACGCAACGTCGAAGACCCGGGGGAGGTCGGCGGCCGGGATGCCGCCGCAGGCGTCGGAGACGGTGACGTAGGCGCAGCCGTCCTCCACAGCGCCGACCAACTCCACGGCGCCGTCGCTGGCCGTGTGCCGGATCGCGTTGGCGAGCAGGTTGCGCAGGACCCGGCCGAGCTCCGGTACGTCTACCCGCACCGGCAGCCCGTCCGGCGCCCGCCCCTGGAGCCGGACGCCCTTGGCGCGGGCCAGCGGGTCGGCACTGGCCAGGGCGTCGGAGACCAGGTCGGCCAGGGCCACCTGCTGCAAGGACAGCCGCAGCGAGCCGGCGTGGATCCGGGAGAGCTCGAAGAGGTCGTCGACGAGCCCGGTGAGACGGTCGGTCTCGACAAGCATCCGACCGTGGTAGCGCTCCACCGTCTCGGCGTCGTCGACCACGCCGTCCTCCAGCGCCTCGGCCATCGCCCGCAGGCCGGCGAGCGGCGTACGCAGGTCGTGGCTCACCCAGGCCACGAGCTCGCGACGGCTCTGCTCCAGCGCCGCGGCCCGTTCCCGGGCGGCCGACAGCCGCTCGTTGGCGGTGGATAGCTCGGCGGCCAGCTCGGCGAGCTCGGCCGTGGGGACATCGGGCGCCGAGAACGACGAGCCCGTGCCCACCTCGCGGGCCGAGGCGACGAGGGCTTGGCTCCCGGCCACCATCGACCTGGCCAGCACCAACGCGGCCGCCAGACCGGCCACGCCGGACACGGCCGCGATGACCAGGACGACATCGAGCTCGGGCCGGCTGAGAAACATCGCCGCCCCACCGACGCCCGCGGCGGCCGCCACGCAGAGCGCGGACACGCCGGCCACCACCGCCACCGAGGTCGCCATCGACCGCGACCGCACCAGGCGCAGCACGACCACGCCGGCGACCGTCACGACCACGGCGGACAACAGGCACGCCGCGAGGAGTCCCGGCAGGTGCTGCGCCTGCATCACGGCACCTCGGTGGCCAGGCGCGCTGGCTCGTAGCGGTAGCCGACGCCCCAGACCGTGACGATCCTGGTCGGGGCGGTGGGGTCGACCTCGACCTTCTCGCGCAGCCGGCGGACATGGACGGTGACCGTGGAGGAGTCGCCGTAGGACCACCCCCAGACCCGCTCGAGCAGCTGGCGGCGGCCGAAGGCCTGGCGGGGATGGCGCAACAGGAACAGCAGCAGGTCGTACTCCCGGGCGGTGAGCATGACGGGTACGCCGGCGAGCCTCACCTGGTGAGCGGCCGGATCCACGGCCAGGTCGCCGTCGGTGAGGATGCCCGGCGGCTCCGGCGCCAGTGGCGCGCCGGCCCGGCGCAGCACCGACTGCACGCGCAGCACCAGCTCCCGGGGGCTGAACGGCTTGGTGACGTAGTCGTCGGCGCCCAGCTCGAGCCCGAGCACCCGGTCGGTCTCCTCGCCGAGCGCCGTGAGCATCACCACCGGCACCGGGCTGGTACGCCGCAGCCGTCGGCACACCTCCAGCCCGTCCAGGCCAGGAAGCATCAGGTCGAGCACGACGAGGTCAGGCGGGCGGGCGGCGGCGGCGGAAAGCGCCGACGGGCCGTCGGCCACCCTCTCGACGGAGAAGCCGGCCCGCTCGAGGTAACGGCTCACCACCTCGGCAACTGTGGCGTCGTCCTCGACGACCAGGATCCGGCCGCTCACGGCCGGCCAGCGGACCGGCGTCGCAGCAGAAGATGCGGGCGCCGGCGCATTCGCCAAGGGTAGGCGGCTACGCCGGTCCGTTGGAGTCCCGAGGCCGAATGTCCGCGGTTCGTAATGCGCGTCGCAACGCGCGAGCCGCTCTGGCCGACGAACATTGCGGTGTGAGTCCGGTCGATGTCGTACTGCCCTGCCTCGACGAGGCGGCCGCGCTGCCATGGGTGCTGAGCCGGCTGCCGTCCGGCTACCGCGCCATCGTCGCCGACAACGGGTCCACCGACGGGTCCGCGCAGGTGGCGAGCCGCCTGGGAGCCCTCGTCGTCGACGCGCCCGAGCGCGGGTTCGGTGCGGCGTGCGTTGCCGGCCTGCTGGCGGCGACCAGCGAGGTGGTCTGCTTCATGGACGCCGACGCCTCGCTGGACCCCGAGGAGCTTCCCGCGGTGGCCGCGGCGGTGCTCGCCGGCCGGGCCGACCTCGTTCTCGGCCGCCGGCTGCCCACGTCGCGAGCGGCCTGGCCGGCGCACGCCCGGCTCGCCAACGCCGTGCTGAGCCGCAGCCTGCGACGGCGTACCGGCTACAGGCTGGCCGACCTCGGGCCGATGCGAGCAGTACGCCGCGAGGCCCTGCTGGGGCTGGGTCTGACCGACCGGCGGTTCGGCTACCCGCTGGAGATGGTCACCCGGGCGGCGGCCGCGGGCTGGCGGGTGGAGGAGGTCCCAGTGCGCTATCACCCACGGACCGGCCGGTCCAAGGTCACCGGCACCGCTCTGGGGACCCTGCACGCCATCAGCGACATGCGCCGGGTGCTCGCCTCGTGACGCCCGGATTCCAGCTGGTCGTGATCGCCAAGACCCCGCGGCCCGGCCGGGTGAAGACCCGTCTCTGTCCGCCGTACACGCCGACACAGGCGGCCGAGCTGGCCGCGGCGGCCCTCCGGGACACACTGGCGGCCGTCCTGGCGACCCCGGCCGCCCGCCGCGTGCTCGCGCTCGACGGTGAGCGCCTCGACTGGCTGCCGCCCGGGTTCGACGTGGTCCCGCAGCGCGGCGGCGGCCTCGACGAGCGACTCGCCGCCGCCTTCGACGACGCGGCGGCCGGCGCCGCCCTGCCGACGCTGTTGATCGGCATGGACACCCCGCAGGTCTCCCCGGCGCTGCTCGAGGCCGCCGGCGTCGCGCTCACCGCGTCACCCGGTGCGGCGGTGCTGGGCCCCGCCAGCGACGGCGGGTGGTGGGCTCTCGGGCTGCCCCGGCCGGATCCGCGCCTGCTGCTCGGCGTACCGATGTCGACGGCGCACACCGGCGCGGCACAACGGCGGCGACTGGCCGCGGCGGGACTGGCCGTGATCGACCTTCCGGTGTTGACCGACGTGGACACCGCGGCCACGGCGCGCGAGGTGGCCGCGGCGGCGCCCGGTACGGCGTTCGCCAGGGCACTTGCCGCCGCCGACTCGGCGAGGGCGGCGTGACGGCGCTGGCGGTGGAGCTCTACGGTCGCGGGTTGGCGGCCACGGCCTCCGGCCGCGCGCGGCACGGCGTCAACGTCGAGTACGACGACGGCAGCCGGGTGGCCCTGCCGCTGCGGCGCTGGTCGCGCCCGCTCGTGGCCGGCGACCGGTCCCTGTTGGCGCGGGTCGCTGGGCCCACGCTCGACATCGGCTGCGGTCCTGGCCGGCTGGTGGCCGCGGTGACCGCCGCCGGCGTACCGGCCCTGGGCATCGACATCTGCCCCGAGGCGGTCCAGATCGCCCGCCGGTCCGGTGCCTACGCGCTTCGCCGCGACGTGTTCGGCCGGGTGCCGGCGGAGGGGCGCTGGGGCACCGCGCTGCTCGCCGACGGCAACATCGGGATCGGGGGCGACCCGGTGGCGCTGCTGCGGCGCACTCGGGCGCTGCTCGCCCCCGGCGGCCGGGCCCTCGTCGAGCTCGACCCGCCAGGGACGCGGAGCCGCCGGGTGTGGGTCCGGCTGCGCTCCGCCGACGATCTCAGCCGCTGGTTCCGGTGGGCGCATCTTGGAGTCGACGACCTGCCTCTGGTGGCGGACGCCGCGGGGCTGGCGCCGGCGGCCGTCTGGAAGGGGCGTGGGCGATGGTTCGCCTCCCTGGTCGCTCGCTCCTGACCCAGCCGCTGCCGCGGCCGCCCGGTCTGCTGCGGCTCGGCCCGCTGCGGGCCGAGGCCTTCTCCAGCCGGCTGCACGACGAGCGGGTCGCCGCCCGGCTCGGTCTCTGGCTCGGCATCACCTTCTCGATCTGCTTCGTCACGGGACTGATCAGCCACGGCATCCAGCACCCGCCGTCGTGGTTCCTGTGGCCGTCGCGACCGGTGAACCTCTACCGGGTCACCCAGGGACTGCACGTCCTCACCGGGCTGGCCTCGATCCCGCTGCTGCTGGCCAAGCTCTGGACGGTCTACCCGAAGCTGTGGGAGTGGCCGCCGCTGCGCGACGTGGCGCACGCCGTGGAGCGGGCGTCGCTGTTCCTTCTCGTCGCCGGCGCGACCTTCCAGCTCTTCACCGGACTCATCAACATCGCCTACTGGTATCCGTTCCGCTTCTTCTTCACCACCACCCACTACTGGACCGCCTGGATCACCATGGGCGCGCTCGTCGTGCACGTCGGTACCAAGATCGCAGTCAGCCGCCGCGGCCTGTCCCGCAGCTCCCTCGACCGCACGGACGAGCCGGCCGGCCCCGGGCTCTCTCGCCGCGGGCTGCTGAGGACCGTCGGCCTCTCGAGCGGAGCGATTGTCGCCCTGTTCGCCGGCTCCACCGTGCCGCAGCTGCGACGGTTAGACCTGCTCGCGCCCCGGCGACCGGACATCGGACCGCAGGGCCTGCCCGTCAACAAGACCGCGCGGGCCGCCAAGGTCCAGACCCTGGCGAGGGATCCGGCCTACCGACTGACGGTGGAGGGCGATCTGACCTCACCGCTGACCATGACCCTGGGCGAGCTCCGTGCGATGCCGCAGACGACCGCGTCGCTTCCGATCGCCTGTGTCGAGGGCTGGTCCGCATCGGCGGTGTGGACCGGCGTACGGCTGCGCGACCTGCTCGACCGGGTCGGCGCGAAGCCCGACGCGCACGTGCGGGTGGAGTCGCTGGAGAAGGGCGGGCTCTACCGGTCGACCACGCTCAACTCCGCGCACGCACGGGACCCGCTCACGATGCTCGCCACCGAGCTGCACGGCCAGGAGCTCGACATCGACCACGGCTACCCGTGCCGGCTCATCACCCCGAACCAACCCGGAGTGCTGCAGACGAAGTGGGTCACCCGGGTGACGGTCCTGTGACCGGGCGGCCCGCCGGGCGCGGGCGTGGGGTCCTGCTGGTTCTCGGCCTGCTTGCGGCCCGCCAGGGACGGCGTGACGTGCCCACCGGTCAGCCAGGTGCAGGATCCCGTGGCGAGCCGACCTGGCCGGACCGGCCGCACACGGTCTCCGGCATCGAGGAGCCGCCGCGGTGGCAGAGCCGCTGGGCGTTCTACGCCGTCGGCGCGGCGATGATGGGCTGGGGGCTGTACGGGCTGCTGACCACGGCCTCCACGAAGCCGCTGAACTGGGCCAGCTACTTCGTCGGCGGCGTCGTCGCGCACGACCTCGTCTTCTTGCCGCTCCTTGCTCTGGTGGTCGTGCTCGCCCTGCATCGGGTCCCGGCGCCGTACCGCTCCTATGTCCAGGCCGGCGTGCTGATCTCGGGGCTGCTCACCCTGGTGACACTGCCGATGATGATCAGCCCCGGGCGGCCCGACGATCCTTCGACCCTGCCGCTGCCGTACGCCCGCAACCTCCTGGTCGCGCTCGTGGTCGTCTGGGCCGCCGTCCTGGTCACCGCCGTCGTGGACCGGCGCCGATCGCGGGGCCGCGGGGTCAGCCGCGGGTAGTCATCGAGTAGCGCAGCTTGGCCATCATGACCTCTGCCTCGGGCACCATGCCGCTCGCCTCGAACAGTTCGTCCACCCGGGCCGCGAGCCCCTCGGGCGTCCAGCGCATCGAGTGGTTCTCGATCACCGCGACGCTCGTGTACGGCCGGTAGAGCTCGACCGCGTCCCCCTGCGCGCCGAAAACCTTCCCGCTGATGTGCCTCGCTGCGTCGCTGCACAGGTAGGCGACCATCGGCGCCACGTTGTCCGGGTGCCAGAAGTCGAAGGACTCCTCGTCCTCGGCGGTCTGCGGGATGTCGCCGTACGCGCCCTCGGTCATCCGGGTGCGGGCGGCCGGCGCGACGGCGTTGCAGCTCACGCCGTAGCGCGCCATCTCCTGGGCGACGATGGTTGAGAAGGCTGCGATGCCGGCCTTGGCGGCACCGTAGTTGGCCTGGCCGAAGTTGCCCAACAGGCCGCTGCTGCTCGTCGTACAGACGATCGCGCCCGGCCGGTTCTCCGCCCGCCAGTACTCGCAGGCGAAGTGCGTCATCGCGTAGTGACCCCGCAGGTGCACGGCGATGACCGCATCCCACTCCTGGGGGGACATCTTGGCGATCGTCCGATCCCGGAGGATGCCGGCGTTGTTGACCAGCGCGTCGAGCGCGCCGTAGGTGTCGATCGCCCGCCGGACGAGGTCGCGCGCCGCGTCGATCTCGCTGCAGTCGCCCGGATCGCTGGTCGCGACGCCACCGGCGGCCTCGATCTCCTGGACCACCGCCTGGCCCGCCTCGGCGTCGAGCTCGTTGACGACGACCCGGGCCCCGCAGCGGGCCAGCTCCAGCGCCTCTCCGCGGCCGATGCCCCGGCCGGCCCCGGTGACGATCGCGACCTTGCCGTCTAGAAGTCCCATGGGCGGCGACCCTAGCCGCGGGCTGAACCGCTGCGCCCTCACGGTTCCGCTGGCGGAGTCGGGGGCACAGGTCAGAACGGGATCCGTCAGCAGAACGGATCGATGCGGATCGCCCGTCGTTAGGACCCTGACCATGACCCTGGCCACTGCGCTCGCTGCCGCCCTCGACGCGGGCGGACCCAGCCTGTCCCCGCTGTCCGGCGCCCGACCAGCGGACCGCCTGGACCGCTTCCGCACCCTGCTGACCATCTACGACCTGTACGCCGCGCCGTTGCCGTCCCTAGGGGCTCGCGCCCGGTGGCAGCACCACCCGGCCGTCGCGGAGCTCAAGAGCCGGCTCGAGGCCGACTGGATCGCGGAGCTCGACGCACGGCCCGCGCCCGAGCTGCCCACCGGCGCGGTGGCTGCCCTGCGCGCGCTGGCCGCCCGTGACCGGCTGCCGGCGGCGTACCGGTGGCTGGCCAAGGAGGCGAGCTGGACCGAGCTCGTGGACTTCCTCGCGCTCGAGGGTGGTCCCGACGCCGGCTTCGACGACCTGGTCGCGGTGGGTCAGGTCGGGCTGGCCGGATCGGCCAAGCTGGAGCTGGCCACGAACTACTGGGACGAGATGGGCAACGGGGACCCTGACGCCGTGCACACGGTCCTCCACGACCGGCTGGTGGAGGCCGTCCGGATGCCCCGAATTCCTCGCGAGAACCAGCCGGTGGAGGCTCTCGAGCGCGCCGCGCTGGGCGGTCTGGTCTCCACCAACCGCTGGCTGCAGCCGGAGCTGCTCGGCGCGCTGGGTCTCATCGAGCTGCAGGCGGGACCGCGCTGCCGGCTGGTGCTGCAGGCCTTCGACCGGCTCGGGGCGCCGGCGGCGGCCTACCCCTTCTACCAGGTGCACGCCGAGGTCGACCCCAGGCACGGCAAGGACTGGCTGGACAAGGCCGTGCGCCCCACCGTCACCGAGCTGCCCGACTGCGAGCAGCGGGTGATCCGGGGCGCGTGGTGGCGCAGCGCGGTGAACGCCGCGTTCTTCGCCGTCGTACCGGAGCTGCTCAGCCAGCGGCGGTCCGCGGCATAGGGGTGCGCACCCCAGTTAGGCTGCCGGCTCGTGGGAGCTCCGGCGGATGACCGGTCGGGCCGGCACCGGGTCGACAGCGAGGTCGGACGGCTGCGGACCGTCCTGCTGCATCGCCCGGGGAGCGAGCTCAAGCGGCTGACTCCGCGCAACAACGCAGATTTGCTCTTCGACGGCATCCCATGGGTCGAGCGGGCGCAGCAGGAGCACGATGCCTTCGCAGCGGCGCTGCGCGAGCGAGGCGTCGAGGTGCTCTACCTCTTCGACCTCCTGGTGGAGGCACTCGACGTACCGGCCGCGCGGGAGCAGGTGCTCGACGGGGCGTTGCGGCCCAAGGCCATCGGGCCCCGGCTCGCCGGCCGGCTGCGGAGCCACCTCGGCGAGATGCCGAGCGCCGAGCTGGCCGAGGTGCTGACCGGCGGCCTCGCCCGCGACGAGCTGCCGCCGGGGGGCGGCGTCGTCGAGGCGATGACCGGGCCGAGCCAGTTCATCATCCGGCCGCTGCCGAACCTGCTGTTCACGCGCGACTCCAGCGTCTGGGTGGATGACCGGGTCGCGGTGACCCAGCCGGCCATGTCGGCGCGGCGGCGCGAGAGCACGGTCACCGGTGCGGTCTACACACACCACCCACGCTTCGCCGGCACGCCGCTGCTGTACGGCGGCAGCACCTCCGACGAGGCTTGGCTGGAGGGGGGCGACGTACTCCTGCTCGGCCCGGGCGCGGTCGCCGTCGGGGTCGGTCAGCGAACTGCGCCGGCGGGCGTCGAGATGTTCGCGGCACATGCCTTCGCCGCCGGCGTCGCCCGGACGGTGCTCGCGGTCCCGATCGCACAGGAGCGGGCGACGATGCATCTCGACACCGTGTGCACGATGGTCGACCGGGACGCCGTCGTGATGTACCCGCCGGTCGCCGACACCCTGTCGGCGTACGTCGTGACGCCGGAGGGCGACGGCGTACGGGTGGACGGCCCGGAGCCGTTCCTGGTCGCCGCCGCGAAGGCGATGGGGATCGACACGCTGCGGGTGATCGACACCGGGCTCGACCCGGTGACCGCCGAACGCGAGCAGTGGGACGACGGCAACAACACGCTTGCGATCGCCCCCGGCTTGGTGATGGCGTACGAGCGCAACACCGAGACCAACGCGAGGTTGGAAGACGCCGGCATCGATGTCGTCCGCATCGCGGGCAGCGAGCTGGGCAGCGGCCGGGGGGGGCCGCGCTGCATGTCCTGCCCGGTGCTGCGCGACCCGGTTGGCTAGCCCGGCGTACGCCCGCTCAACCGGCCCGGCGGCGGAGCTCGTTGCGGACCGCGGCCGGCCGGTCAGTGATCACCGCGTCGACGCCGAGGTTCAAAGCCAGCTCGACGTCGTCGGGGTCGTTGACCGTCCACACGTGCACCGGGTAGCCGCGCCGGTGCGCGCGCGCCACGTAGCGCGGATGCCGGCGCAGCACATCGATCGACGGCCCGGCGGCGGCGACCCGCGGCGGCAGCGAGCCGTTGCGAAGGGGGCCGGGCAGCTGGCGCATCAGCAGCACCGTCGGCAGCTCCGGCGCCAGCGCGTGGATGCGGCGAAGGCTGCTCCAGGCGAAGCTCATGACCCGCACCCGCGGCGCCGGTGCCGCGCCCGGACCGGCCAGGCCGAAGCGGGCCAGCAGGTCGGCCAGCTCCCGCTCGACCAGTCCGGCGTACCTCGTGGGGTGCTTGGTCTCGACCGCCAGCTGGACCGGGCGCGGGCAGTCGCGCACCAGCTCGAGCAGCCGGGTCAGCGTGAGGACCCCGGCCCGGTCGGCGTCGGGCGCCTCGGCGTCCGTGCCGTGCCCGTGCCAGCAACCGAAGTCCAGCTCGGCGAGCTCGGCGAGCTCCAGCGAGGAGACGACGCCGCTGCCGCTGGAGGTCCGGTCGACGGTCCGGTCGTGCACGCAGACGAGGACGCCGTCGCGGGTCAGCCGCAGGTCGCACTCCAGGGCATCCGCGCCGTCCTCGATGGCCTTGCGGTAGGCCGCCAGGGTGTGTTCCGGCACGTCCTGGGAGGCCCCTCGATGCGCGACGACCTGGACGCCGCCCGCCGGCTGGCTCGGCACGTCCCATGCCTACCCGACTCGGACGGCCAGCGCGGAAAGCGCGCGCAAACGCCCGGGGAAGAACGTGCCAGCACCGGCCTCGATTCCTGAGCCAGCGGCACCCTCACAGCCGGCCGCGGGCGAGCGTTGTACTGACGTGATGCTGCCGCCGTTCCAGTCCCCGCTCGACGCGCATGCCGGCGAGGTCTACCGGCTGTGCGCCGCGCTGGCGGGACCGAACGACGCCGCGGACTGCGCCCAGGAGACCTGGCTGGCGGCGCTGCGCGCCTACCCGTCGCTGCGGCACGCCGCCAACCTGCGCGGCTGGTTGCTGACCATCGCCGCGCGGGCAGCCATCGACAGCCACCGGAGCCGCTCTCGGCGACCGGTGCCCGTCGCCGCGCTGCCCGACGCCCCTGCCGCGGCCGTGCCGGCAGCCGACGCAGAGCTCTGGGACCGCGTACGCCGGCTGCCCGAGCGCCAGCGCCTCGCGGTGGGGCTGCGCTACGCCCTCGACCTGTCCCATGCCGAGATCGCAGATGCGCTCGGCTGTACGCAGACCACGAGCCGCCGGCTGGTCAGCGATGGCCTGGCCGCGCTGCGCGCCGAGCTGAGGAGCGAGCAATGACGACGCTGGAAGCGACCCTGCGGCGGACGGCCCCGGGTCCGGACACCGGTCTCGACGTGGCGGCGGCCGCCGGACGCGCCGGGCTTCTCGACGTGGCGTACACGACCACGGACGCCCCGGTCGGCAGGCTGGTGCTCGCCGCGACACCGGCCGGCCTGGTCGCCTGCTCGTACGACGAGGAGGACGAGGTGGCCGACCGGTTGGCACGGCGGCTCTCCCCACGTGTGCTCCGCTCGCCCCAGCCGTTCGACGGCGTACGCCGGGAGCTCGACGAGTACTTCGCCGGTGCCCGGCGGCGTTTCGACGTCTCCGTCGACACGGCACTGGCAGGGGAGTTCGGACGGGACGTGCTGCGCGCGACGGCGGGGATCCCCTACGGCGCGACTACGTCCTACGCCGCCATTGCCGAGGCCATCGGCCGCCCCCGCGCCAGCCGGGCGGTCGGCAACGCGCTCGGCGCCAACCCGGTCTGCGTGATCGTGCCCTGCCACCGCGTCCTGCGCGCCGGTGGCGCCCTCGGCGGCTACGCCGGCGGGCTGGCCGCCAAGGAGCTGCTGCTCTCCCTCGAGCGCGGCTGACGCGCGAAGAGGAGGCCGACCAGCAGCGTCGCCGCCGCGGCCACCGCGAAGGAGAGCAGCGAGGCGCTCATCCAGGGCTGGGCCGTGAAGTGCAGGTCGGTCGCGACCCGGCTCCACGCCGACGCCCACCAGCCGACCGTGCCGGGGTTGACCAGCTGGTAGGTGACGAACCCGAGCGCCCACGGCGCCACCATGACCCACCGGCCCGGTGCGGTCTCGCCGAGGTCCCACGCCCCCCGGCGGACGACGAAGTAGTCGACGACCACGACGCCGTACAGCGGCACGAACACCGACCCGATCAGGTAGAGGAACGACTCGTAGGCCACGATGTCGACGAGCAGGCCGAGCAGCACGGCGATCGCGCCGACGGCGATCGCGAGAATCCGGCGGTCGAGGGTCGGCCGCACGTTCTGCACCGACAGCGCGGTCGAATAGACGTTGGCAAAGGCCTCGTCGACCTCGTCGAGCACCAGGATCGCCAGCGCCACGCCGCCGACCGGTACGGCGAGCAGCGCGCCGAGCACGTCGCCGTCCGCGCCGACGATCGTGGCGAGCGCGAAGACGCCCAGCGCGAAGTAGGCGGTCGACGCCACCGCGAAGCCCGCCAGCGCCCCGCCGAACGCGGCCCGCCCCGACCTCGAGTGGCGCGAGTAGTCGCTCGCCAACGGCGCCCACGAGACCGCGATGGCGATCACCACGTCGGCGGCCAACCAGAACCCGCCCCACGAACCCCGGCCCAGCGGTGGCAGCCCCGTCCGCAGCACCTGCACGAGCAGGTAGGCTGACGCCGCCAGCACCACCCAGACGGCGTAGCGGCGAAGCGTGCGGACCAGCCCCAGCGGGCGCAACGCCAGCGCGGTGGCCAGCGCACCGGCGAGTACGACGTAGAGCCAGCGCAGGTGGCCTCCGGTCAGCCTTGCCGCCGAGTCGGCGATCACGACGACCTCCACGGTCGCCCACCCGACGCACTGGGCGACGTTGAGCGCGGTCGGGACGTAGGACCCACGCCGGCCGAAGAGCCCGCGCAGCAGCACCATCGCCGGTGCGCCGGTCCGTGCCCCGGGCACCGCGGCGAGGCCCAACACCGCGCTGCCGAGCAACGAGCCGACAGCGACCGCGGCGAGTGCGGCGGCAAGCGAGAGCGGCGCAGCGCCCGCGGGCGAGAGCACGAAGGCCGCGGCCACCGGGATCGTGAGGGTGATCCCGAGGTTGCCCCACAGCGCGGCCTGGTCGGCCATGCCGAGCGGACGCGGGGGCGCGTCGGCGAGTGTCAGCGGCGCTTCTGCCGCCGACATCGTGGGCGGCGGCCGGTCGAGAACGGTTGCCATCGGGCCCTCCCTACGCCGGCATTACCCGGTCAGGTTCGGCGGTCGGCGGCCGAGTAGCCGCCCTCTCAGCCCGGTCGCCCGAGCTCCCGCGGTAGTGCTGGGAGCCTACGACGACGTACCGACCGCCGCGCGCGCGGGTGGCCGCAGCTGGCCCCCGGCCACCGCCACGCCGAGCAGCACCACCGCCGCGCCGGCGAAGTCGTTCCAGCCCACCGCCTCGCCCAGCACCACCACGCCCAGCGTGACGGCCACCACCGGCAGGAGGTAGGTCACCGTCGAGGCGGCGGTGGCGCCGACCTCTGCGATCAGCCGGTAGAAGAGCAGGTAGGCGAAGCCGGTGCCCAGGACGCCGAGCGCCAGCATGCTGGCGACCACCTTCGGTGGCAGCAGCACCGGCCCGGTGGCCCACAGCGGCACCAGCGCCCCCACGACCAGGGTGGCGCACACCATCTGGCCGGTGGCGAGGACGACCGCCGGGTGGCCGCTGCCGGACAGGTACCGCCGGGTGTAGGTGATCGAAACGGCGTAGCAGGCGGCGGCACCCAGAAAGGCGAGCTGCCCGGCGAGCGCCGAGTGCCCGACACCGCGCCAGGGCGCCATCACCAGCAGCACGCCCAGGAAACCCACCACCAGCCCAGCCGCCTTGGCCGCCGTCGGTCGCTCCTCGGGCAGCGCAGCGGTGGCCACCAGCAGCGTGAACAGCGGCGTCGTGGCGTTGTAGATGCCGGCGAGGCCGGAGGCGACGTACTGCTCCCCCCACGCGATCAGGAAGAACGGCACGACGTTGGCGACCACGCCGACGAACAGCAGCGACCCCCAGAGCCGCCGGCCGGGCGGCAGCCGCTGGCCCAGCGCGCGGAGTACGACGAGCAGCGCGGCGGTGCCCAGCGCCATCCGACCGAGCACGATCTGCATCGGGGTCAGCTCGACGAGCGCCACCTTCATGAGCAGGAAGCTCGTGCCCCAGATAGCGGCCAGCAGGCCCAGGCGCAGCGCCGCCGAGCGGTTGACACCGACGGGGGCTGCCAGCGGCGGGGGCCGCGTCGTCGTGGTCGCCATCTAGATGACCTCGGGCGGCGCACCGGTGTCGCTGACCAGCGGCCGGCCGGCCGCGGCCCACGCCTGCAGGCCCCCGTCGAGGTTGCGAGCCCGGCGGCCGAAGCCGATGAGGTACGCCGTCACGTGCGCGGACCGGTGGCCGCTGCGGCAGACGACGACCACCTCGCGGCCGGCCGGCAGCTCGTCCAGCCGGCCCCGCAGCGCTGACATCGGCAGGTGCATCGAGTTCGGGACGTGCCCGGCGGCCCACTCGTCGTCCTCGCGTACGTCGAGCACGAACGCGTCCTCGGACACGTTGCCAACCCTGGCAGCCGGCACCATCGGCGCGGACACGGCGTACCCCCCTCTGCTCTGCTCCGGCGTCTCCCTAGTTGGACCGATTCGGCAACACCGGGATTCCCCTTCTGCCGATACAACTTTGGCCCGACGGTCCCCGATCATGACGACCTGCAGAAGGGTGGTCCAGGGAGTGCGGCAGGGGCTGGGCTCGGCGGCGTACGTCGGCTACTTGAGCAGCCGCGACAGCCTGCGGTCGGCCAGCGCCTTGCCGCCGGTCTGACAGGTCGGGCAGTACTGCAGGCTCTTGTCCGCGAACGACACCTCGCGAACGGTGTCGCCGCACTCCGGACAGGGCAGGCCGGCGCGGCCGTGCACCCGCAGCCCAGCCTTCTTTTCCGCCTTCAGGTTCCCCGCCGCGAGCCCCCGCGCCCGGCCGACGGCCGTGCCGATCGTGTCCAGGATCGCCTCGTGCAGCCGGCCGAGCTCGGCCGGCGAGAGGGAGGAAGCCGGCTTGAACGGCGAGAGCCGGGCGACGTGCAACACCTCGTCGGAGTAGGCGTTGCCGATGCCGGCGACGACCGACTGGTCGGTGAGCACACCCTTGACCTGGGCGCGTCCACCCGCCGCGAGCAGCCGGCCCAGCTCTGCCGGCGTGAACGCGGGGTCCAGCGGGTCGATCCCCAGCCGCACGATCCCTGGCACCGAGGCGACGTCCCGCACGACATAGACGGCCAGCCGTTTCTGGGTGCCGGCCTCGGTGAGGTCGAAGCCGCTACCGTCGTCGAGATGCACCCGCAGGGCGAGCGGTCCCTTGCCCGGTCGCGGTGGCACCTGCGGCAGCTGATCCTTCCAGTGCAGCCAGCCCGCCCTGGCCAGGTGCACGACGAGGTGCAGGCCCGAGACGTCGAGGTCGAGGAACTTGCCGTGCCGGCGTACGGACACCACGGCAAGTCCCCCGAGCGCGGCCGGCGGCGGGTCGAAGGTCTTCAGCACCGAGATCGCCACGATGTCGAGCCGGGCGATGACCCGCCCCACCGCCCGCTCGGTCAGGAAGGCGACGAGTGCCTCGACCTCCGGCAGCTCCGGCATGGGCTCATTGTGCCCGCGCCAGCAGCTGCAGCCAGTGCCGGTTGGCCCGGTTCTCCGCCGCGTCCATGAGCTCGAAGCCGGCGCCGGCGAGCAGCTGCCGCAGGGCGCCGGCGTCGTGATAGACGAACCACCGCTGCCGGCCGGCGGCGTAGTCCACCTCCTCGTAGCCCTCGCTCTCGCCCATCGCGGTGATGAGCCCGAGGACGCCGCCTGGCCGCAGCACCCGGCGCAGCTCCGACAGGGCCGCCGGTACGTCGGACCGTGGCACGTGCAGGAGGGCGGCCGCCGACCAGGCGCCATCGAGGGCGCCGGCCGCCAGCGGCAGCCGCCGTAGGTCGCCCTGCACCACCCGCCCGGCGAGGCGCCCCGACGCGACCGCCAGCATGCCCGCCGAGCGGTCGACGCCGACCACGCACAGGCCGCGCGCTGTCAGCTCGGCGCCGTCGCGGGCCGGACCGCAGCCCAGGTCGGCGACCCTGGCGGCCGGCCTCAGCTCGGCCGCGAAACGGTCCAGCCAGCCGCGCACGGCCGGCGCCGGCGTGGCCGTGCGTGCGGCGTACGCCGAAGCGATCTCGTCGTAGCTCGCCGTCGTCTCGGCGACCGGGTCGTCGGTCACACCGGCCGCCTGAGCAGCAGCTGCGCCGCGGCCCCCACGAGCAGCAGGGCGAACAACGCCCGGGACAGCGAGGGGTCGAGGTGCACAGCCAGCACCGAGCCCGGGAAGGCGGCGGCCGCGCCGGCCAGTCCGGCGGCGACGGCGACCGGTACGTCGGTGTTGCCCGCGGCGACGTTTCGGGCGGTGCCGACCAAGGCGGTCGGAATGATCACGAGCAGGGATGTCCCCTTGGCGAGCACGTCGGAGATGCCCAGGAGCAGCACCAGCCCCGGCACCATGACGATGCCCCCGCCCACCCCCAACAGCCCGGCCAGTACGCCGGTGACGGCGCCGATGGCCACCAGCGCGGTCGCCGCGGCGAGCGTCAGGGGCCGCGACCCTGGCCCGGGGTCCGATGCGGAGAACAGCCGTATCGCCGCGGCGACCATGAGCACCCCGAACGCCAGTCTCAGCGCTGCCAAGGGGAGCCGGTCCAGGAGCAGGGTGCCGAGGACCGCGCCGCCCGCAGCCCCGAGCGCCAGCAGGGCCGCGGCCGGCAGGTCCACCGACCCGTGGGCGGCGTAGCCGACGACTCCGGCCAGGGCGATCGGAAGGATCGCGGCCAGCGAGGTGCCGTACGCGAGCCGCTGCTCCATCTCCAGCAGCAGCACGAAACCCGGAACCAGCAGGATGCCGCCGCCCACGCCGAACACCCCGGACAGGAAGCCGGCCAGCAGGCCGACCGCCACCGGTCCGGCGAGCGCTGGCCGGCGCTGGCGCTCCAGCGGGGGCCGCGGCAAGGGTCGGCCCGGGCTTCGCCTGACGCCGGGTCCTAGCTCGCCGTCGTGGCCGAGCCGGAGCCACGCTGCACGGCTGTCAGCACCTCTGCCGCATGCGACTTCGGGTCCACCGATTGCCACACCTGCGCGACCGTGCCGTCCGGACCGACGAGGAAGGACACCCGCTTCAGCATCGGCAGGACGCCGGCCGACCGGCCGACGCCGTACGCCGCCGAGATCTGGCGAGCGGAGTCGGAGGCGAGCGCGAACCGCAGGCCGTACTTGTTCCGGAACCGGGTGTGGGACTCCCAGCTGTCGGTACTGACCCCGATGACGTCGGCTCCGGCCGAGGTGAAGTCGTCGAGGCTGTCGTTGAGCGAGCATGCCTCGGCGGTGCAGCCGGGCGTGTCGTCCTTCGGATAGAAGTAGACGAGCACGTGGCGGCCGCGCAGGTCGGACAGGCGGAGCGGGCTGCCGTCCTGCTGCCGCGCCTCGATGTCAGGTGCCGGCGTACCGGCTGTGAGCAGAGCCATGGCCAGAGAGTAGGGCGGGGGCCGACCCCGGCAGTTCGGAATGTTCTCCGCGGCGCCGGTGAACACGGGCGCTGCGGCGGCCGTACCCACTGCTGACCGATCCTCGACGGACCGAAAGGGATGGATCAATGTCGAAACTGACCAGGCGCACGGGGGTGGCGGTGGCAGCGGCCACCATGTCGCTGCTCGCGATTCCGGCTGCGTACGCCCACGACAGCGGCGGTGACGGTGACCGCGGCGACGGCCTCCGAGCCCGCTCCTACATCAACTCCGACATGGGAGCGAACCGCAGCGTCGACCCGAACTCCAGCTGCCGCAATCGCGACCAGGCGGATCGGCAACGGCTCAGCAGCCGGGCCTCGGGCGACCCGGGCGACCGCAACGTGCACAACGACGCGTGCTTCCTGGACAAGAACGGGGTCAAGTCGGACGGCCCGGCTTCGTTCCAGAGCTTCGGCGTCGGCTACATCAGCGCGTGCCCGGACCCGGATGGCGCCGGTCCCAAGTACGCCGTCCTTCGTGACACCAACCGGGACGGGCGCAACGACCTGTGCTTCCAGTCCGGCTACCAGGAGACCGGGCTGTCTGGCGACATGGAGTTCCACGCCCGGGTGAACAACACCACCGAGCTCGGTGACCAGCGTGTCACCTGGTGCTCCGACGCCGACGCAGACGGCTGCCGCGACGAGGACGTCAAGGACTCCATCTCGGTCCGCTGGGTGCGCTAGCACCACCCTCGACGCCCGGCGCGGGTTTCCACTCCCGCGCCGGGCGTTCCACCCATGCCACCGGACATCTCTCTAACGCCGATACTGCTCCCGGCTCCGCGCCACCCCGCCAGCGGAGTGATCCAGCAGCAGAAGGAGAAGCGGCTCCATGCCCACCTCGCCCGTTCCGCCAGCACCTCGGCCGCCCGGCTGACATGCAGCCGGGCACACCGTCCACATCACCGTCGCTCGACACCAGCGCGGGCGTGCGGGCGGCGTACACCACTCACGGCGCGGAGCTCTACCGCTTCGCCCTGCGCTGGCTCGATGACCCGGGACTGGCGGAGGAGGCGGTCCAGGACACCTTCCTTCGGGCCTGGCGCAGTGCGCCGAGGTACGACCCGGGGGCCGGCTCGCTGCGGACGTGGTTGTTCGCCATCGCTCGCAACGTCGTCATCGACGTGCACCGGGCCCGCTCCGTCCGGCCGCAGCCCGTGGAGCTGTGCCCACACCATGACGTACCGGACGCCGACATCGCGGAGGGCCTGGTGGTGAGCTGGCAGGTCGAGGACGCGCTGCGCAGCCTCACCCTCGACCACCGCCAGGCGCTGGTCGAGACCTACTACCGGGGCCGGCCGTACGACGACGTGGCGGTCGAGCTCGACATCCCGGTCGGGACGCTGCGCAGCCGGGTGTTCTACGCCCTGAAGGCGCTGCGGCTGGCTCTGCAGGAGAGAGGATGGGACGACGATGGTCACTGAGCCGCACGCATGGCGGGACGACCTCGGCGCGTTCGTCCTCGGTCACCTCGACACGGAGCGCGACCTCGCGATCCGGTCCCACCTGACCGGCTGCCCCGCCTGCTCCGCGGAGGTCGCCGAGCTGCGACCGGTCGCCGCCGTCCTCTCCGCGGCGAACCCAGACCGTCTGTCTGTGCCGGCTGGTCCGCCGCCGGAGCTGCTGGACCGAATCTTGGACCATGTCGACACCCCGGCGCTGCGGCGAGCCCGCCACCGGTGGTCCTGGCCCAGCGCGCTCGCCGGCGCCGCGGCCGCAGCCGCGGTCGCGGCTGTTCTCGCCGTTGTCACGCCCTTGGGTTCAACGGCCCCGCCGGGACGCGGCCCGTCGCCGGCTCCGCGGGAGGCGGTCTCCTTCGCCGTCGTACCGGCCGGAGCTCAGGTGGACGCGAATCTCGTGGCGCACACTTGGGGTACTGAGATCGAGCTGGTCGCCCGGGGTCTGGCGCCCGGGCGGACCTACACGGTGACCTTCATCCGCTCCGACGGCAGCCGGGTGCCAGCCGGGACCTTCCTGGGAGTCGCCGATCGCCCGGTTCGCTGCGACCTCAACGCGGCGCTGCTGCGCAAGGATGCGACGAGCGTGGTGGTCACCAGCGGCTCTGCGGTGGTGCTGCGCGCGGACCTCTGACCAAGCGGTCCGCCGCGAGCGCGCGAGGCTCGCGCTGCCCATGACCTGGAGGTCCCCGTCGCTGTCCGCCTTGAGCCGACGGATCTCCCCGAAGACGTCGTCGGCGGGCAGCAGCGTCGAGTTGTTCCAGCCCAGGTCGTCCCGGGAGAGCGTGCGCGAGGCGACGTACTTCTTGATCTCGTTCATACGATCGGCGAACGGGTCGCCCGCCCGGTCCGGCCAGGCACCGGCCATGACCTGCCAGGTCCGTCGACCGAACAGCAGGGCGCTCCACCACGCCGAGACCGACGGCGAGGAGATGGGCCGGATCGCCGAGCTGCTCGCCCTGGTGTCGGCCCATCCGGCCGCGGCTGCGGCTCCGATGCTCGCTCTTGCCGGCGTAGCAGCTCAGGTCCGCGCCGCGGTCACACAGCCGCCGGGCCAGCCCGAACGCCGGCGACTCCCGCACGTCGGCGACATCGCGCTTGTAGGCGACGCCCAGGAGCAGGACGCGGGAGCCGGCGACCGCCTTGCGGTGGTAGTTCAGGGCGTCGCTGACCCGGGCCGCGACGTAGTGCGGCATCCGGTCGTTCACCTCGCCGGCCAGCTCCACGAACCGGAACGGGTAGCCGAGCCGCCGCACCCGCCACGACAGGTACGACGGGTCCACCGGGATGCAGTGGCCGCCTACACCTGGCCCCGGGAAGAACGGCGCGAAGCCGAAGGGCTTCGTCGCAGCGGCCGTGATCGCCTCCCACAGGTCGATCCCCAGCTCCTCGCAGAAGACCGCCAGCTCGTTCACCAGGGCGATGTTGACGTGCCGGTAGGTGTTCTCGAGCAACTTAGCCATCTCGGCCTCCCGGGGGCCGGAGACGACGTGCACCGCTCCGATGAAGGACCGGTAGAACGCGGCAGCGGCAGCACCCGCCGCTGGTCCGAGGCCTCCGACAACGCGGGGGGTGTTGGCCAGGGCGTAGACCGGGTTCCCCGGGTCGATGCGCTCGGGTGAGAAGGCCAGGTGGTAGTCCGCCGGAGCGGTCAGGCCCGACCGCGCCGAGATCTGCGGCGCAACCAGCTCCTCGGTGGTACCCGGGTAGGTCGTCGACTCCAGGATGACGAGGTCGCCTCGGGACACGCAGCCGGCGACGGTCTCGACGGCCGCTGCGACCATCGACAGGTCGGGCATCTTGTCCGCGAGCGGGGTGGGGACGCAGATGACAAAGGTGTCGGCTCCGGTAAGATCATTCGGGTCGCAGGTGAATCGCAGCCGGTCGCTGTCCAGTCGTTGCTCCAGCTGGGTGTCGCTGACGTCACCGATCGGGCTGCGGCCGACCTGCAGCTGCCGCACCCGTTCACCGCTGACGTCGTAGCCGATGACCGCGTGACCCGCTCCGGCGGCCGCGCACGCGAGCGGTAGCCCGACGTACCCCAGACCGAGTACGCCGACCGTCCGCTGCTCATTCTGCCAGGAACCGTCTCCCGCCATGGCTCCAGGCTGTCCGGCCGCAGGTCGGCGTCGGTAGTGCACTTTGGTCGTATGACCGGGTGCACCCAAGGGCACCCGAGCCGGTTCGCGAAGACAGCGCCGTCGATCTTTGCCCTCTGTGCAGGGGCGGTCGATCGCGGCATCAGGTGAGCGCCGCTGTTGCCGATCAGGGAGGAGAGCGCCGTCCGCCACCGGCGGCGCCACGTGCACATCGCTCGCCGCGAGGAGGGAGGCCTGATGCGGCGGTCTCTCGCCGTCCGGTTCCCGCTGGACTGGCCGCCGGCAGCGCGGCGGTGGAGCGTGCTCGTGATCACGGCGGGGGCGGCAGTCCTGCTCGTCACGCTGGCGCTGGGGGGGCCGTGGCGGGCCGCCGACCTCGCGTTGTTCTCGGGCCTGATGGCCACCGGCGTTGCGGTGAGCATCGGCCAGCGGTTGTTCGGTGAGCCGGAGTCCAGCTTGCAGGAAGCCCAGGTCGACCTGCAGTCAGTATGGATCTTCGCCTGCGCTCTGCTCATGTCTCCGGCGTACGCCGCACTATCTGCGGTAGCGATGGAGGTCATCGCGCCACAATCCACCCGCCGCTTCGGCCCCATCAACCGGGCTTTCAACGCTTCCAGCCTGGCGCTGGCCGCCAGCGCGAGCGCCGCCGTGGCCCATTGGGCGAACGCCGCGTTGAGCCCGCTGCGCCTGACGGCCCTCGTCGCTACCGGTGGGCCGCTGCCCAGCCTGCACCTGCTGGCCGGCATGTTGCTCGCTGCAGCCAGCTTCCTCGCCGTCAACGCCGCGACCGTCGCCGAGATCCTTCATCGCCGGCACGGGGTGCGCCGGCTGCGTGCCCTCGGCGGGCTGCCCGGCGTGGCACATGAGGCAGCGGTGCAGTGCACCGGCGCGCTGGTGGCGCTGTCCTGGGGGATCACCCCGGTGATGGGCCTGCTCACGCTGCCGACACTGGCCCTGCTGCAGCGCAGCCTGCTGCACAGCCAGCTGCTGCAAGCGGCTCGGACCGATCCCAAGACCGGCCTGGCGAACGTCACCTACTGGCGCCGGATCGCGGAGTCGCGGCTGGAGTCGGCGGCCGCCGGCGGCCTCCCGCTGGCCGTCGCGCTTGTCGACCTGGACAACTTCAAACGGCTGAACGACGTCCACGGTCATCTCGCCGGCGACGCCGTCCTGCGCAACGTTGCGGACGCGCTCGTGACCCACAGCCGGCCGGGGGATCTGGTGGGGCGGTTCGGCGGCGAGGAGTTCGCGGTGCTCCTGCCCGGGTCCCCAGCCCGAGGAGCGGGTGAGGTCGCGGAGCGGCTCCGCTCCGCCATCGCGAGGATCCATGAGAGCGCCGAGGACGCCCCCATCCCGGTGACTGCCTCCGTCGGCATCGCGGTCCTCGGCGAGCACGGTAGGACGCTCGACAGCCTCATGCTCGCCGCCGACCGGGCCCTCTACGCCGCCAAGGCCGACGGCCGCAACGTCGTCCGCCTCGCGGCCGTCTGAAGTCTGGCGTTCAACTCCGGGCACGGCGCGAGAGGCGCACGGCCGGCGAGGGACACGGGCACAGAGCGGCACGGGTTCCGGCCCCTGGCTCGCCGAGGCGCCGCCGACGGCGTGGTTCCTCAGGACGGCGTCGCGTCGGCGTACCGCAGCCGGATCGGTCGCGGCCAGAGGCTCCCAGCGGTGGCGTCCCCGAACGGCTCCGCCTACCGGATCCACGAGATGGATCGGTGGGCGAGGGGGGAGTTGAACCCCCACGTCCTTACGGACACACGGACCTGAACCGTGCGCGTCTGCCATTCCGCCACTCGCCCGAGCTGCCCCGGACGTTACCACGGACGATCACCGCGACCCCTGGTCCAGTTACCATCGACGCAGCCCAACGAGGGAGGCGGCGTGGGGGTGCTGCAGCGCTTCGAGCGTCGGCTCGAGGGGCTGGTGTCGCATGCCTTCACCCGGGTCTTCAAGGGCCAGGTGGAGCCGGTCGAGGTCGCCGCACAGCTGCAGCGCGAGACCGACGACCGCAAGACCGTGGTGGGCGAGGGCCGGATCCTGGTGCCGAACGCCTTCGTCGTCGAGCTCGGTACGACGGACTACGAGCGGCTGTCGCCGTACGCCGGGCCACTGGGCGCGGAGCTCGCCGACATGGTGAGCGAGCATGCCGCCGAGCAGGGCTACTCCTTCGTCGGGCCGGTGCGGGTGGTCCTCGAGCACGCCGAGGCCCTCGACACGGGACGGTTTCTCGTCCGCAGTGGCGTCGCCGCGGCGGGTGGGGCGGCGAGCGCGGTCCCCGCGACCCCGTCTTCGGCCGCCCGGCCGAGCGCGGTGCCACCAACACCTTCACGTGCCGCTGACAACTGGGGCCGGCCGCTGCCACCTGGCGAGCCCGGTCCCGCCGCCGGCTCGGGAGCCCCGGCTTGGCTGGACGTCGAGCCACGCTCCGGCGACAAGCAGACCCTCGTGCTCAACCGGCCGGTGACCGTCATCGGCCGCAGCCCGGAGTGCGAGCTGGCGCTGGAGGACACCGGCGTATCGCGTCGGCATGCCGAGATCCGGCTGGGCTCCGATGGGGTCACGGTCACCGACCTGGGGTCGACCAACGGGACGTCGGTCAATGGGAAGCCGATCGGCAGCCGGGAGCTCGTCGATGGTGACCGGGTGGTTGTGGGAACGACCACGCTGATCTTCCGGCGGCACGGGCGGTGACCCGCCACGGCCGGCTGGGCCGACGCGGCGCGGGGGTGACATGCCGGAGCTCATCCTCGTCCTGATCCGGATCGGCTTCCTCGCCCTGCTCTGGCTGTTCGTGCTGGCCGCCGTACGGGTGATCCGCACCGACCTGCTGGCCGGTCGGCCGGCACCGGCCGTCGTCCGGGGACGGCCCGAGCCGAGCCGTCGCCAGGTCAAGGAGCACAAGCGCAGCCAGGCCCGGAAGCTGGTGGTCACGGAGGGAGCGCTGCGCGGCACGAACATCACGCTCGGGGACTCCGCCGTGACGCTGGGCCGCGCGGACAACTCCACCCTCGTCCTCACCGACGACTACGCCTCCAACCACCACGCCCGGCTGGTGCCGAGCGACGGTCGCTGGGTGGTGGAGGACATGGGCTCGACCAACGGCACCTACCTGGACCAGGCGAAGGTCACCAGGCCGACGCCGGTGCCCCTCGGCGTACCGATCCGGATCGGTAAGACCGCGCTCGAGCTGCGCCGATGACCCTCAACCTGCGCTACGCCGCCCGCTCCGACGTCGGCTTGCGTCGGGACGGCAACGAGGACTCCCTGTACGCCGGTCCACGCCTGCTCGCCATCGCCGACGGCATGGGCGGGCACGCGGCGGGCGAGGTCGCCAGCGCCGTCGCGATCGCCGCGCTGGCTCCCCTCGACGAGGATGCCCCGGGCGGTGACCTGCTCGACGCGCTCCGCCGGGCCGTCGACACCGCGAGTGCGCAGCTACGAGACATGGTCGCCGGCGACGGCGCCCTGGAGGGCATGGGGACGACGCTGACCGCCCTGCTGGCAGCGGGTAGCCGGCTCGCAATGGTGCACGTCGGCGACTCCCGTGGCTACCTCCTCCGCGACGGAGCGCTGACCCAGATCACGAACGACCACACGCTGGTCCAGGCGCTCGTCGACGAGGGTCGGATCACCCCTGAGGAGGCCGGTCAGCACCCGCAGCGCTCGGTGATCATGCGGGTGCTCGACGCCGGCAAGGTCGAGCCGGACCTCTCGGTCCGCGAGGCACGAGTCGGGGACCGCTACCTGCTCTGCAGCGACGGCCTGTCCGATGTCGTCTCCAGCTCGACCATCCGGGACGGCCTGCTGCTGACCGACCCCCAGGCAGCGGTGGACCGGCTGGTGGAGCTGGCGCTACGGGGGGGCGGGCCGGACAACATCTCCTGCATCGTCGCCGATGTCGTGGACGGCGGCCCGCCGGTAAACGAGCCGGTCGTGGTGGCGGGCGCCGCGGCGGCCGACGACGGGGTTCGCGCTCCCTCGACGGAGACCGCAGCCGGTCGAGCCGCGCTCGCCACCCGACCGAGAAGGCGACGGGTCCCGCTGCCCCCGGACCCGGTCGCCTCGCCGCCCCGCCGCGGTCGGGCGCTCCTGCTCCCGGCGCTGCTCGTGCTGCTGCTGGCCGTGCTGGCCGGTGCCGGCGTCCTCTACGTCCGCTCCCAGTACTACGTCGGGACGGCGGGCAACGAAGTGGCGATCTACCAGGGACTGGACGGGTCGGTGGCCGGCGTCCACCTCTCCGGCGTCCAGGAGCGCATCGGCGTGCAGCTGGACGCGCTGCCGCCTTTCATGCAGCAGCGGGTGCAGCAGGGGATACCGGCGAAGGACCTCACCGACGCCCGGCGGATCGGCGACCGGCTGCAGAGCCAGAGCTCAGCCTGTGGGCCGGCGCAGGTGCCGGTCCCGACCGGAGCGCCGGCACCTGCCGGCGGCGCCCCGAGCCCGACACCGGCGGCGCCGATCCCGACTCCATGCGCCGGCGCCTAGCAGTGACCGCCGCGACGCTCGACGGTGGCCGCCGGGCCCGCCGGCGCGGGGTCGAGCTGGCCATGGTGGTCTTTGCGGTCGCCCTGGTGGCGGCCGCCTACGTTGCGGTCGGCTACGCACAGGACGGTCAGGTACCGCCGGACGCCGCCCGCTACGCGGCCGGGTTCGCCGCGCTGCTCGGCGCCGCCCATCTCGGCGTGCGCCGGCTGGCGCCGTACGCCGACCCGTTGCTGCTGCCGATCGTCGCGCTGCTCAACGGCCTCGGGCTGGTGCTGATCCACCGGCTCGACCTGGCCGGCGACGAGCGGGCCCGTTCGCTCGGGCGGGCCCTACCGCGCGCGGACGCGCCGCTGCAGCTGGCGTGGACGGCCGTCGGCGTGGTGCTCTTCCTCGCCGTACTGCTGGTCGCCCGCGACCACCGGACGTTGCAGCGCTACGCCTACACCGCCGCGGCGGTCGGGCTGCTGCTGCTGCTGATCCCAGCGGTGCTCCCCGCCCGGTTCAGCACCGTCAACGGCGCCCGCATCTGGATCCGGGTGGCCGGGTTCTCGCTGCAGCCTGGCGAGTTCGCCAAGCTCGCGCTGGAGGTCTTCTTCGCCGGCTACCTCGTCGCCAAGCGCGAGCTGCTGACCCTGGTCGGGCGCCGGTTTCTCGGCATCGACCTGCCCCGCGGCCGTGACCTCGGGCCGGTGGTCGTGGCCTGGCTGGCCAGCCTCGCCGTCCTGGTGCGCGAGAAGGACCTCGGGACCTCCCTGTTGTTCTTCGGAATCTTCGTGGCGATGCTCTACGTCGCCACCGAGCGGCGCTCCTGGCTGTTGATCGGCGTCGGGCTGTTCTCGGCCGGCGCCTACCTCGCCTACCACCTCTTCGGCCACGTCCGCGCCCGGGTCGACATCTGGCTGCACCCCTTCGCCGACCCGAACGGTGCCGGGTTCCAGCTCGTGCAGGGACTGTTCGGGCTGGCCAACGGCGGGTTGGGCGGCACCGGGCTCGGCCAGGGCCGGCCGGACGCGGTGCCCTTCGCGAAGTCCGACTTCATCACCGCGACCATCGGCGAGGAGCTGGGGCTGGCCGGGCTGATGGCGGTGCTGGTGCTGTTCGTCCTGCTCGTCGAGCGGGGGCTGCGGGCGGGGCTGACGGTCCGCGACTCCTTCGGCAAGCTGCTCGCCGCCGGGCTGTCCTTCGGCCTGGCGCTGCAGGTCTTCGTCGTGGTCGGCGGCGTCACCCGGCTGATCCCGCTGACCGGCCTTACCCTGCCTTTCCTGTCCTACGGGGGCTCGTCGCTGGTCGCCAACTGGGCCCTGGTCGCGCTCCTGCTGCGCATCAGCGACGCGGCCCGCCGACCGGCACCGGAGCCGGTGGCGCCGGCAGCGGGCGTGCCGCTGCAGGACGCGCCCACCCAGGTCGTACGGCGGTGAACGCGCCCTTGCGCCGGCTCGCGCTCGCCTGCCTGGTGCTGTTCGCCCTGCTGCTGGTCAACGCCAACTACGTCCAGGTGGTCCAGGCCTCGCGGCTGAAGCGGGACCCCCACAACGGCCGGGTGCTGCTGGCGGCCTACGAACGTCAGCGCGGCCCGATCCTCGCCGGCGGCCGCGAGCTGGCCGGCTCCACCGCCACGGACGACCGGCTGAAATACCTGCGCCGCTACCCCGGGGGGGCGCTCTACGCCCCGGCCACCGGCTTCTTCTCACTGATCTACGGCGGCACCGGGATCGAGCAGGAGGAGAACCCCATCCTCTCCGGCGACGACGACCGCCTGTTCGCCCGCCGGGTGAGCGACTGGTTCACCGGCCGTACGCCGCAGGGCGGCGCCGTGGTGCTCACCCTCAACCGGGCCGCGCAGGCCGCCGCTGGGCGAGGGCTGGCCGGCAAGCGCGGCGCGGTGGTGGCGCTGGACCCGGCCACCGGTGCGATCCTCGCGCTTGTCACCGCGCCGTCGTTCGACCCGAACCTGCTCTCCTCGCACGACACCAAGGCGATCCGGGCGGCGTACGACCGGCTGTCGAAGGATCCGGCCGGGCCGCTCCGGAACCGGACCATCTCCGAGACCTATCCGCCCGGGTCGCTGTTCAAGGTGGTCACCGCGGCGGCCGCACTGACCAGCGGCAGGTACACGCCCGACACCCGGGTGCCCTCGCCCACCGCGCTGAAGCTGCCGTTGACCAACCGCTTCCTCAAGAACTTCGGTGGCGAGAGCTGCGGCGACGGCAGGACGACCACCCTCGCCGACGCCCTGCGCATCTCCTGCAACACGGCCTTCGCCGGCGTCGGGCTCGCGGTGGGCGCCACCGCGCTGCGGGACCAGGCGGAGGCCTTCGGCATCGACGCCGGCCTGTCGGTGCCACTGCCGGTGGCCCGCAGTCGCTTTCCGGCCGAGCTCGACGCCCCGCAGACCGCGCTGTCCGCGATCGGCCAGTTCGACGTCCGCCTCACTCCCATGCAGGCCGCCATGATCGCCGCCGGGGTGGCCAACTCGGGCGTCGTGATGCGGCCCTACCTCGTGCAGGAGGTGCAGACCCCTGACCTGGCAACCCTGGACGCCGCGAGACCGCAGGAGCTCGGCCGGGCGACATCGCCACAGGTCGCCGACGCCCTGACGTCGATGATGCGGCTGGTCGTCGACAGCGGCACCGGGCGTGCGGCGCAGATCTCCGGGGTGGCGGTGGCCGGCAAGACCGGCACGGCGCAGCACGCGGTCGGGGAGCCCCCGCACGCCTGGTTCATCGGGTTCGCCCCGGCCGACGCACCAAGGGTGGCCGTCGCGGTGCTGGTCGAGGACGGCGGCGGGCTCGGCTCGGATGCCACCGGTGGCCGGGTGGCCGCCCCGATCGCGCGCGACGTGATGGCGGCGGTGCTCGGCCGATGACGCTGAGCCCTGAGCTGTGCCTCGCGGACCGTTACCAGCTGGTCTCCCGGATCGCGGTCGGCGGCATGGGCGAGGTCTGGCGGGCCCAGGACCAGCTGCTGGGCCGGTCGGTGGCCGTCAAGGTGCTGCGGCCGGAGTACGCCGATGACACTGCCTTCCTCGCCCGGTTCCGGGCCGAGGCCCGGCACACGGCCGGGCTCTCCCACCCTGGGATCGCCGGCATCTTCGACTACGGCGAGGTCGGCGACACGTCGTACCTCGTGATGGAGCTGGTCGAGGGCGAGCCGTTGTCGAGCGTGCTCGCCCGCGAGGGGCGGCTACCCGTCGAGCGCACGCTCGACATCGTCGGACAGGTCGGGCAGGCGCTGCAGGAGGCGCACGAGGCCGGTGTGGTGCACCGCGACATCAAGCCCGGAAACCTGCTCGTGCGGCCGGACGGCGTGGTGAAGGTCACCGACTTCGGCATCGCCCGCGTCCTCGGGGGGACCTCGGTCACCCAGACCGGCTTGGTGGTCGGCACGGCTTACTACCTCTCGCCGGAGCAGGGCTCCGGCCGTGACGTCACCGCGGCGAGCGACGTCTACTCCCTCGGGATCGTCGCCTACGAGTGCCTGGCCGGCTGGCGGCCCTTCGTCGCCGACAACGCGGTCGCGGTCGCGGCGGCGCACGTGCACGACGCGCCCCCCCCGCTACCGGCAGACGTACCACTTCCGGTCCGCGACCTGGTGGCCGCCGCGATGGCCAAGTCCCCGTCGGACCGGCCGGGCGACGCCGGGAAGTTCGCCCGGCAGGCGCTGGCGCTGCGGGACGCGCTCGCGGCCGGAGCCGCGACGTCGGACCCCCGGGCCTTCGCGCCCCCGGTCACCGATCCGCCGACTCGGGCCTACACCGCCGCTTTCCCCACGGCCGCGACCCGGCGCCCACGCCACGTCGGTCGGCTGCTGCTGACGGCGCTGGTCGCCGTGCTGCTCGCGACACTCGGGCTGCGAGCCTGCGACACCCGTCGTACGCCAACCGCCAAGCCGGCCGCCTCGCCATCGGCGGTGGTCGCCACCCCGGCCAGCGTGACGCTCGACGCCGCTCGGTTCCGGGGTCGCCCCTACGCCACCGTGGCCGCGGAGCTGGCGGCCGCTGGACTTCGGGTGCGGCGGGTGGCGATGGTCGGCTCCGCTCCGGGTAGCGTGCTGGCGGTAGCGCCGACCGGAACCGTGGCGAAGGGCCTGACCGTCACCGTGACCGTAGCGACCGCTCCCCCCGACGGTGGCGGGGCGGCCGGCAAGGACGCCAAGGGCGGCGGCAAGGGCAAGCGTCGGTGACAGCGCCGGCTCGGCGCCTCGGCGACCGATACGAGCTCGGGCCGCTGCTGGGCTACGGCGGCATGGCCGAGGTGCACCTCGGTAGCGACGTACGGCTGGGACGTGACGTCGCCATCAAGACGCTGCGCGCCGACCTGGCCCGCGAGCCGGGGTTCCAGGCCCGGTTCCGCCGCGAGGCGCAGTCAGCGGCTTCGCTGAACCACCCCTCGATCGTGGCGGTCTACGACACCGGGGAGGACGGGTCCGGCGGCACCTCCGTGTCCTACATCGTCATGGAGTACGTCGACGGGCGCACGCTTCGCGACGTCCTGGCGGAGGAACGACGGATGATGCCACGCCGGGCGCTGGAGGTGACCGCCGACATCTGCGCCGCCCTCGACTACAGCCACCGCTCCGGGATCGTCCACCGCGACATCAAGCCCGGCAACGTCATGCTGACCCGTAACGGCGCCGTGAAGGTGATGGACTTCGGGATCGCCCGAGCGGTGACCGGCTCCGCAGCCACGATGACGCAGACCGCCGCGGTCATGGGTACGGCGCAGTACCTCTCCCCCGAGCAGGCGCGTGGCGAGCCGGTCGACGCCCGGAGCGACAGCTACTCCACCGGCTGCCTCCTCTACGAGCTGCTGACCGGCCGGCCGCCGTTCACCGGCGACTCCCCCGTCTCGATCGCCTATCAGCACGTCCGAGAGGATCCGCTGCCTCCGACGCAGGTCGATCCGGACCTGCCAGCTGAGGTCGACGCCATCGTGCTCAAGGCGATGGCCAAGAACGCGGCCAACCGTTACCAGAGCGCGGCGGAGATGCGCGAGGACATCGAGCGCTTCCTGGCCGGGCAACCGGTCCGGGCGACGCCGCTGCTGCCCGAGGCACCGACCACCATGCTGGCAGCTGGTGCCGGCGCTCCGGACGGCACCCTGCGCTTCCGCTCCCCCCCCCGCGAGGACCGCCGCGGCCGCGGGCTGGCCTTCCTCCTGCTCGCCCTCGCCCTCATCGCCCTGGTCGCTGCCGGCCTGCTGCTGGCTAGGGGCACCTTCGGTGGCGGCACCGGCGCCAAGATCGAGATTCCCAACCTCTCTGGAAAGACGGCGGCCGAGGCGGCGAGCATCTTGACCTCCCGCGGTCTGGTGCTGGGCAAGACGTCCAGGGACTTCTCCACCGCGACCGTCGACACGGTGTTCGAGCAGGACCCCAAGTCGGGCGAGCAGCGGGGCAAGGGCGACAAGGTCGACATTCGCGTCTCCAAGGGCCCGCGGCCGCTGGTGGTGCCGAACCTGGTCGGACAGAACCAGGAGCCGGCGGCGGCGGCGCTGGTCCAGGCCGGACTGGTGAGCGAACCGATCACGCCTCGCGACTCCGACCGGCCCGTCGGTGAGGTGCTGCAGACCAACCCCCCCGCCGGCACCGCGGTGGCGCCGGGCACCCACGTCGAGCTGGTCGTGTCCAAGGGGACGGTGGCGGTCCCGAACGTGGTCGGACTGTCGGAGACGGCTGCCCGACGGGCGCTGACCGGCGCCGGCTTCAACGTGGCGGTGCTCCGGGTGGCGGACGGCAGCGTCATGCCCGGTAGGGTCCTCGACCAGGATCCCAAGCCGCCGGCCCGCCGAACCACCGGAACGACGGTCCGGATCATCGTTGCCGTCAGGCCTGCCCCCAGCCCCAGCCCCACCCCGTCCCCGTCCCCGTCCCCGTCCCCGTCCCCGTCGCCGTCGCCGTCGCCGTCGCCCACCAGCCCGCCGCCGTCGCCCACGAGCCCGCCGCCGTCGCCGTAGCGGTCGGGTCAGGCTCGCAGGGCGACCGGTAGCCCCGCCGACCTCGCCAGCTTCTCCGCCAGTACGCCGAAGACCACCAACCGTTGGCGGTCGGAGTAGCGCGGGTTGCAGGTCGTCAGCGTGAGCGTCACCGCCGTCGGCGCCCGGTTCGGAGCTCCCGGCACCGGCGCGATCACGGACACCGCGGTCGGGGCAACGATGCGGGAGCCGGTCACCCGGTAGGTGAGCCAGGAGTGGGCGGTCTCTAGCACCACGGCGTCGCCCGGCCGGAGCTCCCCCAGCCGGGCGAACGGCGCGCCGAAGGTGGTGCGGTGGCCGGCCACCGCGAAGTTGCCGACGCGACCGGGCATTGCCGTGCCCGGATAGTGCCCAGGGCCGTGCCGGAGGTCGGTCCTGCCCACCCCCTCGACGATCACTTCGACGTAGCCGCGCCCGAACCGTGGGACACGCAAGATCGCCACCCCGTCGCCGAGCGTCGCCCGAGCCGACGTCGACGACGGGCTCGGCTGCGGCCGCGCCCACTCCCCTTCCAGCGAGTGCCGCAGGATCGACTGGGCGCGGGCGGCGTACAGGTCGGTGCCCTGGAGCTGGTAGCCGACGACGACCAGCACGCCCACCCCCAGGGCGACCAGCAGCTGCCCGAGGCGACGAAGGGCGGTACGGCGGGCAGGCACCCGGTTACGCTAGCCGACGAGGCGTGGCAGGCCAGGGGCCGACCAGGTCGGCGCCTCGAGGAGGAGTGCCGTGCCCGAGTCCCGGATCCGGCGCAAGCCGGCCTACACCGCGCCGCCGAAGCGCTCGGCGAGCAAGAAGACCAGTGCGCCGTGGGTGGCGCCGGTGATGCTCACGTTGTTCCTGCTCGGGATCGCCTGGCTGGTCGTCTACTACATCTCCAACGGGGACCTGGCCGGCTTCCGCACGCTGGGCCCGTGGAACCTCGCCATCGGCTTCGGCCTGATCATCGCCGGCTTCGCGCTGTCCACGCAGTGGCGCTGAGAGAGGCGCTCCCGCCACATCGGCGTAAGCACACCGCTGTCATTTGCCCACAGCGGTTGTCCACACTGGGGACAACCGCTGGCCCGGGTCAGGCGGTGAGCGCGGCCGTCCGCAGCACCACGGTGGCGAGGATCACCACGCCGACCCCGGCGAGCGCGCCGAGCGCGGCCGGCGTACGCCTGGCTCGCGGCGCATAGGCGAAGGCCAGGGCCAGCACCGTTCCCGTGGCCAGGCCACCCAGGTGCGCCCAGTAGCCGATCCCGGGGATCACGAAGCTGAGAACCAGGTTCAAGCCGATCAGGACGGTGACCGACCGGGTGTCGCCGCCCGCCCGCCGGGTGATCACCCACCAGGCCGCGAACAGCCCGAAGATCGCGCCGGAGGCGCCCTCGCCGGCCGAGAAGGGGCTGGTCAGCGCGTACGACGCCGCTGCACCGCCGAGCCCGCTCAACAGATAGAGGGCGACGTAGCGCCATCGGCCCAGCGCCTGCTCGACCGGGATGCCGACGAGGTAGAGCACGTAGAGGTTGAACGCGATGTGGAGCAGACCGACGTGCAGGAACATCGCAGTGACCAGCCGCCACCATTCGCCCTGGGCGATGGCGTAGTTGAACTCGGTGAACCGGTTCTCGAACCCCGGTACGGCGTACTGCAGCACGAAAGCGACAACGATCAAGGCGGCGAGAGCCAGCGTCACCCGGCCCTCGACCGCGGCCACCCGCCCACCGGCCAGGCTGCGCGGCTCGCGGCCGGTCCGCGCCCCCGCGGCGATGCAGTCGGGGCACTGGAACCCCACCGAGGCGCTGGTCATGCAGTCAGGACAGATCGGCCGCTCGCAGCGGGTGCACCGGACATAGGTCTCGCGGTCCCGATGCCGGAAGCAGGTCGGGACGGCCGCGCCGGTGGCTCGCTCGTCGGGCGCGGAGGGGCCGACGGGTAAGCTCACCTAGGAGGAACGCCGGTCGACGGCGACCGATTCCAGCCGGATCTCGGCGGCGGGGCGGTCCTGGCGGCCGGTTGGGGCGCCGACGATCGCGTCGACGACGTCCTGGCCCTTGGTCACCTCACCGAAGATCGTGTGCTTGCCGGTCAGCCACGCGGTCGGTGCGACCGTGATGAAGAACTGCGAGCCGTTCGTGCCAGGGCCCGCGTTGGCCATCGCGAGCAGGTACGGCTTCGTGAAGGCCAGCTCGGGATGGATCTCGTCGCGAAAGGTGTAGCCGGGCCCACCGGTGCCGGTCCCCATCGGGTCGCCGCCCTGGATCATGAAACCGGGGATGACGCGGTGGAAGAGCGTGCCGTCGTAGAGCTTGGACGTCGACTTCGCTCGGGTCCGCGGGTCGGTCCACTCGCGGTTGCCCTCGGCCAGCTCCACGAAGTTCGCCACGGTCTTGGGGGCATGGTCAGGGAACAGCCGCACCTCGATGTCGCCCATCGAGGTGCGGAGCGTCGCGTACGTCTCCTCTGACACGAACAGGCCTCCCCGGAATCGTCACGTCGAATGGCGCTCCCGGCCATCCTCCCACGGCGCCCGTCGCGGTCTGCTGGCCGGTGAGCGGTTGCCCCCGGCCGCGGCCGGGAACGGCTTGGCGCGACGCTATGCATCGCGGAGGTGCCCCATGTTCGGTTCCAAGAGCAAGGACGCAGTGCCGGTCGTCGACGAGCCGGCGCTCGAGGAGCTGGTCCTCGACGACCCGGTTCTCGACAGCTGGGCTCCGGAGGCCTCGGATCTCGACCCTCAGGCGCCGCAGGACCGGCTGCGCCGGCGGTACGCCCGCACGACGCGCCACCGCGTCGTTCCCGCGGTGGCGGGGGCCCGCGGCCGCATCGGGCCGGCCGTGGGTGAGGCTCGGGAGCGCATCCGTCCGGTCGTCGGCGAGGCCCGGGGACGGGTGGTCCCTGCCGTCGCCGGGGTCCGCGGAACGCTGCTCGACACGGTGGCTCCGGCAGTCGCCGGCGCGGTGACCACAGCCGTGACGGCGGCCCGCGAAGGCAGCCTGCCGACGAGAGCCGAGGCCCGGGGGCGCAGCGCGCTCGCCCTTGCGGCACTGCGCGGCGAGCTGCCGCAGGCCCGGCACCAGCGTCGGTGGCCGGTAGCCCTGCTGTGCCTGCTGGCCGGTGCCTCCGCTGGTGCGGCAGCCGGGCTGCTGGCCCGCCGGGCCACCGGCCCTAGCGAGCCGACCTACATCCCGGCCACCTCGCCACCGCGGGCCTCGGGGCCGGCGGCCACGGACGGGTCGGTGGAAGCCGGGTCGGACCTGGGCTGGCCGGAGCAGCTGGACGAGCCGCGAACCGGCGGCGGCTTCGGCGAGCCGGCTGCGGTCATGGACGACGCCACGGGCCCGGCCGGCGCCTTCCTCCCAGTGGATGAGGTGGACCTGACGCTGGCCGAGGACTCGAGCGAGACCCACAAGCCGACGCACTGAGCGCAACCCGAGGACTACGGCGCGAGCGCGTCTCAGCGCTCCGGGGTCCTTCCCCAGTGGAGACGAGGGGACTCGAACCCCTAACCCCCGCCTTGCAAAGGCGGTGCTCTGCCAGATTGAGCTACGCCCCCGGGTCCGGTCGGCTAGCGGAGGTCGACCGGTTTGGTGGCCTCCGCCCATAGGTCCTGCTCCGCGCGGCGCGTGCGGGTGCGCCGCAACGCCGTCATGGCTCCCATCAGCACGGTCACCATCAGCAGCAGCCTCTTCGACACCGATGCCCCTCGCGTAGGTCACCCAGCACGGACGTGGGCCTGGGAGGACTTGAACCTCCGGCCTCATCCTTATCAGGGATGCGCTCTAACCAGCTGAGCTACAGGCCCGGGTAGGGCGCCACGCTACCTCACCCCAGGTCAGTCGCGTTCGGTCAGCGTGACCTCGATGCCACCAGCCACCTCGGCGCACAGGTTGTACAGGAAGGCGCCCAGCGTCGACAGGGCGGTGGACAGCAGGACGTTCACCGCCCCGATCAACGCCGCCCAGCCGAGGATGCGGCGGAAGGAGAACACGTCGGCCAGACCACCACCGGTCGAGCCGTTGCCCGAGTCGGTCAGCACCCCGAGCGTCTTCTGCAGGGACTCGAAGACTCCCATGAAGTTCAGCAGCGCGTAGAGCACCGAGACCGCGACCACCCAGACGATCAGCAGCGCGAGGGAGAACACGAAGGTGAACTTCAGCACCGACCACGGGTCCACCCGCCGGATGGCCAACCGGGCGCGACGCGGGCCCCGGCGGGCACCCAGGACCGACTCGCCGCCCGCCGGCGCCACGGTGCGGGCACGATAGGCCCGGTTGGCCGCAGGGGTGGTCGTGGTGGATGTCGCAGTCATCGCGGTGTCCTCCGGCCCGGCCATGGTCACGATGCGCCGCCGGTCCCGCCCGGCGCAGCGCCGTTGTCGGGCTCAGGTTCGTCCGCGTTGCGGGCGACCGCCACCAGCGACACCCCGTCGGGAAGGTGAATGAGCCGTACCCCCATCGTCTGGCGCTGCGCCCGGCGTACCTCGCGGGCCGTGGTGCGGATCACGCCGCCGTTGGAGGTGATGGCGTAGAGCTCCTCCTCGGGGCGCACGATCAAGGCTCCGACGAGCTGGCCGCGCCGGGCTACCACCTTGGCGGTGAGGACTCCCTTGCCGCCGCGTCCCTGGAGCGGGTACTCCACCATCTTCGTGCGCTTGGCGTAGCCGCCGTCGGTGGCCACCAGGACGTCGGCGTCGGGACGCACCACCATCATGGCCAGCAGCTCGTCCTCGAGCCCGAACCGCATGCCGATCACACCGCTGGTCGCGCGGCCCATCGGCCGCAGGGCCTCGTCCGCGGCCGAGAACCGGATCGACTGCGCCTTGCGGCTGACCAGCAGCAGCTCGTCCTCCGCGGAGATCAGCGCGGCGCCGATCAGCTCGTCGTCCTCGCGAAGGTTGATCGCGATCAGCCCGCTCGACCGGGCGTTGTCGAAGTCGACCAGCGGCGACTTCTTGACCAGGCCGCGCTTGGTCGCGAGCACCAGGTAGGGGGCGACGCCATAGTGCGGGATGTCGATGACCTGGGCGATCTTCTCATCCGGCTGGAAGGCCAGGATGTTGGCGACGTGCTGGCCACGGGCGGTGCGCTGCTGCTCCGGCAGCTCGTGCGCCTTGGCGCGGTAGACCCGCCCCTTGTTCGTGAAGAACAGGATCCAGTCGTGGGTCGTCGTGACGAAGAAGTGCTCGACGATGTCGTCCTGCTTGAGCTGGGCACCCTGGACGCCCTTGCCGCCCCGCCGCTGTGAGCGGTAGAGGTCGGTCTTGGTCCGCTTGGCATAGCCGCCGCGGGTGATGGTGACCACCACATCCTCGCGAGCGATCAGGTCCTCCATGGACATGTCGCCCTCGTACGGGATGAGCCTCGTACGTCGCTCGTCGCCGTAGCGCTCGACCACCTCGGCAAGCTCGTCGCGGATGATGCTGCGCTGGCGCTCGGGGCGGTCCAAGATCTCGTTCAGGTCGGCGATCCGCTGCTGTAGCTCGGCGAACTCGTCGATGATCCGCTGGCGCTCGAGCGCCGCCAGCCGGCGCAGCTGCATGTCGAGGATCGCGGTGGCCTGGACCTCGTCGATGTCGAGCAGCGCCATCAGGCCGCCGCGGGCGGCATCCGCGGACTCGCTGCCGCGGATCAACGTGATCACCGCGTCGAGCTGGTCGAGCGCCTTGAGCAGCGCTCGGAGGATGTGCGCCCGCTCCTCGGCCTTGCGCAGCCGGAAGCGGGTGCGGCGTACGACGACCTCGATCTGGTGAGCGACGTAGTGCGACACGAACTGGTCGAGCCGCAGCGTGCGGGGTACGCCGTCGACGATCGCCAGCATGTTGGCGCCGAACGTCGTCTGCAGCTGGGTGTGCTTGTAGAGGTTGTTGAGCACGACCTTGGCGACCGCGTCACGCTTGAGGGTGATCACCAGCCGCCGGCCGACCCGGTCGGAGCTCTCGTCGGCGATGTCCGCGATACCGCCCATCCGGCCGTCCTTGACCAGCTCGGCGATGGATTCGGCCAGGTGATCCGGGTTGACCTGGTAGGGCAGCTCGGTCACCACCAGCGTGGTGCGCCCCTTGACGTCCTCCTCAACCGTGACCACCGCCCGCATCCGGATCGAGCCGCGGCCGGTGCGGTAGGCCTCCTCGATCCCGTCGTGGCCGACGATGAGCGCGGACGTCGGGAAGTCGGGGCCCTTCACCCGCTCGATCAGCGCGTCGAGCAGCTCGTCGTCGCCGGAGTCAGGGTGCTCCAGCGCCCAGGCGACGCCGGCCGCCACCTCGCGGAGGTTGTGCGGCGGAATCCTGGTGGCCATGCCGACCGCGATGCCCTCGCTGCCGTTGACCAGCAGGTTGGGGATCCGGCTGGGCAGGATCTTCGGCTCGACCGTGTTTCCGGCGTAGTTCGCCATGAAATCGACGGTCTCCTCGTCGATGTCCCGCAACATCTCCATGGCCAGCGGCGCGAGTCGGCACTCGGTGTAGCGGTAGGCCGCCGCCGGATCGTTCCCGGGGGAGCCGAAGTTGCCCTGCGGGTCGATCATCGGGTAGCGCAGCGACCACGGCTGCGCCATCCGGACGAGGGCGTCGTACAGGGCGCCGTCGCCGTGCGGGTGGTAGTTGCCCATCACGTCGCCGACGACGCGGCCGCACTTGACGTAGTTGCGGTCGGGCCGAAAGCCCGAGTCGTACATGCCGTAGAGGATCTTGCGGTGGACCGGCTTGAGGCCGTCACGCACCTCGGGCAACGCCCGGCCGACGATGACCGACATCGCGTAGTCGATGTAGCTGCGCTGCATCTCGAGCTGGATGTCGACCGGCTCGACCCGGTCGACCGGTGGGGGTGTGACGTCGACCACTGGCTCTCTTTCGTTTCGAGGTCGGCGAGCGGGCCCGATCAGATGTCGAGGAAGCGCACGTCCTTGGCGTTGCGGGTGATGAAGGACCGCCGGGCTTCGACGTCCTCACCCATCAGGACGCTGAACAGCTCGTCGGCGGTGGCCGCGTCGTCGAGGGTGACCTGTAGCAGGATCCGGTTCGCCGGATCCATCGTGGTCTCCCACAGCTCCTTGGCGTTCATCTCGCCGAGGCCCTTGTAGCGGGCGACGGCGTCCTCCTTGGGCAGCTTCTTGCCCGCGGACTGCCCCAGCTCGATCAGGCTGTCGCGCTCGCGCTCGGAGTAGGCGTAGTCGGGCGCGGCCTTCGACCACTTGATCTTGTAGAGCGGCGGCTGGGCCAGGTAGACATGGCCCTTCTCGATCAGCGGGCGCATGAACCGGAACAGCAGCGTGAGCAACAGGGTGCGGATGTGCTGGCCGTCGACGTCGGCGTCGGCCATCAAGACGAGCTTGTGGTAGCGCAGCTTCTCGACGTCGAAGTCGTCGTGGATGCCGGTGCCGAGCGCGGTGATGAGCGCCTGTACCTCGGTGTTCTTCAGCACCCGGTCGATCCGGGCCTTCTCCACGTTGATGATCTTGCCACGGATCGGCAGGATCGCCTGGAACATCGAGTCGCGGCAGGACTTCGCCGAGCCGCCGGCGCTGTCGCCCTCGACGATGTAGAGCTCGCTGGCCCGCGGGTCGGTCGAGCGGCAGTCGGCCAGCTTGCCCGGCAATGAGCCGACGTCGAGCAGCCCCTTGCGTCGGGTCAGGTCGCGCGCCTGGCGGGCCGCGATCCGGGCCCGCGCCGCCTGGGAAGCCTTAACGATGACGTCCTTGGCCTCGCCCGGGTTGCGGTCGAACCAGTCGCGCAGCCAGTCGTTGCAGGCCTTCTGCACGAAGCCCTTGGCCTCGGTGTTGCCCAGCTTGGTCTTGGTCTGGCCCTCGAACTGCGGGTTGGCCAGCTTGACCGACACGATCGCGGTCAGTCCTTCCCGGATGTCGTCGCCCGTCAGCGCGTCGTCCTTCTCCTTCAGCAGGCTCTTGTCGCGGGCGTAGCGGTTGACGATGGAGGTCAGCGCCGAGCGGAAGCCCTCCTCGTGGGTGCCGCCCTCGTGGGTGTTGATCGTGTTGGCGAAGGTGTAGACCGACTCGGCGTACGTCGAGTTCCACTGCATCGCCACCTCGACCGCGATGCCGTCGCCCTCGGTGCCGAAGCCGATCACCGACTTGTGGATCGGCTCCTTGGTGGCGTTGAGGTGCCGGACGAAGTCCTCGATGCCACCCTGGTACTGGTAGGTCACCTCGGTCGGGACCTCGGTCCGTTCGTCCCGCAGCGAGATCATCAGCCCGCGGTTGAGGAACGCCATCTCCTGCAGCCGGCGCGAGAGCGTCTCGAAGGAGTACGTCGTGGTCTCGAAGATGGTCTCGTCGGCCCAGAAGGTCACCATCGTGCCGTGCTCGAGCGTGGGTGCGCCCTTCGCCAGCGGCGCCGCCGGCCGGCTGTGGTCGTAGGGCTGCGTCCACACGTGCCCGTCCGTGCGCACCTCGACCTCGAGCCGGGACGACAGCGCGTTGACCACCGAGACGCCGACGCCGTGCAGGCCGCCGGAGACGGCGTAGGACTTGCCGTCGAACTTGCCGCCGGCGTGCAGGGTGGTCAGCACGACCTCGACCGCCGGCCGCTTCTCGACCGGATGCCGGCCCACCGGGATGCCGCGGCCGTTGTCGCGGACCCGCACACCGCCGTCGGCCAGCAGAACCACCGAGATCGTGTCGCAGACCCCGGCCAGCGCCTCGTCGACGGCGTTGTCCACCACCTCGGTGACCAGGTGGTGCAGGCCCCGCTCGCCGGTCGACCCGATGTACATGCTGGGGCGCTTGCGCACTGCCTCGAGGCCCTCGAGAACGGTGATCGATGCGGCGTCGTAGGCAGCCACGTTGGCGGAGTCCTCGCGATCGTCAGGGACGCCGCACGAGGAGACAGCCGGCGTCGGAGCTACCAGCATCCTACCCGGAGGAGGCCTGCCGCGGCTCGAAGGAGGCCGCTGTGGACTCGCGTGCCGCATCCACACCCTTCGGGCGCATCCCCCTACGTACCGTAGGGCCGGACCGGCCTGAGCGGCCGTCAGCCGTAGGTGTCCCGGGGCCCCCGCCCGTCGCTCACCCGGCGCGGCCCCCCGGACCAGTCCGGCGCCGTGGGCCCGTGCACCCGCAGGCTGGTGACGACGCCGGCGCCGAGCTCGCCGGCGAGCCGGGCCAGGACGGCCGGGGCGAGCAGCCGGACCTGGGTCGCCCACGCCGTCGACTCGGCGACGAGGACCAGCTCACCGTCGGTGAGCCGTTCGGGGCGACAGTGCGCGGCGAGCCCGGCGCCGACGAGGACGTCCCAGCGGCCGAGCACGGAACCGGCCTGCACGGTCTGCGTCCACCCCCGCTCGTCGACCAGTCGGCGGATCGCCGTACCGAACCGCTCCGGGCCGTCGGCGGGGGCCCGGTCAGAGCCGGGTCGGGGGCCACGGCGAGCCGGCCCGCTGCGGGCGCCGCGGCGCCGCGCATCGGCCTTGGCCCGGTCGAGGGCCGCCCTCGCCGGATCGGCAGGCTGCGCCGCCTCCTCCTGCTGCACGACCTCCGGCGCGACCGGGTCGGCACCGGTCTCATCCGACACGGCGTACCCGACCCGCCGCGACGTCGTACCGGGCACCGCGCAGGCTCGGCGGAATGTCGGCCGGCACGGCAGCGGTGACCAGCACCTGCTGCGCGGAGGCGACCAGCCGGGCCAGCCGGTCGCGGCGACCGACGTCGAGCTCGGCGAAGACGTCGTCGAGCACCAGCACCGGCTCACCCCCGTCCGAGCAGAGCAGCTCGTACGCCGCCAGCCGCAGCGCTAGCGCGTAGGACCACGACTCGCCGTGGCTGGCGTAGCCGCGGGCCGGCAGCTCGCCGAGGGAGAGCACCAGGTCGTCGCGGTGCGGACCGACCAGGCTCACCCCCCGCAGGAGCTCCTCCGGCCGGCGCCGCGCGGCCTCGTCGAACAGGGCCGCCGTGAGGGCCGCCCGGTCGGGCTCGAGCGGCACGTGCCCGGCCAGCGAGGTGCGGTAGTCGAGTGCGGTCGAGCCGCCGCCGTCGGCCACCGCGGCATAGGCCTTGTCGACCAGCGGCCGCAACAGGTCCACCAGCTCCAGCCGGGCGCTCAGCAGCTCGCCGCCGGTCCGGGCCAGATGGGCGTCCCAGACGTCGAGCGTGCTCAGATCGACGCCCCCGGTGCGCCGGGCGGCGGCAGCCGACTTGAGCAGGGCGTTGCGCTGCTTGAGCACCCGTTCGTAGTCCGCCCGTACGCCGGCGAGCCGCGGCGCCCGGGCCACCAGCAGGTCGTCGAGCAGCCGCCGGCGCTCGGCCGGGTCGCCTTTGACCACCGCGAGGTCCTCCGGCGCGAACTGGACGGTGCGGAGCAGCCCGAGCACCTCCCGCGGCCGCGGTACCGGTGCACCGTTGACCCGCGCGCGACCGGCCCGGCCGGGAGTCACCTCGATTTCGACCAGCGCCCGCCGCCCCTCTCGCACGACCGTCGTACGCACGACCGCTCGGTCTGCCCCGAACCGCACCAACGGGGCGGTCACGGCGACCCGGTGGCTGGCCAGCGTGGCGACGTAGCAGAGCGCCTCCACCAGGTTGGTCTTACCTTGCCCGTTGGGCCCGACCAGGACGCTCACGCCGGGGTCCAGCGCGAGCTCCACGCCGGCGTAGGACCGGAAGTCGGTGAGCGAGAGCGCTTCGACGTACATGCCGTCTGGACCGGTCGCCCGGCTCAGCGCCGGGTGGCCGCCGGATCGTGGTCGTGGTCCTCGTGGCTGGCGTCCGCGCCTGGCGCGTCGGCACCCTTCTCGAACGAACCCGCCGCCGAGGTCACCGCATGACCGCCGAACTGGTTGCGCAGCGCGGCCACCACCTTCATGGCCGGCGAGTCGTCCTGCCGAGAGGCGAACCGGGCATAGAGCGCTGCCGAGATCACCGGCATCGGTACGGCGTGGTCGATGCCGGCCTGCACGGTCCACCGACCCTCGCCGCTGTCCTGCGCGTAGCCCCGGAGCTCCGAGAGGTCGTCATCGACGTCCAGGGCGCGCACCAGCAGGTCGAGCAGCCATGACCGGATCACCGTGCCCCGCTGCCAGGACTGGAAGACCTCGGGGACGTTCCGCACGAGATCGGTGGCCTCGAGCAGCTCCCAGCCCTCGGCGTAGGCCTGCATCAAGCCGTACTCGATGCCGTTGTGCACCATCTTGGCGAAGTGGCCGGCGCCGACGTCACCGGCGTGGACGTAGCCCGACTCACCCTCTGGCTTGAGCGTGTCGAAGATCGGCCGCAGCCGGTGCACGTGCTCGTCGGGACCGCCGACCATCAGCGCGTAGCCCTCGGTGAGCCCCCAGACGCCGCCGCTCACGCCCACGTCGACGAAGCCGATCCCGTGCGGCGCAAGGTCCTCCGCGTGCCGCTGGTCGTCGGTGTAGCGGGAGTTGCCGCCGTCGATGATCACGTCACCCTCGGCGAGCAGCTCGACCAGCGCGTCCACCGTGGCGTACGTCGGGGCGCCGGCCGGCAGCATCACCCACACCGCCCGCGGCGCGGACAGCTTGCCGACGAGCTCCTCCAGGCTGGCCACGTCGCGATGATCGGGCGCCCGGTCGTAGCCCACCACCGTGTGGCCGCCGTGGCGGAGGCGCTCGGCCATGTTGGCGCCCATCTTTCCCAGGCCGACGATGCCGATCTCCACGCAACCCTCCCGACTGAGTCGTCCCCCGATGCCCGCCCCGGCGGATGTGTCAGCCGGAGAGCCGGACCGGCATGAGCAGGTAACGGTAGTCCCCTGCCGGGTCCTTGCCCGTGACGACCGCCGGCCGGCTGGGCGTGGTGAAGGCCAGCCGGGCTACGTCGGAGTCGATGGCTCCGAGCCCGTCGAGCAGGAACCCCGGGTTGAAGGAGATGGTCATCGGCTCTCCCTCGTAGGTCGCCTCAAGGGACTCCGAGGCCTGCGCGTCGTCGCCGCCACCCGCTTCGAGCTCCACCCCGGCGGCGGCGAACGACAGCCGGACCGGCAGGTGCCTGGCAGCCACCAGCGACACCCGCTTCACCGCCTCCACCAGTGCGGCGGTGTCGACGAGCGCGGTACCGGCGAACTCCGCCGGGAACAGCGAGTGGTACTTGAAGTACTCGCCGTCCAGGAGCCTGGTCGTCATCCGTCGACGTCCGCCGCGGAAGCCCACCAGCCCCTCCCCGGCCGTCCCGCCGGCGAGCGCCATCGTCACCTCTGCGCCGGTGGTCAGCGCCTTGGCGGTCTCGGCCAGCGTGCGGGCCGGCACCAGCGCAACGGCCGAGACCCCAGGGGTCTCGGGCTGCCAGCGCAGCTCGCGGACGGCGAGGCGGTAGCGGTCGGTGGCCACCAGAGTGATGACCTCGTCCTCGATCTCCACGCGTACGCCGGTGAGGACGGGCAAGGTGTCGTCGCGCCCGGCGGCCACGGCGACGGAGCCCACCGCCGCAGCGAAGGCGTCGCTGCCGATGGTGCCGCTGGCCGTCGGCATCGCTGGCAGCGCGGGATAGTCCTCGACCGGCAACACCGGCAGCAGGAACCGGGCCTGCCCGCAGCGCAACGCCACCCGGGCGCCCTCGGTCGCGACGTCGACCGGCGCTGCGGGCAGGCTCCGGCAGATCTCGGCCAGCAGCCGGCCCGACACCAGTGTTCGGCCACCTTCGGCGGCCGCGACCTCCAGCTCGGCCTGGGCCGACACTTCGTAGTCGAAGCCGGAGAGGGTCAGGACGTTGCCCTCCACCTCGAGCAACAACCCGGCGAGCACAGGCACCGGTGGTCGGGACGGCAGGGTACGAGCCGCCCAGGCGACCGCATCGGCCAGGACGTCGCGCTCGACTCGGAACCTCATGACTGGTCGCCTCCGTGGCGTCGGTCGAATCTGGACGAGGGCAAGCGAGGCACCGGGACCGACCACCGGAGTCGCGCTGCCGACTGCTTCGAGGTATCTCCTGACAAGGACAGATACGTAGTCGTAGTAGCGGCGGTGGACGATGTGGATGCAGCACGAGTCCGCAGGTCAGCCCGCGAAAGCCTGGCTCGGGTCACTGTGGAGGGGCGGGGGACCGGCTGGGGGCTCACAGTGCCGTCCTGGTGGTCGGTCGGCACTGTCGCGGACAGCTCCCCCGACGTCCACAGCCTTGTCCCCAGCCTGTGCACATCGTCGCGACGAGGTCGTCCATCTCAGCGCCGCGCCGAAGCCTTGATCTTCGTACTGAGCTCGGTGACCTGGTTGTAGATGGCTCGCCGTTCGGCCATCAGGGCCCGGATCTTGCGATCGGCGTGCATCACCGTGGTGTGGTCGCGGTTGCCGAACTGCTGGCCGATCTTCGGTAGCGACATCGATGTCAGCTCCCGGCAGATGTACATCGCGATCTGGCGGGCGGTGACCAGGTTGCGACTGCGTGAGGACCCGCAAAGGTCCTCCATCGAGACACCGAAGTACGACGCGGTGGTGGCCATGATCGTGGCGGCGCTGATCTCCGGGCCGCCGGCACTGGGCAGGATGTCCTTGAGCACGATCTCGGCCAACGCGAGGTCGATGCGTTGCCGGTTCAGGCTGGCGAATGCGGTCACCCGCAGCAGGGCCCCTTCCAGCTCACGGATGTTGGTGGGCACCTTGTTCGCGATGTACTCCAAGACCTCCGGCGGCGTACCCAGGCGGTCTGAGGCGGCCTTCTTTCGCAGGATGGCGATCCGGGTCTCCAAGTCCGGTGACTGGACATCGGTCACCAGTCCCCACTCCATCCGGTTGCGGAGCCGGTCGTCGAGGGTTGACAGCTCCTTCGGCGGGCGGTCGGAGCTGATCACGATCTGCTTGCTGTTGTTGTGCAGCGTGTTGAAGGTGTGGAAGAACTCCTCCTGCGTGCGCTCCTTCTGTGCCAGGAACTGGATGTCGTCGATGAGCAGCACGTCGACGTCCCGATAGCGTCGCTGGAAGACGTAGGCCTTCCCGTCGCGGACCGAGTTGATGAACTCGTTGGTGAACTCCTCGGAGCTCGCGTAGCGCACCCGCGACCCGGCGAACAGACGCTGGGTGTAGTGGCCGAGGGCGTGCAGCAGGTGGGTCTTGCCCAGCCCGGAGTCGCCGTAGATGAACAGCGGGTTGTAAGCCCGCGCCGGTGCCTCCGCCACGGCTACGGCAGCGGCATGGGAGAACCGGTTGCTGTCCCCGATCACGAAGCTGCCGAACTGGTACTTGGGGTTGAGCCGGGCAGGCTCAACCCGGCGGCTGGGCCCATCCCGTCCCGTTCCGGCGGCGGCGGGCGGCGGGTCGGGTTCGTATGGTGGCTCCACGCTGCCCGCGTCACCGGCGGGCGCCGGGGGCGGGTCGACGATGACAGCCACCCGGACCTCGTGGCCGAGCTCCTTGGCCAGGGCGGCGACGATCCGCGCCCGCAGGCGGCTGTCGAGAACCTCCTTGACGAATTCGTTGGGCGCCGCAAGCAGCGCGGTGCCGTCGACCATCGCGAGCGGACGAGTGAGCTCGATCCACGCCCGCTGCTGGGGCGGCAGCTCGTCGGCCAGACCGGCCAGCGCTGCGGACCAGACCGCAGCGAGCGCGGGGACCTCTTCGGGCGCAGTGGCCACGGTGCGCTCCTCGACGAGCCGACCGGCGGATGCGGCCCGTCCACTGGTTGTCCACAGTTGTGCATGAAGCACTCCGGCCGGGGCGCGGCCGGAAGGAACGAACGGGCCGGAGCCGCGGCAGCCGAGATCTCGCCCCGGTGCCGAAACGTTCGCCGATCGGTGCTGGCGGGGGAAGTCCGGCCCGCGGACGCTAACAGCGGGTGGACCGCCGCTACAAGCCGCTGTGGACAAGGCGCGGGCCAAGCTCCGAGGGCCGACCATGGCCGGTGCCGGTGGCGTATTCTGCTAGCGACCGGGATGGCGGAGCGAGCCGTCTCCGCATGGTGGGAGCCTCAGTGAGCAAGCGCACGTTTCAGCCGAACAACCGCCGCCGGGCCAAGACGCACGGCTTCCGGCTGCGGATGCGGACGCGTGCCGGCCGCGCCATCCTTGCTGCCCGCAGGCGCAAGGGCCGCGCCGAGCTGTCGGCCTGAGACCGGTACGACGACGTGTTGCCGGCGGAGTCCCGGCTGCGGCGACGCGCGGAGTTCACCCTGGCCGTCCGCCGTGGGCGACGCGCCGCCAGGGGTTCGGTGGTCGCGCATCTGCAGGTGACCGACGGCTCCGGCGGGTCGAAGCCGAGGGTGGGGTTCGTGGTCGGCCGCGGGGTAGGAAACGCCGTGGTCCGCAACCAGGTGCGCCGCCGTCTCCGGCATCTGCTCTCCGATCGGGTCCCACAGCTGCCAGCAGCGAGCCTGCTGGTGGTGCGGGCCACCCCGGTCGCCTCCGAGCGAAGCTGGGCCCAGCTCGCCGTGGACGTCGACGACGCACTGGAATCGGTGACGCGATGAGCGTGGAGAACGGACGACCGACCGGTCTGCCGGCCCGGGCGGTGATCGGCCTGCTCAGAGGCTACCGTCAGTGGGTCAGCCCGCTGCTCGCGCCGCGTTGCCGCTTCGCGCCGAGCTGCAGTGAGTACGGCCTCACCGCGGTGCAGCGTCACGGCGCCGGTCGCGGGTCGGTCCTGACCCTCCGCCGGGTGCTCCGCTGCCACCCGTTCCACGCTGGTGGTTACGACCCCGTACCGCCGCGTCGTACCTCCGCCACCTCGTCCCCGTCAGGAGCAGCTGGGTGCTGAACTGGTTGTACGAAGCGATCGCGAGGATCGTCCTCACGATCCACTCGGGGCTGAGCCCTGTGTTCGGCTCCGGGAGTGGCTGGTCCTGGGGACTTTCGATCGTCCTGCTCACCATGCTGATGCGACTGCTGCTCTTTCCGCTGTTCGTGAAGCAGATCAAGACGCAGCGGATGATGCAGACGCTGCAGCCGCGGATGAAGGAGCTGCAGACCCGGCACAAGGGGGACCGGGCGACGCTGCAGGCCGAGACGATGAAGCTGTACAAGGACCACGGCGCCAACCCGCTCGCCGGCTGCCTTCCGGTGGTTCTGCAGATCCCGGTCTTCATCGCCCTGTTCCACGTGCTCAACGGGATCAAGCCGGGCAAGGACGGCATCTACCACGCCCACGACGGGATCAGCGCCGGCCTGGTCGAGAGCGCCGCCCACGCCAAGATCTTCGGGGCGCCGATCGCTTCGTCGTTCCACTCCTCCGACCGGCTGTTGCAGTCCCTCAACGCGGCGCCCGGCACCGTCAAGGTGGTGGCGGCCATCATGGTGGCGCTGATGGGTGCCACCACCTTCTGGACCCAGCGCCAGCTGATGGCCCGCAACACCGCCGACGGCAACACGCAGTTCGCGGCCCAACAGAAGGTGCTGCTCTACTTCCTGCCGCTGACCTTCGTGTTCTCCGGCATCGTCTACGGCTTCCCGATCGGCGTGCTGCTCTACTGGCTGACCACCAACGTGTGGAGCATGGTCCAGCAGCACGTTGTGATCGCGAGAATGGTGCCCGTCGGCGCCGTTGCGGAGTCGTCCCCGGTGCCCCCGTCCTCTGCCCCACCTCTGCCGGGCGGGTCGCGGCGGCTCTCCGCAGCAAAGCCCGTCGAAGCCCGCGGCAGCGTTGCGGCGGGGCCGTCCGTGTCCGCGGCAGCGGCTCGTCGCCCGGGCGGAAACGGCAGCAGCGGCGGCAAGGCCCGACGCGGTCGTAACCGGAAGGGGGGTCGGCGTTGAGCGTCGACGCCGTAGTGCCGAGCGAGCCGGCCGGCCCCGAGGCGTCGGGCCGATCGTCAGACGGCTTGGCCCCGCCACCCGCCCCGCCACCGGACCCCGGCCTGCTCGAGCAGGAGGGCGAGGTCGCCGCCGACTACCTCGAAGGCCTCCTCGATATCGCCGACCTGGACGGCGACCTCGACATGGACGTTGAGGGCGACCGAGCGATGGTGTCGATCCTCGGCAGCGGGCTGGACCGTCTGATCGGCTCCAACGGCGAGACGCTGGATGCGTTGCAGGAGCTGACCCGGCTCGCGGTCCATCAGTCGACGACGGTGCGCAGCAGGCTGATGTTGGACGTCGGCGGGCACCGGTCGCGTCGCAGGGCGCAGCTCACCGAGCTCGGCCGGCGTACCGCCGAGTCGGTCGCCACGTCCGGCGTCCGGGCGGCACTCGACCCGATGACGCCGTTCGAGCGCAAGGTGGTGCACGACGCCGTCGCGGCGGTACCCGGCGTCCGCAGTGAGTCCGAGGGCGTGGAGCCGGAGCGGTTCGTGGTGGTCCTGCCTGGCTGAGAGCGCTGCCCCCGATCCGCCGCCCGCGGCGTACGAGGTGTTCGGCGGTCGGCTGGAGCTAGTGGTGCAGTATGCCAACCTGCTGGCCACGACGGCTGTCGAACGCGGCCTGATCGGTCCGCGGGAGACGCCTCGCCTGTGGGAACGGCACCTCCTCAACTGTGCGGTGGTGGCTCCGATGCTTCCGCCGGCATGTTCGGTGGTCGATGTCGGCGCCGGCGCCGGGCTGCCCGGTATCGTGCTGGCGCTGGCCCGGCCCGACCTTCGCGTGACCCTGGTCGAGCCGATGCAACGCCGAGCCGTCTTCCTGGAGGAGTGCGTGGCCGCGCTGTCGCTGGGGCGGTCGGTGTCGGTACGCCGGGCGCGGGCGGAACAGCTGCACGGACGGCTGAGCGCTGACGCCGTCACCGCACGGGCGCTGGCGCCGCTCGATCGGCTGCTGACGTGGTGTTGGCCGTTGGTCCGGCGGGGCGGTCTGCTGGCCGCCTACCGAGGCGCGAATGCAGCGGACGAGCTCGCGGCGGGACGGGCCGCTCTCGCGCCCGACGCGCGGGCCTGCGTGCGGACCTTCGGCGCCGGGCTGGTGGACCCCCTGACGACCGTGCTGCTCGTGCGGCGGCTCCCGACGTGAGTTCGACGCGCATACCCGATGTTTCACGTGAAACATTGCGATCGCGCTCGGTAGCGGACGGCGCACCGGACGCTGCGGCGGACCGACCACGAATCCCGGCGGCAGCAGCGGGTGGAGTCAATGTTTCACGTGAAACATTGACCCGAGGCGTCTCCGAGATGGTGCTTCCGGGAGCCGGTTCAAGCCGGGAGGGATCCGCGGCCCCTCCGACCAAGTTGCAGCGAGCGCGCGATCGGTCCGCCGGGCCGACCCCCGATGTTTCACGTGAAACATTCGCGGCCGGATGTGGCCCCAGCCGCACAGACAGCGGCGGGAGCAGCGCAGCAACCTCGTCGCTTGATGTTTCACGTGAAACATTTCGCCCCGACGTGAGCCCTGCCGCAACGGCGCCGCTGCGAGGGACCGATGTTTCACGTGAAACATCGGCCCGGCTCCTGCTGGACTCGCCTATCGCCCGGGCCGCCATGTCGGCGGTTCGGGACCGCGCGGCCCGAACCAGCCTGCCGCAGCCGGTGCGCCCGCGGGTGCTGGTCGTTGCCAACCAGAAGGGGGGCGTCGGCAAGACCACGACGGCAGTCAATGTGGCTGCGGCCTGGGCGCAGGCGGGGTTGCGGGTCCTGGTGATAGATCTGGACCCACAGGGCAATGCATCCACTGCCCTGGGCGTCGACCGCACCGCGGACTTCCCCTCCACCTATGACGTCCTGCTGGGGCAGCGGCCACTGGGCGAGGTGGTGCGCCTCGTCCCTGGGGTCCCTCGTCTGATGTGCGCGCCGGCGACGCTGGACCTGGCCGGGGCGGAGATCGAGCTGGTTCCGCTGGCGGAGCGGGAGCTTCGGCTCCGCCGGGCACTGGCCGAGTACTCCTTCGACGGTGACCTCGCGTTCGACTTCGCGCTGCTCGACTGTCCGCCGTCGCTCGGACTGCTGACCGTGAACGCTCTGAGCGCGGCGCACGAGGTACTGATCCCGATCCAGTGCGAGTACTACGCCCTCGAGGGCGTCACGGCTCTCGCCGAGAGCGTCGAGCGGGTGCGCCGCCAGCTGAACCCGCAGCTCACCATCTCCACGGTCCTGCTCACCATGTACGACGGGCGAACCCGCCTCGCCGAGCAGGTGGCCGCGGAGGTACGTCGGCACTTCGGGGAGCGGGTACTGCGTACGGTCGTGAGCCGCAGCGTCCGCATCGCCGAGGCTCCCAGCTTCGGCCAGACGGTGCTTACCTATGATCCGACCTCACGCGGAGCACGGGCCTACGTGGAGGCGGCACGCGAGATCGCCCTGCGCAGCGTGCCTGGACCGGTCCGAACCATCGCGAGAGGAGATCGGTGACATCACCGCGCGGCGGCCTCGGCCGGGGACTCGGCGCGCTGTTCCCCCCTGAGGCCAGACCACTTCCCGACCGTCCGGACACGCCGGAACCGCGTTCCGTTCCGGGCGCAACCCTGCGCCACATTCCCATCAGTGCCATCGAGGTCAATCCGCGCCAGCCCCGCGAGAATTTCGCCGACGAACCGCTTACCGAGCTGGCCGACTCCATTCGGGCGGTCGGTCTGCTCCAGCCGGTGGTGGTGCGCGAGGTCGGTCCGGGGCGCTACCAGCTGGTGATGGGCGAGCGGCGGTGGCGGGCCAGCTCAGCCGCGGGGCTTGCCGAGATTCCGGCAATTGTGCGGTCGACGCCCGACGATGCGCTGCTGCGGGATGCCCTGCTGGAGAACCTGCACCGGGAGCAGCTCAACCCGCTCGAGGAGGCGGCTGCGTACCGGCAGCTGCTCGAGGACTTCGGTGCCACTCATGACGAGCTCGCGGGTCGGCTTGGCCGGTCCCGGTCCCGGGTGACGAACACCATCCGGCTGCTCAACCTCCCCGCCACGGTCCAGCGGCGGGTGGCGGCCGGCGTACTGAGCGCGGGGCACGCCCGGGCCCTGCTCGCGCTCGGCGACGAGGACGCGCAGGAGCGGTTGGCCGCCCGGACGGTGGCGGAAGGGCTGTCCGTGCGCGCCCTCGAGGAGGAGGTCACCGCCGGAGGCCCGGCCAGCCCGCCGGTCCGCCGCGCGGGCCGGCCGAGACCGCAGCTCACTGACGTCGCGGCGCAGCTGTCCGACCGGCTCGACACCCGGGTGCGCGTGGAGCTGGGGCGTGCGAAGGGACGGATTCTCGTCGAGTTCGCCTCGATGGAGGATCTGTGGCGCATCCTGGGCCTGATGTCGCCGGAGCTGGCAGCGCCGAACGACGGGAGAACCGATGAACGGACTTTTAGTAACGTAGAGTAGTTACCTGATCACTCCGCGTTCCGCCTTACCATCTGGCTGGGGAGGCAGACGTGGCGCGCCGTGTCGTCAACGTGACGCTGGACAACCTCGATGACCTGCCGCGGCGCTGTCGCCGCTGCGTGTTCTGGGAGCTCGACCCCGTCTCCCGGGACCGGGCCGAGGAGGCCGGCGACACCTCGGTCGAGAAGGAAGCCTGGATCTCGGCCATGTTGCTCGAGTGGGGTAGCTGCGGCAAGATCGTCTATGTGGACGGCGCCGCCGCCGGGTTCGCCCTGTTCGCCCCGCCGGCCTACGTGCCGCGATCGGTGGCCTTCCCTACCAGCCCGGTGAGCCCCGACGCGGTCCTCCTCATGGCCGCTTACGTGCTGCCGGAGTTCACCGGCGGAGGGTTGGGCCGGATGCTGGTGCAGGGGGTCGCCAAGGACCTGCACCGCCGCGGGGTGCGGGCGATCGAGGCCTTCGGTGACCTGCAGTGGGAGAGTCCAAGCTGTGTGGTGCCGGCTCAGCACCTGCTCTCCGTCGGGTTCAAGACGGTGCGCCCGCACCCGCGGTGGCCGCGGCTGCGGTTGGAGCTCAAGACGATCGCCTCGTGGCGCGAGGACGTGGAGGTGGCGCTGGAGCGGCTGCTCGGGTCGATGTCGCCGGAGGGTGTCCTGCGACCGGTCTAGTCGAGATCAGACGGCCAGCACGGACGGCACCCGCAGCGATCCGGTGTCGGCGTCGGACTCGGGCGGCAGGTACAGCCGCTGGACGGCGACGACAAAGGCCTCGGCCACCGTGTCCCGGAACTCCGGCGTGTTCAGCCGGGCGGCATCCGTGGGCGAGGTGAGATAGCCCAGCTCGACGCGCACGGCCGGCATCCGGGTCCAGCGCAGCAGGTCCCACATCTTGGGGTGCGCCCGGCAGTCAGCCATCCCGGTGCGCGCCACCAGCTCGCGCTGCAGCAGGCCGGCCAACCGTTCGCCGACCGGGGACGCGGCTCCAGGCGCGCCACTCCAGACGTTGCCGTAGTAGTAGGTGGCCAGCCCCCGGGCCTGGGCACTGCGGTCCTCGTCGACGTGCAAGGACAGCAGCAGGTCGGCCTCGCAGGCATTGGCGAAGGCAGCCCGCGCAGCATCGGTCGGGCCGGTGTCGGGCCCCCGGGTCAGGAATACCCGTACGCCGGTAGCGGCCAGCCGACCCTCCAGCCGGGCGGCCAGATCCTCGACCAGCGCCGCCTCCTCCAGGCCGCCGGAGCTCGACCCCCGGTCGGCCCCGCCGTGGCCCGGATCGATGACGATCACCTTGCCGACGAGGGCGGGACCGGCACGGTGCAGGAGCTCGGACTCGCGGAGCAACTGCGGGTGGCCGCCCACGACGGTGCGGGCCAGGCGGGCCAGCGCCCGCAGCGTCGTGGGGCCGCAGGTGCCATCCGGAGCCAGTCCGACGTTGCGCTGGAACTCTCGCAGCGCGCCGTCGGTGCGCCGGCCGAAGATACCGTCGCAGCGGCCCGGGTCGAAGCCCATGTCCAGCAGCCGTTGCTGCAGCTCTACGACGTCGTCGCCGGCGTACGGATGGCTCACCGTGTGGGAGAGCAGCCTGTCGCCGAGGCGCCAGCGCGCCTCGTCGAGCGCGCGGTAGGTCTCCGGGCCGACAACCCCGTCGACGGTCAGTCCGCGAGCCTGTTGGAAGCCCCGGACGGCGTGGTCGCAGTCGGGGTCGAAGCTGGCGTCCTCGCCACCGGACACGGCCAGGTCGCCGACGCGGGTCGCCGGCAGCAGGCCGTGGACGGCGAGCTTGGCGCGGATCTCTGCGACGGCAGGCCCGACGTCGCCGCGAGCGTAGATCTGCATGCGGGAGACGTCCTCCGGGCGGTTCGGGCGCTCGAGCGGCCCACAGTATGGGGCAGCTGGCGCCGACCCGCGTGGACGTCGTACGCCCGGTCGCCGCGCAGAGTCAGCTAGAGGTAGGCGCTCAGGTCGTTGACCAGAGCCGACTTGGGCTTGGCGCCGACGATCTCCTTGACGACCCGGCCGCCCGAGAAGACCTTCATCGTCGGAATCGACAGGATGCGGTACTCACGGGCCAGGTCCGGGTTCTCGTCGATGTTGACCTTCGCCACCGTGATCTTGCCGGCGTGCTCCGCCGCGATCTCCTCGAGCACCGGCGCGACCATCTTGCAGGGGCCGCACCACTCGGCCCAGAAGTCGACCAGCACGGGATGGTCGCTGCCCAGGACGTCGCTGGCGAAGCTCGCATCGGTCACGGTCTTGGTGGCGTTACCCATCGAGGCTCCTTGGGGTCGATCGACGGAGGTTCCGCTGGTGGGAACGCTACGGCGCTGCTCCGACATTCCCGACGCAGCGCGCTACGGGGCCTCGTGGGCGGCCAGCCAGCGCTCCGCGTCCAGCGCCGCGGCGCAGCCGGTGCCGGCGGCGGTGATGGCCTGGCGGTAGGTGTGGTCGACGGCGTCACCACAGGCGAAGACGCCCGGCAGGTTGGTCCGCGTCGACGGTACGTCGACCAGGAGGTAACCCGCCGCATCCAGGTCGAGCTGGCCGGCGAAGATGGCGGTGTTCGGGTCGTGCCCGATGGCGAGGAAGAAGCCCGTCACGTCGAGGGTCGAGGTTTCTGCGGTGCGGAGGTTGCGGACCGCGACCCCGGCCACCTTGTCCTCGCCCAAGACGTCGTCGACCGCGGTGTTCCAGAGAAACCGGATCTTGTCGTTCTGGAACGCCCGCTCCTGCATGATCTTGCTGGCCCGCAACGTGTCGCGCCGGTGGATGACCGAAACCGAGCTCGCGAAGCGGGTAAGGAAAGTCGCTTCCTCCATGGCAGAGTCGCCGCCGCCCACCACCGCGATGTCCTGGCCGCGGAAGAAGAAGCCGTCGCAGGTGGCGCACGCCGAGACGCCGTGGCCCAGCAGCCGGGCCTCGTTGGGCAGTCCGAGCATCCGCCACTTCGAGCCGGTGGCGACGATCACTGCCTGCGCCCGGTACTCGGTGGTGCCCACCCGAGCGACCTTGACCGAACCGGCCAGGTCGACCTCGCTCACGTCGTCGCTGACGAACTCGGCGCCGAAGCGCTCCGCCTGCTTGCGCATGCCGATCATGAGGTCCGGGCCCATGACGCCGTCCGGCCAGCCGGGGAAGTTCTCCACGTCGGTAGTCGTCATCAGCGCCCCGCCCGAGGTGACTCCCTCGATGACCAGCGGCCGGAGGTTGGCCCGGGCGGTGTAGATGGCGGCGGTGTAGCCAGCCGGCCCGGAGCCGATGATCATAACGTCGCGGACGTCCGCAGCGGGCGCGCCTGGAGTGCTCATGCTGGGCCGCTCCTTCCGCTGGCCGAGGACCCGGCCGGGACCGGTCCCAGATCAACGCCAGTCTAGGGAGAGGCCATTCCCGTAGGGGCCGGGAGCCGGGTGAAATAGCGCAGGTCGGGGTTTCCGCGGGTGCATCCCGGGCCGACGACCCACACGTCGAGCATCGACGCCCGACCGGCCTCGGGCAGTACCACGACCGCCGCCGGCTTGCCGGCGAAACGGGCCAGGTCCACGGCGAGTGGGGCCACGCCGGCGCGGCCGGCCAGCTCGGCGACGCACCGCGCCAGCGCGGGGGGCTCGCGCAGCCCGGCCAGCTCCGGCGGCGCCTGAACCGGGGCGCCCGCCGCCATCGCCGCTCGTCGCTGGGTGCCTACCAGATCGGGAACCGCGGCCCGCAGCACCGCGGTGGTGTAGTTGCGACCGCTGGCGGTGCTCGCAGCGTCCGACCGTCCGCGGGCGGGTGCGGCGCCGGCGCCGGCCGTGCTGTTTGCGCTGCCGCCGCCGCCCCGAAGCGCCCCGATCGCCAGCGCGCCGACGAGGAGCGCCACGATCGAGGCTGCCGCACCGCCCGCCAGCAGCCCGCCCCCGGGTCGCCAGGCGATCCGCCGCGTGGCCATCGAGGTGACCGCGGTCCGCCCCGCCGGCACCGGTGCCGAGCGGTCCGCCCCCGCGAGTGCCGCGTCGAGCCGCGCGCCGATGTCGGCGGGCAGCGGCTCCGCCGCCGCCGCCGCCAGAGCGGTCCGTACGCCGGCGACCGACGCCAGCCGCAGCCGGCAGTCGGAGCAGCCGGCGAGGTGACCGCGCACCCGGGACGCCACGGCCGGCTCCAGCAGCGCCTCGTCGAGGTCGGCGAGCGTGACCAGGGCGAGGTGGGCTGCGCCGGCGCCCGCCGGCGAGTCAGTGGACACCGTCGCCTCTCTCCACGATCTCGCCGGCCGGTCGGCTCGTATGTTCGACGGCCGCCGGGCTCGCCGGGTTCCGGCCCGGCCGAAGGTGGGCCAGCGTCCCGGCCAGGTGGGCCCGCCCGCGGGCGCACCTGCTCTTCACGGTCCCGACCGGAACGCCCAGGATCTGCGCCGCCTCCTCCACCGGAAAGCCCTCGACGTCGACCAGGACGAGCGCGGCGCGCTGGTCCGCGGTCAGCCCGGCCAGGGCGGCCACGACCTCGAGGGAGACCTCTCGATCGCTGATCCGGTCCCGTGGGTCGGGCGGCAGCCGGTCCTCAGGCAGCAGCGGCACGGTCGGCCGGTTGCGTTGCCGGCGTACCCGGTCCAGGCACGCATTGACGGTGATGCGGTGCAGCCACGTGGTGACCGCCGCCTCGCCGCGGTAGGAGCCCGCGGCCCGGTACGCCGACAGCAGGGCGTCCTGGAGAGCGTCGGCAGCCTCCTCCCGGTCCCCGAGGGTCCGCAACGCGACCGCCCACAACCGGTCCCGGTGACGGCGTACCAGCTCTGCGAAGGCGTCCCGGTCACCTGCCGCGTGCCGGCGGAGCAGCTCGGCGTCCTCGGCCCCCTCGGCGGCGGGCGGCGGTGCAGGCAGGGCGGGAGCCTCCTGACGGGGGACGTCGCGCCCAGGCTAACCCGCAGGCGCAATGCGTCGGTCGATCCGGCTTCCGTTACTTGTGTGACTGCAGTGACCGCACTAGCCTGCACGGGTTCCGCCGGATCGCATGGTGACCACGCTGGTCACGACGGTGGCGCACCGCCGAGTTCCCGAGGTTGCCCAGGCAGTCCTCGAGAAGCCGGGAACCCAGGTTCCTGGGGTTAATCGTCGGCCGACGACCAGTCGGACGGCGTAGGGCCGCTCTCCGGGCCCGCACCCGTCAGCTAACCCGGTAGGCGGTATCCGGAGATGGAGACTGCCGAGCTCATGCCACGTGAGTTCCCGCGCGCCCCCCGACCGCTCGCCCTGCTCACCGCCGCCGGACTCGTGCTCGGCTTGGCCGTCGCGGGTCCGGTCGCCCCGGCCGCGGCAGACCCGCCACTCGCCGCCGAGCTGGCCAGGGCGCAGCAGCAGCTGCACGCCCTTGCCCTGCGGGTGGATCTCGCGGTCGAGGACTACGACGCCGCCCGCGTCGCACTGGCCGAGGCCCAGCGACGGTCGACGGCGGCGCAGGAGCGGGTGCTCGTCGCTCGTCGGGACCTGCACCGCAAGCAGGGCGACCTCGGGGCGATCGCCGCGACGGCCTACCGGACCGGCGGCACCGACGTGCTGGCCTTGATGGTGTCCGGCAACGCCGCCGACTTCCTGGACCGGGCGGCCTCCCTCGACCAGCTCTCGCGCAACCAGGCCGACGTCGTGCGCGCGGTGGGGCTGGCGGCCAAGCAGGTGGCCGAGCGTCAGCAGGCAGCCGACAGCGCGCTGGCGGAGGCGCAGTCGCTGGAGCGCCGGATGGCCGCGGCGAAGACGACGATCGAACGCGACCTCGCCGCCCAGGCCCGGCTCGTGGACCGGCTCAAGGCCGAGCAGGTCCGGCTCGAGCGGATCGCGGCGGAGAAGGCCGCCGCCGCCGCCCGGGCCGCCGCCGTGGCGCGGGTGGCACATGCTCGCGCCGCCGCCCGGGCCGCCGCTGCCCAGGCCGCCCGCGACGCTGCCGCCGCAGCGGCGGCAGCAGCCCGGGCCCGGGCGGAGGCCGCCGCTGCTTCCCAACCGGTCGACCCCCCGGCGGCCGATCCGAAGCCCGGTCCGCCGGCCGGGGGGGGCTACAAGGGCCCGCCATCAGGCCGTGCGTCGGTGGCGGTCGCATGGGCCTACAAGCAGCTCGGCAAGCCCTACGTCTGGGCAGCCGCCGGACCTGACGCCTTCGACTGCTCGGGCCTGACCATGTACGTCTGGGGCAAGGCGGGTGTGTACCTCCCGCACTCCTCCCAGGCGCAGTTCAGCTCCGGGCAGCACGTGTCGGTCGGCGACCTGCAGCCCGGCGACCTGACGTTCTACGGCAGCCCTATCCACCACGTTGCCATCTACGTCGGTGGTGGCAACATGATCGTTGCCCCGCACACAGGCGATGTCGTGAAGCTCCAGAGCGCGATCCGCGGCGACTACGTCGGCGCCGTCCGCCCCTGACGGCCCGGTCGGTCAGCCAGCGGGGGGCGCAGGGCGGGAAGCGTCGGCCGGACGGCACCGACGTACCCGTCGAGGTAGACCGGCTGTACCCGCACCAGGGCGCCGGTGTGCGGCGCGGCCACCATCGAGCCGGCGCCGACGTAGATGGCCACGTGGTGGATCGACGCGGGGTCGGCCGGGTTGGTGGCCCAGAAGAGCAGGTCACCAGGAGCCAGCTCGGCCAGCGCCACCGGCCGGCCCGCCCACCACTGTTGGCGGGAGGTTCGCGGGAGCCGCAGCCGGGCCTGCTCGTAGGCCCATCCGGTGAGCCCCGAGCAGTCGAACGCCTCCGGTCCGGTGGCCCCCCAAAGGTAGGGCAGTCCCACCCGCGTGAGCGCGGCGGCCACCGCACGGCCGGCGGCGGAGGTCGGCGCCGGGGTCGTGCCGGGGTCGAGCGCTCCTGGCGCACTCCACTGGCGGGCGGCGCGCGCGGCCGCGCGCGCGGCCGCGATGCGGGCGGCCGCGGCACGGGCCGCAGCCGCCTCGGCGGCTCGCCGGTCCGCCTCGGCGATCCGGCGTACGTCGACGTCCGCCGCGGCAAGGCGCTGCGCGGTCTGGGCCAGCAGCGACCGGACCCGGGCCGCAGCGGCCGCCGTACGAGCCTCCAGCTGGGTCTGACGCAGCGCCAACTCGCGCAGCCGGGCCTCGATCCGCCCGGCCGACACGCTCGCGCCGCCCGCCTGCGCCGCCGCCGCGCGGTCGGCGTCGACGATCGTCGCCACGCTGCGGTAGCGCGCCTCGAGGTCGACGATGCTGCCGCCCTCCAGAAGCGACGCGTAGAGCGCGGCGTTGCCACCGGCTTCGTAGAGCGCACGCATCCGGTCGCCGGCAGCGTCCGAGCGGTCATCGGCGACCGCCTGCGCGACCTCGAGCTGGCGCTGCGCCATCAGGTGCTGGGTGACGACCGCCGCTAGGTCGCTGCCGGCGGCGTTGTAGTCCTCGGTCGCCGACTCGGCCGAGATCGCCAGCCTGTCGACGGCGGCTCTCAGCTCGGCGGCCCGGGCCTGGGCGCTGGCCAGTCGGGGTGACGCCGCCACCGCCGGGGCGACGGGTACGGCGACCAGCCCGGCAGCCAGGGCCAGGGCCGCGCCGACGGTGGCGAGCCAGTCGCGGCCGCTGCGTACCTGCCGGCTCACGACAGCATCGCCCGGCCGCTCCCGCCGACGTCCACGTCGGCCAGCCCCGCCGTGGGACCGAACCGATGGAGCAGCAGCGTGGACGCCCGGGTGCGCAGCCGGAGGTGTACCGTGCCGTCGGGGTCGACGTGGAAGCCCGATGTGGGAACCTGCTCGTCGCGGCCGCCGGCGAGCCGGGACGCAGTGTCGTAGGCGCCCTGCAGGTCCGCGCCCCCGCTGCGCTGCCAGGTCTCGCTGGCCGCGCTGGCCGTTTCGCCGGCGTCGTCGCTGAGCTGGACGCGGGCCACCGCGACCGAGAGCCCGTCGAACAGGCAGAGTCCGGCGACGGTCAGTCCCAGGGTCACCTTGACCAGCCAGCCGAGCACGATGTCGCCACCGTCCTGGCGGCCGGTCGCGATGCGCCGCGTGCGCAGGCCCATGTCGCTCCGATCCGGGGTCTGCCACAAAGGTCGGCTGGCCGACCGCCGATCTGAAGAGCGCCGGCCCGGTCGACGCGCCCAGGGGTCAGCGCCTAGCGGCCGCCGCGGCCGACCCCCGGGTCCGGCGCCGGCGCAGGACGGTCAGCAGCGCCGTCACCTCTGCGACGCGTAGTCGGCGGGCGGTCACGACGTACAGCCCGCCGCCGATGGCGAGTGCCGCGGCCACCGCCGCCGCGCTGCCGGCCGCCCCTGCGCCGACGGCCCGGTGTACCAGCTGCGCGACGACGTACATCGGTACGGCGGCGAGAAGTGCGGCCATCAGCAACCGGACATGGGTCCGCAACACGTGCTCGGCCCGGCGAACCGGTAGCCGGCGCCCGAGCACTGCGTTGGTCAGGGCGAACCCGGCGGCGTACGAGGCGCCGAAGCCGGCCGCCAGACCGACCACCCGGTCGCCGGCCGGCAGGACGGCGTACAGCACGAGGTCGACAGCCACCAGCACCGCGTTGACGGCGAGGTTGACCAGCGCCGGCGTCCGCGTGTCCCGCAGCGCGTAGAAGGCCCTCAGCTGCAGCTGGAAGGCCGAGAACGGGACCAGCCCGAGGGCGAACACGGTCAGCACCAGTCCGATCCGCCGGGCGTCGGCGACCCCGATCTCCCCGTGGTTGAAGACCGCGGTCCCAACCAGCGGCCCCAGGACGACGTAGGCCACCGATGCCGGCACCAGCACGACTGCGGCCAGCCGCAGGCCGCTGGCGAGCTCCGCCCGCAGGTCTTCGAGGCGCGAGTCGACGGCCTGCCGGCTCATGCGTGGCAGCAGCGCGGTGATGACCGAGACGGCGACCACCGCGTGCGGCAGCGAGAAGAGCGCGAAGGCGTAGAAGTACGGCGAGTAGCCAGCGGCGGACCCCGCACCGGTGCCGGCTCCGGCGGCCCGGCCGGCGGCGGTCGCGAGCCGTACCACCACCAGGTAGCCCAGCTGGTTGGTCACGACGTAGAGCAGCACCCAACCGGCCAGCCGGCCGGCCGGTCCGAGTCCGGTGCCGCGGAAGTCGAACCGGGGCCGGAAGCGGTAGCCGCTCGCCCGCAGCGAGGGCAGCAGCGCGACCGTCTGCACGGCGATCCCGGCCGTCGTTCCCAGCGCGAGGACGAGTGTCTGCGCGGTGGTCAGCAGCTCGCCGGAACCGGTCGGCCCTGGCAACGTGAAGAACACTAGGCCGGCGCCGATGACGACCAGGTTGTTCAGCACCGGCGCCCACATCGGCGCCGCGAACCGGCCGCGCGTGTTGAGAATGGCCCCCATCGTCGCCCCGAGCCCGTAGAGCAGGATCTGCGGCAGGAAGAACCTGGCGAAGGTGACGGCCAGCTCCCGCGAGCCGCCCCCGAGCCGTCCGTAGATGCCGATCAGCAGGGGGGCGCCCAGCACGGCCAGCAGCGAGGTGAACCCGAGGACCAGGGCCACCAGGGTGACCAGCCGGTCGGCGTAGGCCTTGCCATTGTCCGCGTCCCGGTCGGCGGCCGAGACGAGCAGGGGTACGACGACACTGGTCAGCACACCGCCGAGCAGCAGCTCGTAGACGATGTTGGGCAGGACGTTGGCGACGTTGTAGGCGTCGCCCAGCGACCCCGCCCCGATGGCCGCCGCCACCACCGCCACCCGGAGGAAGCCGGTGGCGCGCGAGAACACCGTGCCCACTGCCATCGTCCGGCTGGCGCGGACCAGGCTCCCGGGGTCTTCGGCGGCTCCTTCGGCGGGATCGACGCCGGGGTCCGCGGTCGCGGGCGCCCGTCCGGCCGGCCCCGCGTCGCTCACGAGACGGTGGCGGGCCGTCGCCGCGCTCGCCGAGCTCGGCGGACCAGCCGGACGCCGACGGCGAGCAGGAGCACCGCGAACGCTCCACCGGTGATCCCGAGTGCGACCGCGCCGTACGCGGTCGAGCGCACCAGCAGCTTGACCCGGTCGGCGTACGGCCGGCCCTCGGGCGTGTAGAGCTCGGCGTAGACCGGGAAGACGCCGGAGGTGCGGACGGCCCGGGTGGTCTGCACCGGGACGGTGGCCGAGTGCCCCGCATCGATCGTCTGGACGCCGGGGGACCTCGTGGTGACGCGGGCGCCGTTGCTGCTCAGCACCAGCTGGACCCGGACCGGTTGGGACAACCCGTTGACCACGGTGACCGGGATCGTGCCGGACCGGCTGGTCAGCGTGATCAGCCCCGCCGTACCGATTCGCACCCGGTTCTTGAGACGGCGCAGGGCCTTGCCGGCCGACGCCAACAGCTCGTCGGCCCGTCGCGGGTCGCGCCGCCAGGCCGCCGACTCCAGCCGGAAGACGGCCAGGTCGAGCCGGACGGCGGCGGCGTTGCCTCCCACCAGCACGGTCTCGAACTCCCGCAGGCCGGTCCGCACGGCGGTGACCGAACCGGGCGACTTGGCGCCGCGCAGGTACTTCGCGGAGAGCTCGAGAGCGGTGGCGGAGGGCGGGTAGCTGAGCGAGCCGCGCGCCTTCGTCGGCGCCGCGCCGACCGCGGCCTCCGCCACGGTGACCGGGCGCAGCCAGGGCACCTGGCCGCTCGCGGCGAGGACGGTGCCGGCGTACGCCGGCGCGGGGTCCCACTGCCGAGGGGGCGCCACCACCACGGTGCGCGCGTCGTTCGGGTGCTCGAGGGTGATGACCATCGTCTCGGCAAGGAACCGCTGGGCGTCGAGCCGGGCCGACCCGCCGGCCGCGCCGCCGGGTCGCGAGCCGCCGGCTCCGGTGGCCATCAGCGCGTCGAGGGTGTCGTCGGTGACCAGCGCCCGTACCGTTCCGCCGACGGTCTGCACCACGGCCCGCGCGTCCGGCGTATAGGTGAGCCCTCGGGTCAGCGGCAGCGCCGCCTCGCTGAGCACGAAGGTGTCGATCCCGGCGCCGGCCAGCGTGTCCAGCGCCGGCTTCGTCAGCAGCCCGCCCGGGGCCCACCCCAGGCCGCCGGCGACCGCCGCACCCGGCAGCACCTTACGGGTGATCTCCCGGCCGGCCTGGACCGTGTGGCTGACGTCGTCTCCCAGGCCGGCGCGCACCAGGGCGACCACGTCAGGGTCGGCGTAGGGCAGGCTCAACACCGGCGCGCCCGCGGTGGCGTTGCGCAGCTGCGCCAGCCAGGCCGCCGCGACGGGACCGGCCGTCCCCGCGACCGCGCCGCCGCCTCCGGGGCGGCGCACCTGGTAGCCCGCGCGCATCTCGCCCGCTGCTTCGAGCAGTGCCGGGTCGACCGCCAGCGTGACCGGTACGCCGGCAGGCCCGAGCCGATGCCTCTGGTCGGCGGCGGCGGCGACCAGCAGGGCCAGTCGTCCGCCGCGGCCGAGCTGGGCCGCCAGGGTGTCGTCGAGGAACTCGCCGGCCGGCCCCCGTGCCGGCGCCGCGACGAGCGGCCACAGCCACGCCAGCCGGGTCGGGGTGAAGCCGGCGCCTCGCCCGGTGAACGGTAGGAAGCTGCGAACCCGGCCGACGGTCTGCAGGCCGCTGACGCTGCCGGCCCGGCCGCGAGCCTCGACGGCGAGGGGATAGACGCCCGAGGTCGTGAGCCCCAGGCCGTCGACCGGCGCGCCGATGTCGAACGCGACCGAAGCTCCCCGCGCGAGCAGCCCGGTAAGTGTCTCCTCGGTGCCGGCGGGGACCGATCCCAACGGGCCGGTCTGCGCCGCCGTCCTGGCCAACGCGCCACGGGTGCTGACCCGGGACATGGACAGCCGCAGCCGGACCCGTACGTCGGTCAGCGGCTCGGTGCCGCGGTTGCGCAGGGTGCCGCGCAACCGCAACGTCGTACCGGGCCGCGGTGCGAACGGCTCCAGGACGCTTACGGCGACATCGACCGGCAGGCCACTCTCGGAAGTGGTGCCGGCTGCCGGCGGACCGGGCGTGGGGACGATGTCGGCGGCGGCCGGCACGGGGCCCGGCAGCGGCAGGAGCATCAGCACCAGAGCGGTGAGCCCCACGGCGACCCGGCGGGAGCGGGGTCCGCCCACCGACGACCTCATGCGGTGTCCGCTAGCAGGCCCGGGGCCCTGTCGACCAGCCGGCGCTCGTCGGCGTAGGCCAGCCGGCCGGCGACCTCGTGCAGCGGCACCCAGGCCACCTCGGCCACCTCGATGTCGTCATCGGACAAGGCGCCGCCCTCGGCCACCAACAGGAAGTGGTGGACGGTCTTGTGCACCCGACGGTCCTCGGCCACGAACCAGAAGTCGATCGTGCCCAGCGGGGCGAGCACCCGGCCGGTGATCCCGGTCTCCTCGGCGACCTCGCGGACGGCGGCGTCCTCGTGGGACTCGCCGACCTCGACGTGACCCTTCGGCAGCGACCACAACAGCCGGCCACGGCGGTCGAGTCGACCGATCAGCGCGGCACTTGCCCCGGGCCCCGGACCGTCCACGACCAGCCCGCCGGCCGAGGTCTCCTCGACCCGGCGCAGCGGGCGCCGGCGGGTGGTGCGAGGCGGCGCCACAGTCTCGATACTAGTTGCGTACCGGAGCGAACCCCCGCCTCCGCCGTTGCCGTTCCCGGCCGGGTCCCTACCGGCCGACCAGCACGTAGGCTCGGTCCTCGTGCCCGCGTCCGCCCACCAGCCCGCCGAGCCCAGCGCCGAGCGCCTGGTCGAGGCGCAGCGGGCGGTCGTGGCAGCATTGCGCGACGTCGCGCCGGTGACCGACGAGCTGGCCGAGCGGTTCACGATGGCCGGCCGCGAGCTGCACCTGGTCGGCGGCTTTGTCCGCGACGCGGTTCTGGGCCGGCGCCAGCCCGACCTCGACTTCGCCACGGACGCCCGGCCGGCAGAGATCGTCTCGCTCACCCGCGGTTGGGCAGACGCGACCTGGGACACCGGCATCGCGTTCGGCACGGTCGGCATGCGCAAGGGGGAACACCGGCTGGAGATCACGACGTACCGCACCGAGGCCTACGATCGCGACTCGCGCAACCCGGTGGTCCGCTACGGCGACTCCCTCGAGGACGACCTGTTCCGCCGCGACTTCACGGTCAACGCGATGGCGATCACGCCGCCGGACGGCATCTTCGTCGACCCGTACGGCGGCCTGCGCGACCTGCTCATCGGCGTACTTCGCACTCCGGGCCGCCCGCAGGACTCCTTCTCCGACGACCCGCTGCGGATGCTGCGAGCGGCCCGCTTCGCCGCGGCACTGCCCGCCCGGGTTGCGCCCGAGGTGCGGGCCGCCATGCGGGCGATGGCCGACCGGCTCGACATCATCACGGCGGAGCGGATCCAGGGCGAGCTGACCCGGCTGCTGCTGGCTCCCGAGCCACGGCCGGGGCTCGAGCTGCTGGTCGACACCGGGCTGGCCGAGCACGTCCTGCCCGAGCTGCCCGCGCTGCGGCTGACCGCCGACCCGCTGCACCGGCACAAGGACGTCTACGCCCACACGCTCACCGTGCTCGGCCAGGCGATCGGGCTGGAGGACGCCGGCCCCGACCTGACGCTGCGGATGGCCGCGCTGCTGCACGACGTCGGCAAGCCCAAGACTCGCTCGTTCGAGCCCGGCGGCGGCGTGTCGTTCCACCACCACGAGGTGGTGGGGCGGGACATGGCCCGGGCGCGGCTGATGGCGCTGCGTTATCCCAAGCCGTTCATCGACGATGTCGCCCGCCTGGTCGAGCTGCACCTCCGCTTCCACGGCTACGGCACCGGGGAGTGGACCGACGCCGCCGTACGCCGCTATGTCCGTGACGCCGGTCCGCTGCTCGACCGGCTGCACAAGCTGGTGCGCTCGGACTGCACGACGCGCAACCCGCGCCGGGCAGCGGCACTGGGCCGGGCGTACGACGCACTCGAGCGCCGGATCGAGCGGTTGGCCGAGGAGGAGGATCTCGCGGCTCTCCGACCGGATCTCGACGGCCAGGACGTGATGGCCATTCTCGGCCTACCTCCGGGCCGCCTCGTGGGAGCGGCGCTGCGGCATCTGTTGGGGCTGCGGCTCGAGCACGGTCCGCTCGGCCAGGAGGCGGCGGTGGCCGAGCTCCGCCGGTGGGCGTCGGAGCAGGGGCTCGAGCCCCAGTAGTGGGGTCCATGACGTTCCGCGAGCCCGACGAGCGTTCCGAGCCGCGGCTGCGGGACGGCCTTCCCTACGCCGTCAGGGTCTTTGTTGCGATGTGGACCGGTTGGGCGCTGCTCGGCCTGCTGGGCGTGGGGCTGGTCCCGCTCGGCCAGGAGCCGGTCTCGGTGCCCGGGCTGGCCGCCGATCCGCTCGGCAGCGGATGGCACAACCTGTTCACCGCAGGCAACCGGGGCGACGCGCTGTGGTACCAGCGCATCGCCACGGGCGGTTACCGGACCGACGACTCGAGCGCGGCGTTCTTTCCCCTCTACCCGGTCGCGATCCGGCTGGTGTCGGCGCTGCCCGGCGTCAGTCCGCGGGGCGCCGCCGTCGGCACCGCGCAGGCGTGCTTTCTCGCAGCGCTCGTGGTCTTCTTCGCTCTCACCGCGCGCGAGCACGGCAGCGACGTCGCCCGCCGGGCGTCTCGCTACCTCGCGGTCTTCCCGACCGCCTTCTTCTTCCTGGTGCCGCACACCGAGGCGCCGTTCCTCCTGCTGACGCTGCTGACGTTCTGGTACGCCCGCGGGAACCGCTGGGGGGCCGCCGCCGTCCCCGCGGCGCTGGCCGCGCTGACCCGCAGCGCCGGCATGGTGCTGCTGCCCGCACTGGTCGTCGAGGCGGTGACGCAGTGGCGGCGCTCCGGCCGGCGGCTGGTTCCGCGACTGGCCGCGGCCTGCGCTCCGCTGGCCGGCCTGGCGGCGTACGGCCTGTTCTGGGGGCTGCGGGGCGACCTGCTGGCGCCGCTGCGAGCGCAGGAGAACTGGCAGCGCGAGCTCACCCTGCCGACGACCACGCTGCTGCACGCCGTCGAGACCGCCTGGCGCTACGGCAGCTACTGGCTGATCGACCTGCTGGTCGTAGGAGTAGTGGTCGGGGCGCTGATCGCGGGAAGTCGGCGACTGCGGCCGAGCTACCTCACCTACGCGCTGGTCAGCCTGCTGCTACCGCTGATCGAGCCCTTTCCTCCCCGGCCACTGCTGTCGATGCCCCGCTTCGTGGCGGTGATCTTCCCGGCGTTCTGGGGGCTGGCTACGGCGACTTCTCGCCGCCGGCCGCCGGAACCGCTGGTGCTCGGCGTCTTCGCCGGCGGTTACGTGCTGCTCGGGCTGCTGTTCATGAACTGGTACTACATCTTCTGACCGGGCGAACGGTGGTCTTCGGCGAACGGGCGGCCAGCCCGTACGCCACCGCGATGAGCGCGTAGCCGGCCGCGATGGCGCTGAGAACGGCGTACGACCTGCCGCTCGCCGGTAGGAATACGGCGCCGGCCACCGCGGCCGAGACGAATGTCAGGTTGAACATCGCGTCGTAGAAGGCGAAGACCCGGCCGCGGAAGCTCTCGTCGACGGTCTCCTGCAGGATCGTGTCCACGCAGATCTTCGACGCCTGGGCGGCGAAGCCGAGGAACACCGCCGCGACCAGGAACGCCCCCTTGGTGTAGGGCAGGCCGAACACCACCTCCACCACGCTGGCCGCGCCGAAGACGGCCACGATCCAGGCCGGCTTGCCGGTGCGACGGGTGACCGGCGGCGTGACGACCGCCGCCAGGACCACGCCCACCCCACCGGCCGCGACCACCTGGCCGATCCCGGCCAGGCCGGCCCGCAGCCAGCCGTCGTCGCTGAAGTAGTTCCGGTACAGCAGCAGGGTGGCGATCGTCGACAGGCCGTAGCAGAAGCGGTGCGCCCCGATGGCGACCAGCGCGTACGCCGCCGGCCGGCGCTGGGCCACGTGCCGAGCGCCGGCTACGAGTCCTCGAGCCACGGTCGCCGCCGCGGCTCTGACTCGTTGCGACGCCGGCGGGTCGTCCGGTCCGAGGAGGTCTCGGTCGGGAAAGCCGGCGGCGACCAGGGACGACGTGAGATACACGGCGCCGGCGACGAGAGCCACGGTGGCGCTGCCCCGGTCCCCTGCGCCGGCGATCGCGCGGATCCCGAGCCCCGCCAGCCCCCCGGTCGCCGAGGCGACGAAGCCGGAGGTCGTCGACAGGCTGTTGGCGGTGACCAGCTGGCCTTGGGTGACCAGGTGCGGCAGGGCGGCCGAGAGCGCCGTGAGGAAGAACCGGTTGACGCCCACGACGGCGAGGGTCCCCACATAGAAGAGCGGGCTGGCAGGCCCCACGGTCATCAGGATGGCCGCCACGCCCGCGACCAGCCCGGCCCGCACGACGTTGGCCACCACGAGCACGCGCTGGCGGCGCCAGCGGTCGAGCAGTACGCCGGCGAACGGCCCCACGAGGCTGTAGGGCAGCAGCAGGACGGCGAACCCGGCGGCTACCTGTGTGGCGTTCGTCTGCCGCTCGGGGTTGAAGAAGACGGCGCTGGCCAGGCTGGCCTGGAAGATTCCGTCAGCGGCCTGTGACGTGAGCCGGGTCGCGTACAGGCGCCGGAAGTGCGGCCGCGCCAGCACCCCGCGCACCCCGGCGCTCGTGGCCACGACCGACAGGGTAGGCCGCCACTCGGATCGCTGGTCGAGCTCCGTCGTGTACCTGATCACCCGTCGGGCGGCACCCGCGGTGGCGGGACGACGTACCTCTTGCCGTGTGGGCTGGTCCACGTCACGCTGGCGTCAGGTGATCGTCGCAGCCGCCAGCCGCCATGCGTCTTCAGCCGGTGGTGGCGGCGGCAGAGCGGACCAAGGTTGACGCGATCGGTTCCGCCGCCGCCGTCCCAGGGCACCTCGTGATCGAGGTCACAGTCCTCGGCCGACCGCGGGCAGCCGGGGAACCGGCAGGTGCCGTCCCGGGCGATCAGGAAGTCGACGAGCGCGGCGGGCGGGGTGTAGGTGCGCCGGCCATAGTCGAGCAGCGCGCCGCTGGACGGATCGGTCACCAGCCGGCGCCACTCGCCGTCGGCTGCCAGGGCCCGGGCCGCGCTGGCAGGGATCGGGCCGTATCCGGCGAGGTGCCCGGGGTCGTCGGCCAGCCCCAACAGGGTCATGAGGTCGATGGTCACGCAGATGTTGGGCCGGCGCCGATGCTTGGTAGGCAGGCCGGGGTCGTCGAGCGCGGCCACCGCCCACTCCACGAGCACGTCGGCACGGCGGGCATGGGCACTGCGCGGGTCATCGGTGCCCTTGCGGGCAGCGCAGGCGTCCAGGGCGGTGAAGACCAGCTCCGCATCTGCCGCCGGCAGCCGGGCCTCCAGAGTGGCCATCCCGTTGTTGTCCGGGTGGCAGTCGACACCCCGGCTTTCGGCAGCGCTGGCATGCTCCAGCTCGGCAGTGAGCGGATCGGCCACGGCCACTGCCCGGCGTACCACTCGGCGAAGGGCCGAGACCGTCAGCCGTCCCGCTCTCGGCAGTACCACCTCCTGTACGGCGGTCGCCACCACCTCGGGGACGCTTGCTGTTTCCTCGGTCAGCACCACTGCGTGCATCGCGGAGATCTCGCCGCGCTCGAGCGCCCCAGCGGTACCGCTCAGTGGGCCGGCGAGCTGGCGGGCCACCTCCAGCCGGTGCTTCGCGGTCGACGGCGCCACCCCCAGGGCCGTCGCGACTTCCTCGCGGGCCCAGTCCTCGTCAAAGTTCGCCGGTCTCGGGCCGGCCACCCGAGCGATGATGTGATGGTTCTTGGCGGCAACCCAGCGTGCTTGACGTTCCCATGCCCGCATGAACAGGATTGCTGTCTCGTCATCGAGCCGGTCGATATCGAGCGAAGACAGAGAATGGATCTGCTCCGCCCCCGGCAAGGCGGTAAGCGAGTGCTCGAGCCAAGCCGACCGAGAGCACTCTCCTTTCAGCGGATCATGCGCGGGGTGCGCAGACCCTGCTGCGTTCACGCTCTCGAACATGTGTTCCAGTCTACTCGAACGCAGGGACGAGTTGCTCTCGTTACCCACAGGCCTAACGATCGATCGTTGGACGTCCTGCAACCGCGGCGGAGTAGTGCCGGCCAGCGAGGGACTGACGTCTCAGTGGAGCAGCAACGGTCCTCATTGCTGTTGGGGTCACTGCAGCTGTCGTGCCTTCCATTCCACCTGCGAAGATAGACCCATCAGCCGCCAAAGTTCGGTGCCTTTGGAGCCGAGCCTGGAGAACACCGGCGACCAAGACAGACTTCGGGTCCTCGATGCATCGGCACATCGATGGACATGCAGGCTCCCCACGGCCGACGGGGCCTGGGGTCGGGCCTGCTCAGCGGGAAAGTCAACGTCGCCGGCCTTGGCCGCGTCCGGATTACAGCGACAGGAGCCAACCGGCACCCCGTGGAGGCTCGTGGCGTTGTGGCCCACGTCTCGGTCCCGCTCCCATGGCAACGGACGACGCCTCGGCCGTGGTGACCACCGCAGCCGTTTCGTAGTCCTGACTAACAGGCTGGTCCGTCGGCTCATGCCGGGGCCCGCAACCCCTCAATGTTTCCTTCAAGCTGTGGGAGCAGCGGCAACACGCCTAGAGCGTGTCTCCCAAATGCTGGTGAGTGATTCGAGACGCTGGCGGTGTGACTCGTGGGGCTGAGATCTCTGATGCGGTGTGCACTCGGATCGAGCCGTTGATGCCGAACTCGGATGGGTTGCGTGGGCGACCGTTTCGTGAGCATCGCCAGGTCGTGGAGGGGATCGCGTTCCGGTGTCGAACCGGGGTTGCGTGGCGTGATCTTACGGAGCGGTTCGCGCTGTGGCAGACGGTGTGGAAGCGGCATCACCGGCTCCGCTCGGACGCGACGTGGGAGAGGCTGCTCACGGTGCTGGCCGTCGTCGACGGCAAGGGTCGCTCGCCGGTCATTTTGCTGACGCCGGGGCAGGCCGGCGACGCCCCGATGTTGCTGCCGCTGCTGGCGCAGCTAAAGGTCACCCGACCGCTCGGACGAGGCCGCCGTTGAGCTGCTCCGGTATGCACGATCTCGTCCCATCGTCAAAATCGCGAGGCCGAATGAGAAGGTACGAACTCAGCGTCTTCTGGCCGCATCGGGCTGTGGGCACCGAGGATAGGGACTGATCAGAGAGATCCGCGCGAGGCCGACGAGCCGTGACAAATAGCGGAGTTCTAGTACTAGCGGGCCCCCCATGCGCTGGTAAGTCTTCGGTTGGCAAGGTGCTCGCTACTGATTCGTTGCGCAGTCGCGGAATCCATATCGAGGTCGACTCCCTCTTCTCGCTACTTCTTCCCGCGTCGGATCGAAACCGGAACGACCGGATGCTCGCCTATGACGCGGCGCACGTTCTCGCTCGCATGCTCTTCGAGCGCGGACAGACGCCGATGCTCGAGTGCACGTACAGTCGACTCCAGCAACGTGCCAGCCTGCTGAAGGCTATGGCGGACATTCCAGCAGCACCATTGTGGGTTGTGGAGTTCTTCGTTTTCCCCGACGATGCCGTCCGGCGTTTCCGACGGCGGCACCAAGCTACGGATCTCAACGAACAGCTCGTGCGCGAGCGTGCGGAAACCTTCCCGTATTCTGATCAAGCCCTACGGCTAGTGTCCTCAGCAGCTGCTACGGAGGACCTGGCGCACCAAATCACAACATGGTTACGGCATCAGCCTGGATCAATTCAACGGGTCCTATGGGCTGAGGCGGGAAAAGGTTGGGATTGACTCCTCCAGGGGCGCACCCGAATACCTGGCCCCCCTGTCGCCGGCTCGGATACGCGCCGTCTAAGGGGCAAAGATTGATTCACGCGGCACTAGTCCCGCAGCCACACGATACCGATGCGGCTGGCGGGCGCGTTCGAGCTACACCCTTTAGCAGAAGCAGCGTCCGTCCTCCATCGCGTACTCACCGCCCGGTATGGCTCCCCGCCCACGCGATCACCGCGATGTCCGCGGGCCGCCACCTAGGCCGCCGGCCGGCCCCCTGCGCCACGGGTGGCGCGCTCAACTGGGCCGGCGAGCCGCTGTCAGCGGTGCGTGCTGGGATGTCTCGCACGTAGGAGGTTCGGGAGGCAGCAAGTGCTCCGCAGAGTCGAGCCCGAGGACATCGCGATCTTCTTCGAGCAGCAGGACGATCCGGTCGCGAGCGAGATGGCGGCGTTCCCCGTTCGTGACCGGGCGGCGCACGACCGGCACTGGGCGAAGATCCTCGCCGACGACTCTGTCGTCGCGCGAACCATCGTCGACGACGGCCAGGTCGTGGGCAACATCGGCAGCTGGGTTGCCGACGGCGAGCGCGGGATCGGTTACTGGATCGGCCGGCAGCACTGGGGCCGGGGGCACGCCACCCAGGCACTGGTCGACTACCTCGCTGAGGTGCCCGAGCGTCCCCTGCACGCCCACGTCGCCGAGCACAACGTCGGCAGCATCCGCGTGCTCACCAAGTGCGGCTTCGCGATCGTCGGCGAGGAGCAATCGGACGGCGATCCGATCAGGGAGATCGTCCTGCGGCTCGACGCCTGACCTCACCCGGCGGCGATGAACTCCTCGACCTTGAGCCGGCACTCCTCGTCGCGGTACTGCTCCGGCGGGCTCTTCATGAAGTACGACGAGGGGCCGAGCAACGGGCCACCGATACCGCGGTCCATGGCGATCTTGGCGCAGCGCACCGCGTCGATCACCACGCCGGCGGAGTTGGGGCTGTCCCAGACCTCGAGCTTGTACTCCAGGTTCAGTGGCACGTCGCCGAAGGCCCGGCCCTCGAGCCGGACGTAGGCCCACTTGCGGTCATCCAGCCAGGACACGTAGTCCGACGGCCCGATGTGCACGTTGCCGCGCCCGAGGTCGTGGTCGACCTGCGAGGTAACCGCCTGGGTCTTGGAGACCTTCTTCGACTCGAGCCGCTCGCGCTCGAGCATGTTCATGAAGTCCATGTTGCCGCCGACGTTGAGCTGCATCGTCCGGTCGAGCACCACGCCGCGGTCCTCGAAGAGCCGGGCCAGCACCCGGTGGGTGATCGTCGCGCCGACCTGGCTCTTGATGTCGTCGCCGATGATCGGTACGCCGGCCGCCCGGAACTTCTCCGCCCACTCCGGCGTCCCGGCGATGAAGACCGGGAGGCAGTTGACGAAGCCCACCCCGGCGTCCAGCGCGCACTGCGCGTAGTAGCGCGCGGCGGCCTCGGAGCCCACCGGCAGGTAGCAGACGAGGACGTCGGCCCGGGACTCCCGCAGCACGGAGACCACGTCCACCGGCTCGGCGTCCGACTCCTCGATCGTCTCCCGGTAGTACTTGCCGAGCCCGTCGAGGGTGTGCCCACGGGAGACCTCGACGTTGAGCGGCGGCACGTCGGCGATCTTGATGGTGTTGTTCTCGCTGGCGTAGATCGCCTCGGACAGGTCGCGGCCGACCTTCTTGCCGTCGACGTCGAACGCCGCCACGAACTCGATGTCGCGCACGTGGTAGGCGCCGAGCTGGACATGCATCAGACCAGGGACCCGGGCCTCGGGGTCGGCGTTGCGGTAGTACTCCACGCCCTGCACCAGCGAGGCCGCGCAGTTGCCTACGCCGACGATGGCGACACGGACCGTGGAAGTCGGGCTGCCCATCCTGGTGCTCCTCATCAGTGGTTGTCCGGCGTGCGCCGGGGTCTGGGGATGGTGGTGGAACGCTCGGTCGCGATGAGCTCGTTGAGCCAGCGCACCTCGCGCTCGACGGACTCGAGACCGTGGCGCTGCAGCTCGAGGGTGTAGGCATCGAGCCGCTCGCGCGTCCGTGCCAGCGCCCCCCGTACGCCGTCGCGGCGCTCCTCCAGCCGGCTGCGCCGGCCCTCGAGGATGCGCAGCCGCACGTCGGCGTCGGTCTTGGCGAAGAAGGCGAAGTGGACGCCGAAACCGTCGTCGTCCCAGGCAGAAGGACCGGCCTCGGCCAGCATCTCCTGCAGGTGCTCCTTGCCTTCTGCCGTGAGCTTGTAGACGATCTTGCCGCGCCGCCCGGTCAGTGCCGGGGTCTCGCCGGCGGCCGCCGCGCCCCCCTCGCAGATCCAACCGTCGGCGACGAGGTTCTTCAGGGCCGGGTAGAGCGATCCGTAGGAGAAGGCCCGCAGCGTGCCGAGCAAGGCGTTGAGCCGCTTTCGCAGCTCGTAGCCGTGCATCGGCGAGTCGTGGAGAAGGCCGAGCACGGCCAGCTCCAGCACCCCGCTACCACTCCTGGCCACTCCACCTCCATGTATCGATCCGATACATCGCGACGATAGGGTGCAGGAAGCCTACGACGCAACTCGACACGACCGGCGCACCAACGTCGGATGACGCGCCGGTGAACCCGGCGAGCTCGGCGTTCGGCCGGCAACGCCCGGGTGGCGCGTCGTACCCTTGTCCGATGCGGTCCCAGCGGTCCGTCATCGACTACTCGCTCGCCAGGCGGGCGATGCTGGCCGACCTCTTCGCCGGCCGCGCCTCGTCCACCGACGCCTGCGACGCCCACCCCTACCTGCTGCGGGCGGCCAAGCACCACGGTGAGCCGACCGAGAAGCCCTGCCCGGTCTGCCGCAAGGAGAAGCTGACCCACGTCACCTATGTCTATGGCGACGAGCTGCGCGAGTACAGCGGCCGGGTCAAGGCCAGCGACGAGCTTGTCGATCTCGATCGCCAGCACACCGAGTTCACGGTGTATGTCGTGGAGGTGTGCCGCGGATGCAGCTGGAACCATCTGACGACCTCGTACGTCCTCGGCTCGGCACGGGAGCGTCCGCGCCGAGCGCGCCGTCGGGCCGCGGAGGAGTGAACGGAAGGACCGGGTGAGCGACGCGGACCGCGGCGGGCCCGCCCGGCGACACGGCACCGAGGTCCTGCCACCCCAGTCCGCCGTCTCGGCCGCCACCGTGCGCACCCGGCGAGATCGCCGCGCCCGCCGGCGCCGGGTTGTCGGCGGCCTCGCCGGCGCCACCCTGCTGCTGGTTCTCGGCACGGTGCTGCTGGTCGTCGTCATCTACCTGCGCACCGACATCCCGGCGCCCGGCAGCGTGGTCACCGCCCAGACGACGGTGATCACCTACGCCGACGGCCGCGAGATGGGGCGCGCGGGCGCGCAGAACCGCCGCTCGGTCGCGCTGGACACGGTGCCGGCCGACGTACGCCACGCGGTGCTCGCGGCCGAGGACCGCCACTACTACTCCGAGCCCGGAATCTCGCCGCGCGGCATCGCCCGCGCCGTCTGGGTCGACCTGCGCGGCGGCGGTGCGACGCAGGGCGGTTCGACGATCACGCAGCAGTATGCGAAGAACGCCTACCTGACTCAGTCGAAGACCTTCTCGCGCAAGTTCCGAGAGATCTTCTACGCCGTCAAGCTCGACCACAGCCGGTCCAAGGACCGCGTGCTCGAGGACTACCTCAACAGCATCTACTTCGGGCGCGGCGCCTACGGGATCCAGACCGCGGCGGAGACCTACTTCCACACCACCGTGGACCGGCTCAACGCCTCCCAGGGCGCCGTTCTGGCTGCGCTCATCCGGGCCCCGGCGTACTACGACCCCACCATGCATCCCACCGCGGCCCGCGACCGGTGGCGCTACGTGCTGGACGGCATGGTGACCGAACGGTGGCTGACCCGCAGCGAGGCGGGCGCGCTCCGCTATCCCGAGGTGGCCCGGGACAAGCCGCGCAACAGCCTCGGCGGGCCGACCGGGTACATCATCGAGGCGGTCAGGAAGGAGCTCGCCGCCAGGGGGTTCGACGAGAACCGGCTCCTCGCTGGCGGCTTGACCGTGCGTACGACGATCAACCGTAAGGCCCAGGCCGCGGCCGTCGTCGCCGAGAACGAGGTACTGGGCAAGGTCTCCGGACCGGTGAGTTCACTGGTCGCGGTGGAGCCCGGCCTCGGTGCGATCCGGGCGATGTACGGCGGCCGCGACTACACCGGCGCGAGCCGCACCGCGCAGCTCAACCTGGCCACCCAGATCGAGCGGCTGCCGGGCTCGTCCTTCAAGCCCTACACCCTGGCCGCCGCGCTGGCCCAGGGCATCAGCCTCAAGACGGTCTACGACGGCAGGTCGCCGAAGTTCGTGAAGAACTACGGCAAGAACGACCGCGTACGCAACGACGACAACGAGCAGTGCTACCGCTGCGACCTCGTCACCGCGCTCGAGCGCTCGGTCAACACCGTCTTCGTGCCGCTGGCGATCGACGTCGGCCCCAGTGCCGTGGCGGCCACGGCGCACGCCGCGGGGATCCCCGACTCGGTGCGACTCGCCGACGCCAAGGGGTACACAGCGGCCGGCGTCACCCTCGGCGTGTACGGCGTCCACCCGATCGACCAGGCGGTGGGATTCGCCACCTTTGCGGCGCGCGGAACGCGGGCGGAGCCGTTCCTGGTGGAGGGCGTCACCGATCGCGACGGAAGGGTGCTCTACCGAGCTCAGCCGAAGACCGCCGGCGCCTTCCCGGCCGAGGTGGCAGCGGATGCGACGTACGCCATGCGGCAGGTCATCGAGGGACCGGAGGGGACGGCCCGGCGAGCCCGGCTCGCCGACGACCGCCCGGCGGCCGGCAAGACGGGCACGACGTCGGAGAACAAGGACGCGTGGTTCGTCGGCTTCACCCCGCAGCTCTCGGCCGCGGTCTGGATCGGCAACGCGAACAACGCACCGCTGACCAACGTGCCGGGCTTTCGAGGGGGGATCTACGGCGGCACCCTGCCGGCGGAGATCTGGAAGCGGTTCATGGATGGCGCCCTGGCCGGCGAGAAAGCCATGGAGCTCCCGGCGCCCTCCTACCTGGGCAGCACCAGCGGCGGACTTGCGCCGCCGCCCCCCTCGCCCGCGCCGACCGCCGCGCCGAGCTCCGCCCCGCCCTCCGCCCCGCCCTCCCCGACGCCGAGCGCGCCGAGCCCCACGCCACCGGTATCGGCCAGTCCCCGCCCGAGCCCCAGTCCGGTCCCGTCCAGCCCGGCACCGTCGAGCTCGCCGCCGCCGACCTCGCCGCCACCCCCGCCGCCGACCTCGCCGCCGCCGACCAGCGCGCCGCCGCCGAGAATCCGGTGAGCAGCTCGACGGTGGACGCCGAGGTCGAGCCGGGGGTAGCGCCCTCGCACGAGGACCCGGTTGTCCGCGGCGCCAGCACCGCCATCGGCGGCCCGGTCGGGTTGCACGCCCGGTCCGGCTCCAGCCGGTCCCGAGCCGGGGTCTGGGTGCTGCTCGGGCTGAGCTGCCTCACCCTGGCGCTGGGATGGGTGCAGAAGGCGCCGTGCCGGACGCACGCCTGGCGGGCGGAGTACCAGTACACGCGGATGTGCTACTCGGACGTCTTCGCCCTCTACTTCGCGGAGGGGCTGGCCGAGGGCAAGACGCCCTACGCCGAGCATCCCGTCGAGTATCCGGTGGTCATCGGCGGGCTCATGGCGGCAGGCGCAGAGGTCGCCGCGCTGTTCCCGCGCGAGGAGCGGCCGAGCCGGTTCTTCGACGTCACCGCGCTGCTGCTGGCCGGCTGCGGGCTGGTCATGGCCGCCACCACGATCGGGCTGGCCGGCCGCCGGCGCCGCTGGGACGCCGCGATGGTGGCGCTGGCGCCGGTCCTGGTGCTGCACGCCTACACGAACTGGGATCTTGCCGCCGCGGCGCTGACCGGCCTCGGGCTGCTGGCGTGGGCCCGGTGCCGGCCCGGCTGGGCGGGGGTGTGGCTGGGCTTGGGAACCGCGACCAAGCTCTACCCGGTGCTGCTGCTGGTCCCGCTGTTCCTGCTCTGCCTGCGGATGCGCCGGCTCCCGGAGTTCCGGCGTACGGCCCTCGCCGCCGCACTGTCCTGGCTCGCGGTGAACCTGCCGATCTGGTGGGCCTATCCGGACGCGTTCGGCCGGTTCTACTCGCTGAACCGGACCCGCGCCGCCGACTGGGACTCGCTGTGGTTCGCGCTCCAGCACGTCCGCGGCCGGCCGCTGGATCCCGGGCTCGCCGCCGGTGCCGCTCCGACGGTCCTGAACGCCCTGGCCGCGGCGGGCTTCCTGCTGGGGCTGGCCGGTATCGCCGCGCTCGCACTGCGGGCGCCGGTGCGGCCACGGCTCGCCCAGCTGGCGTTCCTCACGCTGGTCGCCTTTCTGCTGTCCAACAAGGTCTTCTCGCCGCAGTACTCGATCTGGCTGCTGCCGCTCGCGGTCCTGGCCCGGCCGCGCTGGCCGGCTTTCCTCGGGTGGCAGGTCAGCGAGCTGTTCCTGCTCTTCCTGCGCTTCTACTTCTTCGTCGGCCAGGACAAGCCGAACGACAACCAAGGTGTCCCGACCGAGCTGTTCCTCACCGGCGTGCTGCTGCGCGACCTGGCGCTGATCGTGCTGGCCGCCCTGGTGGTGCGCGAGGTGCTGCACCCCGGCGAGGACGTGGTACGCCGTAGCGGTTACGACGACCCGGCGGGCGGCGTACTGGTCACCGCGGCGCCGGCAGCGATGCGAGCGCGAAGACGACTGCTCCGTCCACTTCCGAGCGGGTGAGCGGCAGGCCGTCCACGGGCGAGTCGGCGGCCGCCTGCCACGGCGTACCGGGAATCCGGTTGCGCAGCACCACGACGGTGCGCACGCCCCGACGGCGGAGCAGCTCGACCGAGGCGACGTCGGGGAAGCCGGCCGTCCGCTGGCGCAGATCGGCGAGCGCGGCCGGGGTGAAGCCGCTGCTGCCGTTGACCAGTGCGGGGAAGCCGGCGGTCGACCAGAACATGGCCGCGTCGTCGTTGAAGCCGTCGCTCGGGAGGGTGAGAACCGGCCCGGCGACGCCGCGCAGTGCCGCGGGCAGCGGCTCCGGCCGGGGGTGCGGGATGGTGCTGACGCCCTCCGCCAGCACCGCCGCGACCGCGAGCGCCGGGAGCAGCACCCTCGCCCGACCGCGTCCGGCCAGGGCCTGTACGCCGGCCGCGGCGAGCAGCGCGAGCGCCAGGCTGACGAAGACGACCAGCCGTCCCGGCGTACGCAGCGCCTCCCAGCCGGGCGCGTGGTGGTAGAGCACCAGGTAGGTGAACCGGCCGCCGCCCGGGAACCGGGTGCCCATGGCCAGGGCCACGCCGACGACGACGCCGCCGCCCAGGGCCAGGCGCCGGCGCCGGCTCCACCCGCCGCCCAGCATCCCGACCAACGCGAGCACCGTGACCGCCGCTCCCGGGGCGAGCGTCATCTCCGGCGGAAACGACAGCCCAGCGCGGGCCTCGCGCTGGGCGCTCCCCCACAGGGCGTCCTGTTCGGGAGCCGTTACGAAACCGCCCAGCGGTGGTGAGAACAGCGCCACCGTCGCGATGCTCCGTCGCGCCTCGGGGTGGTCGGCCACCACGGCGAGGTAGGGGCGCGCCAGCAGGATGCCGACCAGCAGGAACCCGGCCATCCCCACGACGTCGGCCACGACCAGCCGCGGCGGGAGCTCGGGCCGCCCCGCTGCGCACCAGCCGACGACCGCCACCAGCACCATGAGTGCGAGCAGGTAGCTGAACGGCAGCCCGAGGCCGAAGCCGATGGTCAGCTGCCAGGCGGCGACCGCCCAGCCGGCGGCGGCACAACCCGGCCGCCCGCGCCATGGCCGTGGCCCGGCCCGGGCGTAGCCGTGGCCGCGGGCGAGCAGCGCCAGCGCCAGCGGGATGCCGCCGGTGGAGATGACGTGCAGGTGCCCCGACTGGGCGATCCGCCACGGGGCGTAGGCGAAGGCGGCTCCGGCCACCGCGGCGGCCAGCGGGGAGCAGCCGAGCTGGCGTGCCAGCGCGTAGGCGCCGACGAAGGCCAGTGCGAAGATGAAGACGTAGATCACGTTGTAGCGGACCAGGCCCGCGGTGGGACCGGAGCCGACGAGCGCGAACGGCGCGTAGCCCAGCAGCGAGTCGGAGAAGGCCAGGGAGTTCTTCAGTGGCCAGAAGGCGTTGGCGTCGAAGACGTGCAGGGGCTGGCTGCGCAGCGCGTGCCCGCCCCAGGACGTGATCCAGACCTGAAGCAGCGGGTCGGCCAGGTCCTCGGGCACGGTGCTGGCCGGGTGCCGAGCGGCCGGCCAGGTCATGGCCATCGCCAGCCCCAGGCCGCAAAGAGCGACGGTGAGCAGCTCCCGGCGTACGCCGGACGCCCTTCGCCGGCCCCGCACGCCCGCGACCCGGGCCGGTCAGGCCTGCAGCGAGGAGCGCAGGAAGGCGATGTCGGCCGCCTGCCCGGCCACCCCGCCAGGGGTCTCACAGACGACCGGCGCACCTGCTGCCTCGACCACCGCTACGAGCAGCTTCGGGTCGATGGCGCCGGCTCCGAGGTTGTCGTGCCGGTCGCGCCCGCTGCCGAAGGGGTCCTTGGAGTCGTTGGCGTGGAGCAGGTCGATGCGGCCGGTGATGGCCAACACGCGGTCGACGAGGTCTACCAGCTCCTCCCCACCGGCGTGCGCGTGGCAGGTGTCGAGGCAGAACCCCACGTCGTAGCCGTCCACGGCGTCCCACAGCCGGGCCAGGTTGTCGAGCCGGCGGGCCATCGCGTTGTCCCCACCGGCGGTGTTCTCGATCAGGATGGGTAGTGGTGCCTCCATCCGCTCGACGGTCTTGCGCCAGTTGTCGAACCCGACCTGGGGGTCCTCGCCGGCGCCGACGTGGCCGCCGTGCACGATGAGGCCGCGGGCACCGATGGCGGCTGCTGCCGCCGCGTGCTGAGCCAGCAGTTTGCGGCTCGGCATCCGGATGCGGTTGTTGGTCGTCGCCACGTTGAGCACGTACGGCGCGTGCACGTAGAGGGTGACGTCGGCCGCTCGCAGCCGCGCGGCGTCGTCCCGCGGCGCCGGCTTGGTCCAGCCCTGCGGGTCGGCGAGGAAGAACTGCACCAGATCGGCGTCGCGCTCGGCCGCGGCGGCGAGCGGGTCAGCGTCGCTGACATGGGCGCCGATGGGGAGCATGGAGTGGAGCCTACGACCGGGTTCCGACAGCTCCTCCGACACCTGTGCGTAACCCGCCCAGCCTGTCGGCGCCCCGTCGTACCGTCACCCGGTGAGCTCATACCTCCGGAGCCGGTCACCGCCAGCCGGCTGTTACCCTGGCCACCTGTTTCAACGCAGCGCCCTCCTGCCACGGACCGACCGTGGCCGCTTCAGTCCAGAGGAGGTGGGTTCCCTGTGCGTCGCTACGAGCTGATGGTCATCCTCGAGCCCGATCTCGAAGAACGCACCGTCGCCCCGTCCCTCGACCAGTTTCTCGGCGTCATCCGCCGCGACGGCGGGTCGGTGGAGAAGGTGGACGTGTGGGGCCGGCGACGGCTCTCCTACGAGATCGACAAGAGAACCGAAGGCATCTATGCAGTGGTCGAGCTGACGGCCAACCCGGCCAGCGTCAGCGAGCTCGACCGACAGCTCAACCTCAACGAGGCCGTGCTGCGGACCAAGGTGCTGCGGCCCGACATCCGTTGAGCTCGGCGCCGGCCCGGCCGGCGTACCAGGCTTCCCCGCCCTCTACCGGGAAGAAGAAGGAGCCCTGCCATGGCAGGCGAGACCCCCATCACGATCGTCGGCAACCTCACCAGCGACCCCGAGCTGCGGTTCACCCCCAGCGGCGCTGCGGTGGCCAGCTTCACCGTGGCCTCCACGCCGCGGTTTCTCGACAAGTCCACCAACGAGTGGAAGGACGGCGACGCGCTGTTCCTGCGGTGCAGCCTCTGGCGGCAGGCGGCGGAGAATGCGGCTGAGTCGCTGCAGCGCGGCTATCGCGTCATCGTGCAGGGCCGGCTCAAGCAGCGGTCCTTCGAGACCAAGGAGGGCGAGAAGCGCACCGTGATCGAGGTGGACGTCGACGAGATCGGACCCTCCCTCAAGTACGCGACCGCCAAGGTGAACAAGACCACGCGCGGCAGCGGCGGCAGCGGCGGTGGTGGTGGCGGCAGTAACGGTGGCTTCGGTGGTAGCCCGGCCGACGACCCGTGGTCGACGCCGGCACCGGTCGGCGCGACCAGCGACGACCCGCCGTTCTAGGTTCCAACCCTCGACCTCCCCGTTCCTCCGCGGCTGCGGAGCCTCCTAGGTAGGAGCAGTGCTCGATGCCCAAGGCCCCACCTCGTAAGATCAAGAAGAAGGTCTGCGCCTTCTGCAAGGAGAAGATCCGCTACGTCGACTACAAGGACACCGCGCTGTTGCGCAAGTACATCTCCGACCGGGGCAAGATCCGTGCCCGGCGGGTGAGCGGCAACTGCAGCCAGCACCAACGCGACGTCGCGGTGGCCGTGAAGAACAGCCGCGAGATGGCCCTGCTGCCCTACACCAGCACCGCCCGCTAGGGGGGCTGATGAAGCTCATCTTGACCCAGGAGGTCGGGGGTCTGGGCGGGCCGGGGGACGTCGTCGAGGTGGCCGACGGCTACGGCCGCAACTTTCTCCTGCCGCAGGCGCTCGCGATGAGGGCGACCCGCGGCGCGGAGAAGCAGGTGGCATCGATCCGGCGTGCCCGGGAGGCCCGCGACATCCAGGACCTCGGCGAGGCCCGGCGGGTGGCCGGCGAGCTGGGGGCGCTCGAGGTCCGGCTGCCCACCCGCGCCGGAGCGGGCGGCCGGCTCTTCGGCTCGGTGACCGCTGCCGATGTGGTCGAGGCCGTTCGGGCTGCCGGCGGACCCGCGCTCGACAAGCGCCGGCTCGAGCTGGCTACGCCGATCAAGAACGTGGGCCCGCACACCGTCTCGGTGCGGCTGCACCCCGAGGTCGACGCCGTGCTGACGATCGAGGTCGTCCCGGCCTGACGTGACATGCCAAGGGCCCGGTCGCTGACGGCGGCCGGGCTCTTGTCTGTTGGGTGCGGTTTTCCCTCCACAGGTCCGGGCGCCGGTCCTGACTGGTAGCGGCCACGACCCATCCGCACCGGCCAAGAAACCCACAGCGCAGTGCACAGGCTGCGCACAACGGCGCGCCGGCCGGTCCCCACCTCGCCCAGAGCCCGCGGTCCGGCCGGCGTTGAACGGGCGGGGGGCCACTCCTACGTTGCCCCGGGGCTGTGCATGAAGCCTCTGAGTCGGACCGGACCTGTCCTACCACTCCGGTAGACCAAGGCCATGACGAGCGCAACGGCGGCGGAGGCAGTACTCGTGAGCGTGATCGACGCCGTCCGACCCAACGGTCCGAGTAGCGCCCCCGAGTTCGAGCGGACGCCGCCACAGGACATCCCGGCCGAGCAGAGCGTGCTGGGCGGCATGCTGCTCAGCAAGGAGGCCATCGCCGACGTCGTGGAGGTGCTGCGCCCCACCGACTTCTACCGTCCGACTCACCAGCTCGTCTACGACGCGATCCTCGACCTCTACGGCCGGGGCGAGCCGGTCGACGCCGTCACGGTGTCAGCCGAGCTGACCCGCCTGGGGACGATCGGCAAGGTCGGCGGCGGCCCCTACCTGCACACGCTGATCTCCGCGGTTCCCACCGCGGCCAACGCGGGCTACTACGCCGCCATCGTCCGCGAGCGGGCAATGCTGCGCCGGCTCGTCGAGGCCGGCACCCGCATCGTCCAGCTGGGTTACGGCGTCGCCGCGGCCGGCGGCGACGCCGACGACGCGGTCGACCGGGCGCAGGCCGCGGTCTACGAGGTCAGCGAGCGGCGTACGAGCGAGGACTACCTGGTCCTCGAGCATCTGCTGCAGCCCGCGCTGGACGAGATCGAGTCCATCGGCAACCGCGGCGGCGCGATGGCCGGCGTACCCACCGGTTTCCGCGACCTCGACGAGCTGACCAACGGGCTGCACCCCGGGCAGCTCATCATCGTGGCGGCTCGGCCGTCCATTGGCAAAAGTACCCTCGCACTGGATTTTGCGCGGTCCGCGGCAATTGTGCACAATCTACCCGCCGTAGTGTTCTCGTTGGAGATGAGCCGCAGTGAGATCACCATGCGGCTGCTCTCGGCCGAGGCACGTGTTCCGCTGCACCACATGCGGACCGGCCGGATGACCGATGACGACTGGTCCAGGCTGGCCCGGCGAATCGGTGAGGTGGCCGACAAGCCGCTATACATCGACGACTCGCCCAACCTGACCATGATGGAGATCCGGGCGAAGGCCCGCCGCCTCAAGCAGCGCCACGACCTGCGCCTCGTCGTCGTCGACTACATGCAGCTCATGCAGTCGACCCGGCGAGTGGAAACCCGCCAGCAGGAGGTCAGCGAGATCTCCCGGTCGCTCAAGCTGCTCGCCAAGGAGCTGGAGATTCCCGTCGTCGGGATCAGCCAGCTCAACCGCGGGCCCGAGCAGCGGACCGACAAGAGGCCAATGCTCTCCGACCTTCGCGAGAGCGGATGCCTGACCAAGGACACGGTCGTCCTGCGGGCCGACACGGGTGCCCCCGTCTCCTTCGGCTCGCTGCTGCAGGACGGCCACGACGGCGTGCTGGTCTGGTCCCTCGACGAACGCGGTCGGCTCACGCCGGCCCCGATAACGGCGGTGTTTCCTTCCGGCGTGAAGCAGACCTACCGGCTGCGGCTGGCCTCCGGACGCGAGGTGACGGCGTCGGGCAATCACCGCTTCCTGCACTTCGCCGGCTGGCAAGCGCTCGACGACCTGCGGGTGGGCGACCGCATTGCCATTCCGCGGCGTCTGCCTCCGCCCATTGGCGCCGGACTGGGGTGGTCGGAGCATCGCCTGGGGTTGTTGGCGCATCTCATCGGTGATGGCTGCGTCCTGCGTTCACAGCCAGTTCACTACACGTCCGATGACGAGGCAAACCTAGCCTTCGTGGAGCAAGCCGCCACAGCGGAGTTTGGCATTCGCCCACGGCGGGTCCGCCAGGGAAACGGGTGGCACTCCTACCTGCCCGCGCCCTGGAAGTGCACGCACGGTCGAGGCAACCCCTTGCACGAGTGGTTCCGCGCCTTAGGCATCGAGGATCTGCGAAGCGGACAGAAGCGGCTCCCGGATGCGCTGCACTCCGCCAGCGACGCCGAGGTCGCGACCTTCCTGCGGCATCTGTGGGCCACCGACGGATCGGTGACGGAGCCTTCCGCCATCGCGAGCGGCATTCCGCGCCTCTACTACGCATCGACCAGTCGACTGCTGATCGACGGCGTGGCCCAGCTACTCTCGCGGGTCGGTATCGTCGGCCGAATCAAGCGCGTTCAAAAGCGAGGGTACGCCGATGCGTACCAGCTGATCTTTGCGGATTCGCCAAGCATGCGGACGTTCTGTGGCCAGATCGGAGTCCATGGCCGTCGTGGCGATCGCGTCCGGCGCCTGCTGGGCGAGATCGAGGGCCGAGAGCCGAACGCGAACGTCGATACGCTCCCGCTGGACGTGTGGAATCTTGTCCGGTCGGAGCAACTGCGGGCGGGAATGACTGAACGCCAATTTCAGAGCGCCATCGGCACACACTACTGCGGCTCGACGCTCTACAAGTCCTGCCCGTCACGTCAGCGACTCCTTCGCTGCGCCGAGGCGCTGCACTCGGACATCCTGCGCCACGTGGCCACCAGTGATCTGTTTTGGGACCGGATAGCAGCCATCGAGCCGTTGGGCCTCCAGCCGGTATACGACGCGACGGTCAAGGCCACGCACAACTTCATCGCCGACGGCATCGTCGCCCATAACTCGATCGAGCAGGACTCTGACGCCGTTATTCTGCTTTACCGGGAAGACGCCTTTGAGCGAGAGTCGCCCCGTGCCGGCGAGGCCGACCTGATCCTGGCCAAGCACCGTAACGGCCCCACCGGCACCGTTACCGTCGCCTTTCAGGGTCATTACTCGCGCTTCGTCGACATGTCGCCGGGATGAGGTGACCTCGAGACGCAGCCAGTACGGAACTGAGCACAGTTCCTGCGACTTTGGTAGGGCAAGATCGCCTCAGCGCATGCGGCAGGCCGTGGTGAGAACACCGCGACCGTCACCGTCGCGGCGACCGTCCGGCTCGGCGGCGGGGTGCGGCACCGGCGGTCCGATCGGACGTTAAGGTGCGCTCTCCCCAGGCCGGTCCTCGTTACGACCCTGGTCGTGGTCACCCACGACCCGGAGGTCGGCGCCGCGCTGGACCGGACCGTCAGCCTGCGCGACGGCCGCATCCGCACCGACGAGTACACCGCTCCGACATCGTGGTCGTCGGCGAGGACGGCTCGCTGCGGCCGCCCCCCGCCGTACGCGGCGTGCTGCCGCCGGGAAGCACGGTTCAGGCGCTACCGCGGCCCAACGGCGTCGAGCTCCGCCGCGTCGGCGAATAGCTGGCCACCACGGTTTTGTAACGAGTCGGGCTCGGCCACCGCCGACCCGGCCGGGCGCGTAGCAGAATCGAGATCTTCCGCCAGCCGATCCGACGCCGCCCGAGGGGGTAGCTTGCGCCTGCCCCCGACTGCCGGTACGCAGCCTGCCGCTCGCGCCAGCCGTGGCTAGCCTCCGGCTCGCGCTGCGCGGCCTGTGGTGGCGACGCGGGATCTCGGTCGCGATCCTGCTGGTCGCGACCACCACGGTGCTCGCGGCGGCGGTGGGCCCGCTCTACGCCCGAGCGGGCGGGGAGTCGATCCTGCAGGACACCCTGCGGGCTGCCCCCACCCGCGACACCGGCATCGAGGTGGGCAATCTCGCCGTCTCGGACGCCGGGCCGCTGGCGGACCTGGACGGGTTGATCGCGGCGGCCGGCCGCCTGCCCAGGTACTCGCCGGGCATCCACTCGCTGCAGTTCGACGGCAGGGTGCTCGACGCCCGGGGCCAGGACGAGGCGACGTCGCTGCTGACCTTCCGCGAGGGGGCCTGCTCCCACCTGACGTTCGTCGAGGGCCGCTGCCCCACCGGCGTGGGAGAGGCCGCGGTGAGCGCCCGCTCGCAGGCAAGCCATCCCTGGGCGCTGGGGACGCGACTCCCCGTCGTCGCCCGTGGCAGCGGCAGGGGCGCCCTGACCGTCCGGGTCGTGGGGCTCTACCAGCCGAAGGACCGTGACGACCCGTACTGGTTCAGCCAGGACTTCTTCAACGCACACATCGCTGGCGGCGACGGGCCCGACGTCAGCGACGCGATCTTCACCAGCCAAGGCACGTTCGACTCCGCCCGGGACCTGCTACTACGCGCTCTGGTGCAGCTGCCGCTCGACGTGTCACGCGTCCGACTGGCCGACGAGCCAGGAGTACGACGCTCCGTGGACGCCTTCCGGAGCGCGATCGCCGTCGGCGACACCGTCACCACGATCACGGCGATCCCCGACGTCTTCACGGCCGCGGACAACAGCCGGCACCGGCTGGAAGTCTCGGTCCTGATCGTCGCTGGTCAGCTGCTCGTGCTCAGCTGGTTCGTGCTCTACCTGGTGGTGGCCGACGCCGGCGAGGCCCGAGGCCCCGAGATCGCGCTGGCGAAGCTGCGCGGGCTCACCCCTCGGGGCACGGTGGTCTTCGGCCTGCTGGAGCCGGTGGTGCTGGTCTGCCTCGCCGCGCCGCTCGGCCTGCTGGTCGCCCGGCTCGCCGTGGAGGCGCTGGCCCGGGTCCGGTTGCTGCCGGCTACGCCGGTGCTCTTCACCCCCCTTGCGCTGTACGTGACACTGACCGCGCTGGCCGGCGGGCTGCTCGCCGCCGCGCTGGCCGCGCGGCGCACCCTGACCCGGCCGGTCGTCGAGCAGTGGCGCCGTGCCAGTGGTGAACACCCAGCTAGCCGGGCCAGCTCGTACGTCGACGTGGGTGTCGCGGCGATCGCGCTGCTCGGGCTGGTCGAGCTCCGGGCCGTGGGCGCGCTGCGCGACGGCCATGTCAACCACCTGGTCCTGCTGGCGCCGGGACTGGTCGCCCTGGCCGCCGCCCTGGCCGGCGTACGGCTGATGCCCGCGGTGGCCGCCGCGGCGGTTCGGCGTACCCGCGCCTCCCCCCGGCTCGGCCGGTTCGTGGCCCTGCGCCAGGTGGCCCGCCGGCCGGCGGGGCTGCGGGTGGTGGTGCTGCTCGCGGTGGCCTTCGGGCTCACGACGTTCGCGGTGTCCGCCTGGTCGGTGGCCTCGGCCAACCGGGCGGCCCGCGCGGCGACGGAGGTGGGAGCGGTCACCGTGCTCTCGGTGCAACCGAGACCGGGAGCGGACCTGGTGACCGTCGTACGGCGGCTGGACCCGGCCGGCCGCTCCGCCATGGCGGCCGCGGAGCTGCTGCCCTTCGGCGGCCAGCCGGGCGGAAGGCTGCTGGCGGTCGACAGCTCCCGGCTCCCAGCGGTGGCCACCTGGCGCGCAGACTTCGGCGCCGGCTCCCTCGCCGATCTGGCCGCCACGTTGCGCCCACGGACCTCGCCGCCGGTGCTGGTGACGGGCACCGAGCTGCACTTGTTCGTGACCGCGAGCTCCCTCACCGGCTCGCCGCGGTCGGAGCTGTGGGTCGACGTGGACTCGCCGGACTTCGGCTCCCAGAGCGTCTCGATGGGTCGCATCCGGCCCGGACCGCGCCAGTACGTTGCGACCGTGGACCGATGCGGCCAGGGCTGCCGGCTGGTCGGCCTCTCGGTGCGGGGAGCGCCGGCTGACTTCACCCCCCACGCGGGCGAGCTGGTCTTCACCGGTCTGAGCGCCGGGACCGGGCGCGCCAGCCAGGTCCTGGTGCCCGCCGGCTTCACCGACCTGCGCCGCTGGAAGCCCTACGCCGGCAGCACACCGGTCGAGAAGAGCGACATCGCGGCAGCGGCCGACGGGCTCCTGCTGCGGTACGCCTCGAACGGCAGCGACGTCCCCGGGGTGTCGCCGAGCGATACTCCGGCGCGGCTCCCTGCGGTGATCACTGCCGGCGCCCTGGGCGCCGTGCCGGCCGGTGGGACCACCGAGGTGACCGGCCTGGACGGCGACCAGATGCAGGTGACGGTGACCGGTCGGGTGCGGGTCCTGCCGCGCGCCGGGGCCGACGGGACGCTCGTCGACCTCGAGTACGCCCGGCGCATGCTCGGCTCGCACGTGAACCTGTCCACGCCGCAGGTGTGGCTCTCCGCGGCCGCACCCGCCGGTTTCACCGGTCGTCTCGAGGCGGCGGGCATCGACGTGCTGTCCACCGACTCGACCGCGGTGCACCGCGAGCTGCTCGGGCGCCAGGGCCCCGCTCTGGCGCTGCTGCTGTTCCTGTACGCCGCCGGGCTTGCCGCGCTGCTGGCCGCCGGCGGCACCGTGGTGTCGATCTATCTGAGCGGCCGCCGTCGGGCCTTCGAGCTGGCGGCGATGCTCGCGGTCGGCGTACCGCGCCGGCAGGTCCTGCGGGCCTGCGTCGGCGAGCAGCTGATGCTGCTGCTGACCGCGGTGGCGCTCGGCACGGCGGCCGGCCTCGCGGGCGCCGCGCTCGCGCTGCCGTCCATGCCCACCTTCGTCGACGACCTCGCCGTTCCGCCGCTCCACTACATGCCGTCGCCCGCGGCGGTCGGCGGCTTCCTGCTGGGTGCGGTCGCCGCCGTCGCGGCCACCGGCGCCCTCGCGGCGCTGCTACTGGTGCGTTCCGCCTCGCCCGCACGGCTGCGCGAGGTACAGGCGTGAGCGGACTGCGGGTCCGCTGTGAGTCGGTGACCCACTCCTACCACGTCGAGGGCAGCGACGTGCTGGCCCTCGACGACGTGGACCTCGAGGTCGCGGCCGGTGCGTCGGTGGCGTTGCTCGGGCCGTCGGGATCCGGCAAGTCCACGCTGCTCACCCTGCTCGCCGGGCTGCTTCGGCCGACGGGCGGCCGGGTGCTCGTCGGCCGCCACGACGTGCACGGCATGACCGAGCGCCAGCTGCTCGGCATGCGCTCGTCGGACGTCGCGGTGGTGCTGCAGAACCCCGGCCGCAACCTGCTGCCCTACGCCAGCGCCGTGGAGAACGTGCTCTTCGCCCAGCTGGCCAGCCGGCAACGACGTCGTACGCCGGCGCGAACGCCGCTGGAACTGCTCGAGCGTCTCGGCCTCGGTCCGGTCGCCGGCACCCGGGCCGGCCTCCTCTCCGGCGGCGAGCAGCAGCGGCTGGCCCTCGCGGTCGCCCTGGCCAACGGTCCGGGCCTGCTGCTGGCCGACGAGCCGACCAGCCAGCTCGACGTGGCGAACCGGGACCAGGTCGTGGGCCTGTTCAAGGCGGCCAACGCCGACCTCGGCACGACCCTGGTCGTGGTGACGCACGACCCGGACGTGGGAGCAGTGCTCGGCCGGACCGTCAGCCTCCGCGACGGCCGGATCCGCACCGACTCCGCCCTCGACCGCGAGCATGTGCAGGTCGCGGCACGGCAGGCGGGGGTGACCGGATGAGCGAGCCGATCGCCGAGCTGACGGCCACCGGGGTGGGCTATGTCCGGGCCGGGCGGGCGATCCTCGCCGACGTGTCGCTCACCGCCCACGCCGGCTCCGCCATAGCGGTGACGGGGCCGTCCGGATCGGGGAAGTCCAGCCTGTTGGCGCTGCTCGCGGGGTTGGAGCGACCTACTTCCGGCGAGGTCCGGCTCGCCGGTGCCTCGCTGCGGCCGGGGGACTCCGCGACGCTGCAGCGGTTCGGGCTGATCCTGCAGGGCTATGGGCTGGTATCGGTGCTGACCGCCGCCGAGAACGTCGAGCTGGTGCTGCAGGCCCGCGGGCGCCCTGCGCCCGAGGTGATGGAGCGGGCTCGGGTGGCGCTCGATCGGGTGGGGATGGCCGAGGTCGCCGACCACCTCGTCGAGGAGCTCTCCGGCGGTCAGCAGCAGCGGGTGGCGGTCGCCCGGGCGCTCGTCGCCGAGCCGGATGTGATCCTGGCCGATGAGCCCACCGCCGAGCTCGACGCCGGCAACCGTTCGATGATCCTGTCCCTCTTGCTCGACGAGGCGCGCCGTGGCCGGATCGTCGTGCTGGCCAGCCACGACCGGGAGGTGGCCGACGCCTGCGACCGCGAGCTGCATCTCGTCGACGGCCGGCTGCAGGAGGAGGTCGCGCTGCCGGCGTACGCCGAGTCCGAACCCGCGGACGCCGTGCCCGCGGACGCGGGGCAGGTGGAGGCCGGACCGAGTGCCCGCGTCCACGTACCCACGCCGGTCGAGCCCGCGCCGGAGCGGCCGCCGCCGGCGCGGACCCCGGTCACGGCCCGCAGCGGCTGGCGAGCCCCGGAGCGCCACGTCGAGACCGAGCCCGAGCCCGAGCCGGACGACCGCGCGTCGACCGGATCAACCACCGGCTGGGAGCGGCCGACCGCCGAGTGATCGAGCGATGTTGAAAGTCCGGCGCTCCGCGCCGTCCATCGGTCGAGTGCACGAAGGGGTCCCCGAAGATGTGCTCAGAGGTCGAGCAGCGCCGGCGCGAGCCGGCGCCACTGGGCCCGCGGCAGCCCGCGGCGGTCCGCGTCGAGGACCTGCACGGCCACATGGTCGGCGCCGGCGTCGAGGTGCTCCTGGACCCGGCGCCGCACGGCGCTCTCGTCGCCCCACACCGCGATGGCATCGACCAGCCGGTCGGTCCCGCCGCCGGCGAAGTCGCCGTCATCGAAGCCCAGCCGGCGCAGGTTGTTGCGGTAGTTGGCCAGCCGGAGGTAGGACGAGGTGTGTCGGCGGGCGATCTCCCTGGCCACCGTGGCGTCCGTCTCCAGCACCGCCACCTGCTCGGGGGCCAGCAGCTTGCCGGAGCCGAGCCGCTCCCTGGCCATGGCGGTGTGCTCCGGCGGGACGAAGTAGGTGTGCGCACCGTCGGCACGTTCGGCCGCCAGCTCGAGCATCTTGGGCCCGAGCGCAGCGAGCAGGGTGGGCGCGGGACCCGGAGGCGGCACCGCCCGGTAGACCGCCCGGCCGCGGTCCATCGCGTCGAGATAGGACCGTAGGAAGGCGAGCGGCTTGTCATAGCCCTGCTCCCGCACCGCGAGCAGCGGCGCGTGGCTGACGCCGATCCCGAGGACGAACCGGTCCGGATAGGCCTCGGCCAGCGCCGACTGGCCGGCGGCCATCGCGAGCGCGTCCCGCGCCCAGACGTTGGCGATCCCGGTCGCTACGACGAGCCGGCGGGTGGCCGCGAGCAGCAACGACGCCGCGGTCAGCACCTCACGACCGACCGCCTCACCGGTCCACAGCGCGCCGTACCCGAGCTCCTCCACCTCGGCGGCGGCAGCCCGTACGCCGGCCGCCGGGCAGAAGTCCAGCTGCCCGGTCCAGATCCCCACCCGGCCGATGCGAAGCGGGAACGAGGTCACACCCGGACGCTATCCGGCGCGTGCACCCCGCTGACGGTGCCGCACGGGGCACTTCGGTGAGCCGACGGCAGGCCGGCGAGGGCGAGCAGGCCACCGGCGGCGCACAGTGCGGCGGCGATCAGCAAGGCGCGATGGACACCGTCGGTGAACGCCGCGGACTCGTAGTCCCTCAGCCCCGCCGCGAGCGGCAGCAGTGCCACGGCGAGCAGCCCGGCCACCCGGGCCACCGCGTTGTTGACCCCCGAGGCCACCCCCGAGCGGGTCGAGTCCACGGCGCCGAGCGCCGTCGAGGTGATCGGCGCGACGACGAGCGTCAGGCCGAGGCCGAAGACCAGTACGCCGGGGAGCACCCCGGCGACGTAGCCCGCACCCGGCTCGATGCGCACCATCAACGCGAGACCGGCCGCGGCCAGCAGCGGCCCGGCGGTGAGCAGCGGCCGGGCCCCGATCCGCTCCATCAGCCCGCCCACCCGGGCAGAGAACGCCAGCAGCAGGATCGTGATGGGGATCGTCGCGGCACCGGCCTCCAGCGCGGAGTAGCCCAACGCGGTCTGCAGCTGGATCGCCACCAGGAACAGCGCTCCACCGAGCGCGCCGTACACCACGAAGGTGATCGCGTTCGCCACCGTGAACGCGCGCGACCGGAACAGCGAGAGCGGCAGCATCGGATGCCGGCGCCGCGCCTCGATCAGCACGAAGCCGGCGAGGCAGGCCACGCCTGCCGCCAGCAGCATGGTCATCGCCGCGCCGCTGAGGCGCCGCGCCTCGATCAGCGGGTAGACGAGCAGCCCGAGCCCGACCGCCGCCGTCAGGGCGCCGGGCAGGTCGAGCCGCTCGAGCGCCGGCATGCCGTCGTACCCGGGGTCGTGCGACTCGGGCACATGCCGCACCGCCACGGCAACGGCGACGGCGATGAGCGGCACGTTGATGAGGAACGCCCAGCGCCAGCTCTCCGCGTCGACCAGATAACCGCCGAGGAACGGGCCGGCCGCACCGGCGATGCCGGCGAGCCCGGACCACGCGCCGATGGCCCGGCCTCGGTCCTCCGGCGCGTACGCCGAGGACAGGATCGCCAGGCTGCCGGGGACGAGCAGCGCGGCCGCGGCGCCCTGGACCGACCGAGCCGCGATCAGCACGCCGGCGGACGGCGCGAGGCCGCACCCGACCGACGCCACCCCGAAGCTGACCAGCCCCAGGACGAAGACCCGCCGCCGGCCGTAGAGGTCCCCGAGTGCCCCGCCCACGAGGACCAGCGCGCCGAGCGTGAGCAGGTAGCCGTCCAGCACCCACTGCAGGGCGCTGAAGCCGGCCGAGAGCTCCCGGCCGATCGTGGGCAGCGCGACGTTGACGATCGTCCCGTCCAGGAACGCGACACCGGACCCGAGGACCGTCGCGAGGAGCACCCAGCGCCCCGCCGGCGAGCCGTACCGGAGTCCGCTCGGTTGCGCCATGCCGTCCCCCAGCCGTAAGGAATGGTGCCCGCCCCAACCGTCGGGCTCCATGGGAAAGTCCCTGCAGGACCCGGAGGGGGAGGCATGGCAGAGCGCTACGACGTGGTGGTGATCGGCGGCGGGCCGGCTGGGGAGAACGCGGCCGACCGGGCGGTGCGGGGCGGGCTGTCCGCCGTCGTGGTCGAGGAGCGGTTGCTCGGCGGCGAGTGCTCCTACTTCGCCTGCATCCCGAGCAAGGTGCTGCTGCGACCGGTGGAGCTGGTCGCGGCGGCCCGCCGGCTGCCCGGTGCCGCCGAGGCGGTGAGCGGCCCGGTCGACGCCGCGGCGGTGCTCAAGCGGCGGGACTACTTCACCGGCCGCGGCGACGATGAGGGCCAGGTGAGCTGGCTGACCGGCGTACCGGCAGATCTCGTGCGCGGGCACGGCCGGCTGACTGGCGAGCGGTCGGTGACCGTGGAGCTGGCCGGCGGCGGTACGACGGAGCTCCTCGCCCAGCAGGCCGTCGTGCTGGCCACCGGGACGACGCCCTCGCTGCCGCCGATTCCCGGCTTGGGCGAGGCCGCGCCATGGACCAACCGAGAGGCGACGACGGCCGACACGGTCCCGCGCCGGCTGCTGATCCTGGGCGGCGGGGTGGTCGCGGTCGAGATGGCGCAGGCGTTCCGTGGGCTGGGCTCGGAGTCGGTCACCGTGGTCGAGCGTGGGGAGCGGCTGCTGGCGCGCTACCCCGACTTCGCCAGCCGAGCGCTCACCGAGGCGATGACCGCAGCCGGCATCGACGTGCGCACCGCAGTCACGGCCACCGCGGTCGACCGGCCGGAGCCCGGCGGCGAGGTCACCGTCACGCTCTCCGACGGGACGACCGTCACCGGCGACGAGCTGCTAGCCGCCCTCGGGCGCCGGCCCGGCACCGCGGACCTGGGGCTGGAGACCGTCGGTCTCGAGCCGGGCCGCTACGTCGAGGTCGACGACACGCTGCGGGCGACCGGCGTACCGGCCGGCTGGCTGTACGCCGTCGGCGACGCCAACGGCCGCAGCCTGCTCACCCACATGGGCAAGTACCAGGCCCGGATCGCCGGCGACGTCATCGCGGCGCGGGCGGCCGGCCAGGACACCGCGGCGACCCGCTTCCACGACCTCGCCGACGACCTCGCCGTACCGCAGGTGGTCTTCACCGACCCCCAGGTCTGCGCCGTCGGCCGGACCGAGGATGAGGCGCGCAAGGCCGGTCTGGACGTGCGGGTGGTGGAGTACGACATCGGCTCGGTGTCGGGCGCCAGCCTGCTCGCCGACGGGTACGCCGGCCGGGCTCAGCTGGTCATCGACGAGGGCCGACGGGTTGTGATCGGGGCCACGTTCGTCGGTCAGGACACCGCCGAGCTGGTGCATGCAGCGACGATCGCGATCGTCGGCGAGGTGCCGCTGGACCGCCTCTGGCATGCGGTGCCGTCGTTCCCGACCGTCAGCGAGGTCTGGCTCCGGCTCCTGGAGACCTACGGCCTGTGACTTGAGCAGTGGTCGCGACGTCGCCGGTCTCGAGCTCGATCCGCACCCACGCGCCACCCGCAGGATCGTTGCCGGCTTGGGCGATCCCGCCGTGCGCCTCGGCGACCGCCCGGACGATGGCCAGCCCCAGCCCGCTACCCGGCGAAGCCACGGCCGGGTGGGCTGGTTCAGCCGGCGCCGGCCGCCAACGGGTGAAGGGCTCGAAGACCGTGTCCAGCGATCCCGCGGGGAAGCCGGGGCCCCGGTCGGCCACGAGGATGGACAGCCGACCGGCCATGCGCTCAGCTGAGACGACGACTCGCCCGCGACCATGCTCCAGCGCGTTCTCGACCAGGTTGTGAACGGCCTGCCGTACGCGGACCGGGTCGCACCGGACCGTCGAGTCCTCGGCAATGACGTCGATTCCGACGCCCTCCTCCTGCGCCCGGTTGCGCAGCGGCGCAACGGCTTCTTCCAGAAGCTGACGCAGGTCCACCTCGGTCCTCGAAAGCGGCAGCTGCCCCCCCCGAACCCTGGACAGCACGAGCAGGTCGCGGGCGAGGTCCACCAGTCGGTCGGTCTCCCGGGCAGCAGCCTGAAGGGTGGCGGTGAGCTCCTCGATGCTGCGGGGCCGGCTCGCCGCCAGGTCCAGCTCGGCCTTGAGGATGGCGAGTGGCGTCCGCAGCTCGTGGCTCGCGTAGTCGACGAAGCGGTGCTCACGCTCGAGCGCCGCATGCATGCGCGCCAGCAGGTCGTTGAGCGTTGCGGCAGCCGGCTCAGCTCGTCGCCCGTGCCCGGCACCGGCAGTCGGGCATGGGCGTCGGCGTGGGAGATGCTCTCTGCCCGCCGCCGGATGCGCTCCACGGGCCGCAGCGCCGCTCCGGCCAGCAGCCATCCGCCACCGGAGGCCACGAGCAGCGCTGCCGGGCCGGCGATCGCGTAGAGAACGAGGAACTGGTGCAGTGCGTCGGCCCGGTCGCCGAGGGTCTCGCCCAGGACCACGACCGCTGGTCGTCCGGCGACCGTTGTCGGCACGGCCAGCAGCCGCGCCGGCTCACCGATGGCATCCACCGGGCGGGTCAGGAGCGTCGGTTCGGTGACCGAATGCACGATGTCGGCCGGCAACAGAGGTGCCCCGCGCACCGCGGCCCTGCTGTCGAGGATCCGGCCGGAACGGTCGAGCACCTGCGCGAAGGCTTCGTCCGGGTCGACGAGCAACCGCCCGTCGGTCGCGGCGTCCAACCGGCTGGCGGCAACGGTGGGGGAGAACACCTGGGCGGCCGAGCGCAGGTTGCGGTCTATGCCGTAGAGCAGCTGCTTCTGCAGCCGGAGGTAGACGAACGCGCCGAGGCTGAGCAGAACGATCAGCATGGCAACGGCGAAGGCGACCGTGAGGCGGACCCGCAGCGACACGCGCAGGTGGGTTGCCGGGTCAGCCTGCTGCACCGTCGTCCCGCACCCGGTAGCCGGCCCCGCGGACGGTCTCCAACGTACGCCGGGAGAACGGACGGTCGACCTTGCGCCGTACCTGCCCGACGTAGACCTCCACCACGTTGGAGTCGGATTCGAACCCGTAGTCCCACCCGTTCTCGATCAGTTGCGCCTTGGAGACCACCTGTCCCGGATAACGCATCAGGCACTCCAGCAGGGCGAACTCCTTGGGAGTAAGGGCGATGACCCGGCCGGCTCGGCAAACCTCCCGAGCTGCCGGGTCGAGGGTGAGGTCGCCTACGACGAGGGTGGCCGGCCGCTCCCTGGCTCCCCGACGCAGGAGCGCCCGGAGCCGGGCGAGCAGCTCGGAGAACGCGAACGGCTTGGTCAGGTAGTCATCGGCTCCGAGGTCGAGACCGAGCACCCGGTCCGCCACCCCGTCCAGAGCGGTCAGGAGCAGGACCGGCGTCCATCGCTCCTTCTGCCGCAACCGTCGCAACAGGGTCAGGCCGTCCATCCCCGGCAGCATCAGGTCGACCACGGCGACGTCGTAGTCGTTCTCGGTGGCCATCCACAGTCCGTCCTCGCCATCCGCCGCCACGTCAACGGCGAACCCGCTTTCGCTCAGACCGCGACGGAGCACCGAGGCCATCCCCGGCTCGTCCTCTACGACCAACATCCGCACGGCCGGTCCCCTCTCTCGATCCGGGCATCAGGAGCTCCGCGACGGGGAGTGAAGTCAGGAGATGATCTCGACGAGCTCGAGCCGCTCTCGTAGGCCCTGAACCGATAGCTCCTCCACCTGACCGATCCCCTTGACGAAGTACTTGTTGTCGAGCACGCCTGGCTCGAGAGCGGTGGTCTCCGCGGTCCGCAGCGCGTTCCGGAAGGTGCCGTAGGGCACCGTCACCGACGCGGACAGGTCGACGACCTTGAACACGTCCTCGGCGTCTCCCCGCAACCACTCCTGGCGGAACTTCCGCCCGACCTGCGGGTGCGCCTGCATGTAGACGCCGGCTTCGGCGCCCCGGACCCCGGCGTGGAAGGACCCCTCGGTGCTGATGACGTTCCCGTGCCGGTCGAGGGTCGCGGTGTCCTCACCGAAGTACCAGACGTTGCCGCAGCGGTCCTGCGCGTAGTAGTCGCTCGTACGCTCCTCCAGCACGTTGTCCAGATACAGCCGGTCCTCCACCACCCGGGTGGTCACATCGTCCACGACCCGGGTCCGCGAGCTGGTGAAGACGATGTTCAGCGCCCTCTTTCCGTCCTTGGTGCCGGTGTAGACGAGCGTCCTGCCGACCTTCAGCGGAAAGTACGGGTTGTCGACGTGCGGGCGAAAGCTCGCCGGACGGATCTGCGGGTGGTAGCTGCCGCCGGGGCCGAACTTCGGCAACGGGCAGGAGTTCGTCGCTCCGGCTGCCGAGGGAGGGACGAGGCCTGCGGCGAGGACCGCCAGGACGCCCACTTCGGCCCATCGGCCGAGACGTCGGTTCATGTGCCACCTCCGGTTTCCGGACCCGTGCGGTCCGGCTCCCAGGAGCAGAACACCTTCCTGATGAGGGGAACCTGAAGGACCGCCGCAATACCGCTTGACATCCTTCTGCGCCCTGCCTATACCAGGGCTGGCCATGACCCGTTTGACCGCGTCAGTCGACGTAGGAGGCCTGATGAGATCGGTTCGCCGCCGGCTGGCCGTTGCAGCCGCGCTCGCTCCGGTTGTCGCCTTGGTTCTGCCGGGACTAGCCCCCACGGCTGGCGCCCACGGTCGGTCCGGCGACGACCTGCGCGCCCTGCGGCCCCCCGCCGCCGCCAGTGCCATCAAGCTCGACCGCTTCCAGCTGGTCGGCCACAACGGCTTGGGAGACCTGCACGACTACGGCGACGTCTGGGGGCACGGGGACTACGCCTACGTGGGAACCCGGTGTGGGGATCACGGGCGCGGCGGTGCCGGGGTGAAGGTGGTCAGCATCGCCGACCCCAGCTCCCCGCGGGTGGTCAGCTCGCTGCGCAACCCGACGTACAGCCGTGCCGAAGACGTGGTCGTGCACCACGTTGCGACCGGAGCCTTCACGGGCGACCTGGCGGCCGTCGGCATACAGCAGTGCTTCGATGCCCTCGACCGGGGAAACCGGGCCAGCTACACCGGCATCGAGTTCTTCGACGTCACCCGCCCGGTCCGCCCGGTCTTCCTCGCGGCGTGGAAGCTCCCCCGCGGCCCCGAACGCAACCCGGTCATCGGCTGCCACGAGATCGACCTGGTGCAGCAGGCCGGCGGCCGCGTGCTGGCCGGCTGCGCCCGCAACTTCGTTGACCAGGCGTTCGGGAACTCGCCCGGAGTTCACTTCGTCGACGTCACCGACCCGCGCAAGCCCAGGCAGGTGTCCACCTTTTCACTCCCCGTCGACCCGCTCACCGGAGTCGGCTGCTTCAAGGCCAAGTTCGACCACAGCGTGCGGTTCACGGGGCAAGGCCGGACGGCGTACCTCTCCTACTGGGACGCCGGAACGGTCCGACTGGACCTGGACGACCCGGCGCGGCCCCGGCGCGTAGCCACGGTCAAGATCGCCCCTCCCGACGAAGACGGCGACAACCACTCGATGACCCTCGCGAACGGCGGGAAGTGGCTGGTCATAAACCCCGAGGACTTCTCCCCGTCCGATGGGCCCTCCTGCGCGCGGTTCGACGGCTACGGCGAGGCCCACGTCTACGACAACACCCACCCGGCCCGACCCCGGTTCCTCGGCTCGTTCGCCACGCCGAACACGCACTCGACCCGCACCGACGGTGCCTTCACCGTGCACAACACCGAGGTGGTGCGCGACCGGCAGTTCTTCTCCTCCTGGTACTCCGACGGGGTCGTCTGGTGGACGATGGCCGACAGTGGGGCGTCGTACCTGAGGGGTCAGTTCGTGCCGCCCTCGACCCGTTTCGCGCCACCGCTCGTGTGGGGCGTCTACCCGGACGCGCGTCACGACGTGATCCTGGCCAGTGACATCACCAGCGGACTGTGGATCGTGCGGCCGGTGGGGCTGGGCAGGTTCTAGCTACGCCCGGGCTGCGCAAGGCCTACCGGCTCTGCCGGCGTTCCGCCTCCGCCCGGATGGCGGAGAACGACTCGCGCACCGTCGACTCCCACTTGCGCGCCACCTGCTCACCCCACCACCGGCCGGCACCCCAGAAGTCGGCGCCGAGCTCGCCGCCGTACTCCAGGCTGGTCCCGCCATGGCGACGGTGGAGCAGGAAGTGCTCGACGACGCAAGGAACGGGACCGCGCACCAGTCGGAAGTCGACGCGGTCCGGGCGCGAGAACCGCACCGTCTCCAGCGTCGTCGCGACCAGCCCGCGCCGGACCGGTGTGCGATGGGCGGCCAGTACCAGGTCCGTCCCGCGCTCGATCACCTCGAGCTTGGCCGCCATCGCGCGCGGCGTACGGCCGAGGTATGGGCCGGCGATGACGTCGAAGACGACCTCCGGCGGCGCGGCGATATCAATGTCGAAAGGACCGAGCGGACGCGTCGACCGGCCCCAGCCCGTGTCCACGGTGAGCGCGCCGCTCACCAGCAGCCGGTACCCGACGCCGCCGACGATGGCGGCAGCGATCATTCCCGGAGCACTCTTCATCGGGCTCCAGCCTGCAGTGTGACCAGGCGGATCTCGGTCATCTCCTCGATCGCGTACGCCGGCCCCTCCCGGGTGTTGCCGGAGTCCTTAACGCCGCCGTAAGGCTGCTGGTCGACCCGCGTGGTCGGCACCTCGTTGATCAGTACGCCGCCGTACTCGAGGGTGGCAGCCGCTTTCAGCGCCTTGCCGATGTCACGCGTGTAGACGCCGGCCTGCAGGCCGAACTTGGAGTCGTTGGCCATCGCCAGCGCCTCGTCGAAGTCGCGGAACCGGGTCACCGTGACGACCGGGCCGAAGATCTCCTCGCACTGCAGCTTCATGTCCCGGGTCACTTCGGCGACCACGGCCGGCCGCAGGCAGCGACCTTCCCGGTCGCCGCCGGTGAGCACCTTCGCGCCGGCCGCCGCCGCCTCGGCCAGCCAGCCGGCCACCCGCTCGGTGTCACCCTCGCTGATCAGCGCCGAGACCTCGGTGGCGTCCTCGAGCGGGTCGCCGACGACGAGCGCCTCCACCCGTGGCAGCAGTGCATCGAGGTAGTCGTCGGCGATGTCGTCGTGCACGAACACCCGCTGGGTCGAGATGCACGACTGGCCGGCGTGGCTGAAACCGGCGACCGCGGTCTTGCGCGCGGCGGTCTCCCAGTCCCCGTCGGCGTCGACGACGAGCGGCGAGTTCGACCCCAGCTCCAGGCGCACCTTCTTCCTCGGCGCCCTCGAGGCGATCCCCCAGCCCACCTCGGCGGAACCGGTGAAGGAGATGTAGGCGAGATCCGGGCTTTCCACCATCGGGTCGCCAACGGTCGCACCACCGCCGGGCACCACGTTGAGCCAGCCGGGCGGCAGGCCGAGATCGACGAGCAGGTCGGCCAGCAGCAGCGCGGACACCGGAGTCTGCGAGGCCGGCTTGGCCACCACCGGGCAGCCGGCCGCCAGCGCCGGTGCCACCTTGTGGGCGACCAGGTTCAGGGGGAAGTTGAACGGCGAGATCGCACCGACGACGCCGATGGGCACCCGCAGGACGTAGCCGGTCTTGCCCTGACCGCCGGCGGTGGCGTCCATCGGCACCATCTCGCCGGCGTACGTCCGGCACTCCGCCGCCGCGAAGGCGAAGGTGTCGGCGGCCCGGGCGGCCT
>JAABUS010000429.1_pt1 | contig 107503 bp, 118 predicted proteins | sample 5560161 | NCBI WGS metagenome assembly JAABUS01 (sample SAMN10711885, study PRJNA513376) | rock metagenome | isolation source: Antarctica rocks | place: Antarctica: Victoria Land, Trio Nunatak nord | collected 2016-01-04
GCAATGCGATAGTGTAGGAGTACACTGGTCACCCGAGGCATAAATATCTCCGAGAGAAATACCGTTTTGCAAGTGTTACAAATGTCAATGATGGATTGGGTGTCCGATTGTACATCTAATGGAAGCTACGTCCAAATCACTAACGTAAAGACCGACGAAGAAGTAAGCGCAAACAGAACACCCTCGCTATGCAATACACAAAGTCATCATCTCCCTCTTCCCCCCATCCTCGTCACCGTCAACCTCACACCAAATTCCCCAAACCCCACGTCTAAGAAACCTGCACAGGCGCCGGCCCCGCAAGCGTAGCAGCAGTCAAACTGTCAATATCCGTCGCCGTATTCTGATTCGTCAAAGCCGCAAACGCGAGTCCAGCCAATCCATCCGGAATCGTGCTCTTCACCATCCCATCACCAGCCGCAGTCGCAGTCGTGTACACAACCACATTCGCCTGGTTCACCCAGCCAATATACAGCGGCTTGGATAACTTGTCCTTGCTCACTGCATTCGTTTCGAACGAAAACTTGATCGGTCCGCTGCTGCCGGTGAGTTTGCTTGAGACTTCGGCTTTGAGAGGTGGGATGATGGGGAATGTCGGCATTCCGCCAGTGCAGGAATTTGGCACGATAAAGGCACTGGCGAGATTTAGAGCGTAGGCGGCTGAGATGCGAGTATCGAAGGGCGCCGGGTTGGGAATGTCAGAGACGCCACTGGCAGCGCGGAAAAAGGCATCGTGGCGTGCTTCGACGGCGAGGACGGAGGCGGGGCCGGGAACGAGGCCGGGATCTGTTTCTGCGAGGCCGGAGACGACGTTGATGACGGCGCCGATGCCGGCGCTAGTGATGATGTTGGAGAGGGCGAAGAATTCTTCGGCTCTGGAGACGGGGAAGACGTATTTGCAGGGTGTGAAGGTCTTTTTGCCGAAGTGGTTGAGGATGTTTTCGGCAGTTTGGACGTGGATTAGTTCTTGGGCTTGCACTTTGGTTACGATTTCGATGGCGAGGTCGAGGGATTTGTCGTGGTTCCAGAGGTTAGTTAGGTTTTGGAGCCCGGCTTCGAAGAAGGCGCTTTCGAGGTTCTCGAGGAAGTTGATGCCTTGGAAGTCGGTGACTGCGCCGTCGGAGATCTTGTCTGGTGGGGGTACGCTCGGAGGCGCGCCGCCAGCATTGGCGATGACCTGGGGAGGTTGTTGCCTAGGAAGGACGAGGGCGGAGGAGGAGGCGGCGAGGAGAGTGAGGGCTGCGATGGTTCTGGAATGCATTATGATTGATCTGGTTTGGTGATTCGTAAAGATGAAGATTGATAAGGAAATAGAAGAGACGATGATTGTTATATGCGAAGGAAAAGCTATACTATGCAAACAATACAGACAGAGAGACAAATGAAACAAGGGAATAAAAGGAAAAAGGACGTTGTTGCTTCTCTTGAAGCTTGTGTATGTTGATGATGAGGGAGAGTCATGTTGCACAGGAGGCAGGCTTCTTTATAAACTATGTCCTGTCCCATAGTACCTTCACTACTCGCAACGCTTATTCCAGCGTTGTTGCACACAGTCAGATTTAGATTCCCACAGAGACGTCTAGGGCCAAAATCATCGCGGGCTTGGTCACAGTAGAATAATATATGGGTAGGAAGGGTAAGCATTTAGACTTAAGCCCAAAAATAGCGGCTTGCTGCGGCGGTGGCTCGGCCGCTATTCCAGGACCAACCAATCTTTGTTCACTGGAAAGTATTATAGGCCTAATCGGGTCCCAATTCGGATAGTTCTAAATTCAAGCTGTTTTAGCAAGCTATATGAGGTGTTGTATGGTCAAGGCGCGGAAAAACCCGTTGGTGGGAAGACCAGGATACGAGGTCAATTTTTAAAGTATTGGAAATACGCTAGAGGGCGATCATAGAACATCGCTTTTTGCTACCAACGCGCAAACGATAAAAAGAATCGCCCATGTACGAGACAATTGTATTGTGATCCCGGATTAATATCCATGGAAGTTATCTCCACCGTTAGGCTACCAAACTTGGTTACAGCGACGCCATTGGTTGTTGATAAACGCGGGCGCCGGTCTTGGCTCCAGTGGCTAATGTAATTTGACGCAAATTCATTCGAGGGCTAGCGCTTGAAATCACGTGTGAGATGGATGAACTGCCAAAGGCGGCTCACTGGGTCCAACGTCTAACGAGATCTAGTCCTCCTACGGCCATCTTCCTCCAACTGAGAAGAGACTCGCAGATCTCAGATCACATACATCGAGACCTATCGTCCGATCGCCCCATGGATCAGTCAAGCAGCTGCTGCTCCCAAGTCCCAAAGTGCTTTTATCGCGCACGATGCCAGCGCGACAGTTACAGCAAGCTTTCAGGGATGTCTGCAGGGAAGGACAGGGACTCAGGAACGGTACTAGCCGTAGCTGCGCTGTAGATAAAGATCCTTTGGACAATCGGTGCCAGTGCCGAGTCTGGAAGAAGATCGTTAACAGTTGTCGCTAATGGCTGTGGATCGTATTCGTTATCTCGGTTCTCTTTTGTGTTGTTGATAAAGCACATGCTATAGGTAAGCGAGTGGCATCAAACCCTTGTATGGTTCCCCAAAACCCTTGTTTCACTAGCCACGTTGGTCCTGATCGTTCTATTGAAGGGTAAGAGAGGTAATGGACCTTAACACGTAAGAACGGAAGCAACAGACGAGGTATTTTTGGAAAGATCACGGCGAGAAAAGTGCTGAAATGCTAGCCTAGCCAATCGAATATAGCCACAGGCTTGGGTATCAGCCCGAAACTAGTCTATGGAAGCTCCCATCAGCCTTCTAAGCCGCGACATTGACTTTCCCGTTTGCGAGCCCAGACTCTGGCTTGATCCCATCGTCCAACGTCCCGTTCACTTCGACCTTTCCCTTTCCCAGATCGAGCACTTGCCGTTCGATCTGTCTGTCAGCACCTTTGGGCTTCCGCTCTCCATCGGTGCCTTCCGTGTCTGTTGCATCTCTGCTCTTCACCTCACCACTCTTCTTGGGCCGCAACAGACTTCCTTTGACCTTGAACAGCCTGCTACCTCTGCGCTGCTCCTCGCTACTCCTACCCGCCTCGCTGTCAGTCTCGCCATTGATCAGCTCTCTGGTCATCTTGGGTCCCAGAAGACTGCCTCTCTTCGCAAACAATTTGCTGTCCCGCCTTTCTTCGCCGCTGCTTCTCAGAGCCATCGAGTTTTCCCTCTCGCTTCTTTCCTCCTGCTTTGTCTCGAGAGCCTTTTTAGCGTGCCCTACAGTCTCAAATCCTCCGTTCTTCTCCATCCTTCTCTTCTCGTTCGCAACCTTGACCTTTCCCTTCAAACCCTCCTCCCTCTGCTTATCGTTCTCCTTCCTGATTCCCAACACAATCTGCCAGGCGGCATCGATCTTGGTCAATTCACGCTGCTTCGCCATCCCATCGAGCGCCCTCGCGTCCTTCCCTCCCTGAATCATTCTCGCCTTGCGTATGAGAGCTGTAGGCTGACGACTCTTGATCAGCTCCTTGTGTACACCTTTGAGCGTATACCCGAATGGCCCTATGATAGCAGCGAGATCCTTGAGGACGAAACCACCAATGCCTTTGCCAACTCCTTGCACAAAGCCGAGAGCGCCGTTCTGGCGGGCGCCGTCGTAAGGCTGCTTCACGAGTCCAGTAACGCCATCATAGACGCCGAATGCGAACTCCGAGCCCGCAGCTCGCAGACCAGATTGGATACCAGATATACGAGGGGGTGTGCGCACGGTGGAGTCGCCGTATAAACGAGGTGCGTTGTGGAAGCCTTGAGCTATGGCCAGGGAAAGGTCCATTGGAACTTTAGCAAGAGCTTCGCCCGTCTTGGCGAAGCTTGCTCCCGTTTCCTCCATAAGGTCTCGCGCGAGATGGTCCCCAGAAGCCTCAGATACGTCGGAGAATGCATCGTCATCATCGTCATCATGCTGATATTGCTGATGAGTGGGCGCCGATTTGAATACCTCGCCATTGGATGGAAGGCTACCATGTTTTTCACCCCCAAGAGTGGCTTCACCTGGAACAGCTTCTGCCGTTGGAAGATGTCTTTCCGTGCCATGTTCCCCTCTATGCAATAGCTTACCACTATTTTCAGCATATTGTTGTTTTCCTTCACCATTTGGCCTTTTCTCCGCACTGCCATTCAGCTTCGGCGGCTGTTCCATTTGTACACTCTTCCGGGCGGCGGAAGAAGCTCTTCTTTCTTTCTGCTCTCGAAGAAGCTTGTCCCTTTTCCTGATCCTTCTTGCCCATCGTACAGGCATGCCGCCGACACCTTTGACGATGCCACCAGCAGAATGCATAACAGCAGCGCCACCACCAGTCAAGGGCTCCCCAGGGCCTTCGAAATCATTCCACTCATGATGCCGCGCCAGTCTAAGATCTTGCCATTTGAATTTCTTCCTCTCAACTAGCAACTCGGCTGCAAGCGCGGAAAGTCGTAGATTCGATCGCTTTAGAGTCCACACTGCGACATGCTCCGGAAGGATGGAACAACGCATCGAATGCTCGCCTTGCATTGACAGATGTTGATGAAATGACTCAACGGCATTCTTCGCCCCGTCACCCTCTTCTGCGATGTCTTCTGCAAGCTTCTCGGCGGCTGTCTTCGCTTCTGGTGATAGGCACTGATTGATACCTTCCGCAAGCTTATCGGCAGTGAGTCGCTTGTAAGGTATAGCTTCGTGAGCACCTGCCCCAGCCCTGGCTACCATGGCACCCCAAAACGGCTGGTCACCAAAGAAGGGTACGATCATTGTAGGCTTGCCACATTTCAAGCCGATAGCTGTCGTGCCAGCGCCCCCATGATGTACGACTGCGCTAACGCGTGGGAAAAGCCAGTCGTGAGGTGTGTTTTCGAGCATGTATATGTTATTCGGTACGTTGTCTTCGTCGCCAAGGCCACCCCATCCTTTGCTGACGAGAGCGCGGACGCCAACCTTTTTGACTGCTTCAAAAATCATGGTAGTGAACCTGTCAGGATCGTCGACGACAATGCTCCCAAACCCAATGTAGACAGGAGGTTCGCCGGCTTCCAAGAATTGGGCGAGGGTTTCCGGTGGCTTGAAAGAGGAAGCAAGATCGAGGAAAACGAAGCCTGAGATGTCGATCTCTGGGCCCCAATCCGCTGGCTTTGGGATCAGACCGGGTGACCACATGTACGTGTAAGGCACCTTCAGCCGGAAAAGTTGGCCTGGCGCCCAGAGTGTTGACACAGGCTCGAGGCCGAGAGTCTTGACTCGAAAGCGATTGACGAGATCACCCAGTCCTTGCCATGTCCTGGCTTCTCGTCAGCAAGATTATACGTCCCAATTGATAGATTGCCTTACATCATCTCGACCAGCGGATATGACATGAAATTGGTATAATTAGTATCGACATTACTTTTCTTGATATTCGCTAAAGGATGCGGGAATTGCTGCGTGGGGCTATAAGGAAACGTAAACATTAGATGTAGAGGAACTCCAAGAGCCTCAGCGCAGTGAATGTGAGCAAAGCATGGCGGATTTGCGATGATAGCATCTGCGACAAACGGGTGTTTGTCGTCCATCATCAACAAATTCGAGGTATCGATTTCGTCGTCGGTGGCATTGATACAGGCTCTCCAGAAGCCTTGAAACATCTCAAACATAGCATCTCGTCTCCGACCGACTTCACCAGCTTTGACTGTGGAGACCGAGGGTATGAGACCTGGGTTCTTGACCATGAACGCCATAAGCTCGGCAGGATCACCTCCAATGGAGAAGAATTCTAGACCCGAGTCTTGCTCCACGAATTTCTTGAAGGCTGGGTGTGTGGCTATCCGTACGCGATGTCCGTAATCCTCCTTCAATAGCTTTCCAACCTTGAGGAAAGGCTGTATATCACCTCTACTGCCAATGACCATGATGACTATGTTCAGAGGAGGTTTTGAGGCGTCCTGTTCGAGCGACGGCTGTTGAGAAAGAGCAGAAAGCCTGGCTACCAGATCCGGCCGTCGGTTGTTGTCTTCTTCATGTAGTGGGGAAAAGGACTGGTCAATGGGCTCCTTCACGTTGCCTGGTTGAGTCAAATGACGCTGAAGAGTAGCACCAAGTGCATGGGCCAAGTACCCGCGGATGTTGGTTTCATTGACGCTGATGTTCAGGCGACCGTCCCTCTTTGAAACTCTCCCCTTGGTCTTGTAGCTGTCATTGCCCACTGAGAATTTTCGGAACTGCCCCTCGCTCTCTCTTCGCCGATTCGCTTCTGGCACACTCCCGCTTTTCCCTCTGTTGCTTGGAGGCCGTCCACTGACGTGGGAAGGTCTTGAGGCAAGCTTTGGGTGTGCATCTTCTTCGTCCGAGGAGGATGTGGAGTCTTCCGATACGTGACCTTCAGCAGGACTGTTCGGAACCGTAGGCACATGGCCGGTCTGTCCTCTCCGAAGTCTTCCTATCAAGGATGCCCTCTTTGTCGACACAGGTCTTTCAGAGACGAGCCTCCTCTTCTTTGGCCACGGCCTAGATGCCTCTGAAGGATTCGCGAGGTCGGGTGTCGTTGGTATTTTGGGCTGAGTGATCCTTCCATTGATAGCATTTGGGTTCTTGCTGGGCAGAGAGGTGTGATGTATGGGAGTGAGTGGAGGATCTTCGGAGGAGTCTCCTTGCTTGGTTCTTGAGGAATCGGCACTGTTTCGAGGGAAAGGAAATTCGAGGGCTGGTGGGATGGGGAGGATCTTCGGGCCTGGCTCCTCGTTGGAAGACGAACACTCCATTGCGAGAGGATGATGACAGTCTAGCTGTAGTCAACGTAAGGATTTTGTAGTCAAGTAGGCGGCATGCAGTTGGGTGAAGATGGAGAGATGAACTCGATCAGGCGACTCTGTGTGGCGTCGCTGTGGGTATCATTGTGAACAAACGCAAGAAGCCGACACCAAAGAGATGAGCATAAAGACAGACATGTTCCCCTGCAGAAGTATGAGATATGAGGAGCGGAGAGGGGACCGGAGGAAGGAGAGTGGCCAGCACCGAGAGATATCAATGGCAGCTGCCAGATGTTGAGTATCACGTTGGGTAAGTGCTAGTTCTATCTGCTATCTAGCGAGTTAGGAGACCTCGAACGGCGGACGCTGCACCTGCACCTGCACCTGCTACTAACATTCATGGGTGGAATGTTGGGTATCATTTTCGTACCGAATTCAGTCATGCAATTTCCAGATCGACAGCTAGAGAAGCGTGAAACATGAGGTCATCCCCTGCTTATTAAGTAGTAGCATACCCGCTGCTTCCGGGTGCTTGATTTTGCGGGTACCTATAAATATTGCCGACTCCCAACTTCATCTCATCTTATCTCTGCTCTATCAAGTAAAGGCAGAAACAAAGCAAATGTTCGTCGCTCTTGAACTCCACGCGCTCTAGGAGTGTGGTTTACTAATCGCTGACTTTGCTTCGAACTTCGCTGGTATGTTGAATTAGTAGCATGGTAAATGTGGAATGAGGCTACACGTCAGGGGGATTCGCGATCCCCGTTGTGACTCGTAGAGTGGAATTTTATTGAGTCTTGCTCTTTCGTATTGTGTTATTGTGCATGTGTCTCCTCCGCCGGACACGAGCTCTAGTAGAGACAGCTTGTAATGACGATGCCATTCCCTTCCCAGTGGCTCTCAGATAATGCTCATGATGCCACTATCCAACGCAGACATACCATTCGTACGTCGAGTAATGAGGAGTACCTTGACAGGCTGTCCCAATCTCCTTCACTAGTTCAGCTCCCTCACAGCCGCCTCAATCGCCCTGTTGACTGCAATCTGGAAGTCCGCTTTGCGTGCCACGATGATGCCACCACGGGCCTCGTCTCCAGGTTGCCAAATCCCCTTCATCGTATAGTCAAGGGTCTTCAGCCAGCGACGTGTATCCATCTGGCCACGAGCAGGTAGTTTGGTGGAAACAGCCCGGATGCGAGCCTCACAGAGCATGTCAATGTACTGGCGTCGAGGCTCCGTCAGCTGCACTTTGCTGGTGGCTAGCTGGTGACGGACAATTGCTTCGCGTTCATGCAATACGTCCCAGTAATCGACATCAGACATGTGACCTTGCTCTGGTATGGTTACGGGCTGGTCGGACGCTGAATCAAGGAAAGTTTCGGTTACTAGATTGACGAACGTTGAGTGCTGAGCACCCCAAATCTCTGGACCAGGGCGATAGTTGCTAGCGGCTTGACGAGGATTGAATGGGGTAGGGTTAAGTCCACGGCGATAGGGTAATGACCCGCTTGGATTGGGCACGCTGAACGAAGTACCCGCAGCCATGTGAAAAAGAGATGCTTCATCCTCAGTCGTGCGATTTGTAGATGAGGAGTGTGTGCGTGCATAAGGAATACGTAAGGGATTAGGAATCCCTCGAAAATGTGCTCGGTATTTTTGACCCGGCGGGACCGTCAGAGATTTGGGCATTCCTCCAGCATGACTCGGAATGGCATTGGTAGGGCTGCTGAAAGTCGTCAAAGCTTCTCTACCGTAGCTCATTGGAGTTCCAGTGTGGCTCTCAGTGGCATAGGAAAAGTCGCCTGAAGTGGTGAAAACTGCCCTAGCGTGGCCCAGCGGAATTCCGGTGTGGCTCACAGGTGCTCCAGCATAGCTCATAGCAGCGTCGGAACTCGAGCCAGAAGTCAAGAACGGTGCTCCGGCATGGCGCACAGGTGTCCCAGCCTGGCTCATATAATCGCTAGCTGTTAAAGTAGAAGTCGTGCCTTCATATTCGAATGCAGTGGGTAAGGTCGCTGTTACTCTCGGGACAAAAGGTGGACTCTTTGCCGGAGACTGGTAAAACTCATTTGGCTCTGCTTGTCTTGAGCCTTGGGTGGGAGACCATACAAGTTGCTGAGAGGCGTAGTTATTTCGTGGAACGAAGACTGCAGTATTCACGCGTAGTGTGGTCTTGGGTTTGGCTTGCGTGGCTTGAGTGGCCTGATCTTGAGCTTCGAATTTCGCTTCGCTGGCTAGATCAACATAATTCAGCTGTCTTCTGTGAATTCTCAGATTGGGGGCATACTTGAGGCCACTGCAGAGGCTGAGACGGGAGCATTCTCTTTGTTGGCCCCCATCGCAATCTGCTTAAGCCCGTCGTCGGCAAGCTGAGACCAGACTGGGTCGTCAGGAAGGCTACCCCAAGTAGTTGCTGGTGTACCACGGAAGGGCTTCGTTGCAATGAGGACGCGTTCGGTGTTTGAATTTGGGTGTGTTGTAACGTCCTCCGTAACTTGGAGCTCGGGAATCACAGCTCTTGCTCGTGCAAATAGAGTACTGGAGACGGTGATCAGTGTAAGGAACTTGTTGAGCTGCTCTTGGGTGGCTGCTTTGGTGCGGATGAGTTCAAAGAATCCAGCGCAGAATGCTCTCAACTCCACCATCGTGGTAATGTTGAAGCCGCTAGGTGCGTAGTACGTCGCCATAAGGAACGGGTCTTTGCCGTCTGATCGCTCCATCTTGAAAGCTATGGAGCCGGAAAGAATTTTGGGTGTTGAAGGGTTAATACTGGGGAAAGATTTTGGACGGGAAAATGATTTGTGTACGAGTACAGTTTACGCAGCGCGGCTCCTTTTGATTCTAAATTCACTGATATAACAACGCCAGCAAAATAAATTCGTCAACTCATCGCCGCCCAAATCCAAACATCTTCGTCACCGTTTTCTTGATGCCGGCCCACCTAGGGTCTCTAATTTCCTTTCTGTTCCTTCCCTTCTGACTCAATCGCTCTTTATATCTCCTCTCCTGCTCCTTCCGCAACTCTTCACGCCGCGTCAACTCTTCAAATGTCACGAATCCGCCTTGCGGCGCGACTTGAGCATTACGCCGGTTTGCACCGCCATTGTTCAGCCTCTTTTTTCCCAGTAGAGACCTTGTATCTCTACGCACGGCTGAAGGCTGTCTCTGAATTGGTATTGGCATTAGCGGTTGGCTTCCTCCTTCAAAACCAGTCTGGTCCCATAATGGTTCGAGATTAGCGGTCCTGTACTGTTTTCTGAAAAGTGGGTCGTTGTCATAGCGCTGTTGAGATGCCTCCGAGAAAAGCACGCTATTGTGGAAGCAGTCCTTATCGTGGCCCTTGGCAATAGCCGCTCGTTGCTCTTCCTCGGCCTTGTGATGTGTCCAACTCATGTGGTGCTCAGTTGTATACCAGAGGTTGTAGACTTCAGGACGATCACTTGGATGGCTGGACAGGCACACATCAAGCAGGTTCCTCAATTCTGCGCTATAGAGCTTTTGCAATTTTGCAAGGTTTTGTTGTCGGAACATATGGGCATTCCCACCGTAGGGTATTTTTTCGCCGATGAGGTCTGTCATATACTGCAGTGTTCTTCCGAGGGCATAGATATCAGTGGTAGAGCCAACGAGCTCGTCGTACCTGCGCTTAGATTCGTCTTGCAATTGACTGGTTTCCTAATTCTCTTCATCAGAATCGTTCGAGTGTCGCCAAAGCTGTTTCACTCACAGGTGCCATGTACCTGTCACAAAAGTTAACGAATGGTTCTTAAGTTCTTAGAGGCATTGAGGGTCACCCCGACATACCCTTGAGTGCCACCTAGGCCGAGAGCATTTGTCCTCCCTGCACTCTTCGCACGTTGTATTGCTGGCAAGTCCCTACGAATCGTCCAGGCCATACCTAGAAATTTCAGTGACATCGCCAATAAGGAGGTTGAATTAAGGGCGGGCTACCAAAATCACACAGTTTGAGGCAGGGATACAAGCTATCTTGATGTTCGTCTACCTCGGTCATCAAGATGTTCCCCTCCTTGATGTCACCATGATAGATGGGGTCCCATCCGGGCCGCTCTCCCTCTGGCACCTGCATTGGTTTGGCACCACGTCCCCAGGCGCAGTATAACAGGGCGTTCGTGACGCTGTAAAAGACATGCCAAAGGAATGCTTCGGGCAAGACGAGTCTACTCACCAATGAGTCCGTGAACCACGATTTTTAATACTTTGAGCGGGACAATTCGAGACTTACCCTCTAGCTCTATACCAATTTTCGAGCGTGAACAGATCGCCGTGTTCAGCATACTCATAGCAAATCCTATGCTTAGGTCCTAATCTGTGATTTCTGCCGTCATCATCAATCAAGGTACTGGTCCCAATAAAGGCCCATTCGGCGACCTAGTAAAAGGGTCAGCTTGGGATGCAGGGCAAGTTTCTGGATTGTAGCTTACATTTATCACGTTAATGCAACCGATATCGTTGAGCCTTCGAGTAAAATGTGCCTCGGCGCAGTAATCCCGGAAAAAGTCATGAGCGACTGTGTCCTTGACTGCTGTTCTGATTGGCTGTTCTCTCATGAGTTTCTCTGCTAGAAAGTCTTGTGATAGGGCCCGCGAAGCACTTACTGGACCGCTCACACGTGCTTTCTGCCAAAGCTCAACCGCACCGAATCCGCCGGACCCAAGGTTTTTCACTTTCTCCCAGCCAGTATGCGTATCAGACTGACCGTCTTTCAAGAGCACATCTCGCAACAGCGAACGTCGACCACCTTGGCCAGGAACGTTCACAGAGTCTCCTTGATTTAAGGTCTTGTAATAGTTGCTGACATCCTGAGTAAGCTGGCCATTGCGCCAATAATAGTCGATTACTTCAACAAAATGTGTCGGAAGTTTCGCTGGAGCGCTACCTTCAAAGCCAGGTTGATTTAAAGGTGCAGCGAATGGTTTGTGACCAAGTAGGTGTTCTAGCTGCTTGTCATCTTGTTCCTGTTGACTTGAGGACTGTTGGGCGATGCCATTGCGATTGCCTTGCTCGTGGACATAGGCGTACTGAGTTTGTGCTGCCTGCCCAAAGATGGCGTCGGGTCGCTGTGCTTCTCGCAACCTTTGCAGCGCTGCATTTTGTTGCGCATTATTTCTAGACGCGGGATCGTATCTGGGTGAGCGACTAGGAGGAATTCTGCCGACTTGCCTTTCGAGTCGGGGGGCCATGTTCAGGGACTGTGAACGTGCTTGGAAGGATGCACGACGCAGATTTGGATACGTGGGTCAAGGGCAGCGCTTGTAAGCTCAATGGGAGGCCGTTTGCAGCCACAGCGAGCATCAAAGAACACAAGGAAGAAGGGAAATACATGGCTGCTCCAAACAAGATCAATTGGCCAATGGACCCGAGCGACACCAGCTATTTACCGACTCAGACAAAGATGTACGATATTGGCGAAATATTGCCATGCAACTTGCCTCCTGCTCGCATGCTCTACCGCGACAACATCGATATCAAAAGTAGCGCTGCAGGGATGAACAAATAGAATGATTTCCTACCATGCTTACGAGACGTCACAAGAGGAGCAGATTGACCGCCTTGCAAGCCACCAAGATCTCGCTAGTATTCAGACATTCAGGAAGGTGTACGTGTGGGTGTCCAAGGAATGCGGAAAGGAGAGGGGGCCTTGGCGTTCAAATGAGTGCATTCTTTGACGATAGTGCGCTAGACCTGGGCAGAAATTTAAATATCTTGAGCATCTAACTTCACTTTAGAGCCACAGCTTACCTGATTACAGCTTATATTGAGCGTCGATACATCAACTTCATACTCTCCTACGGTACTTTTCTGTATATTCCCGACCCGTTAGCCCTCGATACTACTACTCTTTTCGACAGCTTACGAGGATCAGGTGTAAAAACATCTAACAGTCTCGGAAATTCAAAAATTCGAATCAAGATGAAAGGCAAATTACCCTCAAATTGGGCAAAAAACTGGGTTTCAGAATCACTCGGAACAAAGACGGGGTAGCAGCCACTCATCTTGAGTGGAAATAGCCAAATCTCTAACTCATATTAGGCACAAAGATGGGTTCCAAACTCGTTAGAAAATTAAAGACGGGTAAACAGCTACTTTACTCATCTTGAGCGGAGATGGCCAAACTCTTTGCTCTTGACGAGCTTGTGCTGCACGTTCTAGGCTCTGTTGGCCCCCCAACTGCAACTGATTTTGACACCAAGCCTGTTGCCTGATGCATTTCACCAAACTTTTAGTATGCCATATTGTGGAATACCAAAAATAAGAGCTGTATTTGCTCTAGCTAGAAATTCTTGAGGCTATCGAGAAAGACCAAAGCCTGAATTGCGGACGTGTGAACGGACCCGGAGTAGTAATAACAAGCGTGTTGACGGCGCAATCGCAAATGTTCGACATGTAATTATAGCCTACTTGAAATGTCCCCCAAATGAGATTCAGACTGGAGGCTGGACTTAGCGCCATCCGTGCGAAAAACACTTAGGATGTCCCAATACCCGGTGCGAGCTTGGTCCGATTGCCAAGGTATCTTCCACCGAGTAGTCCATCCGAATTTGCTTCGTTTCGCTTCTGAGGGCTGAGAACGCTCAAGAGTATCTGGAAGTCCAACCTCAACATCTTCAGGATGACTGTAGGTAGTTGGCGTATTAAAGGTTGGAGCCTGCTGTCGTTTTGCACTTCCTTCGTAGTACTCACGGGGTGTCGCGTCATTCTCGTTTACCGTCGAGGATTGGTCGTTGGGCACGCCTGGAACCGGCGACGAGTCTGGTCCTGTTGCAAAAACGCTCACGGGATCAAGGAAGAGCCCTCTTCCGTCGACTCGAGAGCCAAGAGTGACTTTGACGTCTTTCGTGGCCAACTTCTCAACGCTACTAGGATTGCTAGCATGAGTTGACAGCTTCTGGAGATGGAAACTCCTGAAGCTGGAGCTGAAGAGGGTTACAATGGACTTGATGAGTGGCAGGTGATATCGGAAGAATCCCGGAAATGACGTTAAGCAACTGCACATCACGCCTACTGTCAATTCGACAACCCTGGTGACAGTCAGTGGTTAAAGGGATGCGAGAGAGAATGCACTGACACCCAGAGCAAGACGAACACTAGCTGCCAGGTCACGTCGCCGTCACTTTTCAATATGGCTCGGTAATAGAGACCAACAGCACTGGCAAAGCATGCGCTACATGCCTCACATGTCAGTATCCCGCAACTGATTAAGGGGAGACAAACTTACAGAAGACCTGTCATGAACATAGCTAACACCCCGACCTTTTTCCTTCGGGGAAGTTGCAGTTTCCATACCACTGGTATAGGAAGACAGAATATAAGAAAGTCAGTAATCACATTGACTACGCCCTGCGTGATCCCCAAGGGTATGTCTCTGGCTGTGTTTACTGAAAGCATAGCTTCCAATTGACTCTGGCCAGGCCGAGGGATTGAGAGAACTGCGTAGGCAATGAATGTGGCAGAATAAAATATAGAGATCAATCCAATGGTAAGATATATGCAGTATCTCAATCTGACGTTCGGCCGGAATATTTGGAGATAAAGAAGAAGAAGGGAAAGCTTGGCCATCAGGATGCTCGGAGAATAGAGCATGTCGAGAACGACGAATTTCTGAAAAGGTGCATATTAGACAAAGCTTGACCGCAAGATATGGTGCGAAGACCCTTACTCGAAGCAGACTCGAGGTGAAAGCGGTGAACGGAACATCCCATTGGTGAGGACCAACACCATCACCCAAAGCTACGAGAAAGTCAGCAGCTTACAACATTGAATTTTGCGAATTTTGCTCACTCGACAGTGCTGTAGCAGCAAACCCTATAGCTCCAATCTGGACAGATGTTAGAAACCGTCAATGGCAGTTGGGCAACCATAATTTTACTGTAGCAGGTATACAGGTCCCTACGTAGAATTAGCGCACCTACAATGGGGTGGAGCCAGAGACTCACAGTCGTCTAAACCCCAGGCGTGTTTGATACGGAGCTTGGTATAAAAGCGAACTATCACGCATACCACCATTAAAGGTGTACATACTGCACATGTAACAATAAGGCTGTTGTCACAGCTGACAGGATCGACGAAATTGCTTGTGATACCGGGCGGGGGGGAAAGAGCTGGAAGTGTAAATAGAGTCGAGTCATTGTTCGAAGGCGCCAGCGAACCCATGATAAGACTTGTTGCAAATAATATGAGACAATTTAACTTAGAGGATAGAGATGGCGAGGAAGACTTAGAGCAGTCTAAAATATGGAAAGGCAGAGGGACCAAAGTATTTGGCCTTGCAATGGGGGCTCTACCACGTGAAGAATCTGGGCGTGGATTCTTGTACAAATCAAGGTGTGATCAGACAGCGGTAATGCGGTTTGCAATTAATGACATCTTGCGAGATGGGAAGCAGCAGGAGATTGAGGCTCCCAGGGAGGCGTCTCGTAACTGCCTCCTACCAATGGTGATCTCGACACAACGAATTGCACAGCCCGATAGAGTGTGTGCATGATTTCCCCTTCCTGGAACCCTTACCAAAAGGCACCACACCATCACGTCCTCACCGAGGCAACCGTGGCACAGTCTTGTCCAGTAAATGTGAGTTCCTGCAAACGAGAGCGGTATACGTGCGGCGTGCTTTATCAATGATAGGAAACAATTGCACTATGAATAACACTAGAACTTACCTACTACCGCGCCTCCCAAGGTTAGTGACCATAAGGCTATTCAGCTTTACTATGAAACATAGGCAAAGACTGCTTTGCGCATGGAGGATTCGTAACTACTCTGTGCAACCCTGCAGGGATTGCCATCAGCCGCTCCTATGGCTTAACCTCCACAAACCAAAGTGTATCCTTGGTATCTATTTCGAAGGGCACGAATCGACAAGTGATTGAGAGATCTGGCCAAAGGCGGAAGGATTGATCGAGTGTAGAGGTCCTTGCGCTAGTGTGTCACGACCGGTACTAAGCGTACGCTACGGTACGGTAAGATTGCGGCAAAGCACCTGTCCTAGTCGAAGTTAGCTCTTACTTCAAGAGAGCACAGCTGAAGCATATGGTGATCAAAGGCTACATAACCAAGTAAGGAAGAGTCCCACAACTACCAATGCCATCCCTCTGACGGATCTGAATGAAACATTTGCCTGCACGGTCAGCAGCCTAGCAATGCCGAAAGGCACAGCCAGGGCGTCAGACTACACTCGTCAGCTAAAACCTCCACTGAACCTCTAACCTTGCCACAATGCTCATGGTAGTGGAACATGTGGCATATAGCGTTCTTGGACCACACCGCATAATGTCGTCATTCAATGGCTTACAGGAAGCTTTGGTGGGATGGATTGAATGTTCAGCTCGCTTCTTTATGGATGCATTGTGCCATACGCGCACTCAAGTAGGCCATGTGTGTGTTCATGATTGATAGCCATCCTTCCACACCTGGATAAGGTTCTGGTGCCTCACACTATTTTCTCCAAGATCTGTCAAGGCGGCTGTATCCTCTCGATCCATTTGCCGTATTATATGTCAAAACGGATCCAGGCACCGCGCCGCATCATGGTGCTTTCCTACTTGTGGATCATTTATAGACTTGCTGACAGTCCAGGGTCAAACTTTCTCTCGTCTATCAATTCTGTCGAACAGAACCCTCATCATTTCTGCTACATTTCAGGACATAACCGCTGAGAGATAGATGAACACTATGCTCTACACTTGGACCCTCGTCTCTGTCCTGGCTGTCGCTTTACGCCATGCTGGGGCACAGAGCATATCGGACGTACCCCAGTGCGCGGTACGCATTATCCCCTGCCTTTGTCTCGTCGAACATGTCTGAAAACGCATTTCTCACAGGAACAAGCCGCCTTCTCAAGCATCGGCTCGACTGGCTGTCAGCTCACGCAAATCGATTGCATCTGTAAAGATCAGAATTTCATAAGCTCGCTTCTGCCAGTGGTGGAAAAGGCCTGCAGCCCAGCAGATCTGCAAAGTGAGCTTAATGACTTGAAACCCAGGACAGACAGCTGATTGTGCTACAGAAACCATTGCTTTCACTCAAAGTCTCTGCAATACTGTGGGAATCACCATTGCAGTCTCAGCCTCTACGCCCTCTGCTACATCAATTGGGACACCGATTGCTGTCCCCGCTTCCAGTGTCGTTTCTGGAGTAAAGGGTCTTCCTTCCCCTGGTCCCCAATTCAATGCAACATCGACAATCAAGCCCACCGTGGTTGAAACTGTCAGCCCAACAGCAACCACAGGATCGGCAACTTTCACCGGAGTTGGCGTTCAATTCGACCAGCCAAAGCGCTGGTTGGGTGCACTAGCAGGTGTTACCGTATTGCTCTTATCTTGATGAGCCAAAGATATTGCATACGAGATTTGGGTGGGGACTGGGAATACATGATTCTATGAGGCCTGAAAATTCTTGAGAGAATATTCACTAGCTCCGCTAGCACCTAGACATTTATCGATAGCATGAATAGAATCTCCTCAGACATAATCCCGTCCAGTTTCTGCAGCGAAGAGGCATCAGGCTGGCCATCGCAAGTGAAGGAGCCAGCGAAGCAATCTTTTCCTCGATTCGCAAACTGGTCATATCATCTCGTAAAGGATCACTGAAAAGCGTGAAAGTGTTCACGCCGCGGCTGAAATACACTCTGTGCACAAAGTTTGCCTGGATTCGTGTCTTGCCACACTCGCCGCCGATATGCACGTCAGATTCGATCCTGATATCCTGCCAAATTGGAACGCGGTCCGCCATTCTGGTTGCGTGGGGCAAAGGAGGCGAAGCTCCCTGCGCGCATGGGAATCCCACGGACCTAAGAGAATTAATGGTGTAGGGGTCCTGATATCCCAGTTTTGATTTCCAAGTGGCGTCAATACAGCTAGCTATTTAGCGTTGCTAGCTCGGGTGAAAGCTAAGCCGAGGTGATAAGATACCCGCCCTGTGGGGTAACTTCACTAAAATCTAAGTATATCACCGCCTGCTGTACGTTTCTGTCGCCGTCGCAAGCTGAATCGCCTTACCCTGGGCCTACACAGGTGAAGCGGACAGCGATTTACGTAGGGAGCTAGCGACAGCATCGTTTGTGACTGATGACGCGGTCTTAAAGATCATAGCCCGTATTCTGTCAGTGATTCAGTAACTAGCTGCATTAGCGCCATATGGAAATAAAGGAGACCAATACGCCAAGTCCATCATCAATGCACAATTGGTACTCCGTAGGTTCGTAGACATACAAAGCGTCTCATTCCCATCCCTCTAATTGTGGAGTAGAACACATTGCGCCAGGCTACAACCAGGAAGTGTAATGGACATTTTGTTCGAGATTGCAGACTAGTCCAACAGATACTGTAGAAAAGGCTTCCTCCAAATCGACTCCTCGCCCATTGACCTGTCACTTTGACGAGGGATTGTGGTACACAGCCCTAAAGGTGAATTGATTGCAAGTTGCCGCTGTTGGTCAATTTGTTAACCTGAATTAGCCTCCCCCGAAACACCAGGGACTAGAACAAGGCTCTCTTGCAATACTTGCAGATGCTAGAGGCTCTAACCTGTTTCATCGGCTTCAGTACATGCAAGTTCGAAGCACACCGCTTGAGGTTATCGGGTACGTGCATGGGCTGAGCTCCAGCTCTAGTTCTAGGCAACAAAGAGTCGCTTCCAAAGGCCTACCCATCGTCTTTAATATTAGCATTGACGCTTTACCTCCACGCACGCGAGTAGAGGCGTCCGGATCAACATCTGCAGCAAGTTTGGAAATATGGAGCAAGCAATCAATTTACTTGCTGTGATCCTCTCTGTCGTGGTGCTTGCAATCTTCACAAATATTCTCCAGCAGGCCCTTTTCAGAAACCCGAACGAACCGCCACTTGTCTTTCACTGGCTGCCGCTTATTGGTAGCACCGTGACATACGGAATTGACCCATTCAAGTTCTTCTTTGATTGCCAGGCCAAAGTACGTGTTCCACGTTCGACCATCCATGCTTTGAAGTGGATGCTGATCTATCTCAAGTATGGAGACATCTATACTTTCATCCTGCTTGGTAGGAAAGTCACAGTCTACCTTGGCTCGAAAGGCAATCAGTTCATCCTGAATGGGAAACTCAAAGATGTAAATGCCGAAGAGATCTACTCGGTGCTCACGACGCCGGTCTTCGGCAAGGATGTCATCTACGATGTGCCAAATGCCAAATTCATGGAGCAGAAGAAGGTATAGTACAGGACATACTCAATCCCCTAATATCCGCTCTAACGCTTCCTACAGTTCATTAAATTCGGTCTGACTTCAGACGCTCTCCGCTCGCATGTTCCCTTGATGGAAGATGAGGTCCGCAGTTTCATCAAGCGGACTAGCCACTTCAAAGGCTCGAGTGGTATAGTCCAGATACCTCCGATAATGGCCCAGATCACCATTTTCACGGCTTCCCGATCCTTGCAGGGCAAAGAAGTACGTGAGAAACTCGACACCACGTTTGCAAGCTTGTATCACGACCTTGACGACGGATTCCAGCCAATCAATTTCATGCTCCCATGGTTTCCACTGCCCCAGAACCGGAGGCGTGACATAGCTCAGAGGAAGATGACCCAAATCTACACTGATATAATCCAAGCACGCCGCTCCAACGGGAAAGAAAAGGACAGTGAGGATATGTTGTGGAATCTGATGGGCAGCGTCTACAAAGACGGCACGCCCGTGCCAGATACGGAGACTGCACACATGATGATTGGTCTACTGATGGCCGGACAGCACTCATCCTCCGTCACCAGCTCCTGGATCATGCTTCACTTGGCATCTGAACCGAATATTATGGAGGAGCTTTACCAGGAACAGTTGCGTGTCCTCGGGACTGATACCTCAAAGCCTCTGATCTATGAGATCATTCAAAGCCTGCCTCTTGTCATGAACGTGATACGCGAAACACTCCGTCTCCACCCTCCAATCCACTCAATCATGCGAAAAGTCAAGAATCCACTCCCAATCGAAGGCACCAGCTGGGTCGTTCCACCTTCACATGTCCTGCTCGCCGCTCCTGCCACGATGGGAAAGAGTGACGAGTACTTCCCCAACGCAGAGATGTGGGACCCACACCGGTGGGAAAGCATAGCCGACCCGAAGGACCAGGAGAAGGAAAAGATGGATTATGGATATGGTCTTGTGTCAACAGGAGCTGATAGCACGTATCTGCCTTTTGGCGCAGGCCGGCATAGGTGTATTGGCGAGCAATTTGCATATGTTCAGATTGCTATTGTGGTCACTGTTATGGTCAGCGAGTTTAGGCTGAAGAATATGGATGGCAAGAAGGGCGTTGTTAGTACGGACTACTCGTCTCTGTTCTCGCGACCGATGGAGCCAGCGCGCGTTCAGTGGGAGAAGCGTGCGGGCTGAGAGTTGGGTAAACAAGGTTTAGAGGAAAGAGTAGCGCCTTGGAGGGCTGCAAGCAATAGATGGTTCTACTTTTCCGAACTTCAGCCGATGGCACCGCCACGTGTAGAGGAGAATCTAAGCTGAAGATTTTAGGGAGGACTGCCGAAGGGGCCCCCAAGAGCGCGCGCGATAAGGCTGAGGCGGGGCTTCCCGCGCTCGGCCGGGGGCCTAAGCTTGAAAGCTTACCCTATCAAGCTCGTAGAACCGGCTCACTTCCAAACCGACTTCTAAACAATGATTCGAAGCTTGGCGCATCGGAATCAAATAAATCAAGGCTGCCCACCCCAAAATGTGGTGGTTCTTCTATCACCTTGAGCATATACACGAGCCATTTCTTGCATAGCTTACCACTACAAATAGCCAACAACTCTCCTACGTACCCTTTCGGTAATGCCCTCTCTCGGTCGCTACACCTCTGCAGTACTCCTACTCAGCGCCTACAATGTCGCAGCCTCTCCCTCTCCAGATCCGTCTCCCAAAGTCTTTGGCCTAGAATTCAAAAAACAAGTGCCCCGAAATACACACGTCACGAATCGCCTACGGAAGCGGCAGAACACCGTCACTGCGGACATTAACAATGTAAAGATCGCGTAAGTTAATTTTCGATGCGTGGAAGCAGCAGGGAAGCTGCCCAACAAAAACACCAAATCCGGGGTCCAAGCCCCGCGATTTGAAGCTGGTTACATCTCAATTGGGCGGGAATATACAACCTCAACTATAATCGTTCTTGAGTATTTGCCGAAGAATGGTAGCTAATCGACTTCTTGAAGATACCTCATCAACATGACCGTCGGTACCCCACCCCAATCATTCGGTGTTCTGCTCGACACCGGTAGTAGCGACATATGGATACCTTCCGTCAATTCCGATGTTTGCCAGGAATCACCGGCTGCTTGCCAGCGATCGGGCGCATATGACGAGACCAAATCCTCTACATTCGTGGACGTGGCTCAAAACGCTTTTCAGATATCCTATGAAGATAATAGCGGAGTAACGGGCGACTACATCAATGAGACTCTGGCAATAGGGAAGACGGTGATTAAGAATATGACAATGGGGCTAGCGACCCAAGCAACAATCGCATCTGGGATAATGGGCATCGGCTACGACGCAGGCGAGTCGATTGCGGAGCAGCAGCCAGATGAGATATACCCCAACGTTATATCTCAAATGAAGGACCAGGGCTACATAAATACTCTTGTCTACAGCCTATGGCTCAATGATCTGAGTAAGATACCCCTCAAAGTGTAAGTGCGCTTGCTAAGATCTCGAAGATTCAAACACCGGCTCCATACTCTTCGGCGGCATTGACACTGCCAAATTCCACGGCGACATGATCGTCCTTCCAGTCCAACCATCCTCCAACAGCTCATATACCGCCTTTACTGTGGCATTGTCATCAGTATCTCTGAAGGATGCATCTGGAAACACCGCGTTTTCTCAGGCCAACCTGGCCCTGCCGGTCATCCTTGACAGTGGAACTACAGCTACATACCTACCAGATAGCGTCATCAAACCTATAATGAGCGGTGTGGGTGCCATAAACAACCCTGATTTTGGCCTAATCGTGCCTTGTAAACTTAGAAATTCTCCAGCGACATTCAATTTCGGCTTTGGAGGTGACGGTGGACCATCAATTCAGGTCTCTTTTGGGGAGTTCGTCATCGATGTCTTCCTGGAAGATGGTAGTCAACCAACTTTTAAGGACGGGGCTGGCCCCGTTTGTGGATTTGGGATCATGTCTTCGGGTACTGGACCTATCATTTTTGGCGACACCTTCCTGCGGTCTGCATACGTGGTCTACGACTTGACCAACAACCAAATTGGATTGGCCCAGACCAACTTCAACGCCACGTCTGCAAACGTTGTTGCCGTCTCCGGGTCTGAGATCCCTAGCGCTACAGCTACAGCTTCGGGCGTTGCTGTCACGCAGACATACCAGGGCCATCCTCAACAGACGGATGCGGCTACGAAGAAGGGAGGGCAACAGGCTACTGGTGGCCATGGTACCCCAACATTTAATCTCGGCGGCAGTGCCACTGGCAAGAGCAAGGGTGCCGCTGCCGCGATTGTGGCTCCACGAATTGACGCCATGAGTGCTCTTGCGAGCGTTGTGGTCTTGCTTTCTCTGGTCTTTGGAGGTTCGATGGTATACATAATGTGACAGCTTACCGATAGCTTTACGACTTTGATGCTCTTAGTGTTGATTTTTGTGCAAATAGGGGCCGAACGTACTCGCAGTCGTTAATCAAGTACAGACTTCTTCCTGTGGCAAACAGTACAGTTATGGACATACCAATACAACATTTATGAAGGCTCCTTGACTATCTGGACTCTCCTCTCGTCTGCAATGCTCTTTCCACGTGCGAATTGCCGGCTAACGCTACCATGTACAAATGTGGCAGGAAAAACAGCGCCTGCCTCGGTATGATCTTGCAGTCTCTATGTGCGTTCCTTCCTCGATCTCGACCTCGTGCTAGGATGCATAAGAGATCTTCGATTTCCCTCCTTCGTTCTACATCCTCATTCCTGTTGCTCACTATCGTTTTCACAAGCCTTTTGCACCTCAGCTCTCTCGCTTCCAGTTCCGAGAAGTGCTTCCACTTGGACTTCTACTACAATGCTCTCTCTCCCTATATTCATAGCTTCTTTAGCAATCACCTTCGCTCTGGCCTCTCCCGTCACCATCGCCTGGAATCTCACCAACACGATCTTCCCTTTAGCAGCACCACTCCCAACAATTGCCTCCAATCGCACCACCACAAGCAATGCAACCACAGGCGACGGCTTCATCCTCAACTTCGTCCTGACACTCGAATACCTCCAGCGCTCTTTGTACGGGTCAGGCCTTGAAGCTTTCACAGAGGCCGATTTCACGTCTGCAGGCTTTCTCAACCCTTTTCGTGATAACTTGGTCCAGATCTTCCATGAGGAGTCAAGTCATGTTGATTTCTTGGTCGAGGCTTTGGGAGCAGCGGACACAAAGGCGACTTTGCCGCTGGAGTACCGGTTTCCATATACTGATGTAGCATCTTTCGTCGCGCTCTCCAGTATCATTGAAGGAGTGAGCGTATCCGCGTAGGCTGGCACTCGGGTACTCGCACAATCGCGGGACTAACAATCACGACAGGTACCTTGGCGCAGCGACATCAATTGACAATCCAGATTATCTGATTGCTTTGAACTCCATCTTGAGTGTTGAAGCTCGGCATAATTCGTACCTTCGAGCCGGTCTTGGAGAGTCGCCTTTTCCACATGCTTTTGACACTCCTCTGGACTTTGTAAGCTTGACATATGACCATTACAATACCACCATTGGTAGGCGAAATTTTCCAGAACGAAACGCATACGATTGCGGTCAACTTTATCCCGAACTTCCAGAATAGCGCTGTGCCGCTTCCTCTTGTGCCATTCCCAAATCTGACACTTGCTTGCACGCCATACTATTACGAGTAAGCAGCGTCACCTCTCGTCTAAGATAACAAGAGCAGCTAACATGACTTTAGGGCCGGTCGTTCATCCGTCATATTCTCAAATGCCTTTGCAAACGCGCAAAAACTGGGCATAAGCTACTACACGCCAGTCTATGCAGTCTTCTTCTCTGCTTTGATGAGGGTTGACTTTCTCAGTACCCCTTTTCCCATGCTTGGCTAATCCTACCACACAGCTACCAGTCCGGACACGCATCATAATTGGTAATAGGGACTACAAGATTGACCGCATCCCAGCCGGCGTGGTGGGTCAGACTTATGTCGTCCTGTCGAAGTCGGATAAGGATTTCTCAGGTGTAAATATCGTGGCTGGTCCCGCTGTGATCGAGGTGAGTGTCGAGGAATGATAAAAGCTAGGGTTAGGTGTGCTGACGAGATGAAAGGTTCATCCGACGGGATTAGTGCCTGATCTGCCGCATGCTTCATGCCCTTGAGCATTTTGGCGAGCGTTGGAGCTTGTAGTGGAGTATGCATTTTGGTGCGTTGGGTGTGAATGATACCATATCCTAATACCACTATGAGCGCTAAGAATATCCATTCTCCGTGCGAATCACCTGCGACCTTGACTTTCGTGCCGAGCCCGCGTTGTCTCGAACAATGAGCCCATAGAGCATCGTTTTAGATCAACATCGCCCAAGGCTTAGCCACGGACCCTTACTATGTTCTTCATCATCGGATCCCTTAAAATTTGAACCAAGTGTGAGCCGAGCAGAAATTCGATAGATGGAGTGTATCAGCGTGCTGGAGGAACCATGTTTTCTTTTGAGAATGAGATTGTGACATGGACAACATGTGCCCTGAGAAGTGCAAAATGCAAAATAGAACCATTCCATGAGTTTCTATTGTGGAGAGAATCAGACAAGAAAGGATGAGAATGTAGAGAATAGAATTGTTATTAAGCCTTCTAAATGCGATAACCACTTTCATGGCCAGGAAATCATCAAAACTCATCAACATCCACTAGAACCCCCATAGGCAGTCCCTATGCAATATGCAAACGTGTGCTAGAGCGAGATATGCAGAGGACCAAGAACCCGGCCCTTCGACAAACCACGCATCTGGGAAGGGTTAGATAGATTGTGGATGAAATGTTCGCGAAAAGCGTACTTTACACGTAGAGCATGTACCCCTTGCTGTTTTGACGTATCGTGGCCTGTAACTACGGGCACGATTGAATTGCGTTAGCGAACCAAAAGATCGCGTTGATATCGAGGCAATGGTTGGATTGAGAATCATCGCAATGTTTCTGATTCAATGACATCATGAGGTTTCGGAATACACCAGGGACACAGCGTGCAATAACGGCCTTCGCAAATACTTCCAGTCGAAGAATCAGATCGGTTAATTCGCTGTGAAGCTGAACTACGATATCTTGAAGAGGTTTATTGGGGATTACAGCTAGTCTTCTGACTTGCTAAGATTTACGAGGACGTGCAGCTCTAGTGTGAATCCTGAAGTATACGAAAATACCACTAAACCAGATCTAATTTACGAAGATCAAATATGGATTTTACCTCGTTCAGCAACATCATTGATGGCAAATCACGCGGTGCTGAAACTTCATACCACGGCATCAATCCTGCCACAGAAGAGGAGCTTTTCGATGTCCCAGTTGCAACAGAGGCAGACCTCAATGATGCTGTAATCTCCGCACGAAACATCTTCCCATCATGGTCTCAGACCCCGTTCGAGAAGCGTTGTGAGCTCGTCAGAAAATATGCTGCAGCATATATTGCTCACGAGAAGGACTTCACCGAGCTGCTCATGAAAGAGAACGGGAAGCCTAGAACAGATGCGAATCGAGAGATTCACAGTAGCTATGATGGCATCCTCGAAGCCACGAAATGGAAGTTGCCTGTCGAAACAATGGAGGATGACAACAAGACCGCCACTGTCAGATATGTTCCTCTTGGCATTGTTGGCGCGATTTGTCCATGGAATTTCCCTCTAGTCTTGTCGTTTACCAAAATCGCTCCGGCGTTGATCGCTGGTAATTGCGTGATTGTGAAGCCATCGCCATACACGCCGTACACGACGCTTAAGGCTGTTGAAGTTGGCCACTCAATATTCCCACCAGGCGTACTGCAGGTGCTTGGCGGTGACGAGAAACTTGGACCTTGGGTCGTGAGCCATCCAGATATTCAGAAGATATCGTTCACAGGGTCAATTCCGACAGGCAAGAAGATCATGGCAGAGTGTGCTAAGACACTGAAAAGAGTGACTCTGGAACTTGGTGGCAATGATGCCTCGATTGTTTGTCCTGACGTTGATATAGAAAATACTGCGTCAGCTGTTGCGATGGCAGCCTTCAAGAACTCTGGACAAATCTGTGTCGCCAGCAAGCGAATCTACATCCACGAGGCCATATACAAACCTTTCCTTGAAGCGATGGCCTCATTCACCGAGTCTCTCAAATTTGGTGATCCCTTCGACAAAGACACCAAGGTGGGTCCGATACAGAATGCCATGCAATACGAGAAGGTACAGACCTTCTTCGCAGACTGCAAGAAGAAAGGGTATACATTTGCAACCGACGATTCTAAAATGAAAGCGCCGAGCAAAGGCTACTTTATCCAACCCACAATCATCGCGAACCCACCCAACGATTCTAAGATCGTGACCGAAGAGCCGTTCGGCCCCATCATACCTGTGCAGCCATGGAGCGACGAGGCAGATGTCATTCGGCGGACCAATCACACCAAGACCGGCTTAGGGGCTTGCATATGGTCGAAGGATACTGAGCGCGCAGAACGAATTGCGAGGCAATTGGAGGTTGGAAGTATCTATATCAACAGTCCTTTGAGACCGGATTGGAGAGTGTATTTTTCGGGTCACAAGGAGAGTGGGATTGGTGGGGAGAGAGGATTGATGGGACTGCTGGCTTACTGCAACGCTCAAGCTATACATGTATACAAGTAGCCAATTACCACTCTCAGAGCAGGGATTATAACTCATTTATGATTTCCGAGGGCGGAATAAACTCAGGATGATAAAGTCAGAATGGGCCCACCCCCGCCGACCTTTTTTGTACCCCTGCCGAGCTGTGTCCCCGGAAAAGGCGAGGGATCGGTTGGAAATGTTATCAATGCGACGAAGAAACTTTCGACGAACGCGGCGGCACGTGATGACAAGGTCGGAGGAACTGTCACAGGGAGAAAAAGTGGTGCCGTTGGTGTTCTCGAGTCTCTCAAAGCGGTTACATAAGAGGTCGGAAGTTCAGTTCGTTGCGAAAAAAAATATTCAATCCGAGCCGAGGAGAACGGGCCTTTATTGGGACAGAGGGACTCGACTTCGCTCCGATATACGTACGATATTATAATAGAGCATCTTGTCCTAGCATTTGTCGCATTTATATCACCATAGCGATATACATGTTTTGAACACCTATTTCGGTAGCAAGACCCAAGGTCTATGAAGAAGTCGGATGCCATCTTGCAAAGTCCTGCTTTGTAGGAGCCTGATTATGGGCCGGTATGAATGGATATTGATGAAGCTACGAGCAGAACAGGATACGGAGGCGTATTCATACCGACAAACAGGAAGCATCCAAGATTTGTGACGGCAGTCAGAACCCAAGGGGAGGGCAGCAGGAAGTGGAGGGCGGCGACGGGGGCGATTTGCAATAAGGAGCCCCCTAAGCGAGCCCCTAAGGTGCCCCTAAGCTGCTCCCCGTAACCACCTTAGGCAGATCTACAGGGCTGCTCCCGGGGTAGCTTCGGCGCCCTCATTGCAAATTATCTTGGCGAGGGCGTGCTTACGCGACCAAGGCGCGCGAGCGGAGGAATGTTTTGCCGATGCCAGATGCCAGAATTTCCAAACCCCCTACAGCTGGATGTGTCGTTCCTGCAGGCCCTGTTCTCCCTGTCCGACGAAGCTCTCAGTAGCTACCCTACTACGTGACAGCCATCATGGCACCAAGATCTCTCCTGTATCCTTTACTCCTTTCCCTAGCCTTCGTTCCCTTCTCCTGGGCGCTCAAATTTGACCTGGCAGCGCATATGGGGCACAACTCAAAATACGAAAGATGCATACGGAACTTCGTCGCAAAGGACACTTTGGTGCTGGTTACAGCCATTGTTGATGGTCAGAAAGGAGATGGGCAGATGGTGAACATGCACGTGAGTCTCCCCAAGGACCTGGGATAAAAACGACGCTTGCTGACACAGGGGCGATTTAGATCAAAGATACTATGGGCAATGAGTATGGAAGACCGAAAGACATCGTCGGAGAGACGCGAATGGCTTTTACATCCCATGCCGATGCCGCTTTCGACGTCTGCTTCGAGAACCAGCTCACCACAAGCCGTAGTTCGCCCAATCCCCGTATCTGTAGCTACGACCTCTAATCAGTTCACAGAAGCCGCAATTGACCCCTCCCGCCACATCGAGCTCGACATTGACATCGGTGCCGATGCTCGGGACTGGTCCGCTATCCAAGCCCAAGAGAAGCTGAAGCCCACCGAGACCGAGCTTCGACGAGTGGAGGAATTGGTATCGGAGATTGTGAGCGAGATGGACTACTTAAGGACGAGAGAGCAGAAGCTACGGGATACGAATGAGAGCACGAATGAGCGGGTCAAGTGGTTTGCTTTTGGGACTATGGGGATGTTGGTCGGATTAGGAGCGTGGCAGGTTGTTTACTTGAGGGCGTACTTCAGGTACGTGATACTCGGGCAAAGGCTATTGTGCGGCATAAGACTGACTCAATGGCTACAGGTCGAAGCATTTGATATAATAGTCGCAGACTGTTCTTTGGTCGTAAGGATCACAATCAATACGGCAAATCCTGCGAATGTGGGTAGTCGACCTCAATTCATTGGCATTCCGACGCTTCACTCTCTTCCAGTTCATCACTTCTCTTTGCTACATCAGTCCTCGCTCCTTTGACAATTTAGCATCTCTCTAGCTTTCACCGACCGACATAACACGGCCTATTCGAGCCCAGCTCCAAAGGGGAAACCATGAGGCCGACATTTAATCGCCGCCGACACAATCAACTGTCGAACACGCCTCAATCACTGACCTCCTCACCCCAAGTACTGACGAATATCGAGATGAGCTCCTCAACATCAGTACTTGCATATGAGCTTGCAATGCCTGACTTCAGGCCTTTGACATCGTAAGTTCATAGTCACTTTCAAACCCCAACAAGTATCTGATGTATTGCAGTGTCCTCACCTCCGACATGGTTGACATCTTTGTGGGTCCCAAGCGCAAGAGGTTCCACTTGCACAAGGAGCTCCTCTGCGATCGCTCCGAGTATTTCAGGGCAGTTTTCCAGGGAGGCTTCGCAGAATCCGCGTCGAACGAGCTCTTTCTGCCCGATGATGACGTTGCTGCTTTAGAGATATTCGTTAATTGGATTTACGGAGCGCAGCTTCGCCAGCCTACGAGGATCGAAGAGCTTCATACCTATCTTGCCCTGCTAGCTCTCTCGGAGAAATTCGTCACCGAATATCTACAGAACACCACTAGTGACCTCATACGAGGCTTCTACCGTCAATCTGGATCCAAAGTTGGGCCCGAGGATATAATGTTTGTCTATGAAAACACAACTGGCCGTAAGATGTGTGGCTTCATGGCCGGATTGGTTGCACTGCAACTGTCATTAAATGAAACCCATCCAGAATACGACAAAGATCTGCTTTCAGCGCTCCAAGGACCGCTGGCGAGCGCCGGTCCGTTCGCAGGGGATTTTACCTGGTTTCTGATGCAAACTAGGTGTTTTTCGCCTTCTTACGCTGCGGCCAGGATATCGGAGCTCCTCGCCCATGACAACAGCTGCTCCTTCCATTACCACGACCGCACGCCACTATGCAAGGGTCCAGCGATTTTGACATACCACGTGCCCCCAACCAACTAGGGTGAATGTTGAGGTCGGTAGTGGAGAGGAAGATGTGGTGTGGAGGTCTCTAGGTACTGCGTGGATTACCGTAGCAGAACGCTATTGAGAGCCTGGCGAGGGGTTCTGGGGCGACTTGACCCTCGCACGAAAACGAATTGTCCACTTCATGCCTGCCGACCTGGGAAGATCACCAGCTTCCACACCGTGTCCAGGACAAGGTTGTGAGTCCTGTCGACGTCCACGGCCTGGCACCTTGTTCATAGCAGACAGCCTAGCAAAGATTGTTCCTGGAAATCATCCACAGCTACCTGATCTTTAGTGATTGGAGTTACTCGTAGTTCGCCCAATAGTGATCTTCATTAGCGCGAACCTGTGCCAAGAGTCATGTCGCTGATGTCACTTTCGCTCTCAGTGCTCCCAAACATCCACAAGACATACCCCGTCAAATCCAATTATACTCCCTCGCGCCCAATTGTACCGTTGATGTTTTTGATGGAGGATGTCTCTCTTTCGAAGTCTCCCAAGGTCGCTTCGTTCGGCTTCCGTCCTGTGCAGACCCATATCCACCTCCATTCCCCGCACCTATCCAAACCCGCACTCCAACGAGAACGCCGCAGAATGGCAAGAATCACAGAAATCCAAATCTTCAGGGCCACACATGACGAACACCAATTCTACAATAGCCAACGAGATGCCCAGCGTTGGCGCCGATAAAGCCCCGCCAGAGCTAATTACTTCCGTCGATCCTGACTTCGTACCCAAGGACTCAGTACCAGAAAACACTGAGCGTATGACGGCCGGCACGCAAAAGGGCGCGCCTGAAGGTGGTGCCAACGCTGAGCTTGAAGTCGGCGAAATGGAGGGAGCAAAGTTCAAGGTTGAGCCGATACGACGGACAGGCGAGGATGGCAACACCATGCGGGCTAGGTTGTTATGTCCGTTTCTCTACATCTTTGCAATCCTACGGGTGTATATTGGCTGATACTTGTACGATCTACTAGATCAGAGCCGCAAGAGGGGAACCCTAGAAAGTGATCTTCTCCTCTCCACCTTCGCCGACACCAACCTCCCTCGCATGAGCAAGAAGCAACTCGAGCAATACGACCTCTTCCTCGATGAGAATGACTGGGATATCTACTACTGGGCCACACAAGAACCTACTCCTACTTCACTCGAGACTGCCGAGGGCGGAAGCCCCGATAGCTCTAACCCTGTCGCTCAGGGTCAAGCATTTGACAAGTCTGAGACGGACGAGTGGAGAAACGGTGCACCTAGGAGCGGTGAATGGGCGCAGACTGTGGGTACTTTTAAACCTGCGTATCGGCCTGTACCACAAAGGTGGCAGAATAGTGAGATACTGGCGATGTTGAGGAAGCATGTCATTCACCGAAGTGCTGGTGGTGTGCATGAAGAGCCGTCGGCGAAGGTGGAAGGAAAAGGGCTGGAGCAAAGTGTAAAAGGTACGGGAGGCGGTGGATTGGGTAGGATGCCTGAGGTACAGAACTTCGATGTTTGATTGGAATCGTTGCTCCTCTAGGCATGAGGCTGTAAATGGTCTCCTGCTTCCGTGCCGAGATCTAGCATTACCTTTGCTACCAGGATTCTCAGTGATCCACGATTTTTTCTGCTTGTCTTTTCGCAAATATCGCCTCTGAAGCTCTGTACATTAGCTTTTCACAAGACTACCTGTGTCTCAGCTTTTCATTGTTCCTCATTTCACTGTGAGTCCCTGGATCATCGTCTGCCAATCAAAGAGGGCAACTTAGCCTGTTCAAAGGGTCGCTAGATTCAATTCCCCCAGTCGAAGCAACAGCTTTCAGGCATCAGAGCCGCTTGCGGATGGGAACTCGCAACTACTATCCTCAGATTTCAATTGTGGTAAGCCCTTAACGAGAGGGTCCAATCATTGGAGAAATCTCTGCTAGTGATTTGAACATTCCATCAACAAGCGTGGAATGTTAAGCGATTACCTGGGGCTGGAACAACTACTTCTGTGGACTGTTTGTTTATTCGCTTCCTCTCTTACTTGCACAGCTCTTGATTGCCAGTAAAAAGAAAGATTTGCATATAACGGCCATTGCACAGCTTCAGCTTTCGTGCTTCACCGTCAATGATAATCTTCAAAGCCATCTTCTGCTGCACAAATCTTTGAGCAGCCCTGACAAGCTCTCCACCAGACGACGCATGCGGCGAAGCACAATGCTCAAATTTGACAGCTTCTACCCAATGGACAAAGACCTCGGATACACTGCGCAAGATGAGGACCACTTCACAGATCTCTTTGAGCAGTTCCTCAATGACGATCCAGCGCCTCTTACCGGTACCGCGGCTGGACCGGAGGACTTTCATGCCTTCGACTACACCTATGAAGAGACAGAGCCGAGTGAAAGCTCCTCTGCGGGTAGCAAGCTTGCAACTCTCGACTCACCATCGACGGGTCTCAATTATATGCCTATTCATCGGAATTTGGCCCTGCGACCTCAACAAAACTTGGCTCAGCCTCAGCCAGTTAGGGCAATATCCAGCAGCGAGCTTCTAAGTCTTGAAGGGAAAGCGCCCCCAATAGCAAATCATACAAAAGCGTCTTCAACATCTTCTTCTTCCTCAGCGGCGCCAACATTACGAAGGAAGGCCAAGTTTTGCGCTCCTATACCTGAGCAACACCGAGGCAAATCTGAACGAGTCTCGAAGAAGTCATCTCGCGAAATGAGTCGTCCTTCCTTCACCAACATCCGCCATGACAGCTCTTCCTACCCTGACTGGGCCGAGCGGTTCGAACAGATCAGCATACAACAGCCGATGCCGCAGTCGCAGGCATCGTCTCCACGACCGACGAGGACGTACAAAGACAGAAGACCTGGCAATATTCAGACTTCAATCTATACGCCCTCGCATACGGCATCCCAAGATCGGTTACCTGTGACAACCTCTGCTACGCAAGAACAAAGGCCATCAGTAGGTTCGGAAGTGAGTCAGGGTAGTAGGCTTGTTACTGTTGCCATCTCTCCTACGCTACAAGCCTGGGAGAACCATGACGACGTATCCCCGATGACACTGTCGAACGACAACAATGACCGCCTGCGAGCTCCGCATCTACGACATGCAGATACATGGAGCTACAGCCCGGTGTCTCCACTGGGAGATGGGCCGATATCACCACTGACACCTGGGTTCGCTGTTTCGCCTCAGCATATTCAACCAAGCTGGCTTCATGGCTTACCTTCGAACATGGACTCCTACTTCCAAAATAGCGGCCCCAGTCCGCAATCGTCATCTAGGGCACAACTCTCGGCCCATGCCATTCCAAACTTTACACCACATGACCTCATGAACTACGAGCCATATGGCAATTTTATCAACGAGGACCCTTCCAGCGCATACTCGGTCCTTCCAACAGATAACCCGTTTCAGTCACCATCGACACCAGCGGATGACTTTCCTTCGCACAACTTCTACAAGCACCAGAATGGCGACATATTGAACGGTATCACCCAGTCTCAGCCTCACACACCACCACCCAACTCGTACCATTCTTCGCCATCCCTCCAATCCCCTTCCAAGTCCCGACCAGATCGCAGTCTTCGCTCAAAGTCCCACCGCCGCGGCCTCAAATCCCTCGGCAACCTTCGCACTCCAAAATCGGCCTCAACGCTCAAGCAACCCAAATCGGCATCGACCCTGCGCTCTCCAAAGTCCACAACAGGAACCTTTGGCTTTGTGAACTTCACGTCTGATGATAAGGGGAAAATACTAACGGGTGTGGCGCCGAGTGGGAGTAGCAAGACGAAAGCGAGACGGGAGTTGGAGGCTATGGAGAAGAAGAGAAGGAGTAGTCATGCGGCGTTGAAGGCTGTCGAGGCGTTGGGAGGGGATGTGGAGAGGTTTAAGAGGGAGTTTGAGAGTGAGGGAATGGAGTTGGCGATATAGGATTGGATTTGAGGGGGGTTTTATACCGACAAGTAGTTTATGTAACGTTTATATGCTTTCGACACGCTCTAGTCTTGATACCCTCTTTCATATCATTCGAGAGTGAACAGAGATACATCCTTTATCACAGCCTTGCTTTGCCAAGCCGGACGGAAACCTTCCGCGTGACGTCAGTAAACACACGGCCTCTACTCGTAAATGTAACGACTCGCTACAAGCGCTAAGAATTTCTTACGGCCTACTCCGGAGCAGATCCTACGACCTTATTCGCCCTGTGATTCTCAATACTACTAGACACCGCGAGCTACTCTACTTGAGTATACCTTAGCAATGGCTGCAACACAATCTCAGGCCAACATCTGGGCTCAGGTATTCCAAAGCCTTTACTCCCTCTGATGTATCTGCAACCCGGCTGACGCTACCTTTCTTCTCGCAGATGGCATACGTCCCACCCCGCGGCCCCTGCTCCCAGAAGACCTCCATGGTCTCCTCCTGTGCTTGCTACCGGTTCATGATTCACCCCCTCAAAGCCGCCACATCTTTCGACTGCGACGGCTGCGGTCACCATGCGTCTTTCCACCGCATGCAAAACCCAGAAGATGAAGAGATCGCCAGACGATGGAAGCAAGAGGAAGCTACGAGAGAGCGTCAGGGGACGAGAGTTGTGGAGAGGGAGAGGTTCGAGGAGGTGTTGACGGATTTTGGGCCGGGGAAGAGGAGACGGATCGAGGCTCCGCCTGAGTTTCTGAATTTGCTGGATGAGGAGGAGGAGGAGGCGATTGTGCCGAGGAAGGCAGGGGCAAAGGGGAGGAAGAGGAAAGAGAGGGAATAAATGCGAGGAGAGATTTGCGTGCATGCTGAGCTTAGGAGGGGCTATACGAATTGGCGGGTGGGCGGACAATGAATTGATGACAGCGACTAGATACCCAATGCAACTACATTTCCTATGGATGTCATGCTAATGATTATTAGGGCTCATTGCTCTTTCCGAGACAAGACTAGTAGCACAGCGCCTTCTGCTAGCATTCGTATCTCGTAACCAGTCAGATCTACTCAGTCCATGAGGTTCAAGTTGACTACACACCGCGCGCAGCGAGGCGCAAGGCCGATTGTCAACTGCTGAAGCAGGTACAGGTCTAGCAGTTATCGATTCCACGAGTCCTCAAGTATCGCGAATGCATTATGCTAGACATTCGATAGGTAGAAATGTCGAGCCTTGAGACAGCTCCTGAGCTCTAACGGGTGGAAAGGCCAGTGACATCAAGCTCGAAGCCACAACATCAAAGAAACCCAAGATTTAAGAGCATAGAGTACCGCATTGGTATGCGAAAGACGACACTCCCGCATATGGGCTGAGGGTGTGTCAGATGTCGCCGCTGCAAAAGTCGAAGATTGAAAGGCGTTGCGCCAAGCTCTCAGCCTCGCTCTTTCCAACAGCCTTGCCCTTTTGGAACACACCACGAGATTTCCACAGATAATTCCGTTTGAGTAGGCAAGCGCGGTCTAATGTCGAAGACAATGATGCCGTGGCTGCGATCGACCTTATTTTGTGACCATAGCCTTCGCGAAATTGTCCAGATTAGTTCCGTATATGTTTAGGTCAGATCTCATACGTCATGAAGTCGTAGATCGAGCAGAAGTCGAATATATAAACCCCCTTCGGACCTCGTAGTTCTCCATCTTCATCCAAACACCAATCACCACAATCACCACTCATACACTCAATCAACCAATCCAGTCCAATCCAATCCAACCCTATCCCAACCCCACCTGATCTTCTGATCTGAATCAACACAACCGTCAACATAATCGCCTACTCCCTCTACAAAGGCATCAAAGACGACATATCCAAAAAAGCAAACCACGACCACCTCACCATGCCCGAGCTGCCATACCAACAGGCCGTGCAATATACCGACGCTTCTAAGCGCCCGGTCGACGAAAATCGGGCCACGAGAGAGGAGTTGCGTAGGGATTATCAGCAGAGATTGTTAGAAGGACCTTATTTGAACCTTAATGATTGTCTTTTGTGATTGTGAGTGCTGACGTTTGGGTGTAGGGATGTGAATTGTAATCAGAAGGCTAGAGAGATGGAGTTAACGTTGGGACGCAGTGCTGGTGGGGGTATGTAGCTGTTGATGCAGGTGGAGAGCGCGTGGAGCAATGATCAGGATACTCGAGAGGAGATTGTACATTGGGACGAGATGACAAAACATGAATACGGTTTGTCCCTTGAAGTAAGAAGCTTAGGCTTTCATTGTGAAGACCAATTTCTCTTTTTCAAGTCCCTAATGCTTATCTTCCTGCACGTATAATATAGAATAAAGCCGCCAAAGTGGTATACCTCTCGTAATGCATGACTTCATACTCAGCCTACCCAGGACCGCAAACCTTGAACGCCGTTCGCTAAATTTTCATGCAGGCACCCAGACGTGATAGGGATATGGCATGGTTTCGCTCCTACATCGGGGTAGACGTTACTGATTGCCCCTAGCGAGGTAGATGACCAGCTTGTTGGCAAGATCGAGGAACGGCTGCGGGCTCGTGACGTTCTTGTCGGCAATGCGCAGCCCAGATCCAATATACTCGGTCATCGTCTCACCCTTATTGTTGATTGCCTCCCTTTCCCCAACAATAGACTCGTATCCAGCACACTTGAAGTCCACAAGGTAGACATCCGCCTCTAATACGTAGATCTGAAGGTCCAAATAGACGAAGCATGCAGTGCTTTCCGCATCGAATTTGCCAAGGGTCAGTGGCTCCATATCCGTAGCTACGCTCGTAGATGAAGCTGCGGCTGAGCTCATGCTCCCCAGGGTGACACTTCCACGACGTGCTGACCCATCATTGCTGCTCAGGTCGACATGGCTGCTGCGGGCAGAGCTGTTGCTGGCGGTAGCGCCCGCCGGAGACATGCCTTTCTTCTCGCAGCGGACGTGAATACACCATGGATCTTTGGGGAAGTAGCCAGGTGGTGGGTTGTAAATGTCAACGTCATCATCGTTCTCGCTGTCGGAGTCGTCGTCAGGTGAAGATGCTTTAGTGGCGGTGTGATTAGATTTGCTAGTGTCGTCGCTGCTGTAATCCCCACCATCGTTTGTAGACGTGTGGTTTGGATGTGGCATCTGATGCTTGTCTTTTTCTGGGCTTTCAGAGAGGCTCGTATCGCCGACGGTGAGATGTGTAGCTCCAGTTACATTGACAGGATAGGGACCATCTCCTTCTTTGTGAAGGTCGCCAGCGGACCTGCTCTTGGGTGGTGAAACATGCCATTGACAGTCTCCCATGAGCTTCAGTGCTTTATATAGGCATTTCACGGCATCTACTGGTTCGTTCTTGCTCCGAATGCCGAATTGCCATCTGGTGGTCTTGTGCTTCGATTTGGCGGGGTTTGCCGCGTCTATTTGTGGATTCTTCTCAGCTTGTTGCAGAATGGCGTGAATTTGAAGGGTAGACCGAGAATGAGGTTTCAAACGACGAGCCGTTTCGGCTTGCTCCTCGGTTGACTGCTCGCTGTTATGGCCTACATCGAGCGACATCTTCGAAAGCATTGCTGCTTCTTCAGGCTCTTTTGGTTCACCCCTGTCCTTTGCAACTATTTGCCTCTCATCTCTCTGCCTCATTTGCATGAACTGATCATGGTACATTGGCAGGCTGGGTGTTAGTATGCCGATCTTACTAACGTATTCCTTTTCTGGTTGTTCGCCAGGAATGACCTCGATGAGAGCTTCCTGCGTTGTTGTTTCGGTACCATTGGTCGAAGGTGTGTTGTTTCGGTCAACTTGAGCTGTGTGTAATCGCTGGTAATTGTTGTTGTGCGTAAAGCTGTCGATCTGCGAGTGGGCGGCTCCACCGAGAGGCGACGCCATTGGCGGCACTGCTGTTTGTGGCATATTCGGGCTCCAGGTAGGTGGTGAGGTTGCGAGGTAGCCTAGGTTTTGACCGGCAGCGAGGGTTGCTGTTTGTTGATTAGCCTCATGCCAAATCAAAAATTCTGTGAACCACGAATCAAAAGGACACGAGAGGGCAGGGCAGAAGCACAATCCGCACACGTCTATGAGCAGGTCCTCCCTGGAAAAGGAAAAGAACACTTACGGTTTGCTTGCATGATCTGATTCTCTCTAACGATCAAATAGGCATCTTTGATTGCGTTCGGCTCATCCTTGCCTAGCGCATCCTGAACATCGTCTTTCGCGTATCCCATTGTTTTTCCTAATTTGCCGACGACGGAATTGTGAATTTGCTCCTGTACCTCAGCAGGCTTTCCTGGCGCCAGTTTTCGAGGATCTATGGCTTTGTTGGGATCCACGCCAGTATCTATAAATTCTTCCACGGGCTGCTTCAAGTAGTCGGCAAGATGTTCGTTGAACCATGCGTCTTGACGAATATCTTGGATAGTGATACGCTGGACTGGATTGACTTTCAACATTTTGTGAATGATATGCCTGGCACCAGAGGAAACAAAAGGCGGTGTGGAGTAGGTGCCCGAGGATATCTTCTTGAAAAGGGTCGGTATGAATTCGTCATCGAAGGGAAGCCGTCCCACTAGTAGAACGTAGAGAATGACACCACAACTCCAAACATCCACCTCAGGCCCAGCGTACAACTTGCCAGATATCACTTCCGGAGCAGCGTAATTAGGACTACCACAGCTGGTCTTCAAGAAGTTGCCGTCTGTCATAATGTTACTGAGTCCGAAATCGGCGATCTTCACGTTGAGGTCGTTGTCGAGCAGTAAGTTTTCAGGCTTCAGATCTCTGTGTACGATCTTATGGCGATGACAGTATTCGACTGCGCAGACGATCTGTTGGAAGAACCGACGGGCTTTCTCTTCGGGCATTTTCCCATGCTTCACAAGGTAGTCGAATAGCTCTCCTCCTGCATATTCAAGTACCATTATAATGTCCGTGGGCGTCGTTATCACCGTGTACCTAGAACGGTCAGCCGGTGATTCTTTTCTCCTTATGGAGTCCGCCTACAGCTTTATGATGTGTGGATGTCTCAACAGTTGCAGATATTGTATCTCTCTCTCAACTCTCCCCGCCATGTCCTTGGATATTAACTTCTTGCGCGAGATGATTTTGAGAGCCACCTCTTGTCCACTAACGCGGTGTGTTGCGAGCTTCACCTTCCCAAACGAGCCTTCTCCCAGTGTCTTCTTGACATCGTATACTCCTATGCGCTGAGCGGTGCGGCGATCGCTAGGGAGCTTAGCTGCTGCTTCGTGGTGTGATCCTGAATTTGTTGGCCTAGGCGGAGGTGCTCGCTGTCCACGGCGCTCTGCTGCGGGACCAGACAGCGACATAGACAGCTCCTCATCATCAAATCCTGACGCCATCTCCAACGGTGCCCTATGTAGGGTTTCGCATGCAAGTTGTTGGGCGACTTGGGCTTGGGCTTGGATCGTTGTATACGGGGAGGTTTGCCAGAGGGAACTGCTCAGATCTTTTGCCCAGCAGCGACGGTTTGAATATAATTGAAGTCGATTGAACAGGGCGTTGGAAAGCTGAAAGATATGCTTGAGCGACCGCGGTGCACTATGGCGTGGATTTGGTGGGTGGTAAGGTTGCAGTCGAGTGAGATTTGGAGCTCCGGTCGTGCACCCGTTGTTAAAACGTAAAACTCTGAATTGGGTTACCAACCCCCGAGAGCAATGGAAACACCAGGTGGACTAAGTACATGCCAGAGGCTTGTGGAGAAAGTGGTGTTAATTTAGACGCTGGGGGAAGAAAAAGTGATGGTGATTAGAGGTTGGACCGGTGCCAAGATTTCGTCTGGCCGCAGCTATCTAAAGATGACGAGCAGTTTTACAGCTATGTAGATTTCGGTGTCTCTTATCCTACAAAGACCCAAAAATTGAAAGGTGTTGTTGACATTAGACGCGTTCGCTGTAACACAGCCTCCATTGCACCCAATGGGCTTGGGCTTTTTCACCAGTCCCTTGGACTTCGCATACGTATGAGCTGCACAATGGAACACAAATTATACATCGTTAAAGTGCGATTCTGTGATGATGCTCTAATTACGTACAATTGAACACTATACAATCCTCAGCTGGGCCTGCACGAAGTTGACGTGCCTCATACACAACCAGGTGCGAGCACGCAACTTTAGCGCCGACAAGAGTGGAGTTCAAACGCTTGTTGACAGACACTTGTGGTGATATACCAGTCACACTCGGGGGATCCACTAGGACAAGGGCTATTTATAGGCAGGTGATAATCTGGGCATATGAGGCTGTGGAGGCACCCAAAGCTATCCTCGTTCGCTTTCATCTAGCAACGGGGCTACCGATCGTGCCTCGAGACGGCAGCTTCACGGGTATTATCACCCCAAGTGGTGGTCCTTGTAGACATACCCCAATTGATTTCAGTCATCCAATTTAGAGAGGGTGTGCTCTCTTTGGTTATGATTAGGACAGCATTGTCTGATCCCATAGACGCGTTCTCGTTCTGCTCTCTACCAGTGATGCCCATCAATATGGCTTTTCATCTGAGATTGGCATCCTCCAGCTTCAAGCGTTCAACTAGCTTCTGTCGTAGAAAAGGGCTCAGACCGAAGCTAAGTCCTAAATAAGTGAAAGGCCAATGTAAAGCAGCATGGTTGACTTACAAGCCATCCCTCGTGACCATTCTATAGCTCCCACTTCTCTGATACCTTCCATGTCCATCAACAAAATTGCCAACCCCATCAACCTCCAGACTTCCAAAGATGTCTTCAGGATCTGGTATCCGTCCGTAGTCTGGCGGATGCCTCTCATCGTAGACATGTATAAAGCCGCCCCTCCCGCCTCCGCCCGCACCACCCTGGCTGCTAGCTCCACCAGCACCATCGCCACCTGTTCCGCCGCCACCGCCATACTCTGTGCCCTTTCGAGCTTTTCTTTGCCGCCGCTGTTGCGGGAAGAATGCGCCCCCGGATCCAAGTGCTGAGCCGGATGTTGAAGCCATGGCCTGGGCTTGGGATATCACGTTCAGATCTTCATTTGCGTGTTGTGCAATTACGGATTGCATGATATCAAGGAATTTGTGGTTTTCCGTGAAGGAGTCTGGCGTTGGAGGGAGCTTGGTGGAGGTACCAACAGCGAGCTCAGGCTTAGGTGGGGAGTATGAGAGAAGAGTGAGGAGGTGGCTGTTTATAGAACCCTCGTTTGGGAAGACATACTGCGTACCAGCTGTGAGTCAATAAGTAATGTCGTTGAAGGCTATGGAAAGCTTACTATATGTGGGTTACCCTCGAGCGTTGCCACAGTCCTTCTGCTGGCAACGCTCACTGGCCGGACCCACGCCCTTTGTAAGCTCCGAGCGAACATGGAGAACGTTCAATGCTGGTCAATGGGGGTGCAAGCCGAGACATTCGACGAATGCTAGCACTGGTGACGAGCATTTTCCCATTGAGCAGGAATAGGCGGCCCGCCTCGGCAATGCCTGCCCCGCATAGCATGGGCCGTTCAGCAGCTGAGACCAATTCGGCGTTCCACGTTTCTCTCCTTCTCAACCATGTCCCCAGCTGCTGTGGCTTTTGTTCCTCTTTTCCTCTATAGAAGCTAGCAGCTATCACAGTTGCTCGATCGCTCGAACACCACCGCAACCATGTATTCACTTCGACAACCGCGGAGAAGAGCCCGATGTCGGTCCAACATTTTTCGCTTTGCTAGTTCCCCGCCGGCTCCCAACATTCTCAAAGCTCTGCAGCTTTGGTAGTTAGCTAGGTCAATATTCTCAATTAATTGGCTCTTGTATGTGGTCTGCAGGAGGCTAGCAAATGCTAGACCCTGACTAAAATTGAAAAGGTATTTCTTGTCTTGACGACCTTCTCTTTCATCAATCTGTGAGACGTCTTCTTCCATTCTTCAATATTTGTGCTATCATTACTATGGAGGAAAAGGCACCTACAGTGGGACAGCTCCCCTCGAGCCTGATAAGCGATGGTCAGAACAAGGGGTTTGAGAACCCAGAAGTGGGGGGACTCGATGGAAGAGCGGAAGAAACAGATATCGAAAGCATTGAGAGAATCTACAGGAAACTCGACCATCGGATTATACCAGCCTTCTGGGTGCTTTACTTCGTCTGCTCGGCAATACGCTCAAACGTTGGTCTCTCGCAGACTATGAACCAAGCACAGCACCACGATCTGGAAGAAGTTCTGCACTTGACACCCAAGCAAGTATCGACTGGCCTGGCATTGTTCTATGTCTGCTATGTCATCTTTGACTTTCCATCCAATCTCATCATGACAAGACTGAGCCCGAGAGTATGGATGAGCCGCATTGTGATTGGCGTGGGGATCATTGGAAGCTGCATGGCTGCGATGAAAGCTGCGTGGAGTTTCTACTTACTCCGACTACTGCTCGGAATTGTCATTGCTGGAATGTGGCCAGGTATGGCTTACTACCTAACGCTCTTCTACCCACCTTCTCGCACTGGAAAACGGATCGGTCACTACTTTACTGCAGCACAGGTCTCGGCTGCAGTCGTAGGTCTTGTTTCGGCCGGCTTCCAGAAGATGGATGGGCTGGGAGGTCTTGTGGGTTTCCAATGGATGTTTTTGCTCTACGGCCTTGTTGGTATCATTGTAGGATTCAGCCTGCTTTGGTGGCTCCCAGACCGACCTCTGCCGCCCGGAGAGGAGCCTGTTAGGACTGGCTGGCACAAGTGGGTGCCACAAAGTAAGCCTGCGTTAACTGGTGAGGATGCTATTATCCACTATCATGACCTTACGAGGGTGTATCATCATCATCGGTGGGGCTGGAAAGATCTGATGTGGGTGCTTATTGATTGGCGATTGTGGCCGTTGCTACTGATGTATTTCGGTGTGGTCGGGGTCGGTATAGGAGTACAGAATTACGCTTCGGTCATTATTAAAGCTACGAATAGCAAGCTTACCAGTATCGACCTTAGTCTGTTGACCGCACCAATCTGGATTGTACGCCCTCTTGCCAAATATGAGTAATAGCCTAGCTGACAATTGTCTAGATGGATCTGATTGCGATTCTTTTGGTGACCCCATTCTCTGACCGCTTTCACCACCACCGCGCGCTCTTCTTCAGTGTACCTGTTTGCATCCAGATCGCCGGTCTTCTCCTGACGACCTACGGAGGCAGCGAAGCCAACCCTTGGCCTAGGTACGGCGGTCTGCTGATGGTTGGCTTTGGACTCGGGCCCACGGTCCCTATTACGATGACTTGGACGAACGAGATTTTCCAGGGCCGCCACGGCGAAGTCGGCGTCGCAGCTGCCTCTGCGCTGGTCTCTGGACTTGGCAATCTAGGATCTATCTTGACAACCTATGCGCTGTTCAGGGGCTGGCCAGCGGACAGCAGACCGGGGAGAAAGCAGTATAGGAAGAGCACACTGGTGATGGTGGGCATTCTGTGCTTGTCCATTCTGAGCGCGTTCGTGATGACACTACTCCTACGTGTCGTTGGGAATGGAGCAGAGAGAAAGCAAATCAGCAGCGGGAGCTCAACCAACGAGGGAGAAGTCGTTGTTATGGATGGGGCTGCGAAGAGAGAGTTTCAGGAGAGAGGTCTAGGACGCTTGTGGGTACGACGTCGATGACCGGTATCAATTGAATCGCGAGCTGGAAGTCTATACAACTCAGGGTGTTTCTCCTTATTGGATAGGGACGAGAACGGAGATCACTCCGTAATGGAGAGCCGAAAGATACGCTAAGGGACTCTTAGAAAGTCACCAATTGAACGAGGTGGCCCAACATTTGTCTTAATGAAAAGTAGTCACTGTTTGGCCATACAAAATAGATCACCATGAAATCGCGTGTTCATTGCGTGCCATCGCCGGTTAGTGCCATTGGTGTAGCTTGTCCCGAAACGGCGGGATCTTGCGCCAAGAACTCGGGGTTCCAAGGCACAAATGCAACCGCTGACGTAGCTTTAGCGTGCTATGTCATCGATCATGAGCTCGAGAACAAAACGGATAGGATGCTACCGGACGGCAAAGTTCTGAACGCCTATAACATTCCAAAGCTTCCCGCCTCCTGCATTTTCTAATCCAGTTTCTCGACAACGTTCCTCAATCCCTGACCACTTCCTCCCCGAACGCTCAGTAAACGTCCTGATCCGTCACAATGCAGGTCATCAACCTCGGCCTTCGAGGCCTACAGGTATGCGCCCCTCAGTCGCAAGCTGTCGCGAATGGTTGCGCTGACTCGTTCCTAGTTCTTTTGGACCCTCCTCATCATGGCGCTCGTCGGTAATATGATTCAAGAAGCTGTCGGCGGCAGCCCATCCATCATCAATTACTGCATGTTCGTCGCAGTTTTTGGCATGCTCTCATTATTCTACCTGATTGCTGGCACAATCGTCGAAGCGTTCGCGATATCACCATACTTCATGCTCGCTGCCGACGCGTTGAATGTGCTTTTCTTCCTTGTTGGCGGCATTGCGCTCGCAGCGGAATTGGGCGTGCACAGCTGCGGAAACCACGTGAGCCCCCACTTATAATTGATACTTAACAGCGGACGAAGCTGATTGATCGTCAACAGGACTACGTCTCCACCAACAGAGTCACTAACGGCTCAAATAACCAGAGTAAGAAATGTCACGAGGCACAAGCCGTAACGGCCTTCCTCTGGTTTGGGTTTGCATCCTTCTTAGGATCCCTGGTATTCTCGGGCCTGGCCACGAGAGGTGGCGGGTCGTCAGGTGGAGGCATCAGGAGAGGTGGGCCCGCTATGTCCCAGGTTTAGTGTGAGCAGCATGCGTCAATCCGTTGCTGCCACCGCGGTAAGGGCGAAGGCTAATGCGGGTTCGCAGTTGGCCTTGGAAAGGTGTGAGCAACGCATGAGAACCGCCCTATCTCTCGACCATCAATAGAAATTTCGCCCTTTCGCCATCCTCATAGCCCGCGCCCTCTCACGCTGTGGGATCTCGCCTTTCACCTCCAGCTTTCTCAGCGCTCTACACAAGGTGTTTGGAAAGGCGGCGTATGAGAAAAATTCTTTCATGAGTGGCTGCGCTGGCATGAATTGTACATATCATCGGATACGATGGAATGATCTAGGACAGAATAATCGATAATAGAACCAATGGAAGGGTTAGCGAATATAGGAGCTCATACATGTGTGATATCTCAAGCCGCCACCAGTAGGTGACAAAATTCATGAGCGGTCTAACCGATACTAGGCTAAGGGCAGACCGCTCATGAATTTTGTCACCTACTGGTGCCGCCTCGCAATTTCTATTGCATTTCATTCGAGGGCCAGGTTGTAGGCACAAGGCTTGCAAAAGCGTCAGTGGCTTGGAGGGTTTCAACGCATAGATAATTATCCCTTCCCAATTTCAACCCGACGACACCATCCTCTTTTTACCGCATCGACATCGATGTTTCTTACCGCCCCTTCATCTTGTAGACTAAATGTGAGGCTTCCAATACTATCTCTTCGAGATAGAGCGTATGGTTGCCCGATGGTCCTGGCCGCCAAGCTGCCGTAGTATTCCTACTCTAACCGCCCTTCTCGCTCTGCCCTCCATGCGCATTCACACACTCAACAGATTCGCAATGCAGCCATCAGCAGTGTCATCCTATCGCATGGCTCAGGATTCACGGCTCCCCTGGACACCCGCTGAAGGTAGACCATCCCTCCGCTGCAAGCAATGGTAAGAAGTAAACGCCCTGGTTCTTTCTCTGTGTCTCCAATTTGTCCTCAATGACGAACGCCGTCCGTCGAACTTCGAGAGAGGATCTAATTTCTTCTTGGATCTGTTGCACTGCAGAGTTTCAAGTTCAGCGTCATGCTTTACACGCGTCTACCAAATAGAATATTGTGCTTACCGCGGTACGAGAGCTTATGGCGTTGGGCAGCAATGCTCCAGTATTCGGCACTTGTGGCCAGGGCACCAGCAAAAGCAAATGTGACCTTTCTGCATAGGACACCACGGGCTCTGTGTGCCTGAATTTGCCTGTTTTTTCTGGTAGATGTCATTGGCCCGAATTCTTCTGTGCGCCAGAAACAATGCTGAGTTGTCAGAAGTGTCAATGTGCAACCCTAAAGTTGATAGAACGATATATTGTCCGGGTTGCGCAGCTTTTTCCCGGTTTTCGTTCCAAGTTTATGCTCACCGAAAAGGCTACTATCTATATCCAATTGAAATCGCCTAATATCGCTTGTCCAACGGAGCAATCCCCTGACCAATTCGAACTTTGACATCACCTCTGGCCATAGGCATTTCTCTGGAAGCAGTGTAACAACAGTTTCCCCAAGGATTTTGGACACTGGAGACGTTATACCAGGACAGCAATCTCTAGGGCGGGTCTTCTCCCAAGGATCATTCAATTGAGGGACCTCAGGACCTATATCGACAAAATTGCTGAGGGCCATTACCGACGCCTTGGCTTGTTGATCCATATATCAGTGACAGGACCCTTGCGTATAATTCCTGATGCTGGATCTTGAGGGACCCTTTCTTCCAGAATTAACAAGCTGAGCCTTCGTTTACCTAACGATACTGCCGTGCAAAGCCCCCAAGATTGAGATTTGACCACTGCTGAAGAAAACACAAGAGGAGATCCCAGAATTTTCACGACTTCAAAGGTGGCTCGGCGCCGGGCATTCCGTTTTCTATAACGTTATTTGGTTAGGCCAATGCCATACTGCTGGGATCTTGCCATCAAGACCATACCTATCAGCGCGCCGTGACCCACGTGCTTCTACCAGGCTTGTTCCTCCCATTGCTGTCCTGGGATTCCCTCGTCTTTCCTTGGCCTCGGTGGTTCCATGCATGGAGGACCCACAGCAGTCACATGGCTCTGCGCTTACTGATGGGTATGTTTCCTCTCACCCAATGGTCCGAGACAATGGATACGGAGCCCAACAAAACAGATCCTCTGGGTCATGGGCCAGCGCTATGTTTAACAGTAATAGCCTAACGTCAGCTTGGTACAACGGAATCAGGTATAGCCCTGAGTTCAGAAGACACTCTTCTGAAGGCGGACTATTCTATTCAGGCAATCCAAACTCCAGTACACAACTGCAGCTTCCAGGCTCTCAGGATACCTCACTACTGGAACCAGATCAAAGATATCAAGAGCCGTTATCTCCCTCAAGCGCAACGGATCTGTATGTGCCGCCCATTCTAGAGTTCGCAAGTAACATACTGCAAAATCCCACGAGCGAGCATGCCAGGCCATACTCCGCACCGGCTAAGAATGGTGAGTTGCCGTATTTCAACGGATGGGGATCTATGGTCAACGATACGGTAGCAACGATAAGTCATGGCGCTCAATCCTCCCAATGGACTACAACGCCACCATTTAGTGAGCAGGTTGCCTTTTCGGATCCAAGATTCCAGATATCGCATTCTCAGGAGACCTCGACCATCCCGACTAGTTCTTGGCACCGGTCGTGTGCACCAGACGTATTCATCTACCCTGAGCATCCGACAAGAGACCATCGACGGTCGTCACGGGTGCCTGAGGCAGATCCACGTCTTCTCAGCTTGACATCCCCAAGCAGCAGCACGCACGTGAGAAGGCCAGCTCGTGGAGCATCTGGGGAAACCTCTACTCTCATTGGACCTACTGAGTTTCACGGATGGGATATGGCTTCCTCCGAATTCCCGCCTCTAGATGTGTCTGCCATTGGATCAAGTGAGCAACACAACATGGATCGTGCAAGTCAGGAAACCAGCCAGCCTTCTGGAACCCGGAAACGTAGAAGAGACAATGAACCCTTTAAGACTCGAAAGACAAGGGTCCTGTCACCAGACGGGAAACGTCACGCAAGGGCAGTACGAGGCAATGGAGGAGCCTGCGAGCGTTGCAAAGAGAAGAAGGTCAAGGCACGTATCTTCTAGGTGCGGGTATGCGTCCCAGCACGCTCATACTAAGAACTAGTGTACACATAATGAAGTCGCGGAGGATTTGGTCAACAAACCCAGTCCCTAGCAACCCATATACGAAGATGACGACTTCCGAGCCTGGATGGAGACCATTTGACGCTTTGCACTCGTTGCCTTGGCTGGCTAGCCTCACCCTCCTCCTGTAGACCCATGACGACGCGAAGTCGCCATGAGAAGGTATTTCTTCCCTAGCTCGTTCCAATGTACGCTGCTAATATTATTTAGGCGATAGATTGAGGTCCCGGCTCTGGGCATATGCGATGATGAGAATTTATTTGCACTTCTAGCGATTTCCTTAGGGCGGATGTTTGGTCTTTGTGATACCCCGAAATGCAAGGGAGGGCAATTTGCTTTTGTGGGCGCCGCTGTTTTATTTCTATTCATGTTGCTCTATGTCTGTCCGCGTACTGTTTGAATCCCTGTATTATCTTGACCGGCTTATATTTGGACGCCTCGGGAAGGTCCGGTCTCTTTGTGTCGTTGGCTCTGGATCCAGACGTCCACCATAAAGGTGCCGTTGGTCTTTCGGGCGAAGGGACTCTTGTGCTAGGCGGCTGACGGGTGCCGCTGACTCAAGGATTCGTTTCAGCATTACCGGCTTTCTATGCTCACGAATGTATTCTCTATGCAGTTCTTGGAGTCCACGGTTGGAGGGAGCTAGAACGCCATTGTTTAACGGTCTCGTCACTGGAAATAACTGGAGACGACCGAATCGACTGAGAGATGGATACGTTCTTTTGCTCCTATCATATGATTGTACTTCATGTCTTCCTTCTTCTGCGCTCTACACACGTTAATCGAGGTGTTTCCTAGATTGTGCCGGGCTCTTGTTCGCCGTAGGCGAATCTGCTTTCATCTCATGTCGGCTTCGAGCCTTGGCATTTCCATTCCCTACCATTGTCAGTATAGCCGTCTCCACTTTTCTCAGGAATTGAAGCTTTTCAGAAATTGAGACGTTCAAAGTTGGGTCCATAAAATTGACTGAACTTTAGCGTCATCGCGTTAAGATTGAAGCATTTGATAATATATCAACGAAGTAAATATCTCCAAAGTCCTGCTACTGCTACGCAAACGTCTTCAACGTTTATATCGAACATCAAAGACTAGACATCATATGTAAGTGGATCTACTGATCCACACAATGTTTTATCCCCGTTGTCTTCCGACTCAGTCGCTCCACGTATTCCCTAGGAGGTCAATAGCCATCTTCGTGCATGAGTGATCATACACCACAAAAGTCGCCGTTTGTCTTTGATCTCCTGGTGTTTTTCTTTGGTTGTGTTCATATAATGGTACAATCACTGTTCAACATGGACCGCCTACGTACAGCAGGAGCCAAGCCGACAATGGAAGAAGGCGTTGTCTTTTCTCCCTTGTCCCGGCATCATCAAGGCTTGCAAAGATCGTCGAGGGTTTCTTCAGTACTTAAAATCGAGAAAATTAATTGGGTGCTGTAATGTCTCACTTTGGATCTTCTGAATGTAGACATGAGGGATTTCAAACACTGCCATGGGTTTCAGAATGCTTGGGTGATACTCGTACAATGCCAGACAACCTCGTTTCCCATAACTTACCCTCGGCACCTGGTTGGTACACACAGCCATCGGTGAGAGGTAGTCGCTACCAAGAACCTGGCTTTTGTCTTCGTCGTAGAACACCAATCGATTGTCTATATATCAGTGACACGCTGTCACACCGCGAGGCTTTCTTGTCTTATTCATTTTTAGATAATTGGAAAGCTCTCAGACTTGAAGTTCCAGCCTAAAGTAAGGTATGTCTCGTCGTTCTAAGGCGAGGCGAACCGCCGACTGCCCCAGGCCACCCCCCCCAGGCTCCCCCCGGAGCTTTCCCCACCCCGGGCCCGGCCGTTCCCCGATGCGCTTGGTCCAAGCGGTCGCCCCCACGGCCCTAGTGATTTTTCGACACAATCGAGCTGACGAACCGCACCACAGAACATGGGACCCTATTGTTCCGCGACGCGGACATCTTCAGCCTCGCCTGCGTAAACTTCATTTCCCCGAATACCTATGATCGCAGGCTGTGCTGCAAGCATGCTGTTCCCAGCAGCAACCACCGATGGCGATATCTTCCTGGCGGATTGTCAAATGTATGGCAGCGCAATTACGGTGTACGGACTGCCCGCCAATGGTCGCTGGCATGGCAATCAGTGATACAGGGTCATACTTGATTTGGTCCTGACTGATTGGTGCCAGATCATTAGGTTCTCATGGTCTAAGAACCCAGTCTTTGCCACCCAATGCGCTCGTTGTGCGCATCTCTCTCTGTGGGCACCTTTCTCTATGGAAAGGCGGGTAGCTCAAGCGAGACTGCCTACTTTTGCCTTATTCTATCGGTGAAGAGGAGGGCGGTGCGCGGACCATCAGTGACAAAGACGCCCACCTGGACTTTGACCTGAATTGAGACTTTGTAGCAGGATTGACTGAGCGAGGGGACTAGCGCCCTTTGAATCTCAAACTCAGCTCATTGACGAATTGTCGTGGGTCACTCATATCCTCTATTCATATAAAGACTCTTTCTCGCCCCTTGTCTACGTTTATTACGATTTCCTTACTCTGATAGCATAGCTTGTGTCACCTACGATAAAATCGTGACCTCTTTCAGTTGTGACTTGTGCAACGAAGGTTCATAGTGTCTATGAAGATAGATGCTTGCCAGAGACCTCGTCAATTGGCATTCATCGCGTTGGGACGTTGCCAATCAGCCATCACCATATTCAAACCATCTCTGAATGCGCTGTTGAGCCTTGTTAGGTCTCAACCGTGGATGATTTTGTGTCATATACCAGTAGGAGATACAACCTATACGCAAAAGTATTACCACTGAAAATTTACGAGCAGTTGTCGTTCAAGAATTCCTTGGACGCCCTGCTGGATACCAATTCGATTGGACTGCAACAAACTCCATGTTCTAGGAATCTCTTGGGAGTTTGGATTTCCCAGAAATTGGCAGTCATACTCATCCTCCTCCTTGTAGAGTATTTCTCCAGCGAGGAAAGGTCCATTGGAAGGAGTGTTTGCCTGATTTCTACAGTTCTCATAGACCAGCTCAGACTAACCTGTTGATGTCTTCCAATAAATCCAAAGGCGACCCTAGGACCTCGCACAACAGAAGCTCCCTCCATCAAGGTTCTGACAGGCTAATACCTGCATCAGACCTAGATTCAAGGCTCCAAGAAGAGTATCAAGACATCCATCGGATTGGAAACACCTGGGGACAAGGCGCACTACAGGTGCTTGGGAGAAAGACGGAGCACGCAAAAGGACGCCAAAGCCAGGTGACCGAATGGCAAGCATCTACCATTCACAGCCATCCCAATTACTCTACTCAAAGCCGTCTTGATATCGATAACCCTCACGGCCAGACCGGCGCTATGACTTCCAGCCCGATGCAATACCCTCAGCCCTATGCTTCCAATGAACAGAGATCGTACACATTCACATCAGGCTCCAATGCCCTTTTTCCAGTGCCAGACCCTTATGCTTTCCTTCCAAGAATATCGGAGCAGTCTGGTGGTATACCACATCCAATCCGGAGTCCTTCTGGGTACCTCGATCCGTACACAATGTCAGTCACAAGCCCTCGAGCAGCTGGACCTATTGAAGAGGACCCTTTCTAATACAACGGCTCATATCCAGCCCAATACCAGGGACAACGTTACAGTCAATTGCCAGCTGGGAACAATGGGGCTATGCGCACCCAGGAGAGCGATTACATAACCACCGGTGGGACTCAATATCATGGAGATTGCTATGGTTCGTACTTTCTCATACTGGCTAGTCACTGTCATTACACAGCTCCTAAATCCTTCAGATGGCCGATCATATCGGCCATCGCACCAAGGGCGAGCCACTCGCCCTGAAGCGACTGATGCGCAATACGGCCAGAGAAAGACTTCGTCCCAGAAAGAAACGACGCCGTCGTTGACACATTCACAACGGCAAAGATATCCACCCTCGCTAGGTCCTCGGATCACTCTATCGCAAGTCGAGGAGTCTGGAATGACGGCTCCATGGTATTCGACTCCGACATCGACTATGGGTAAAGAATCTGGAAGAGACCCTTCCTTTAGCGAGGAGTCTCCTCAAGGAAGGCTCCGCGCTCCGCGCAGCAGGGACCGCCAACATAAGGATGGATCACGCCCAAGGGTACTAACACCCCAAGGAAGAGAGGATGCAAAGATAGTTAGGAGAAATCGCGCTTGTAAGGCTTGCCATAATAGTCACAAGAAGGTGTGTGTTCATAGCCCCGAATAGTTACCTTCTGTTGCTCGGACACTGACGTACTCAGTGCGTACACGCTCTGTACCAGAATACACAAAGCCAGCAGCCTGCAGGGGCAGAGATTGCGAACTGTTCGACCTCCAGCAGTCGATCACGGAGTGTCCAAGCCAAATATGACCCGCTATCTCGCAACGCGCATCTCTGAAGCTCCCAGGCAGCTGGCGATTACTTTCCTCACAGTCCGTCGCCACAACCTCCATACAAAGACCCAGATCCCTATGGAGAGCCATATGACTTACCATGGCGATAACCATCGGAGCAAGTCATTACTTCCAAGTTGAGCTATACTTCCTCGAGGATGCCTATAGCGCCTTACTTCAATTAACAACAAGGCCGCTATGATCGTATTAGCCCTGATTTCAGTCTGATCTGATATGGCTTCTCTCTTGGAGTTCGCTCCCACGACAAATCTGTCATTCATTTGCTTGTCTCATTAGATGGGCAATTGCTCCCTTCGCGACTGGATCCCTTCGATCATTATGTTCGTGGTGCTTCTGGAAAAACGCTGAAGCCTACCGTGACCTTCTGCCAGACCGTTTTGCATTGGCTATACGGCTTGTTTCTGCGGTCTTGTCTCGAGTTTTCTCCTCTTCGCATCATCCGATCTACCAATGAAGGCAGTCTTTGAGGGATTTGGGATATGGGGAACATGATCTTTGCTTGAGCGAAGGATACCACTGGAGGAAAATTGATTACGACAATATTCTTCAAAGCAGAGTCATGTAGGGGTAGATAAATTCGCGAGGTCTTGCTTCAGGGGTGAATAGATTTCGGCAACACCAGCTTTGAGGTCGCTTTTTCGTTGGACTAGCCATACCGCCGCTGCCGTGTAGCTCTATTTGCCCACATATGGTAGCCAAATATGCTACTGTTAATGATCCATTGCCCAAAGCGCCGGTGGCATCCTGACTCCTCATTGCTAGTGTAATCGCGCGATCTCATCGAAGTTTCAGAGACCGTTGTCCGTCCTGATTCCCTCGATGACCTGTGTGTCCACTGTGTATGATTCTCCTTTGCCTGATTGGTGACTACCTTATGAAATAGTCTCGGTCAGATACGAGCTTGCGACGTATTATGGATATGATTCTTGCTGGTACCGTCGCAATTGCTACCATGTCAGCAGCAGCGCCTCAATCAACACGACCAATGCTGGCTGTTGAAATGATGGGAGCAGCTGCTATTTGATCACAATATCGTCCTTGTCTCCACTTTCACACATCTTTCGTCTACACAGCCCTCGGTCAACATGCGCCGTACTTTGTCATGATCTACGTAGAGCCTGCATGTGGATCTCGCTTCGTTTTCCGCAGTGTGGACGCCTTGATTGATAGCAACTAGGAAAGAAGTCCCATGGTGTGATTCTGTCTTCATCTGGACGAATATTTGGATCGATGGCCGCTGGGCGCGCAAAACTTCGCCTGGAGCCCCCCCACGCCCCTCGAACTTTAGCGGATCCGTCCCGGGCCATTACCCGGAATAGCTGATCTCTAGGTGCACTAAATTGACCCTGATCGACTAGGCTTGGCAGCGCGGGGCAGAGCAAAACCTATCGGCTTTCCTTTTTACCAACCAACGAGCTGCAATCTTGCATCCATCATACTGTAGCATCGTCGTACAATTTTTCCTGAAAATTGACAATCAGAGTCTCACCGACTCTATGCATCGGCTTGCTCATCCTTCGCAGTCGATCGGTCAGTGAGAGGCTATGCTTGAGCTATGGCAGTCCAAAAGCAGGTTGTGACAGATGGTCCTGTCACGCCTGTGAAAAGTGGACGGTCAATGGTACAACAGGTCATTCCAACATAGCATGCGATCTTGAATAAGGCATCGAAACACCTCATCGTCAAAAGTCCATTATAAGCATCATTGAGATAGAAATGGAGCGGACGAGGCAAGCCTCAGCGCCAGTGTCTGTCAGTAGGAAAACGTTCTTTCAGGACGCAAATATCCCTTTTGGCAGAGCGCACCCCATCTATATATCCTAAGGAAGCTCTTGTACCGTATGATCTTAACCGTCAAAAGTTCTGTTGATTTCTTATCGCCTCTTCTGCCTTTTTTTGCCTTGAATGGTTGTTTGTTCCGGGTTTTGCTGGTTCGCGCACTAAGGTACAAGCCTCCCGGTCAAATCACCTCTCATCCGTGATTTCATGCTTCAAGTACTTTGCGTATGTTAAAAGGGCGCCCCAATCCTACTAGATCGACCCGTTTACGATCAGAATAAGTCAATCATATAGATTGTACGGCCTTGTTCATAGAGGCAGTGATTCTTTTCAATTACTGCCCCTTTCCCGCATCTCAATGAATCTTCTTCATACTCGAAATATAGGCAGTGCGGATTCTCGGAGGGTTTGATGCCAATCGATCAACTCACAATTACTGCTTGAGCATTTCATTACGTTGTCCTGTGCAAGAGGAGGCTGCCTTGAATTCCGGAGTGGGAAAAACCAAATTTGACCAGAAAGAGCCTCATACGGGCACGCAGTGAAGCTAATATAGTTGTGCTGCAACACTGAGGTGACCATCACGCCGCAGTCTTTGCAACAAAATGACTCTCGCTGATTAATTTTCTTCAGATTCTTTCTTTTGGTGAGAACACAAAGCTACGACAGGGTGCCATCTTTCGCGCAGCCACCAATCATCGAGCGCAGACGAGTCATCCCTGCCTCCTTTTGCTATTTTTCAAGGCGCCCTTCTGCGCATGGTACCTCCCTGCTTGCGACTGGCTTTATTCCACCCTACGAACGCCGACCGGTACCACCTGCTTCTTCATCTATCGACGGTCTTGATTGCAGTACCACCGATAGTCTTATCGCCTCATATTTGCGCTAGCACAGATCAAGCTGAGGAATCAGCTTTCGCCAATGGGCCCCTAAGATACGAGTTTACTGAAGTTCAAAGCTATCAAGAATGTCCCTTGCCAGGCGCCAGACCAGTCCCGCTCGAGTGCGTTCTTATGATCCAGAAGCAGACCCTTCTCAACACCGTCCATCTCTGCAACACTCATCTCTCATGTCGAAAGGAGTCAATCATCTTCGACTCTCTGCGGAGCCATATTCACATTCCCGCGGTACTACTTCCCATTGGAGGGAAAGTGATACAAAATGCCTCTTCCCTCCACCCCGAAGGACACCTACAGCTCCTAGTCAACCCGGCTATATTTCTGATAGCCAGTATGGAGCAACGAATGGCTACTCCCAGGATCTGACCCAATCATCAAATTTCTTGCACCAAGGACGAGTCTATAGCACTAGTGCTCCTGAGCAATTCGTGCCTGTCTCAGGCTTCTCATACCCACATATAGCACTAAGTGATGATAATGACTGGTCAAATAGTCGCCAGAGTGGCCAGACTTGGGCGCAGACGTGGGATGCAAATTGCCTGAACTCATCCTTCCTGTCGGCCCAGCGTGCAACGGCCTCGAATGGCATGTCAGTTTACAACAGTCAAAATCCAGACTCGAGCTATAGCCAGCTCTTTCGCCAACCCTCAAGCTATGTGCAGCAGCAGGGTCACCGGCAAGACCTGAGCCATTCAAACAAGTCTCCCCAGGTTCCTGGAGGCTCTTATGGCTCGATTATGGCGCTTGATGAGGTTGGAACTTCCTACTCATCGAACCATGCCTTTACGGGCCATGACCAGACGAGGTCGACGCTGTCAGTGCCCCGATTAGGCGATTCCTACTACTTTCCGCAGAGCCGAGAGTCCCCTCGACCCAGAGCAATCATTGGGGAACCCGCCCAAGACAACAGCCCGCCACGGCAGATATCCCAGGTGGTACCTTCCCCAAAATCTCAAGCGCCAACGCCTTCGTTGACGATTCCTCCTCCTCAAATCACCGTCTCGCTTGACAAAAACTTCGGAGCCTCTAACTTCTCCGGATACACAAGAAGTGCTCCACCATCTCCTTCTCCTCGTGGCAGGCTCCGAAAGGCTCATTTCGTCGAGGAGAAGCAGCAAGGCAACACACTTGTTGTCCCAGGCTCCCAACAACGAGAAAAGAAGGGCAGAGCTAGGTCACACTCGACGAGAGTATTGACCGACGAAGGCAGGCAACACGCCAATGAAATGAGGAAGCTCCGCGCTTGTCCGTCATGCCACCAAAAAAAAGTCAAGGTAATTCCTCAAAATAATCAAATCACATGTCTCATAGGCTGACTGAGCCACAGTGCACTCACAAACTAGAGAGGGATATCATGAATGCAAGGTCTCCAACCATTGAATCCAATATCATTGACCTACCCGATGACTCGTTCTATCTCGGCGATTCGTTCTACGACACGTCCTCCCCAAACACACAACCGCCTAGCCCCTGGCCATCGGCTGACCACTCTTCCTATAATCTGTTACCTTACTCTGAGTCGCTCTACTCGCCCTCGATTTGCCCAACGTCGCCTATTTCACGGTACCCTCAGCCAGTTCTATCTCCCTTTGAGGACAACTTCAACGAAATGGGAAAGGGTTTCTATCCTGTCTCTGAAGGCCAGTCACCGTGGTAATCCTACGTGCTCGCGCACGGAGCGCAATTCCTTTACCAAATTAGCAACGCCAGCCTATGAAACGTCGGCGAGCGCATGGGCTGGATCTTGGCGTTGTCGAATCTTTATCTATACCCCAGTTCCGCGCAGTGATATTGTTCAGTTGAGAGGATCGGACAAAGATAAAGAGGTTTCCCATTCATTGACGAGGATTTACGTATTTAAGAACATTACCCACGTCTCGGGGTGTGTATACTATGTTCCAGATGGGACCATAGGAATTTCAACCTGGGCTGCGTTCACTGACCCAAATGATGCGGACGATCCGCTTCATTGCTCCATGTTGGTCTTTTCATCCAGGTTTTCTCCATCATCCTTCACCTTTGATTCTTGTGTCCAATTAGTCTTTTCCGTCAAAAATGTCACCAGATCCCCCAACATCTGGGTGCTGTACGCATGCTACAGAAATGAAAATGTCTTACGTTCCTTTGTCAAAGTAGTGTCGTGAGGAAGACACGGGTTGGCAAGTTGCGTTTAGAAATCTATACGCTAGTGCTTGTATAGGCAAGGCGCTGGGTCGCGATACTAAAGACATCTTCCCCACGGTTGCAATCGCTTCCATCTGCGGAGAGATATCCAAAATCTGACCATGACATTCAGATAGATTGAATGGCGGAGATGCCACTAGATATCTCAATCCGCATCTTATAATGTTCAGACGATTGGTAGCATAGTGGTAAGATCAGTTTTCGACCTTCCATCCCTCAGTTTTTTCATGCCATAACGTGTAGTTCTAACGTTATGAGCGTGCCTCATCCGTGAAGGGACCATCCTCCCTGACAGTGCTTGACCACTCAGACGGCCCTCAAAGGGTGATAAGGGCTCGTTGAAGCTAACATCTCGCAATCCTGACTGGCTAAAGGTGGCTTTTCTGTGTTGCTGCCCAATCTCAACGGTGACCTCTAGGAGATCGAGATTCCCAGCAGCAGAGCCGCGCTAAACGACCAATCAGCTCTCACCGCACACGCTGGATTCGCCATTTCCTAGAAAATCTACGAAATCTGCGAGAGAAAGTAGGTACGCGTCTCACGCATGGCCGTACATGCCACAACAATACTGATGGTTGTGCTGTCATTGAGTTAAGCAAGCGTCACATCTCCAGGTCGATTCAGGTCCACGAGAGAGGTCCACGGCCCCTACGTGTTTTCCACCTATCAAAACCATCGCTAATACGCCCTCTTGGGTCTACGTCTGTTGTGTGACCCGAAAGGATGAGCTCTACCGCACTAGCGCAGGCTTTAGGGCGCTCGGTAATTGGTCAATGGCTCACCGCGGTGTGCGCTTATTCGTCCTTACGAACCCGTCTACGGCCATCTTTTGTAAACATAGCCAAACGTTTCATTATGGTGGCAGTGGCAGCATGTGTCCGCCTTGATTTGCCTTGCTCTACTGCGGTGAGTATGGTTCATTCAAATTGTAGAGAAGGTGCTTGCCCCCCACTTTTCCAATTTCTTTCTGAGTCTTCAATTTTTGGGTATCAACTTCTACGCCTTCTCCACCGCGCACCAAGTCTATCGGAGATCTTTCCATTCTGCGAGGATCTGACACGCCTATTCGCTTATCCCAGAAGAGAAGTACAGATCAACTCATTTTGTCCCTGTGCTGCCACGATCGCTAATTGTTCTAGGCGCTATTGCTGCGAGCTTTCGAGTCTATACCCAAGGCCAAACCACGAAGAAGCCAACCAACAGGAATCCTAGGTGGATAAGGCTACTCTCTAAATTCCCCAAGGCCGATCACCATAGGCTCTAACTGTGGGAAGTACCCAGTAACGACAGCACCGCATACGAAGATACTGAGAAAGGCTTCCAAAGGCCATTGGATCATAACATTGGATATAAAGGACCACAGCCGTTGGATAGGTCCGAGGATTAGTCTGCTTAGAGTTAAGGTCCTCCTGAGAAGGTTGCAAAGACAAGAATCCTCAACCAAGGATATCCTCTACCATAGCGTGAAAGGCGGAATTCCGAAATACAACCCAGGTGACACGGGAGAGAAAACCAGGAATTGCCCCAGGAAGTGCAGCAGGATAGATATTCTCCAGGCTGGGGACCAGAAAGCATTTATATAGACAGGCCAAGGCGACCGCCTGGCGAACAAGATCCAGAAACTAAGAACAATAGAGCACAGTACCCGGAGCGCCATCCCTGCGTCTACCAAAACTTGCCATCACAGATCCCATTTCCTGAGTTGCCGTATCAGAGCTTCGGCTTTTCATCCATCGGCTCCTGCATTGAGTCACACCTTGTGCATAAGAAGCCGCACAGACCCGCCATAGGTAGGGCGAGCTTAATATTCTAGTCCATCGATCTAAAACTGAGGAGCAGGCTACCAGGCTTTAATTGAATAGTTTATGATTAGCTGTCCCCACTTCTATCCCATTTACCGTCATTTGGTCCTATTTGATGCTGAGCCATCAAGATCGCTCAGCCAACACTCTGGTCACCTGGAGACATGGCTTTTCGTCCAACAAGGCACCCTAATTTGCACCCTCCTAGGATTTGGCCGCAACAATACCAAGCGACAGAGCCAGAACCCAATGCTACCGGACAGTGGGGCCTACAGAGCATGACGCACGGCAGCACTGCTCCTAGCTACGAGAATTTGTCTCCTGATGCTTTTAGCAATGGAACCTTCGTGGGAGGTGGGATGGCCTCTCCTACCTTCGCCGTGCCACATCAAACCAACTCGGATCGTGCGGTCGACGACCTCAATGCGCAACCTATGGAGCAGGCAAGGAACATTCAAGGCTTTTGGCAACCGCCCCATGCCTTACTTCCTCAGCCTATCTTTTCGGAAAGTCAAGAGAAGATGTCCTCCGTGCCTGGACCTACTCTTTCTGGTTCACCATCTCATGGAATGATGTTCCCAGAGCCCTCTAGATCTTGCAGACGCCAATCATTCCAGCGATATGAGAAACCTTCTTCTCTACAAGGAGATCCCGATAATAGTAGCAGCACATCTATTTCTTGGAATAATGGATTTCCGGATTGGGCACGAGACATCCCATCAAGTCAAGAGTATCCTCCCGTGTCTGAAGATTCCGCACATGGCAATCCAGCTTCTAGTCAAGGTCGCGAGTTGTCTAATCTTTGGAACCATATTGGGCCAGGAGTCAATGGTGAGCATCCGCCATCTGAGAACCAGGGATTCCAGGTAGAATACCCGTACGTTGCTCCCCATCCGCCGACGTCAAGCAGCCAGGGTTCTGTTGCTAGTAGCCCGTATCATGCAGCCTTCAACGAGGGTGCCAATCCCTGGTTAGCACATGTTGGATCCGGACCCAGCGGTCATCTACCAGTCTCCGACACTCGGCAGCGGTATTCCGATCTTCGGCAAGATTTCCCAACTCCCATTTCTCGAGATCCAGACCGTATCACACGACATCCTGGCAACAGTGGGGCCTGTTGGAGCCATTTGGAGATGATTGAAGAGCGCCGTGCTGATTTTCATCCTTCATATCAAAGCAATGACTTATTGTCACTGGGATGGAGCTCAAAGAGACTTCGCGACGAAATCATGACCAGCAAGGACAGAGATACCGCTGACAGCCCTAGCACCCTGAAAGGAAGCTATGGCCTCACTACTAGCGATTCTATTAGTCTTTCGGGTTCGGATGACCCGGAGATTTTGGTGCCTCGTTTTCAACATATCGCTCCCAAGAACGAAAAGGAGATCCCAAATCAGGAAAGCAAAAGGAGGCGCATCGTATCTCCAGCCCAAGTCGAAGGAAGAGCAAGCGGAAGTGCAGCTCCGCGCCGCCATAAGAGGAGATTCACCGACGCTGAAAAGGCGAGGATCGGCTGGAAGAGGAAGAACAACACTGTTTGCAAGGCATGCCGCAGAGCAAAGCGTAGGGCAAGTCCTCCCAAATTGGGTTTGACTTTTCACACGAAAGGGCTTACCTGTCGTGATAGTGTGATTGCATACTGGGCCCACCTCCTGCTCCACGAAGCGGCTCCAGTGTATCCTCGACTCGAACTACACCTAGCGGGCCTGAAGAATGAGGAATGTGGGCGGACCTTCGCGAATCTTACGATGAAAGTGAAATTCCTCTCCTCGTCCTTGATTGGGATCCACTCGCCATGTCAGCTAGGATTTCCTACATGAAGAGGAAAGCTCGGACGAGGATTTAAGAAGGCCCGCCACCCTCACCACTTGAACCAACAGTTGTACCTGCAACTCTGATCTGTCTTTTCATACTCACAGGCACTGTTTGTTGTCCTTTTCGTTAGCTTTCCTCCTGGGAAGGCTGACTGAATTTCGGTACACTCCCCTGCCGGCTCACAGAATATCACCGGCAACTTCCTCAGATGTATAGGAGGACGACTTTGATCACGAAGACGATGGTTATTTTACCTTTTCTCAAGGATGAGACATGTACATTGACTTCTTGCCAATCGAGCTAGAGGAGTTTTGGACACCAGCCCACCTGCTGGAGGAAACTATGTATTGCCGACGGTGTTTGGGCTTCCAATCTCTCTTTTCGTACCTACGGAGGATTCCTCGTTTTACCATGGCCCGTCAATTGGACCCGGCGTTCTTCGCGATACGATTTGTTGTTCTTTCGGGGATTTTCGGTGACCAAAGCGATATGTTGGGCAGCCGTCGCTTCATTTACCTAGAGTCCTCATCTCTATAACCCCTTCGAGCCAGAGTGCCAGAGAAGGCTCTTTCGGATATGACAAAGCCATATTGGACCAGCAGATCCTTGTTTCAGCTGTGATCCGGAAGACGAATAGTGGTGCACGGAAACGGAGCTTCTAGGACCTGCAAGTGGGATGTCATATTAGATGAAGTTGTTGGTGAATATCTAATTTCTTGGGCTGTTGAGCTGAGCGAGGAGCTCCTCTGGCGGCTTTCTTCTCATTGCGTACAGCTACTAGGGAGGGAAAATATCTCGAAAGCATGTAGAGTAGAGTACAATGTACAGGAGCTGGGTTGCGAGACACGGAATGTGATGTACTGGGCGGACAGTGTTCCTTTCGCAGCGAGCAATTGGGAGGTCTGCACTGAACAGGGGAGGCGATTTATGGGTCTTTTGGCATTGTCTGCTCCCCAGAGCTATGCCTATTAATGATTTTCGTTTTATATTGTCGCGGAGATGTCTTGGAGTCTGCATGACAGGCGTCTATAGACACATATGTGTACAACAACCAAGTGTCCGCGCAAGGTTTCGTCATCCTGACCTCTTCGAGTACCCTAAGACTATGTCTGAAGCGCAGCGCTGCCTTGTAGCCAAGTCTTAAAAATTCAATCAAAGGGCATCCAAAAGCTGTCTTTGTGATCTTGGATCTGATAGTATCGAGGTGACAGCGGTATTCTAACCTTAAGAGCTGTTCTGAAATTGATCTGATTAGAGCATCTACTCTCCTCCACAGAGCCCTGTCCTCGTCTCACCGAGCACGGCAAGAACTAGTTTTCGATTGAAGTTGCTGATTAATTCCTCCTCGACTTGGGCATAGCCATACTTGAAGGACGGCCAGCAAGCTATCGTCTCGAGCCACTCGTCAATATTTGATTTGGTATTGCGGAAAGTAACATATGTAGATTCGAGCTGGTCACAGATAGAGCCGATCTCGGACTGTGTGAGTTGGAATAGCAGGTCAAAGTTGCAGAGTGGCTCGAGCGGCGGGTAATCTGTGGGAACTCGGAGCTTCGAACAAATATTTTGCAAGGGCCCCTTCGGAGCCTTGGGCCAAGCACAGAGCGAGCCTCGCTGAGACGACTTGTATGAGCCGTGATGAGTTTTTTGCTCCAGGACTGCGAAGCATGAAGAGATTTTCCAAATTTGGAGCCAAGGATCGTGTTCCCATGCCTCTTCCGACTGGTGCCAAAACTCGGGTATTTTTGAGTAGGACAATTCTTGCCGTAGGAGCAGAGTTCTTCATAGCGAAACAGCAGCTTCAATAGCGCCCGCAGCTTTGAATGTCTTCTTGCTTGTGAAAACCACCTCGACAGGATAGTTCCATTCCATGAATTTCGCCCAGCCTGCTCTTCTGTCAGCTTGCATCCGCGTGAACTCCACATCTCAACGCGAGGAATGTATAGAGTGCATACCCCAATATGCACACTTCCTGCCGAAGTATTTACCCACGTAGGGTACCAAAACCATAGTCAAGATCAGCTCCAACTGCTGTAGACTCTCTTTCCACTCCTTCTCTGCATCTGACTCTTCTTCATCCTCATCATCATCTATGTCATCGCTAGGTGCAGAGTCGGGAAGAGAGTCGATCTCGTCATCGGGGCTGGAGGTGGCAGGAGAGACATTGTCAAGGGGATACTGGGAATCGGAGGACATGGTTAGAGATCGATCTGAGGGGCTGGAGACGCGCACTGCTATCGTGTTCGAAATCTATTGTGCATAGTGTAGTTGTAGATGGTGCGAGAGCAGTGGGTCACAGTTGAGCTCCTTTCTTACGCTCAGCACCTCGTCGCTCTTAAACTTGGAGGGCAATTTTTGGGGCATCGCGCGGCCTGGTAGATCTGGCCTTGGCGTTGATTAGGCGCTAACGAAGCTCCCGATTTTCCATCTTCACGACACAACCTCCAGAATAGAGCCATTCACCTCAGAGAACCTCACAATTCATTCGAAGGGTTCTCAGGATGCCTATCAAACCCATCCAAGGTGTAAGCTTTACCCCCAACCCTTAGGGGCACTCCATAGCTTCCCGCTTCGTCGACCGCGGCCCATCTTCGAATGGCAGACGCTGATAATCACATTACAGATGCTTAGAAGAGGCCTTGTCCTCGATCTCAGTGTTGCGTTCGGTAAGCCTACCATGCCCCGACGATAGACAATGGATAGGCTATTTGAGTGCCCTAGGCCCCGCAACTTGTTTATTCAGTAGATGGATCATGGCTAAAGCACTCCTCTACAGGCTTGGGAACGACCGTCGGATACTTTTACTGGTACGGTATGTACAGACTGATACCTTGCCTCCAAAACGGGACCATGGATTGGAGACTCGGAAAAAATACTCATGCTTTACCCAGGTTACCATGTGCCCGCAACACGAAGACGCGATCTGTTCTACGCAAAGCTCGAGCGGGAGAGGGAAGAGAATCAAGGGACATTATGAGGACATCATGGGGAGAGTTAGGAGGACCGGTGATCAGCTCGAGGGGCTAGGAGTGTCTGACCGATAGATGTCGTTGTAGGAAGTGTACATACAAAGAGGCTTTGGTCAACAGTATCTGGGCATCTACTAGATGCAACGAGAATCTTTCACAGGAGCGAGTGGTCCTGAATGAACGAGCACTAACTGCTGGATCTCAATTATGCCAATCACCCTATTTGTACAATCACCCTGTTTGTACGCCTTGCACCAAGGAACACCAGAGTTGCATCAATCCATTGAACCTTCGCCATTTTCTACGTGGCAAGCCTTTGTCTCCCACTAGCCTTCGACATTGTGCCATGATCATTGGCAATTCTCCGAGATCTTTCGCGTTATTCGCACTTCATAGACCTGCATACGGTCACTCCTATACATCGCTCTTTACGATGTTAGGCTCTTGGAAACCAGACACAGCCAACGTCTAGTGTACTGCAGTATAGATTGTAGATAAGCTCAATCCAGATATCCAAACGTCGTAGGAATTGCAAATTTATTGGCGAATAAATAATCATGGGCGTATTGTACGTCTCGCTTAAACCTCGGCCCACACAGATTGATAGCGCCGACCTCCTGTAACAGAGCTTCAACATCCATCCCGCCTCACCTGAACCTATACCTGAGCCTGATTAGAGGCCACCCGCAATCGAGGCACTCTGAACGTATTAAGAGCTCGAACATTGAGCTACTCCATCCCTGGAGCCTCCCTGAGCCTCGATCTCCTGCCTCCCTGATCACCTACAAAACACACCCAACATGGCGGAACAATTGGTGATGCGCGGTACCCTCGAGGGCCACAGCGGCTGGGTCACCTCATTGGCTACAAGCTTGGAGAACCCAAACATGCTGCTATCTGGTAGCCGTGACAAGACTCTCATCATTTGGAACCTGACTCGTGACGACCAATCCTACGGCTACCCAAAGCGAAGCCTGCATGGCCACTCTCACATCGTCTCTGACTGCGTACGCCTGCGATTGAGCACTTGAATGAGAGTTATAAGCTCACAAGACTTCAGGTCATCTCATCAGACGGTGCCTACGCTCTCTCTGCCTCCTGGGACAAAACCCTTCGCCTGTGGGAACTCGCAACTGGTGCTACAACCCGCCGCTTCGTTGGCCACACCAATGATGTCCTCTCTGTCTCCTTCTCCGCCGATAACCGTCAAATCGTCTCGGGCTCTCGCGACCGCACAATCAAGCTATGGAACACTCTGGGCGACTGCAAATTTACCATCACCGACAAGGGCCACACCGAATGGGTTTCATGCGTTCGCTTCAGTCCAAATCCTCAGAACCCCGTCATTGTTAGCGCTGGCTGGGATAAGCTCGTCAAGGTACGTTGGATTAGTTCGAGGGGAAGGAAGGACCTTGTCAGAGGATGCTTTGCAATCTACAAGTATTTGCTACTTCAGAGCTTTCGAGCAATGAGACAAACATTCACCAATGCACTGATGACAACACCTCGAAAGGACTAATGGAGAGCACAGGTCTTACTTTTGAAACCTTAGCTGACAAGGGTCTTTACTATAGGTCTGGGAACTCGCCTCCTGCCGCATCCAAACCGACCACATCGGCCACACCGGCTACATCAACACTGTCACCATTTCCCCTGACGGCTCGCTCTGTGCCTCTGGAGGCAAGGACGGAACTACCATGCTCTGGGATCTGAACGAATCGAAGCACTTGTACTCCTTGACCGCCGGCGACGAGATCCATGCCCTTGTCTTCTCACCTAACCGATACTGGCTCTGCGCCGCTACCTCCAGCTCGATCATCATCTTTGATTTGGAGAAGAAGAGCAAGGTGGATGAGCTGAAACCTGAGTATACCCAAGTTGGCAAGAAGAGCAGAGAGCCTGAGTGTGTGAGTCTGGCATGGAGTGCGGATGGACAGACGCTGTTTGCGGGCTACACGGATAACATGATCAGGGCTTGGGGTGTTATGTCGAGGCAATAGACGTCTAGAGACTAATTGATGACGGGATGAGGAACTGGACGGAGGGATTCTGAGGAGAAACCAGATTACATGCAATCTCGTCAAGAATCAGCTTGTCTACAGCTCGATCTAAGGCAAGATGTTGCAGCAATGCTGTTCAATAGAGCGGAAGCTTGAAAGAAAGAAACCCCATTGCACATAAACAGTATTTTCGTGAATGCACTCTTTACCGAACCATCTTGCAGGATGAAGTGATTTTTGAAATACGGACGCGCACTATGCAGACTTGCCTTATTAATACTGCGCTCTAGGTTTGCAGTCCTCGTTGGACACATAGTTGACCTATATTGTTATTGCTCACAAATTACTGACAATCACAATAGCAAGCCCAACAAAACGCGCATGCGTTACAAGACATCCAAATTCAACAAAGGAAACCGAAGTTACCGTGTACCAAACTCTGACAGATGTAGTCTTAGCAGTCAAGCTTAGGACCAAATGGTTGTACGATTGTCCCTTCAATTTCCATTTGACTGGTGGGGCATTCGAGCTCTTCACGGAGGGTGTCTCTGGAGACTGCGGCTTTCTTGGACGTGGCGGTAGCCTTCTTGTAAGATATTCTAGGCTTGGGAGATGTTTTGGCCTTGGGCGGGGCTTCGGACTTGGACCTTGTCTTCTCAAGTGTAGACTTGGCTTTTGCGGGCATCAACTTTATAATAATATAGTCGGCCTCTGTTTTCGCTACGAGCCCTTTCGCTGCAATCGCTGCTGGCCTAGGATTGAATGACCCGAGAGGCAATTTTGTTGAATCGGGTGACGGCCATGGCTGGGTTTTGCTGACATGGAGGTTTCACGAAAGTGGAGTGCATAATTTGTTTTCTATGTTGGATGCGTGGGAGGATGACTTGCAGAAGATCGAGAGCTCTGGCAATCGGCTATGATTTATAGGAATAGAACCTGTTTGGGTGTCGGGTCTGTTTCTTTGTTCGAAGACTTCGTTTGGGTGCTGTTGAGCCGTGCAGAACAGTATTGTTCCCGACCAAGCTTTACCTGTTCAAGATCTACTCTTTGATATATAGCTCAGGTCGAGACGCTAAAGTATAAAGAGCTTTGGAAAGAAGGGGGAGTAGTCATGATTGTTAGCGAAAAATCTCCCCAAACGCCCACGCTAATAGCCGGTATTTCGGCCAACCCATGTTTTTGTTCACACAGCAATGCTATCTTGCTTTTTCCAGCTCCTTCAGGCTCTCATCTGCCCGCAACACTCCGTCCATAAACCCAATTCCCTTACTGAGTCCTCTGCCCTCTTCGAACCTTCTTCTTGCCTCCGCAATGTCACCACTCATGAGAGCAAAGTCGCCAAGGTTAATTGTAGCAACAGCGCAGCCCTCATCACATTCTTCTGTTCTGTCAGGGGGTTTTATTGAAGACGCAAGAGCCAGTGCTTTGAGAGCCCATTGACGGGCGTCGGGGATATGTGAAGATGCGGAAGCAGGGGCTTGCGAAGGTTTGAGGCTCGGAGGTGGGTTTTGCTGGGCCAATGAAATAGCAAGGTTGTTCATTAGGACGACGGAGTGGCAGCTGGTAGGCGGACAAAGGCCCAAAGCTTGAAGGAAGAGGGGAGCGGAGAGGTAGTGCTGGTCTTTCTCTTCGTAGACGTGTCCTAGTGCTACCGTGCTTTGTTAGTAGGAATAACGTATAAGTTTGTGCTTTCTTCGCTTACATTCAAGTGCACCGCCAATCTCCTCATTGCTCATCCACTCGCCTTCTCCCTCCTTCACACCTTCATCTTCCCGCCGTTTCTGTTCTTTTAGAACGGCTGTGACCGCCCATACCAATCGCTCTTCTGCAGCCTCCTGGTCTTGTATTTGTTCGTTTGCGTAGTATTCCCCCAGCCTAACGCTTATTCCTATCGTTTTACCCAAAACCTTGGTCCTCTGACTTTCGTTCCCTTCCTGGCCTCCTATCTCTTCGAGCCATCGTAGACAGTCTGAACGCACAATCTCGAGGACATCGATTGATTTCTGGTGCATGTGTGCTTTCTCGAATAGACTTGAGAGCTGGATCTTTACACCAAGTATCTCGTCGCTGAACGGATCCATTTGCAACTCATTTGCAACAGCAAGAGCCTGTCGGTAGTATTTGATGGCGTTCTTGAGCTGCATGTCGATATTGGTGTAGTAGAGGGCGCGGCGAAGTTTCGCTGCAACTGGCTCAGGGAAGGCTTTGAAGTCGCCAACGATGTATCTCTGGTAGATCATATTGGTGTATATTAAGGAACCCATTCCAAAAACGATTCTGGAGTGCTTTTAGTAAAAATCTGTGGGGAGCTTGAAAAGGATATATACATGACAGCTGCTAGCGAAACGGAGAATGGATTTTCCTTAATGAGCTTGACTGCCCCCACTCGGAATGAGGCATGCCTTCGCTGAGTTTGCCATGGTGATCGCGTCGGTCGGATTGACTGCGCTCGCTGCTTTGGAGCTGAGGGATAATGGTGTGATCTTGATGGGCGTTCGAGGAGTATCGAGCGGCGAGCGCCTGTCCGCAACGCTCGCGGGCAACTCTTCGCAAACATTGTGGAAGGCTCTGAGAGTGCGGTATAGGTCTCTGTGGTCTCAATGAGATGGGCGAGAGTTTATCACACCGATCGTCTACTTATAGACAAAGGTGGTTGCTGACTCTGCTGCCGAGGCGCAAACATCTAAATTTCGGTCGTCAATGACGTACGAGTACAGGACGAGCTTAGACATCATTCGACGCGTCTGACTTCACCATCTCTGCCTCAAACGCAGGCTACGCCTTTCTGGGGGGCATTGGGCTTCAAGATGTGCGGCCGATATGCCATGGGCATCGTGAGCTACCCAAGAACCCACATGAAGTGCGACTGCTAATATCTCTTTAGAGGGCGTCTTTCGTCCGATCTCAGCTACAGCATCACAACATGCCTGTAGATGATGCCCCAGACGACGACGACGTCCGTCAGACTTACAACTTCGCACCAGGGAACCATGGCTTAGTCTATAGAGCAGACGTTCCGGACTACGGCGCCGGCCCTAGGCAGCACGAACCTGAGGAGTCAACGTCGGAGAATGAGCCTGCTACTACACAGATCGAAGATCCCCAGGAGACTCGATACAAGCTGCAAGCTATGAAGTGGGGTCTCGTACCATTCTGGACCAAACGCAACCCAGACTACGGCTCAGTAATGAAGACCATAAATGCCCGCGACGACTCTTTGGCAGCTAAAGGCGGAATGTGGAACACCATGAAGCAGAAGAAGAGATGCGTTGTCGTAGCTCAAGGCTTTTACGAGTGGTTGAAGAAGAATGGTGGCAAGGAGAAAATTCCCCACTACACGAAGCGGAAGGACGAGCAGCTGATGTGCTTCGCTGGTCTCTGGGATTGCGTCCAATACGAAGGGTCCAACGAGAAGCACTACACATACACTATCATTACGACCGACTCCAACAAGCAACTTTCATTCCTTCATGACCGTATGCCAGTCATCCTAGAGAACGGGTCGGACGAGATGCGGATGTGGCTGGACCCAGGCCGTTCGGAATGGTCCAAGGATCTCCAGTCGCTGCTCAGGCCGTTCGAAGGAGAGCTCGAATGCTACCGTGTCAGCAAAGAGGTTGGGAAAGTTGGCAACAACTCCCCAACGTTTATTGTGCCTGTAGCTAGTACAGAGAACAAAAACAATATTGCCAACTTCTTCGGCAACGCTAAAAAGTCCGCAAAAGGTCAGGAGGAAAAGAAGGAGATCAAAGAGGAAGAGATCGAAGCTAAAGAGAAAGGTGCTGTGATTGAACACAGTCAAGGTGAAACACGGGCCACAACAGAGCATAGTGGAACCGAGGACAACGCTCCGCTGCCAGCTCCTGCCGCCGAATCCGTGAAGCCAAGTCTCAAAAGGGAACGCATATCAGCCGGCGATGACGTCGAACCTCAAGCGAAGACCATAAAAACAGAAGCACATGCCTCTCCAAGGAAAACCTCACCAGGACAATCCCCGAACAAAAAGACTAGAAGCGCAACCAATAATGGGACGTTGAAAGGCAGCCCAGTCAAATCGAGCAATGATGGGAGCCAGAAAATAACTAACTTTTACAAGTGAAGGAAGTGGAAACGATCATGCACGGGATGAGCATGCACGCAAGGTGATGCGGCAGGCAGGCGGCGAGGACTGCGGGGACTTGCCCTACACGCCGCGAATGTACAGATTCCACGCCCGTATGACTAGAATTGAGATGCAATCATGGTAAGAGGTCTTCAATTCTCGAATGTATAGATTCGCTATTCAACATAATTCGGGAAGTCGTGCAGAGGTTTGAAGATGAACGACAGATAGAATTGATCCTGTTGGATCGGGTGAGCACGACGCGGAGAGGGAGCGAGGAAAAGGCTGATCTCAAGGAGCAAATAGCCTGAGCGCATGTGCGTTGAAAAGAACCACCAGACCAGCAGAATAATTATCGTAGTCAGCAGCAGACCTATCTACTCACTTGCATCAAGAGGGCTTGTGTAGTAGTACAGTAGGAAAAAGTAGATTAATGCGCGCAATGAGGTGTCAGAATAGCCGCCGGGATTTCAAGCACATGATGCAAACTTCATGCGGCTTGCCCTGTAGCTTACACGTTAACGCAGCCTTTCACACTGCATGAAGTAAGAAGGATGAAGATTGGCTGAAAGTAGGCAAGCTGATGTTGGTTTTCTTCTCCATTATTTTCCCCTCCATCTAGGATTTGGGAATTCGAAGCCGATGGCACTTGCCGCCGCCAATGAAAATTTAATTCATAGGAACGTAGATCAAAGTATCTAGCGAAGAGGCTTTTACAATGCCTCGAGTCTTACTGTCGAAGGATGCATTGCATGTATCAGTCAACTGGTGTCCAATCGCCATTCGTGACTTCCTATCCTTCACCTGTGCCATTGACATAGTCCAAGCTTCCTGCCAGTCCCACCAAACTCGAGGGCAGCAACGTGAGTCATGCGCCACCAGTAAACCCTGATTGTATGAGCAAAGTACATGGTACGCTGCCTCATGATTGATTCTGCTCATATACGCCGTGTGGGACGGGTTGTAGTAACAAGTAGTCACAGCTTGTGGGGACGGCAAAGGCAACCACTTCACTCTTCGCACTCGCAAAAAGTTTGCCCCACTCATACGTTATGACGATGTGCTGCTGTACAACATAACACCAGTATGCTGGTGAAGGACGCTTGACATCAGGTCATCAACATGTTTTCGACGATGAAACAGGTGGAGGGTTTGAAACTTCCACTTTTCGAGACAAGAAAGGCGTTGATCATTATCAATCTGCAAAATGATTCTCTCTACGTCAAAGACGATCTCTATCTCACCAAGAATCGAGACTTCGTTGGGCGCTTGAGATCGATGATTCCGTATTTCCGCGAGCATGGAGATGTCGTTTGGGTGTGTACACACATGGGTGTGCTTCCCTCCGCGCCTTCACCAGACGCTGCCAAGGTAGAAGCAGATGCTTTAGAGCTAGCAGAGAAGAACCGTAAAGAACAGAAGAAGAAAGAAAGGCAGATCAAGGATGACACAGCGAAAGAAGAGGAGCGAGGAAGAACGAGTGAGCTAGACCATGACCTTTCATTGTTCTACCCATCAAGTCGGACCAAAAAAATCATGACTCGCCCTTCTGCGGGAAGCAGAGCGGACAAGCGCTCAGCGGATCTGCAAGTATTCAATGACAGGGACAATGTTCTTGGAGAACATCTAAGCAAACCGAGGAAAGGCCAGCAGTCGAGGTTTTACATCGGAGGCACCAAAGGTGCTGAAATTTGCGACGAGCTCCTCGATGCGGTGGACCATGAGCGGGATCTGATAGTGACCAAACATCACTATTCTGCTTTCGACCAGACTTCGCTGCTCATGGCCTTGAGGACGAAGCTTGTCACTGAGGTCTATCTCTGTGGCTGCTTGACGAATGTTGGCGTATATTCGACAGCGGCAGATGCAGTACAGCATGGCCTGCAAGTGACTCTGGTTGAAGATTGTCTGGGTTATCGAAGAGAAGAGAAGCACGAGGAAGCGATGCGGCAAATGGCGGATATCATGGGCGTTAATGGCATTGATAGTGAAGAGATCATAGAAGAGTCTGGGCTCCAACCACCGCCGGATTCTACAGCACCAGGCATCACTCTTGAAGAATTGAATCTCGATGCGGACGCCGCTGGTGAAGGGTCAGTGATGGCAAGGGTTCAGCGAGGGGAAAAGTCTAAGTCAGTAGGTGCAGCGCCTCTACCTCCTGTAGTGGCCAAGCCTGCTTATGAAAGCGATCAGGCATTGACGCGCGACGGCAGCATACCAAAGCTCGCTTCAGGTCCCTCTGCTGCACGAAATCGGAGTTCATGGAACATGGCCAACTCACGGACCTTAGGGCCGAATGATGAAATTGGCTCTGGCGACTCTCATATCATCTACACTGCGCTCAGCTCGCCACTCATCGACACCTCTTTCGAGCGACTGAAGGATGAAGTGGACTGGCAAGTTATGCTTCATCGAAGCGGACAAGTGCCAAGACTAGTAGCTGTGCAGGGGGAAGAAGGGGAAGATGGCGAAATTCCGCTCTATCGCCACCCTGCAGACGAGTCACCGCCGTTGTTACCAATTACGGAGACAGTACAAAGGATTCGAAAAGAAGCCGAGTCGCTATTGGGCCAATCATTCAACCATGCTCTCATTCAATTGTACCGTGATGGCGTTGATAATATCTCTGAGCATGCTGACAAGGTTTGCTTGCCTCCAACGATACAAAAGGGAGAAGCAGCTAACGGCGATAGACATTGGACCTAGTGCGAGGCTCCAGCATAATCAACGTCAGCATCGGCGCTCAGCGAACGATGACTTTGAGATCTAAGAAATCCAAGCACCGCCAAGGGACGGATAGTCCAAGCATGAGACAATCACAGCGAATCAAGATGCCACACAATTCCATCTTCGTATTGGGGCCTCAGACAAACCGAGAATGGCTGCACGGTGTCCGAGCCGACAAACGACCCGGCCGGGAAAAGACAGACGAGGAGAAAGCTTTTGGTGGCGAACGTGTCTCGATTACCTTTAGGCAGATTGGCACTTTCATGGACGAGAAAAAGAAGACCATCTGGGGCTCAGGAGCTAAACGAAAAACAAAAGCACAAGCCGGCAAGATAGTAATTAGGGACAGCGCCCAGATGGAAGCTATGATCAATGCATTTGGCAAGGAAAATCACGAGACCGAGTTTGACTGGGATGCTGAATACGGACCTGGCTTCGACGTGGTCAATTTGGTCAACGAACAAGCGAAGCTGATGCTTTGTAAAGATTTCGTGGCCAACATGCGCGTCCAGCTTACGCTGTGCGAGAAGTCAATATCCTACACGAAGAGGCAACGGGACAAGAGTCTGTCTTCGCCACAGGACGAGAACAATACGAAATTCTACATTTATATGCATGGACTTTCCAACAGCGAGAGCCCAATCTTTCAAGACAAATACGAGGAAGGCAAAGAGACAGAAGGTGACCTGGCCATTATATTCTATCTCGAGGAACACTACCCCTTCGCCGCGTCTTCTGATGAGAATTCACCCCAACCCGATCGCCAAACCTATACAAGTCAGACAGCCCAATCGAACGATTTGCTCTTCATGTTCCGTCAGAGTCAAGACCCTCATTCAAGAAGGAGTGATTTGACGCCCACCCATCGTCATACTATCGAGAGGCCCTTGTCACCTAACAAGTCATTGATGCAGGAGTTTCATGCCAACCTACAAAACTGGGAGGCCAGAGCTGGTGAGGCCCGATTCATTGCTGGGGGTGCATGGACGATCATTGATTGCGCCTTTTGGCCTGTACTTGATCATGTGCTGAAGCACATGGAGAGCGTGAGCGTACAAGAAGATTACCCGAATTTGATAGAATACCATCAAAGAGTAGCTGCGAGGGAGTGCGTTAGGGCTGTCCTTGAGAGTGAGAGAGAGTGAGAGTCCAACCAATTAGGATTGAGAGGGTACAGGGACCGAGAGTTTGAAAATCGAAATAGGAGACGTTTGGAGCGAATGGAACGCAAGGCGAAGGCCAAAGGCCTTGACGGAAGCAGATCGCTGCAGCAAACGAAGCAACAAGAGCAACCGGCGCCTCTGGTGAGGCCTTTGGCATGCCGAGGCTTCAATTGAGGATACACTATCTACTATGCACCCATACATACAGCGCCAACTTTGAAACTCTACACGCTCTTATTAATGCGCTTCCAATATCATTTCGAGGTCGCAGCAAGACGCCAGAAATCTAAGCTGTGTCCGATCTACCAACTTCAGGGGCAAGAAGGTATCGAAAGACCGGCATTGCACATGGATAGGATTTTAGAATGGAATTTGCATCTCTCAAGGCCTCATCGCTTCAAAGCTTTCATATCATTTTGATCTAGTGCACTGCTCCCAGTGTGAGCTAAACACTCGGCTTCCTCTGCTATTAAGCGATTATACCGCGCTTCTGCCAAACTAGCTTCATGCCTAGCATTTCCAGCAACCACCTTGTCTTGCTCAGCTGCGTTCGGTCTGCGCTCGGTAGTCACCAATCCAATCCACGACCATCAGTAGCGTGTTGATGTCCTGCCCGGGCCTCCTTTCACACCGGCCGTCATCATTGTAGAAGGCGCACCCAACAGCCATCTGACTTTCCTTCTATTTTGCTGCTTCATGCTCCGCGTTTGTGTGCTTTTGAATCCGAATCCGACTCGTTGTCATCAGGCATTTGCTGTGTCGTCTTCAATTCCTGCCCGGTCTGTCAGCATTCATCTTGTTCTTCCTCTTTGCTGCCTCGTACCTCCTCGAGATTTGCCTTTAGCCTCTGTAGCATACTCTCTTTGATGACGAGGGTCTGGTCGTCTAGGTCTTCTACTATGTAGTCGTGTCTGGGTTCGTCGATTTTGGAGATGATGGCTTTGATTGAGGGGTCGCATTCGACGAGGACGCCTAGGAAGTAATCAGTCAGCTACAGCTACCATTTGGGATGGCATCGATGGAAAATGTACCTTTCACAGCTTTAGGCATAGTGAAGGAGTACTGGCAGGAAGCTCTAAAGCGGGGAGCCGTTGAGTGAACTCGTAAAAGTCGCATGCCTTATCGATAAAACCAGGCACAACTTTATGCCAAGCTTATGCAGCCAGGCAGCCCAAAGCAAGGTGGAGCCGACAACATCCGCTTTATTAATCCTCCTTGAGCTGAGACGTCAACATGCTCGTTCTTGATAGCTTTCAATCAGGGCGAAGAAGGATGATAAATTCCCTGCGATCCTTCATAACTCCTTAGATCCTTCATGTACCGCTGTCTTGAGGGTCACTTTACTTCTTTACACGAGAATCACGAACCTACGAGCCGAGGAGAGTCCGGTACTCCCTCCACCAACAAACAACATGGGCAAGACTAAGCTAGCTCGATCTGGATCTGGATTCCCACTATATCTGCCTGCCTGGCACCTCGCCGCCCTCCTCCTGGCATCCCAACCGTCCCCTATACTCGGCCAAGACCAGGATCCACCAGAAGCAGCACCCTCGTATCCTCCCGATACCTTCGTCAACCCTATCAACGGCGACAGCCGCTCTGCTGCAGCAACCTCCGCCGCTCTCTCGTCTGCTCTTCCCTTTGAGACGGACAATGCGAACTATGGCTCAAGCATCAACAATGACTCTATAGCCTCGGAACACGGCATTCTGAACTACTACTTCCTCCTCCTTGCCGTCGTCATCGTCATAATAGCCGTAGCATACTGGTCCCTAGCCCGAAGGCGGCGAAGAAGAATCAACGCACTGAGGAATAACCAACAGAGTGCCCTGGCGAGGGATCTGGAGACATGGCCCGGACGGATGAGGGCCGGCAGGTGGAGACATGGTGCTGCGCATGACGCATGTCCTGGGGAAGGGCTTGATGAGAGAGGCGAGGCACCGCCGGCTTATGTAAAAGAACCTGACCGGGCACATTTTGAAGGCAGGGAAGGGGTGGAGTTGAGGGATTTGGAGAGTAGCGAGGGGAAGCCGCCGGATTACGAGTCTGGACCAGTGAGGTGATGGCAATGTGGATCTGTTGTTGGGAACTGAAACACGCGGCTTGGACACAACCCCACGAGCTTTAGCTCTTGCTGATGCTGGCATGGAAGAAGGGATTCCACGGGTACAAGGAATCAAGACCGAGAGGGTTGAGTCATTTGGGGGCATGTTGAAGCTCCAGGAGAACGCAGCATGGATGGGAGGCAAGACAGTGGTGCATTCATGGCGTTTGATTTTCATGCTAGAGATACGGCTGCAGGGGAGTTTGGGTGACGGTGAATATCACGACTATATGCAGAATTGAATAGAAGCATTAGCGGCAGGGATGCAGCAAATACAGCGAAAATTGGTACTTCCCATTACGAAAAAGTGGTTGTCATAATTCAAATGGGAAAGCAGCCTCCATACATTGTTGTATGTTCATTGACTGTATTGACATGATAAGTTCACAGGAAGATTTCTAGTATCATCCTTCATGCAACACAATTGCCCATGTCAGAGCCCTTTGCTACGAGCCCTGGTCACAAGTCGCTCCCTTCGTTTCTCTTCGATCTTATGCCTTTTCTAATCAAAGGCCTTGCCAATACCCTCGCCAAGTCCACCCTTGCCATACTCTTTGGCAGCCTCGTCTCCCAATCCGCCGGAAACTTGATTGAGCTCGTCATTGGAGACGACAGGGTTCTTCTTCAAGCGATCCTTCCTGCACAGAAAATCAGCTGCATGACCATATAGTATTGGACTTGTATGACCACTCACAAAAACCCCTGAGCCTGCGTCTCACCCGCCTGCCCCAACGCCTTCTCCTCCGCCTTGGCCTCAGCCTTGAAAAACTTCTCCATAATGAACTTCTCCACATCATCCTTCACAGGGGACATGTAGATACCAACGACCACGGCAGCCAGTGTGCTAACAACGATCAAGGCAATGAGCCAGCCGGGCATACCAGCAGAAGAAGAGTCTGAGGCCATGTTGGCGATGTGTGTGGGGTTGGGCGATTGAGGTGAAGATTGAGGCTTGTTGTGGATGCTTTTGGAGGACATGTGGGATTGATTGAGTTTTGCGTTTTGGAATAGTAAAGAGGGCAGGATTTTCAGGTACGAAAGCAAGTTGTTTGTTCGTGTGCTTCAAACCTGTTCTGGGCCTTGTCGCTATTGGCTGGTTGTGACGACATGCGTCTGGGAGTAATTGCCGTTATCTCCGGGGCGGAGAAAAATAGAATAGATGCCTTTTGGTTGAACGCGAGTTAGGCATGTTGCTTACCTGAAGGGAAGGGTTAGTTCTATGATACGGTCTCAGCTCCGAAGGTTGAGAATAGCACTGGCTTGTCACTCGAGGCTCGAGAGACTGCCGGCCCCCAGACTCGAGCTTCCAGCAAAACCATCCGTCGGAGTACGGTTTTTTGACCCAGCTTCGACTCCTCGATCGAATACAGAACATCCAGGCATTTGGTCTACAAGTCTCGAAGCGATTTCGTTCCTAGCTCTACCTCACTTCAATAATTTCAACAAGGGCGGAGAATAGTTTTCCCTGGCAACAATCATGTTCTTATCTCTACCTCCGAGAAAAAGCCACGTCCTGCGTCCTAATATCTTAAATTATGGCGGGCGTTCGGACTTACAGTTTAGAAACGGCTTTGCTCCCCGTTCTCCGCTCCAGAAAAGCCGGCCTCCTCCATCCAATCCAGAGAAATAGTAGTTGGTCAATTTGCGAGCCCAGCTTTATCGGCTTTTGACGCTCCAGTGACTGTACGACCCATCCATGTTTAGCCCACAAGCCGAATATCCGGTGTGTTGCCATTATGGAAATACCACCAGGAAGACACGTTTCTCTGCCCATCAATTGAGCAGATGGCAGACAACCGTTTTCGGATTAGAAAATGGGCCTATGTCGCGTCTCTCGCCAGATACCGAAGAAACTGGTCGACTTCCGGCTTCAGCGCCGCTACAATGAATACACGTTGGGGCTAGACGCCCAATATACCAAGCATTGTCACCCAAACTCCCAGGACAACGGTAGCTTTTCAGCTCTATCATTCATTCGGCCAGTGCATATTTGAACCAAAACTCGACCCTATAGAGCCTCGTCGCCTCAAATACTCAAGAGAATGACAGCTTCTCGGCTCTAGCATCGCTACTTCTTGGTACTTTTTGGGGCTAGAAACTGATCTTATGGATCTTCATCTTCTCGAAAACCCAAGAGAATGGTACCTTCTCAGCCGACCACAGATTGACGTCCTTGCTGATTTCTTAGCGACATGGACGATAGGGAGAAAGTCCAGTACTCGAGAGATCACCGGTAGAGGTTCCCGAGCAGAAGTTGAGGGAAGTAAGCAAAGCCATGGGTAGACTCCGGGGCCATGAAGCTGTTCCATGGGACGTATTGGAGCGTACGAAGGAATCGAAGGAATCAGTCATGAGATGCGGTGTCAATATATTCATATGGAGATTGGCACCCTTGCATCTGTACAAATGCTCCAAGTAAGCTGGCGAGAGTGCTGCTGCGGTCAATGGCGAATTGGAAGATGACGATTCTGTAGGGCTCGGTAAGGCCTCGCATAAAGAACTACAGGGTGGAGAACGTTTGCAGAGTAAGCAGACTGCGGACGACGATCTAGGAAAGGAGTCTATGTAGGTGAAGGCGACGCGGGCAAGCAGGATGGGATAGCGTCGGGGAACACGGATGGAGGGAGAACCAGCGAGCAGGATGAGATAGACCTAAGTCGTACGGGCGGAGAGAATCCTATCCAGTAGGATGATACAGGATCGAAGCTATGGTGGGCTTCTACCCTCTGGGAAAGGACCAGGATATTCGGAGAACGGCAGAGTTTTTCCCAGGAAGCACGCAGGCCAAGATTGCCTTCAGCAAATACGAGCTCCTTACGGAAGATATTTCCACACTTCGCCAAGACTCTACGTATGGAAACACCAGTGAAGTCAGGGTCGGTTCTGAGAAAGGTTGCGCCTCTGATACTAATCGGTTTCGAGAGCGGAAAAGAAATTTTTTTTTTCAAGGCACGCTGAATGTGCACGCCGAATACGAAGAATTTCTATGGTGGATTTATATTGCAAGGTAAAAAGATCTGTAGCGACCTCGTGTACCCCACTGCCAATCTGAGTGAACAAGTCGAGTGCAGTAGCAAAGGCGATAATGTCGTCACGTTTCAAGTGGTACCGCTGGCACCGAGCCCGCACGCGAGGATAAGAGGAGCCCACTTCCCACGAATCTCCCGTTCCTCGATCTCCTTCCTCTCACACAAAACTAAGAACTCAAATTGTCCGTTTTCCAAGCAAGTATCTTCAAATACAACTTAACTAACGTGAGCATCTTCTTCAATTGCATCGTGACCGTATTAGCTATATAAACATCTTGACAGACTATAAGACACCAAATACCTACCACAACTCCTACAGACCTTGTCTACACTAAGACTGGAGGCCTCCGAGTAAGACTAAGCTTGATGTGGGTAGCCAATACCAATTTAATACCTAAACACAGGATGAATATCGAGCACTTGTATAAGGAATTGGAAGCCTTACAGGCTGAAGACAATGCTTTAAAGAATCAGATTGGTACCCTCACGCAGAAAGCAGCCAGATACGATTCGGAGCTGCAAAAGACAAAAGACGCCTCTATAAAATACGACCAGTCTGGAGGAGGGCCGTTGACCATGTTAGCGAAAGATTTACTACTCGATCGAGAGTTCGAGAACTACAATGTAAATATCTACTACCATGGTCCTCACTGGTGCAGAGCTGATTATTATGGCTGAAGGCCTCGATGAAAGCGATCGTCAAAGCTTTGAGCGACAGTATTGACCCCGCTGCCGCAAAGGGGCGGCAACAGATTGGTTTATCAAAAAGGGTAATGGATCACATGTTTAAAATAGACGTCTGGGCACAAGAGGAAATGGAGAGGCGTGGACTCGGGAAGAAGCAATACTCCTACCGTGAAGCATTGGCCGAAGCAGTAGTTCGTGTGCGTGGCGGTGATGTAGACATGCCAATCCTTGGTCATGACGGCTCATGACCGTTGCTACTTCATTCAATAATAGAGGTCAATGGGACTTAAGGGAACACTGGAGAAGGATGACTGGGCATGCAGATCAACTTGTAGAAAAGCTAGCTACCAATAAAACTTGCATGCCTTTCTACCACACTGATTCGATCCACTATGCCATGAGGAGCCCGCCGACATGATCAAGCCGTCTAGGATGTCGTCCAACCTCCTTGACCGTGTAATGATGGAAGGCTTCCCTGACCACTCCGTGTCTCCGTAGTTGCATCATGATCCGTCCCAGCCCCGGCGTTACCTGCTCGCTTGAGATTGTTCGCGGAACCAGCCAAGCAGGCTAGATAGTCACCGGCATCGCCTGTCTCGATACGGAGTCCCTTTCATGCATTGAAGCCACTGTGCTCACGCAACTCCTAATCTTCCTTGAGTAATGCGATTTGGGCCGCAACCATGGTGATATGACTTTCGAGCATGGCTATGGTGTCCTTGGACTGCGAAATAGACTCCTGGATCTCTCCAATCTGTGCCTCAAGGCTCGCCTCCTGAATATTCTCGGGCGAGGCTTTCTGAGCACGCTACACGTAATAGGTTAACAATCGAGAGAGACAACGTGAGGATATCTGATTACCTTTGATTGGGCCTTAGACTCGTTGGCTTGGGTCGATGACCGAGAGCCCGCGGATTCGGGAGGGTAAAGAGGAGTGACTATTGTAGTAGGCTTGGCTCCCCCCAAGGTAGGGATGTAACAAAGGTGTAATTAGCCAAGGAACCCTCTGTGGCTCAGTAATGAAGGATTTTTCTATTTCGTGTAATATCCAAAATATTAAAATGTGAATCACTCGCGGTCTTCAAAGGTGGCTGATTCTCTAGCAAGACATCAGCCTTACTATTCATCAGTAAAGCTGAGATCAAATTACCTAGCTACTATGAATTGAGAGGGAAGTCACTGAAGAATCTCCAGTTTGACTTGTAATTGACTCCAAGAAATATGTAACAGAGTCACCCGAGAGCGAACAAGCTTGCGTTTTCATCAAGACTGACTCGGCGTATCGCACTTGGTTTAGTAACCTTCTTGGTGGTATTTTGTCGCCGTTCATCTCAAAAGCATCGCTGACAGACTTGAGGCCAAAAGGAAAAAGCTGCAATAGCGTTCTCTCCGCCCCAACTCTGAGCGATTCGACAATGTTCCGGCTCATGTTAGAGGTTCTTGAGTCCATCCGCTTATTTTACCCTTGAAAGATGACAATTCCCAACGTTATAGGACTATGCATACTTAATGTTAGGAAGTCTACTCTGTGCTCCAAATTTCTGATATTGAGCAAGGTCAGGATTGCTATCCATTATAACTAGTGCATTGCAAGTTTTATTAAAGCCTTAGGCTGCTGATGTCATACTCAAGAAGACCTCTTTTCGATATTTCGCAAGCTTCAGAGTCCTTCAACTGAGCGTGACGTTGGAAGGTACCAATATACCACAAGTTCTTCCATCTAAAGAAGGGAAAACTGGATTCTTTTCCTGCGTGTCAAACGTCGTTAGTAATGCACCGTTCTTTGTAACCGCCGCTCACAGTATGGGAACAAGGCTATGGATACTGGCAGACATCTTGATTAGGTTGTGCCCTTAGGAACGACAAGATTAGTCTAGGCCTATTCGAGGTGAATGTTTTCGTGTGAGTATCTACGGGATCAGACTATATGCAAGTTGGCCTATAGGTTGGTCAGCATACAGGATGAGTATACAGCAGGGTAATCACCGTCTAGAATAAGCATATCGTTGGGTGGCCATCATATCGGGGGCAGGTCACCATGTCCTCTAGTCATACCAACAGCATACTCTTGCATGTCCATGATGAGGCTAAGTGTTGTTCTGTCACAAGAATCCTGCACGAACACGGTCGCGCAGATGCTCATGCTAAAACAATAACTCAATTAGCGATTTCTATGAGATAAAGCGTCATGTTGTCGTCGTGTCGCCGTTTCATGGAACACATGATAGCCCGGGACTCAACGACATCGCAGTCCTTGACACGATACCCAGCTTGACGGCAGAAACCAAATGAAGCCCAAGTGATCCTCGATATGTCAAGTTGGATGCCCAGATCACCGTACGTTCCCATATCTTACCGACCATTGTTTCAGTGTATGGAGAATCGCAAAATTCAACCATACGTCTTTATCAGCTCTTGTCCTCAAGTCCGTGGCGCGATCGCTCACCAAAAGCCAAAGAGTTGTTGTGCTGCCTGTCAAGAGGGGAAATATCCCATTGGCGGAGAATCCTTATGGAATTGGTGCCTGGGCGGCGTGCTTTTCTCCACTATTGATTTATTATTATTCTCGCAGCCTGGATAATATATATAGCTGGCCTTTAGATAGCTACCAGTGATTTAATTCACTCATTTTATACATATTAAATAGTGCTGCTTGGTTATATAGACGGCATCCTTCCTTTTCTCTGCGTACACACACGTAGCGCCACACTAGGAAGCTGGCCTTATCTCCGTGACTTAAAACCGTGCCGAGGTCGATCCATGCTGACTGTGAGCAACGTGAGCGAGCGACCGAAACCGTTGCGGGAGTCAGTAAATGCGTCAACGCACTTCAACATGACCTGCACTCTCTGCCTTTAGTCTGATCATCGTATTACCCGTATCTGAATCGCCAAAATGGCATTTCGGGAAAGCCCTCCGCCATGCAAATACTTCAAATTGACCTACCCGCTTCCATTCGTTGCTCATGTGGAGATCAACCGTCCAGAGAAGCTCAATGCCTTCACAGACGCGTAAGATACATTCTCCCTGGCATCCATTCTTCTAGCTAAGCGATCGCGCAACAGGATGTGGGCTGAATTCCCTCCCCTCTTCTCCCACCTCTCAACCTCACCCTCCACTCGCGTCGTCATTCTCTCAGGCGCTGGCCCCAAAGCCTTCACAACCGGTCTCGACGTCCAAGCAGCAAGCGAGAACTCGACACTCAATGCCGAGTCTATCCAGAAGTTAGGTGGAGAAAGACTAGACACTGCTCGAGTGGCAAAGTCTATGCGGCACCACATCGATGAATTCCAAGCAGCCATCACATCAATAGAGAAGTGCGAGAAGCCAGTGATCTGTGCGCTACACGGCTGGTGCTTGGGCCTCGCGATCGACATTTCACTATGCGCAGACGTCAGGATATGCGCTAAAGACGCCAAGTTCGCGGTCAAAGAGGTGGACATTGGACTCGCGGCAGACATCGGCACCCTGAGTCGCCTACCCAAAGTCGTTGGGAACGGGAGCTGGGTCAAAGACGTTTGTCTCACCGCGAGGCCATTTGGGGGAGAAGAAGCAAGACGGGAAGGTTTGGTTAGCTGGGTCGGCAAGAGTGGTGGGAAAGAGGAGGTGATACAGGAAGCGCTACGGTGGGCTGAGCTCGTTGCGAGTAAAAGTCCAGTTGCGGTACAAGGGACGAAGGAGATTTTGAAGTGGAGCTGGAATAGGAGCGTGGAGGATGGATTGAGGTATACGAGCGTGTGGAACTCTGCAGCACTTCAGAGTGATGATGTCAAGGAGGCTATGATGTCTGGGATGAAGAAGAAGACACCGAGGTTTTCGAAGCTGTGAGGGAAGTCGCGATATCGAACTGAAAATTATAAAATAACGAAGCAAGATCACAGGGAAAGCGGACTGCGAGGGACCCCGGCGGTTGTTGGAACGGCTGGAGCACTTCAAAGCATGTCAGGCACGAGGCCTCGACCTTCGTAATGAACATTGAACGCTTTGTTCCACCCTCTTGGTATCTTCAAAGCCACTTAAAGCACCCCAATCGGCACCCCTTGGGCTACAAGCTACACTGCCCATGTCAAAATTGTAGGATCTGAACCATGGCCATGTCAAGGTTCTATCTAGATAAAATATGGCGTTTTCCCGGCAGCATACTAGCAAAATGCTCGTTCTTTGTCAACTAGAGCCAGGACGACAAGACTTGGCGCTCCAAAAGCTGCAAACGAATCCAGATTTTCCAGCCATGTAGCTCGAAAGCTTGCAAAATTTGGGGTAAGACACCTAAGGGTTGAATTTATGGGAACTGTAGGCGCTTCAAAAGCTACTAATCGGCATTGAGTGTTCGGACATGGAGCTCAATGATTGGCAAGCTTATATTATGATATTAGCGTGTGCACAAAGCTTGCGAATCCTTGGCATTTTTTTGTTTTTGTTTTTCCCCACCACAGCCCCACCACCGGTACCAGCTCTACAATAACTCTTCTGATTTACTTAATTTACATGAGTAGATAGCTCTATTCAAGGCGACTCTAACGCCGTAGGAATCAGCTTAATTGAATAACTATAGTAGAAGATATCAGGGATTGAAATCTTGGCTCAATAACTACTAAGCCTACTAATTATATCTTGAGCCTGATAACTCGACGAATAATCTCTTAATTTTATTAATTTCTACCGCGTTAGAGTCGCCTTAAATAGAGCTATCTACTCATATAAAGTAAATAAATCAGAAGAGTTATTTGTAGAGCTGGTACCGGTGGTGGGGCTGTGGTGGGGGAAACAAAAAAAAAGAAAATGCCAAGGATTCGCAAGCTTCAATACCAGGGGACTGCAGTCCATTTGCTACCAACTTTTATAGTCAACTATGTATTTCCCAGCACTCCAGACGCGAATTCGTGAATTGTCATGAAGTGCTTCCCCATTCAATATTTTGACGCCATTGTCCCGGGTTTCCACCATGTTCTTAGCCCCTAGCTGAACCAGGAGTGCCACCATATCAGCCCTTCCATATTGTTCCGCCATGACCACGGGGCTCTCTTTTCCATCCTCGGCATTAACGTTCACCCCCATCTCGACAAGCATCCTTGCAATGCTTTGGTGCCCTTCTTGTGCAGCCATCATCAAAGCTGAATGTCCCACTTTTGGATACCGCTCAAGATCGAAGCCTAGGTCAACAAACAAGCGAACAGTGTGTGCATGTCCATGCTGCGCTGCTACGATGAATCCATGATGAACAAAATCTTTACTCAGCTTCTCCTCGTTGAAGAAATCGCGATAGCTGCCTCCTCCACAACCAGCTATATGAGTATCGATTAGAAGCATGACCGTGGTCGCAAAACCATTTCTGACAGCCGAGCTCAGAGGCTGATGTGGTCTACGAGCGTGCTGGTTCGCACCTTTGGCAAGCAGCAGGCGAACAATGTCATTGTGGCCACGAGATGCTGCCCAAGAAAGCGGTATCTCGTGTAGTGCCTGCTTGACCTGGCCATTGATGTTGGCGCCATTTTCTAGGGCCCAGAGAAGGACTTCGGGATGATTGTTATAGCTGGCAAGGCAGAAGATCCGGTGCACCATCTCCTGTTTCTTTGCGGGCTCCTCGATGCTATGATCTAGCAGATCAATCACAATGTCTGTGTGGCCGTTCTCCGCGGCCCTCTCGAGGGCTGTTTCGTAGGCTGAGCCTTTGGCGGTAACGTTGTTTTGATGCGAGAGAAGTAGACTCACAGTGCTCGAGTGGCCCGCCGCTGCTGCTAGACTAAGGGGTGTGAAATACAGGCTGGCGTAGAAGTCGATCTTTGAGGTAGATAAGAAGCGCGACAGAATCTCGTTGTTCCCGCTTTTGGCAGCACACTCGGCGGCTCTACTTTATAGGTATTACGATGCAGGTCGATGTTCTCGTTGCTGAGCAGCTGGGTGACCAGCTCATCTTTTCCGATGTAGCCCGCTGCTGCGAGAGTGTGGCGCGGAACGTTGTTAACATCTGCCTCATTCTCATCCACTACTATAGACTTTGGTATAAGATTTTCAATGAGTGTCCAATGGTCTCGGTAGCTCCATTCGATGGCCGACGCTGCTAGGTGGCATAGCATCTGAATATAGTCACGTTGCCGCTTCTCGTTGGTTCCGCTTTCCTTCGGCTGCTCATATTCCATCAAACGTTTGACCGTGCCATGTGTGATTGAAGGGAAGTTGCTCCTATTTGTCTGGTCCGCCATTGTTCTGTCGAATAGGTACTTCGCCATGAATGGAACGCTTACGCCTCCCGTGGGCCAGAGTGGATACAGCTCCAAGAGGCGTGCCGATGACATTGCGCATGGAATCTCTCGATCGAAAAGTCCTCATCGTTTGGGTAAGCTGGCAGGCTAGAATCATATGGGTTACTTACTACAGACTAACCGCAGCTTGATACCCTTACACAAGCCCGCTGTGATAACGCATTGTTGCAGGAGTAGACGTAGGACCTCAAAGGGTAAGCCGAATAATTCCATCACAGTAGACGATGTTGATCAGATCGCTAGCGGTGAAGACTTCATCCCGGTCTTGTTATCCGAAATTGTAGCCTTGATTGGTATTGGTGCCGTGATCAAGTCTTGGGGTTATTACGTAAGGTCAACTTCTTGCTTCAGTTTGAAGGTGGTTTGCAGAAATATGTGATAATTTCATACTCGAGCAGCTTGTTCCCTTGTGTCAAGCCAACGGTTCCCTTTCTCTCCAACAGGTCGAGTCCCTGCTCATACCCTATTAGCCCATCAACCCCTGTTGAGCGTGGTACCAATGAATGCACCCTTCTAGCAAACGTGGGGGAAGTCCCGAGAATATGGTCTGGTCACAAAAGCTGTTGAATCTCAATCCGTCTCACACCTTCAGCATTTCCAACGACTTCTTGAGATGTTCAATGTAATCGAATTGCACGCATATCTGCTCGCCAGCTTTCTTAGCTTCTGCGTCGTAGTCGCTGTGGCCTTGTGTGTGCCTTTCAGAGGCGAAGCGCTGATGCCACTCTTCTTGCCTGCTCCTCATCTTCTGTACAATGGCGAACACACTGTGATCGCTCGTTCCCTCTTCTCCATGTATTTCTTGATGAACGGCCTTTCTAGCTAGCAATCGCCACTCGTCACCACTCAAGTCGATACTGATAGACATTGGGCAATCTGAACCGCCAGTGTGCCGTATGTCGAAAGGCGAAGAGGGCTCGCCCACACGGAATGGGATCTTCTCACCGCCTGATGACCTCTCGTCGATGTGCTTGAGCAGTTTGGCGTACTCATTGATTAGTATTGACATAAGCGTTCCAAGGAGCATGGCATTTTGCACAGCGGTGTTGTATGTTTGCGAGCAGATTTGGCATTGAGCAACATTATATGCTAGACGTGCTGCCTTCTTCAATGTTCCCATGGAAAAAGGGAAGGAGGGCGAGGGCACTGATTGGAAGGATGCGAGCGTCGCGTAAAGATTTGGTAGGCAACAGCAGGTTTGTTGTGGATCTTGAGCCGCAAATTCACTGTTGGGTACATCGTGATCCAAAGTAGTGGGTGGGGTGTGTAGCTGTGCTGGGTTGGAGAACAGCTCTCCAAAATTATCCTGTGTATTTTCCCAGCCTGGAAAGCCTAGCGTTGGATCTATAGCAGTATCTTGAGGGAATTGAGAACTGAACTCGCCATTCCCAAGGATGTTTGGCTCTGACCCACTAGGCGTGGGCCAGCTAGTTGCCTCAAGTCCATTGCCTGCGTGTGGCAATTGGTTCTGTATATAGCCATTGCGAGGAAACGCGCCAAGATGTGGCTCCTGAATTGTGTTGTGTATAAGCCTAGGCCCTGACTCCTCAAATGTCCCCAAGTAGTCGTCGGCTCTACTCGGGTTCACCTCCTCTTCTCGTCGCGGCTTCCTTGGCCTACCCATAGTCTTCCTCTGGGAGTAGTGGCAGCTGGCTCCCTCGGCCAAGCATCGTGTACATTCTGTAGTCTCCCCTGAGCATTTGAGTTTCCTCGCACCTGTAGGCCAAGTCAACGGGTGGGGATTGAGTGATGCAGGGCGAACAGCATACGGCATTCATCGCAGGCACTGAGGGGTTTGTCTCTCGAGGGTCTTGAAGCTTGGGAGGCCATATTTAGGGTTTCAGGGTTCTTCGTTCTTCTCCCGGTCTCGCAAATAGTACACTGACAGACACCGAGTTGTAGTCATCGTGTATGCTCTATCCAACAATGTTGTAGGATCCAGGCTAATTGCATGTCAGCGGGAACAGCGATAGGGCTGAGCCCATGTCGCTTTCTATGCCTATCTTTTGTCCCTCTTCACTATTAAAGAACACTTCACAAATCGAGTCAACTGCTGACTGTGAAGGTGAAAGATCTGGCTTAATACCCAGAAGTACAGTTCGCGCTAGATCAAAGCGTAAATGGCGTCAGACACTGCAACGTCCTCGCACGTCCCGAGCAATGACAAGCATCCCTTCCCACTCGAAGGTGGCTGCGCCTGCAAATACATTCGCTACCGCATGGGAAGCAGGCCCCTTGTCGTGCATGGCTGTCACTGCCACTGGTGTCAACGTGAGACCGGTCCTGCCTTCGCCATTAACGCCATGATCGAACACGACCGCGTCACTCATCTTGGGCCTGAGCCCGAGTTGATCAATACACCTTCTGAGAGCGGAGAGGGGCAGGTATATGCTCGTTGTCCTAAATGCCACATTGCTGTTTGGAGCAACTACGGCGGGCCACTGCTACGATTTGTGAGAGTAGGGACGTTGGATCAACCAGATCATTGTGCTCTGAGGTCCACATCTTTACAGCAAGCAGGCAGCCATGGGTCATTCTTCCGAGGGGTGTGCCGGCTAGAGATCAATACTACAAGAGGGAAGAGGTTTGGTCGGAGGAAAGTATCAAGCGATGGGAGGCTTTCCAAAGATTGCGCAGTGAGAAGACTGAGACTGCGTGAGCAGCAGGATCTCAGGACCTCACTCCGATTGCACAGGGAAACGAAGCTGTGCTCTTCTACACTCACTCTTCGCAGAGCTCATAGAGACTCTCATTCTGCAGCATTTTGAACACTTGCACATCAAAAGGAGGTTGCTTGCGCCTGCCACGTGTAGGGGAAGGCTTGAGTTGTTTGACACGGAGAAGGCACTCAAGCAGTTTTCCGTGGTAATACCAGGGAACCTTTGTCAGATGTGCACTGCGCGTGGTTTATGATGTTTCTATCACCGTCTTCACGAAGTTCACTTTTGCTTGAGCCGATCGTGGGTGAAGCCAGTTCTTGGTCTATGATTGCAACCAATAATGTTCTTCGAATTTGACATCTCCCGATCTGAATCATTTCCCACCTCGATAAGCATTGCTAAACAGCTAGGACTTAGAACATGATCATTCTCGAGCACCGGTTGGGTTGGAGGTACACAAGATCTTTGCACGTGGTGGTCGCCTCGAAGAGCAATGATCGCCAAGACCTGAGATAGAAACAGAGCCAACCCCCATTCGAGTCCCGCAGTCAGCTTTAGAGCTGAGCTACCTTCAAGTACATGAGGTATGCATTTCTGGAAAAAATCTCGTTGTTCATGAGTTACCCAAGGCACAATTAGTACCATGATAACCACTGATCTTCTGCGCCAGGAGAAAATGCCTCAATTACAGCAACGATAGCGACAGCTGGCATAAATACCAGGTCTTATTACCCCCTACATCCGTTATCATTGACAGCCCCTACACACTCGCCGTTACTCCTCGCACCACAAATCAGGCATTAGACACGGTCTAACAATTAAAGACCTTCACGGCTCACAATAGTCTACTCCTGGAATCCCTCTCACAGCAAAATGCAACAGCTTAGTGATGTCTTCCCGAGACTCACACACCAAGTCCAACATGAGCTATTCTGAGTTTAACAGTAGCCCCCTGCTTTCAGGCCAGCCGACTTCCAACCCCAGCGCCGCGGATCCGCTAGACTCTCCACCAACTCATTCTTCCGCCGGTACTCACACTCACTTCCATCATCACAAAAGCAACAAATTTTCTGCCCCTTGCCCCTGCGAGTCCATCCTAAAGTTCAACAACCCTGCCACCGCCGGTCTTCGCGCCTGGGCTGAGGGGAAACAGATGCACCAGCCAGGCCAAGATGGGTCTAAATATCAATGGGTGCTGGAGCAGTCTCTGGTAGACCGGTGTTTCTGCTACGCAGAAATTATACAGTTCTTCCGCCCGATGAGCTTCTAGGCTTGCGTGGGGCAGCGTTTCACATAGGGAGTGATGCTGAGATGGCGAAGAAAGCGGAGAAGCCGGGATAAACTGGGAGGCATGGGAGTATCTTTGGGAATCGCGAGGGGAAGAAGCGGGAAAACGGTGCAGTCGAGTTTGTGGATGGTGGGGAGCCTAGCGTTGGAGACCAGGAGGCAAAGAAGGCGGGTCAAACGTATGTGCAGGATGGGGAAAGCTCAGAGCCTAAGGAGAAGAAAGGGGGCTTCTCGGGCTTGTTTCACCACCATGAAAAATAGGAGGCTGGAGGTGCAGGACGAGAACTATACGCCAATTTTTCTATTGCTGTTTATGGCTTTGATTAAATAGGGCATGTCCAGCTCATCGCCACTATCAAATCAGGCTATGCATTTGATGATATATGCATCCTAGCTGTTTCTGGTCCTCATCGCACACAACTGGTTCCCACTGCGAGTTTGCCGATTCTAAAGCGTGCCAATTAGTGCCTGTGTAGCTCACCATTGCAGGTGGAAGTGCTAACATCAGCCTTAAATATTGAAGTAAGTGCAAGTTTGTGCCTCTGGAACCTACCTCCCTACTAAAGAAAATAGTGCAATTTGTGGACATAGTAAGCCCTTGTTCTTACGGTTGCACTCTACATTTATTAAACCTCATCGCAGCTCTGTACCCGACATTGACTCCATCTTGGCTACTCAGGTCAAGAGCAAAAATGAGGCTACATTGCTCATCGCTACACTAAAACCGTCGGACTCCATGTGTATCCTATACCATGTCTTATCAAGGCCACACCGGTGATATTTGAGTTCTAAGACTGGAAATGCGAGGTTCGTAGACTAATGTATAGCTAAATGATAGGTCTTACTAGCATCACTTCACAAAATCTCACGCCGTTCCCATACGAACGCATCGATGGCATTGGCTGCGAAATTTCCTCGCTTGTCAATATTTCCGTATGGTCAAAAGGATCGGCTCGATATCATTATTCATACCGTCGTTGGTCAGGTACGTAGAGTACACACCCAAGAAAATAGTATAGAAGCCAACTAGCGCCCAGCGAAGCTGTCCACTGTTCCAACCACACCATATTCAGGCGACAGACAATAGCAATCTTCTTGTAGCGCCAATCCACCGAGCGATTCGACATTACTTAGCCGTACTAGATAAATTAGTAAAGACTCTTTACTATCAAGGCTACTCAGGGTTATCAGCGGTCCCTGCACTCTACTCCGTACCGCGCTGCAAGGGCCTCGGTATATTGGTTTAGGTAGTCGAGAACGACGCCACTATTGTTACAGTATACTGAAGTACTGGGCGCAAGTCTTCTACCGGCGAAGTATGTTCCCTTCCTCAATACTCGCCATCAGTACGGAGTACGCTAGAGAAAGTCGTGGCATACTCCGTAGAGTACTCAGGTTGCCAGCCTCCTCGACCCCTCCCGAGCCTCAGAATCCAGAGTTGACGACTGCTTCATCGGATAAGGTAGCTTGGCAATCGGATCGCCGCCCTCACCTCGCTAGTTGTAACAATGGTGTCGCCATTCCCGATGAAAAGTTCATCATCTCAGCATCACTCCATATCGAAGGACAAGCAGCCACCCAAAAAGCGAGAGTCGTCGGCATCAAATGGGCTAATAATTCGTACGGAGTACTCGCAGTGAATCAGCAGATGAACCTCTTCAGCAAGGTTCGAAGCTCTCCCTGACTCGTCCTTTGGTTACGGAGTACTCCGTAGTCTGGCTCACTCTGAGATGGTACTTTAAGGTTCAAGAATTCACTAGTCAGTCACAGATCTTCTCCGTACGGGGCAACGCCAAATTTCTTGATTGGGCCAAAATTGCTCGTGGGTGATCTTGAACGACGCTCTAAGCCAGACACGGCAAGTATGAGACTCTTCCTGGAGCAAGATCCGCGGACTATTGGCTGGACAAGGGATTAGTACCCGGAGCTAGTGCAAAAGCCAAGTATTGATTCGTATCTCGGGGGCTGGGAGGCCGGGATTGCAGGGGGTTGGATAGGCGTAACCCCACGGCATCATCGCAAAAGCAACGGGAAAACGTGCAATCACACACGATGGTTCGAGGTGACATAGCTTTTGACAAGATGTCGCGAATTCTCTTCAAACAGCATATGAACCCAATATCTGAAACCATTGAATTATTCGAGTAGTCGGTCTCATTATCGGCTTTCGAATTCGTTTAGTCGATATTTGATTTGTTGGGGAGGCTGGCAGCGGGGCGGGATTACTAAGGTACTATTTCTGCCAGTCCTGTGCAAACTCGTATTTGTGTAGTCCTGCCGCTTTTGCACTTCCCAGCCGCGTAATGGATTACCGCTAGAGGGATAACTTCAAAATCAACCCGCATCTCCTCTCTTCCTCCTTTCTTCATCTCCTCCCATCTTGCATCTATCTCATCCATCCATCGTCCACTGTACATACCATATTCCTTGTTGATCCCCCACATTCGCTTCGAGCTACACCGCACTCGCTACTTGCCACATAATACCACACTTAATAAGCAATCCTTTCGTGGCAATCCGACACCTCATTCCACCAACCATCAACATGCAGTTCACCATAGCTATCATCGCTCTTGCGGCCTCCATCTCAACAGTCTCTGCTGAAGCATGTGCCGGGTTCCAAAATTCCACTGGCTACTCCTTTGAAATCTCACCCGTGAGAACGTCCTCGTCTCCTAGCAAGCGTGACGACATTCTCAAGGTACGATACACAACAATTGGTGCGATATTGAATCCAGTGCTAACTTGACATCTTTAGAGACAAGCCAGCGCTGGATCAGAGTGCACGACCAATCCCATAATTACTCTCAGCGGCGGGAATCTCACAGATCAGAACAAACGCCAGGGCGAGATCGTCGCCAATTACCAGTTTCAATTCGACGATATTCTCCAACCTGGCTATCGTACTATCAAATTCGGAATCTGCGGAAACGGATCCCTCGCGGTTGGGGATAGCACCAACAGTGAAGAGTTATTTTGGAGCTGCAACAGCGGCGATTTCAACAACCTCTACAATTCCAAGATCGCTCAGTACTGTTACCCTGTCATCATCAACGTCGTCCAATGTGCAGGAGGCAGCAGCGCCGTTCCTGTCTCTTCAGCACCTGCCACCAGCGCTGTGAAGACGGCTTCCTCGGTTGCTCCTGCAACCACAGCTGCCCCAGCAACTAGCATTTCTGTGACTAGCGCGGGCCCGACGACCGTCACCAAGCCCGTGGTCCCCGTCGCACCTTTCCCAAGTGGAAATGCTACCACCCCAGTCGGTACCGCCTCCGCAACCACCGCTCATACCACTACCAGTAAGCCAGCTACATTCACGCCTGGGAGTGGAGCGTCCAGCCTTGCTGTCGGTGCTAAGCTGGTTGTTTTGGCCGCTGGTGTTGTTGTCTTTGCTATGGCCTAAGCTATCGCAGCCTGCATTTGAGGACACATATGGACGACATCATAATGCTGGGGTGGGGCTCAAAGACATTGACGAGAATATTTCTATAGGCATTCAAACGCGAACATTGAGGCATTTTCGGCATATTGCGCGGGCTTTGATTGGAAAATGGTCGCATTACTGGATTCTACGAACACACAACATGTATCATGAGCGAAGGAAAAGTGTATCTAGACCCAATAATCCATAATACAATAATTTTTTGAAATAGTCTGCTCTATATCTGCCTCTCACACTATCTCATTATCCCGAATATCATCTCTCCTTGAAATTCGCCATTCTAATTTTAATTCAATCAGACCCCGTGCAACATCGTCCTGAAATTGACGTCGCCCAAAGTATGGTTGCCGACACTCACTCTTGATTGGGGCGACGCTCCTCGGCATTACGCAGCATATGGCGGGCTCCTTTGCTGCCCGATTCGTACTGGAAATGGCAGACGGCGGAGTTTTTCCGGGCGTGGTGCCCTACCTCTCCATGTGGTACAGACGGGAAGAGCAGCATTTCTGGATATTACTCTTGGCGGGTGCGTTCGAGGTGAGGTCGCCTGGGTATTCAGCCCCTTCTGTGCCTTTATACATGGATCTTTATCCTCGAAGGCATCTTGACCGTCTTGGTCTCTCTGGTGTCTTACTTCTTCGTGGCCAACTACCCTTCACTGTCAAATGCCTCACCGAGAAAGAAGGAGCATGTGTTCATGCTCGTCGGGAAGTAAGGAACGACGCGACCAGAGACGAAGCCTTCACTTGGAAAAATCTATCTTTCGCCATGCGGGGTCCGTAGGTCTGCTTTTACGGATTTGGCTTTCACACCATGAGCCTGCCACTCTATACGCTCACGCTTTGCTCGCCAACTATCATTAAAAGAGCTAGGCTATACTGCAGCTTAAGCCCAGTTGCTCATAGTCCCGCAATACGCTGTCGCTACAATGATGACGCTGACTGTCGCTATTGCTTCGGAGAAGCCGAAGCTGAGAGCCCCTTTCATCATGGAATCTGCCTCACTTGCCGCTATTGGCTATATAATACTAGTGTCCGACACGAAGGCAGGCGTAAGCTACTTCGGCACCATTCTCGCAGCAGCCGGTGCCACAGCAATTGTTCTTTCGTGGCCTCCCACTAATGTCAGTGGACAGACTAAGCGCACAACGGCGAAAGCCATGCAGATATTAATTTGAGATCTGGTCGCTGTGCTTGGTATACAGCTATATAGAAGCAATGATGAGCCGCTATACTTTCTGGGGCACGATTTTGCATTGGGCTATTTGTGTGCTAATCTTCTCGTCATGGGAACTTTGTGGGCCGTCCTGAGGGCTGAGAATCTTGAGAGGGACAGAGGCGAGAGGAATGGAAGACTCGTAAACATTAGAGAGGATGAGTGGTTGGGGGATGAGGATTCAAGGTGGAGACTCCAGACTTGGTCTAGCACAGGGTAAGTGCTTCGACCACAGATTTCGGAGAGTACGAGTACATTATGGATGTTATTCTTGTCTTATAGAATTTACACGATTTTCAATCAATACCTGCGATATTCTTGTCGGGGGCTTGGGCAGTAACCCCGCGTCGCGACATCCCCCCACGGATTGCGCCATATCGCGCTGTACAGCCTCCCTAATGATATCTATCATCGCTATCACACCATGCAATATGACGTTGTTTGTTGATGACACTGAAGTGGGATCTGAAACATTGAGACAATTAACGGTCTTTGCGTACGCATCTCTATTCTTCTTCAAATTTATCGGAACATTTTGACAATGGCACCAGGTCTGATAGATACTCTGCAGCAACAAGCACCCAAGTTTATTCGACCAGTTTCTCGGTCAATCTTTCCAGATGGGATCAAGACCTCCGGTCAGCATCCTCCACTGTACGAGGAGCTAAGACCATATGAGGATTTTCCCAGTGAAATAAATGGTGCTACTGTATGGAATGCAAACGATTATAAAGATAATCCAGAAAGATGGACGCATCACTTCACCGACGAGGAGGTAGCAGAGCTCAGCGCCGCAGCCGACGACTTCAGAGGTGCCGAAATACCACTCACGGGAATCTCAAAGGTAGGTTCAATAGTCTTTCGATACTATAGATTGCGCTGACGCTCGAGCAGGACAAATTTCAACTGCCGCGCATGTCAAGATACCTCGAATCAATTCGTAAGGAGCTCCTTGATGGCAAAGGCTTCATATTATTCAAGGGCTTCCCGGTCGAAGAATGGGGGCATCACAAGTCGGCCATTGCATATATGGGCCTGGGGACTTACCTTGGATACTTCGTGAGCCAGAATGGGAAAGGCCATGTCCTAGGACACGTCAAGGACTTGGGCGAGGACGCAAAGCAGATTGACAAAGTAAGAATATATCGGACGAACGCAAGGTATGTGATATCTCCAGACAGGACGAGACTACAGCACAGCTAATCTGGGTGGACGTCAAGACAGTATTTCCACGCAGATGACTCTGATCTGGTAGGCTTGCTTTGCGTTGCCCGAGCCCTTGAAGGCGGCGAGTCCGACATCGCCTCCGTGCACCAAGTCTACAACGTCCTTCAACGCGAACGGCCGGATGCCTTGAAGATACTGACCGAGCCCATTTGGTATGTCGACCGCAAAGGAGAAGTCAGCAAAGGGGGAGATCCATACATACGAACTAGTGTTTTTTACCTTGAGCCTGGGGGACAGGGGCGTGTGTACTGCAAGTAAGCTTCCTCCGACACGAACATCGCAGCCGAAGTTCCTAACACTCTTCTCAGATACGATCCCTACTTCATACGTTCCCTCGACCGCTTCTCCTCAGCAGGCATCATCCCCCCACTCTCGCCCGCCCAAATCGAAGCTGCCGACGTCCTCGAAGAGACCTGCAAACGATTGTCTCTGCATATGATACTTGAGGTTGGAGATATTCAATTCTTGTCGAATGAGCATGTGTTGCATGCTAGGACTGAATACAAAGATCATGCGCCCCCAGCACCTAGACGGCACCTAATGAGGCTCTGGCTTGCAACCCCGGAAGACGAGGGTGGGTGGACTCTACCCTTCCATGACAGGCGCGAGAAGAAGAGGGGTGGCATACAAGTCGACGACGTTGGGCCGGTGGCGCATCTAGATGCTGAGTAGTGCTGGTTCATGAAGTCTTCGTTGATCGTTAACATACTACAGAGCTTCAGCTTTGCTAGAGAGCAGAAACAGATTCACATTGCTCTGGCTAAGGAGATCAGCTGCCGACTTTCTATTGCTTGGGTTGCTGCTTGTGCAAGTCTTGGGCATCAGCTAATGTCGGACTTTGGAAGAGTTCCTTGGTCAGTTCTTACATCCCTCTTAGGCTTCCAGGACGGAAAACGTGACAAATATTGGCTGAACAGGGCACGCTTTGGCCAGGAAGACGTGAAAGACATTCTTTGACACTGTAGCCTTAAGAGAGACATTGCTATCGCCAAGAGGTTGCTCTAAAAGCTGCTTTTCCAGAAATCAAATTCAGCCCATGTACTTTTGACGCACATAAAGGCACAGCGCCTTGGTAGAAATGTGCTGATCAAGCCCAGATCTATGATCTACCCGAGGCAAGCTTCGGTTTACAATTCGCCTTTACGGGGTTTCAGCTCATGTCATGGTGATTGGTGAATGAGGGTCCCGGAGCCACCTTGGAGCCGCCCCGCGAGATCCCCCTACTAGCGCCGAAACCCAATCCCTGGGGGCACTTTGGGATTGTCGCTTGGCGGGACGCTTAGGGCCCCTAATTTGCAAGACCACATAGCTTCTACAGGTTCAACCTCTAATTCAAAAGAGACTCTCTATCCCACATCCCAGCGTACGAATTAACACCGGAAACATAAGATGAAGATGTATTTATCAGGCTTTGAAATGACATTACTGGGACATTTTCAACGTTGAGACTGAAATAAGGGAAGTTTCAGAGTTACGGCGCCTACAGCGAGCTAGCGACAATCAGCTCCATTGCTTTTGGCAGGAAGGATTAAGGCTACCCTTCGTAGAGGATACTAAATATGTATAACGGGCGCTAAAAACTATTGGATTCAGCATCCTTCGTCGTTTCAAAAGTAGGTACAGCACCTCCGAGCTGCACTTAAGTTCAAGTGCAAGCAACCCTTTACTTCTGCGCTCTGGCACACAGAGATTTAGTCGCAGATGGCAATGAAATAGAAGCTCATTCACTTCATGTTAAGTCTGGCTATCTTTCGTTGACCAATTGGTCATTGCATGTTCAGCATGGGACTGACTGTCTGCCTTGCAAGCCTTTTCACCTCCTTTCAGTTGGTCATAGCATCTACTGCGAAGGTGCCTACACCATCACTAGGTCCCTCCTCGACAGGACTCTCCAGGTCGGTAGTACCACCTTTCCCACTTCGACCATCCAACAGTTCTCAAGTGCTCAGTTCCATCACTGCGGTCACCGGTCGGTTACCTACCCCAATCTCGACCAACCGCATCCTTGTCCCAGTCTGCGACTACAGCCGTGCTCCTGTGCGCTTTCCGATTGCGGAGATAACAGCCTCCCCATTCTCTGCCAAGACCAACGATGAGTTATTCTCCGAGCTGAAAGCTGAATGCTCTCTGTGGGATAGCTTGTGTTCAGGTAATAAGGCAGTGGCAGCTAAGCAGTTCTTCGAGCCTAACGGAACATGGCAATACCTTTTTGGAGGTCCATGGAGCTGCTTCGGCGACGGCTCACTCAACTGCTCCACTGCCTTTCAGTCGGAAATCGCACAATTAAAAGACTGGATGAGGACCACGGAATGCAACTCGATGAAAGCAGAAGAGGGTGATCCCAAGCATCTTTCTTGTTGTGTCGAATGCTATCTCACTGTCGGAAATGTCGACGTGTATTACTGGCCTGAACCCGACGTAGACACCTCTTGTCTCAGTATCGTTGGTGATAGTATACATCCAGCCGAATACGGTGCCACGCTATCGACTGTTACAGGATCAACGGTCTCTACGTACTGGGGTTGTACGACTCAGCTTCCCGGCTGTGGAACAAAAGGCTATATCCAAACCATAACAACAGCCACCATGTTTTCAATGAATTCGGTTAGCTGGAAATCGTATATCTACAATCCGTGGGGCCCACAGCCTTGCCCGGAAAGAGCTGTAACGCCTACGAGCTCCATGACAGCCCCTCGCTCTCCTTTTCCCCTCCACGCTCGGGCTCATTCGATCCTCAATCCGTCCTCTGCAACCGGTCGGAATGGCTCCAGAATTAGTACTGCAGTTTCTGGAAGCTTTACATTGTGGGTTTCTTAAGATTCTTAGCATCTGATCTGACCTATGTCTTACAATTCTGATAGTACTTCTCCCTCAGTCTACGCTCATTTTACCCAACTGGAGGTATCTGACGGGTGCGGCTCCACGACCATCTCATCAACGATGCTTACTTTCTCGCCGGGCGAATTGTCGACTATTGCGAATGTATATCAGTCAGAGAGCAATGGCCCTGTCAACAAACTGTCGCGATATTCTCAACCGTTCAATTTCGGAGATATGCCCTGTCCACCGCAAAGTGTAATGGTACATCAACACGCATGATATCTCCCAACATTTTCCCGGATAAGCTAACGTCGACATAGGAATCGGTTGCATGGAAGCCCAAACTCGGAGAACCGTATCGTCCAATATTGGCCATACCCAGCCAAATCAAAAATCTGAATACTCGGTTCAAGACCTGTGGTGGTGAGTTCTTCTGGGGTTACGACCCGCCGAAGACTTTGGTACCCGCAACAGCGATGGCTTCAGCCCCTACTTCTAGTGACCCATCGCCCTCTCTTCCGCCAGCTATACCCGACAATACTCAGAACCTCGCCGCCCAGCACACTGGTGACAGCACGGGACCGGCTCCTACACCTGGCGGTAGTCCAATTCTAGGTATTGTAAAGGAGACAGCAGCCATAGCACCGAATCCTGAACCTCAGGGCCCACAAATTATGCCTCCACCAAATGATCCTGCAACGCCTGCTACTTCGTCGGCACAATCAGCGCAAAGCTTTCAGGCCCCCGTCGCTGATGCCAACAAACAAGGTACCATCGACGGGGCTCCCGTCCACGAAAAGGACCAAAGCCCCCCTACTTACCCAAAGCAAACGGGCATGGGAACAGACGGAAGTGTTGCTCAAGATAGTGATCCTATTTCCCCCAGTAACTCAAAAAAGATACCAGCTGACTTGCACTCATCCAAAGACCCAACGCAAACACACGGTTTTACGGCTGAGTATGATCCTTCCAATGCATCCCCAGACCAGATCTCTCAAATTGAGAATGCCCTCCAAACGCCAACGGCCTCTGCACAAAACGGTCCAGATCAGCAGAATAGTCCACAAGAAGACGCTCCCGCTTCCGACAACACAGAACAGCGAAAGGAAAGTCCTTCAGAAACTCCTGTACAAAGTGTTTTCCAGCAGCAAAATTATTCACCTTCATATCCCAATAATTCGGAACAACCGGACAATGGCTCTTCAGGAGCTCCCGCCCTCAATCAGCCGAACCGGCAAAGCAATCCCCCGGCACCAACATCATCCCCTACTGCATCCGCATTGCCGAACAATGGATTCCCAGAAGGCTCGGAGCAATTTGCTCCAGAACAGCAAAATTACTCGTCTGGAGACGCTCCCACGCTTGGTTTACCGGTAGCGCCATCCAAAATACCCTCTGCTCCACCAGCAACAACGTTGTCCATAGCCAGCCATGCCATAGTCGTTGGACCATATGATGTCCATATCGACGGCTCCAAAATCGAGCCACACGGAGCACCAATTACCATTCCGGGCGCTGTTGCTGTCAATCACGGCAACAGCATTGTACTAGGCAGCCAAGTCTACCAGATGCCATCTGCAACGCCAGCTCCCGCTACGACCATTGCCGGTCAAGCAATAACCCCTGTGGTGAATGGAGCAGTGCTCAATGGTGCCACGATTGCGGTGGGTTCAAGCGCGGTCTTAGTATCCGGAATTCCCGTATCGGTAGATTTGTCGAGTCATATCAAATTCGGCTCTTCAATTTACCAGCTTCCTAGCGCCAATCCTGTGCCAACTACCACGATACCTAATGGTGCCACCGCCATCATCCTTCCCCATGCGGTATCGATACACGGAACGACGCTGAGTGCCGGTGGTCCTGCGGCTACCAATTCCGGAACCCGCGTGTCCCTTGACACGTCAAACAACCTCATCTACGGTGCCACTGCGGTTGTTCTGCCCTCAACCACCCCCTTGCCTTCTACTCCTAGCCTTGCGACGAGTAGTGGAACGCCAGTTTCAGTGATTACGGCTGGTGGATCGGTCCAAGGGTCAAGCACTGTCAGGATTGAGAGCTTATCACGTAGCGGCTTGGGTGGAATCATTATGGGTGGACCCGGAAGCGCTGGAGGATCGTCAACCGCTACTGCTGTAACGTCAGGTTCACTGCCAACGCCACTAGGGAATGGCTCTATGACGACCGGTGCGTCCAGCACACAAGCCTTCACGGCTGGCGCAGGGTGTTTGAGTCGTTGGGTGGAGTTACGGATGAAATTTCTGGTGATGATTCCGACGATTGTAATGGTGTGGAAGCTAGCATAATAGATTTTCAACGTCGAGAAGGGCTGCATAATTTGGGGCTAAATGAAATATCTATCGGCGAGACGAGGTGGATGGACTCTACCCTTCCATGATAGGGGAGAGAAGAAGAGGGACGATATATAAGTCGATGATGTTGGGTCTGTGGCGCATCTAGATGCTGAATAGCGCCGTTCATAAAGCCGTTCTTGGTAGTCGAAATTCTACATAGCCTGAACCCGACGTGGGCACATCTTGTCTCAGTATCATTAGCAGGAGTATCCATCCGGCCGACTACGGTACCACATTATCAACTGTTACCGATGAATGATTCTCTGAGTCGAAAGCTGACGCCGCGTTTTTAAGATCTTCACAGGCAATGAATGAGATTGCGCTTTCATTCAAAGAGGTGAAGCTTCCCATGGTCACAGTCATGACTTAGTTTCCATGACATTCAGACAGACGGAGATGAATGCTGTAGTGAGATTCCGCTTTTACACTGCTATGAGTTGAAGAGTATTATAGTCACATCCGTCAATCGGGTTTCATGCTGTTCGGGCAAAAGGAGATGAGTACTACAATGAGACTCCACCTTCACATTGCTATGGAAGAATCTCATAGTCGCACTCGTGAATTGATTCTCATGATATTCAAGGCAAAGGAAGATGAATGCCGTAGAGAAATACTCCTTTCACATTGCCATGAACCGAAAAATCTCATAGGGGTCTTTGCCAAACGCTGCCGCAGATCATCCAAAGTTACGTGGTTCTCAGTCTAACGACCTTGACTCTACCATGCATCAGGCGATTGCTCCAATTCAGCAACCACGGCAGATGATGCCGATGTCCAGGTCCTTCTCGCCCAAGCCGCAGTCTATGACCAAGGCGGCACCTGGCCCAGACCCGGTGGATGAGCCTCGTCCATCGAGGTACACTCTCGTTTTGATGGAAGAAGAGGCTTGGTTCAGCAGAAAAATGAAGCTGTCATGGAAAACAAGAAAAGGCTTTCAAGGAACAGCAAGATACCCAAGGGGGAGAGTGGGACATGCATCCTACAGTCTTGAATGAGTGGAGGTCGTCGAGGGATTGTGAAGGTTGAAGGATGGCGAGATCCTCGCGTGAATACGAACATACCAACCATATCAATACAAATGTTCTGATCGTTTACATCGCCTATGGTTCTTCATACCAACCTTATTGTTTGACTTTGAGATAGACGAAATCGAAGACATTCTGGAAGCCAGCCAGTGCAGCGACGCCGAAAAAGACACTTTGAGATCTGAAAACTTCCTCGCACTTGCAGAAATCAAAGTTATCGAAGCCAATATCGGGTACCTCCAAGTGAAGGCTTAGTCCCTTCAGAGTGAATTGCACGCCAGTACCAAACGTATCGAGGACACAAAGATTGTGCTTCCCAAGCGAGAAGGACAGGTCATTTCCAAAATTGCAACGGTCGAGCGCAATGAAAAAATCTTCCATTGAAGCGAGTATGTGGTCAACAACTCGAAGAAGTATCAAATGTGCTGACGTTCTTTAGGATAAGCTGCACTCCCATCAGACGCTGTTGGCTCAGATACCAATGATTGAGGAGCAATTTATTGCAGGGAAGAGTAGCCTGAGCAGGGACGTGAATATTATTTGCAACGAGATGGATAAATACGAGGAGGAACTAGGCGAGGCTAATTTGCGAAAGTGGATTGATCAGTCAAAGGCAAACACACAGAAGGTGGAGAAGAGGAAGCCGAAGGAACAAAAAGGCAGCTAGATTGGCTAGAACTACGCCTAAGAATACTGCGGACAAGGGCTGATGCATCAACTTGGCCTACGGAGTGGTTTTGATAAGGCGAGAAACGACAATTGATCTACCAAACGCAAGGCCAATATGAATTAGCAAGCTACATAGTGTCATACATGAACCTTTTGATGCATCAATTTGACATACGGGGCAACTACGGAGGTTAGATAGGGAAGTGGATCCATTAAAAGCGATGCGGATTTCTTCAATAGAGTAGATCCAAGTCTTTGAAGGTTCGAGATATCCTACGTTCAGCAGTAGCCTTCGACTACCCTTCATCTAAAATGACAAGATCAGGCTAATTCTCAAACTTCTTGATCAAGCCAGTAATTTGGTGCAGTTGAGTACCGAAGCTGACACTCTCCTCCCCCCCCTCACATTTATCTCCATTTGCCTTTGTCTCGCCGCTGGGACATGTGTCGTCAAAATGCTCACTGAGGTCTCTATGATAACCATGGACCTTTCCCTTCCACGTCGCACGAAACTTGACCTCCGCCGAGTCTGAAAGCTTTAGTGGAGCTGCTGGTATTTCACCTCTGGCGTTTGGTGAGGCTAGCTCAAGTTAGCTCGACCTGATATGTTGTTACGGAGGATAGTAGTATTGTACGAAGGCTACACTATGATGAGGCTTGAAATCCGATAATAAAGTACGATTCATTGTCTTTCATTCGCCGTATTACTAATTCCTGGCACCCACGACCACGGCCAAGTCACCGGGGAGACGTCTGATGCGTCAATCCTCTTCCATCTAACCAATTAGCACCTCTTCATACCCAAAAATCGTCCTCCATTTCACTATCTGGTTCATCATCACTCGCAAGCCGCTCATTATCTTCTGAGCGCTCTGGTTGTTGGTTGTCTTCTGATGCATCTGCTGGTGGATCCCACACCGCATCGTCATGCTCGAAGTTGCCTCTACTATCTTGCCATTCCATGAACACAGCTGTATCCTAAGGAGACTTTGTGCAGGGTTAGATAAAGGCCCTGTGGGCGCCCACAATGACCCATCGAGGCGGGACGTCTTCTTCGTTCTCGTAGTATTCCAGCATTGCCTTGCGTACGGCTTCGTATTCTTTGTCGGTCATGAGGCTGCCTGGCTCGAACCATTTTCGCAGGCGTTCTTGTTTTGCGGTTGGTCTAGCAGATCCTATGGACGTTTCGAAGACAAATGTCCTGTACTCGACCCCACCGGCCCTCATCACGTCGACCATGTGTTGCTTGCGGGCTTCACCTCCCTTTTGGGGAAGCTTGCCTTTGTTGAAGCAGCGATTAGGCTGGAGTCCATCGGCCCAGGCGACACCTGGTATATTTTCTTCGCTCTGGGATTTCTCTCCGTTGACCTTGTGGAAGGTCGTTCCCGCCTCCTGAGCCATACATCGTGGATTGAGATGCCTTCAGTCCAGGTACCATATCGCATTTCAGGTTCGTAACCTGGGATTGGACATTTGCGCATGCGGTATTGCCTAATGTAAGGCATCGCTTTAGTCAATCTATACTAGTAGTGATTGGATGGATGTGCTCACCGCTCAAATAACTTCGGCAGAGCGCCATCGTGGTGGTTGAAGAACGAGTGGCTTCCAGCTGAGGAGTGGGTTTGTAAGCGGAGGGTTCGGACCACCGGACGAGCCCACTAGTTGACGTCGCCATAATGCTTCGGATGACTGAGTCAATGGTCAGTATGTATCTTCAGGATAGTCACTGCCTCTGACTCACCCTTTGTCCGTAGCTCTGTTGCTTCTCTTGCTTCTGTTCTAGTGATGTATTGTTAGACCAGCCCAAAGTAAAGGAAGAATTCAACTTACAGGCTTGAACCGCTGGCTCAGAAGAAAATCCGTGTGGATGTGAGTCTGACGTGAAGTTGAAGACGAGGCTTGGTGATGGTAGAGTTGGCGATATATATCTGAGAGGCCTGAAAGTGGCGTTGCTGGTCTGCAAAGCGAGTTGGAAGAAGCTCTGTCGGCGGTAAATATATAATATATTTATATGGTGCCTTAGAAGACTGGGGTGTAAGAAGTAGGAAGAGATGGTGTGAGAAGGTTCGGTAGAGGGAACTGGCGTGATCTTTGAAAATGTGAATGGAGGGTCTTAGGCAGCGAAAAGGAGCGGTATAGGAACAAAGAGTATAAGTAGAGTGACATTACATAAAGACGAGGATCCGAGTGGAGGATGGTAGGTGCCGTGGACTTGCATTAGAGAGGTGTCTGCCAAACCTGTGATCTAGCTTTCCATAAGGAACGCTGGAATTTTATCGTCTTGTTCCTTATGCAATGTCCATAAGTCATGTCGGAAGGTTCGCGAAAGTGGAAGGCACATCGTGCAGGAAGACATGTCTGCAAGTCTGTATCACACCAAACTGTCAAAGCGGATAAGACTTCGGAAAAATATTTACCGGTCGGGTCCTTACTGGGTGCAAAGGAAAGATGCAGGGAAGGTGGCAGGCTGGGGCTTAAGTAGTCTTTGGTAGGCGCTAAAAGTTTGCCAATCACTGGATACAGTTTGATCACTGTATATTTGAAGAGAGAAGACTCAAAAGAGTCGCTCGACGATCCTAGTGATTCTCTAAGGTGAAGAAAGTGAAATGGTCATCGAATTTGAACGCTGATAGTTCATAACCGCGAGATTCCAAGAAAAGAAGCGGACGGTCTGTGAATATTCATCTTTGAAGTGGACGCTTGGTGTTTTGCTCCTGTTTTTGCCGCCCTTGTGTAGGAATGGTGAACGAAGAGCTGTAGTTTGTGGAAATGCCTGGGTGAAGGACTGAGGACAACTTCAAAACCATGCCTTCTTCTCCGATGAATATAGTGAGATATGCGGATGTGATTATGAACCTGTTCATCCTTGGTATCAACCTTAACAAAAGCTACCTCGCTTTTGGCTCTCCCGTGAGTAGAGAGGCTCCCAGATAGATTTTGGCGTCACCGCAGCCTCTTCCTGATCTGGGCAGGGTGTTTCGGTATCATCGGTGCTGTAGTAAGAAAAATCGAGCCTTCGAAGAGAATCTAGTGTTCTGAATACCAAAGGTGCTATAACTTGTCCAGCCTCGCATCCTATCGCAAGTGTATTAGCAGATTCACGATTCCTATAATCCTGTAAATCATCAAATCTTTCTTGCGTACGCATCGATGATAACATTTAATCAAATTGTCCCTCGGCTCTCTTGGCAGCTTCAATGTATATGTATTGGCAAAGCTTGTCATTGCTTGGAGTATACCCAACATCATCCTGTATCCTCTCTAGTAACGGACGCGCTGAGTCGGGCAGCCTTCGAGACTTGCACTGGTTGAGATTATAATTCGGTTGTCTCTAAGCATTGTGAGAAGTAACAACCTAGGGTATTCACACTTATCTCAGTAGCACAGTAAAGGCACTCTTGAGTTTCATATCTGAGGTGTATCTGTCCGGCGCTAAACTTTCCAATGAGCCATATGGACACGTACTTAGGAATGAATTCCCTAGATTTCTTGTTATATCGAGCTATTCATGGCTCGTATAAAGTCAAGAGGGAAGAATCAGTGATTGGGATGGACATTCATCTCTTTGAATTCGCTCTACCATAGTAGTGACAATTGAACTCCACATCAATACACAAAGCCGCATTACTTTATAGCGAGCTTAGATCTCTGGCTCTGGCCCAATAAAAGGCTAAGACCGGTCACCTGCAGTGACTCGCGTATCAACAAAAACTTCCATACTTGAATAGCAGGAGCTAACCTTTTACTACATTACGATCATTATTCTTGAACTTTTGACGATTTGCTGGGCAATGTAATAGACAAACCTGATATCTTCCTACCAAAATTTTGCCAAGCCTCGACGTGACTTATTCATCTTGTAAGATGGGAGTAAGAGTGTATATTCAAAACACTACTTGTAGAGGTGAAGTAGAGGTAGGAACATTACAGTTTTCATGCACACCCTCTTACGCAATTTTCACCGACTGATTCCACTGAGGAAGCAAGGTTGTGTATTGTTCTTGCTTCTTCACATTGCTCGATGAAAGAATCAGTGATGAATGAAATACTAGTGCGACCCGTGGAGGAGGACGCATTGAGCGGATGGAGGGTTCGCAGTGGTACTTGCCGGCGAACCGAGTACGAAAGGCCATCCTTGATGGGAAGGAGAGCGCATGGGACGAATCCGAGCAGATGTCAGACCACTCTTCGACACGTATTTAGAGTGGAGGGCGGTTCACGTAAGGAAAGGATACATCATTGAACAGACACAGGCATTGTTATTTCTGCTAATTGAGGCGGGGGATTGATACATTAGGAGACTGCTATAATGCGATTGGCGGCACTCCTAAGTTTTGTGCACGCCACAATACGGCAGTGATACATTTGCGGAGGGGTTAGATATCTACTTACAGTAGTTGCCGCTTTAGTACTTAATGCAAACAACATTCTGATCATTATATACCTGCACCTGGACTACAGATTTGTTATCTATTTGATTGAATATACTGAGTAAGCACACGAGGGGATAGTGCTGTGTATAACCGGAGCTTGATATATCACCCCCTGAGCCAGATGGCAAAGTTGTCTAGTATGAAATAGCAGCTGGGTGGGTTCGTCGATACGGGATATCATCGATAGGGCTGAAGATGTATCGAGACGCCAGCTACCAACTCTACTTCCGAACTTCAAGGCTACTCCCTTTGACAGTACAGAATCGTAATTACACGCAAAGCGTCCAAGGAAGAATATTGAGCTTAATCTACAGTTTAATACATCTCAACTCCAGCCCTTAAGGGGAGCTTAGCAAAGACTGCTTCTCTCTACCCTTACACCAGTAGAATGGTCTTTCCGTGACTAAAACCCGGATCTCCACTCACCTCCAAGCCCCTTACGCCCTACACAAGTAACACAACGCCACTTTCTTCAGTAAAACTCCTTCCGACCAGCCCGAACCAGTCTCCTTGCGCCATCTCCAACGAAGACGAAGGTCGGGCATCAGCATTATAGTGGAGAATACTCGAGCCTCCCGTTTGGCAACCTTCCGCTGCACTCTTGTTATAGCAAAAGGTCCACAGCTACGAACCAAAATCGGGTACAATATCATAATGAGAGCGAAGCCAAGATCTCGGAACTACTCTCTTTCATTCAAGCGCTGGGGTCTGAGTTGGAGAGCCTCCGAAAAGATACAATAGAAGAGATCAGGCGTGCGAATCTCAGTGGTGCAGCAGCCATTGCTAAAGCACGAATCGATGCACCCGCAGCTATAGGAATTGGAGCGGCAGCCAAGGCTTTTAATGGTGTGAATGGTGTGATATAAAAGCCATATCACACTACTTACGCTAAAGTTAAATAGTGGGTGTGATATTAAGGCTATAGAAGGGGTCACCCCCTAACCGTCCAAACCCCCCTAACCGTCCACTCGTAGGGCTGAAGCCCGTAGACCCCCAAAAGGACGCCCTCGAGCGCGCTGCTTAGGCGACAAGACCAATCCCCAAAAACCTCGGCTCCGTCCCCGAACGGCGGGTTATAGGCGCCGTTTCGGGGGTCTGCGGGCTTCAGCCCTACGAG
>JAABUS010000430.1_pt1 | contig 107482 bp, 87 predicted proteins | sample 5560161 | NCBI WGS metagenome assembly JAABUS01 (sample SAMN10711885, study PRJNA513376) | rock metagenome | isolation source: Antarctica rocks | place: Antarctica: Victoria Land, Trio Nunatak nord | collected 2016-01-04
GAAGCAGATGTGTGCTGTAGCTCTTGTTAATTCATGTCAGTGATACTAGGGCTATACGGAGAAGTATTAGTGGGTAATGTCATGGAATGGTTCGGAGACGGTACTCTTGATCTCTGACCCGCAGCGCCGCTATCGGAGAATCTTACACGTAAAGTCACGAGATCGTCAAATCGTAAAACTGCCGTTACGTTCTTGTCAAGAGCCATTCTGCATTGGTCAATATATGCACAAGCCCATTCTGTTTCACCAGTCTGTATTCCCGAAGCCGCTATCAGGGTATTTATCCAACAGCAGCAATGCTTATCTAACACCACACCCACACTGCCGAACATCTGCTCGACCACAAAGTGAAAGGCACCTTCCCATAGATACAATGCCGACCCCATCTCCCATTTACCTTGTCCCACCGCGAATATAAGGCTCACGCTTACTCGCCACGCTCCTTCTTCTCCGCCATCATGGCATGCCTATCACCTGCGATAGCTGTGTGCTCCTCTCCGCTATCCCCATCACTAGGCGCTTTGCCCATCAACATCTCACCATGCGCACCGATCCCGTGTCGCTCATGCTGCGGGATGTCATGCTCGCCTGAGCCTGGAGCAGCCTTGGCTGGTGTCCAGGCGAGGTAATCTCTTCGGACCTCAACATAGTCGTACGCAAACTCTCCAAGCTGGTCATCATCCATGCCCAGTAGCTCCGCTTCTTCCGAAGCACGTAGGTGCAGTCCAGGAATGTAGTTGACAGCGTACGCAATGATGAGAGACACGACGAAAGCCCATCCGCAAGCTGCGACGATATAGGCGACTTGGACGTAGAGCAAACGGTAATGGTGGCTAACCCAACCGCCGGTGACGGTGCCGGTGTTGACACCATCGAGGCCGATGATATACGTTGCGCCGAAGAGGCCGTTGGCGAGCAGTCCCAGAATACCTGCTATTCCGTGCTCGGCGAAGATATCCAGGCTGTCGTCGATTTTGAGCCAATATTTAACTATGAAGCATCAGCAGCCCTCTACTTGACGAGTTCATTGTTGGCTCACTCTTAGTGGAATAATTGCACACGGCTCCAGTAACGACACCAAGAATGATCGAGGCCCATGGAGGGATGTATCCTGATGCAGGTGTCGCAGCTACAAGACCTGAAATGGCCCCGGAACACCAACCGACCATAGACCATTTTCGGGCGAGTCTCCAATCAAGTAATGTCCAAGTTGCCGCGGCGAACATGGCAGTCAGATTCGAGTTCCAGCACGCCATGACCGCACGCAGATTCGCACCAAATGAGGATCCGCCGTTGAAACCCAGCCAGCCGAACCAAAGCAAGGTTGTTCCGAGTACAATCAACGAGACGTTGTGCGGCCGAAAATTGATCATCATCTTCTCTTGGCGTCTACCCAGGACGAATGAGTATGCCAGGGCCGAGAAACCAGACCCAATCTCGACAGGGCCTCCGCCAGCATAGTCCAGAACACCATACTTGTAGCCCCATCCGTTCACGTTCCACGCCCAGCATGCGATCGGACAGTAGACCAAAGTAGCCCAGAAAAAGAGGAATACCATCATTGGTAGGACGCGGCCCCGTTCAGCGACAGCTCCAGCTGTGATGGCTGCCGTTGTTGCACAGAATTGCATCTGGTCATGTGTGTCAGTTCAATTTCCGCGTCTCTCTAGAATACGGACGTACCTGATAAAAGGCATAGAGCAACTCCGGAATCAAAGGAGACCCTGGGCTTGGCGCCCCAAGCACGTTCATGAGACCGAAATGATTGAGTGATCCGATGAATCCGCTCTTGCCCTGAGCCGAGAATGCCAGTGAATAGCCCCAGAAGTACCATTGAAACGTGATGACCGAGAAACTGGCCATGCATGCCCATATCATGCTGAGCGCAGACTTTCTTCGTGCAAGACCGGAATACAGAAAGCCCAGACCTGGTATCATGATCACCACCATTGCAGAGGCTATGATAATGTAGGCCTGGTCTCCGGAGGTATACCATTGGTTGAGATTCTCGACCGCTATGAAACGAGCATTGTTAGCCAAGTAATCGCTAGTATTGCCGTTCTCAAGTCCGCCCCAGACACATTCGAGGACAAGGTGATTGCGCGGTAGGAAAGACTGAACGTACAGGAATCACCCCCGATGAGCGGGTTGGTGCCATTGAACTGGGTCGGAGGCCCAGTCCAGGAGTAGGAGGGAGAGAATCCGGAAGTGGCCATAGAGACTTGGTCCAATTAATAACTTTCGAACGACGTCAAGAACGAAGACGTCCGAGAAACAGGCGGGAGGTAGCAATCAAGCACATGCAAAATGTTGACTTGGGTATCACCGCGCCGTATCTGAATGTCACCCGTCGCGAATGAATCGTCTCGCAGCTGTCACGAAGAAGCGACTGTCGTACACCCGGATCTGCGTTTGGTGAAATGAATCCGATCGAATAGCACATGGGAAGCCGCAACACTTTAATGCTCCCAAACCCAATCTCAGCCGACGCCACAAACCGGCCGATGGGAAGTTTTGTTATCAGCCCACCAATGGCCGGGGCCTTTCCCCATATTCTCGACCACGCACGGTGACCACTCACTGACGGGCAGGACCGGAGCATGTGCTTGTTGGAGCCCAAGGATCTATCCATCGTAGATCCCGGACTCCCACCTGATGCGATATGCAGCCTCGGCCGCATTGCAGCTTTCCAAATCCCATGTCTCGGCTGATACGGCAAAAACGCTGGATGCGTGTAAAGACAACAATGAACTCCGAGGGAATGATTTCCCGTGTCGAACGTGACAATTGCCCCAGGACGGAACCAATCCAATCATTGGACTGAACAATTGATGCTGAAAGCGTAGCGCTTTCGGGCCTCGTGGGATGACGTGGGGAAAGGGCGAGCGAAAGGCGATCTCAATTGATAAGCCCGCTTCAGGCATAGCGCCAAACCAGAAAGGAAGACGGTCATTGGCTGCATCCGACCTTATCTCGACCTCGATTGTCGAATTCGTTTGGTCAGGAGGCTAACATCCTCGCGTGCTCCCCAGGCCGCTATACTTGGGATCCATGTTGCCAATGTGATAGCCAAGCACGCTGAAAGGTCTACACAAAGGGGTTTAAGGAGTCGCTGAGGTCATGGACTCGATAGATGTATCCAGCCGTTCTTGTGTCGATAAAATCAATCACCCACGGCAAGATAAGGATTCCAAGGACACGAACTTGACAGTCTTGGTGCCAAGCCGACAACATTAGGATGCACCTTCCTATCGACTGTCATATCTACTTCTACTACTTACGAAGAAGAGCATACCGACACTGGTGATATGCCAGGAAAGTAAGGTCGGAATTCTGGTTTATGCTCATCGTCAACATCTATTATCTCTATCATCAACAAGTTTTGTAAAGCCATCACTTCGGGATTTTTACTTGCTCCATCCAGCAGTATTTTGGGCTCCCCTGCCACGGCCAATGGGCGAGCGAGTGTGGCATCGTTCCAGATCTTGGACCGATGCGAACAACGGGTTCCCTAGCATACGCTCCGATGGATTCCCTTCTTCATCGGCCGTTCCGCCAGGTGCTTGTGCTTGTGATCCACGCCCTTGCTCATGTGCTGCTTCTCGATCGTCGACGCTCCGGGTTGGAACGCTGCCAGATCCACCTCGTCCGTGTCCATCAGCTGCTGTGTGATGGTCAGAATGTCCGCGATCAAGCGGTCCAGCAGGTCCATCGACATGCTCTCGCGCACCACAACCCGCAGGATCTCCGTCTTGTCGCACTTCGGGGGCAATGGGTAGTCTGCAACTGTTAGATGACTTGCAAGTGATTTCCGGGTGGGGAAGGCATACTGGGGATAATGTACTGCTTGGCGCGCAGTAGATTACTGACGGCCTCCTGCTTCACGTGTGGGTAATCCTTCTTGAAATCGTCTGAAAGTCTGAAAGCTACAACCGGCAAGCCAGCGTTGTAGTCTGCGCTCGTCGAATCGGGTTCCAGTTCTCGTGGACCCTTGTATACATGTTCTCCTTTCTTGCGGTGAATATCGCTCACGCAAATATACCACCCGCTGGCTTCCAGAACCTTGCTGAGAAGGCGTGCATTGGCGAGGCAATTCTCCATGATGGCGCGGAAACCGTCGAAACCCAGGTGGATGAGGTTATAATACTGGGCAATGATCTGAGCTCCCGGACGGGAGAAGTTGAGGGTGTACGATTCTTCAGTGCCTCCAAGGTAATGAAGCTCGAAGATGAGGTGCTTGGGCAGATAGGACTCATCGCGCCAAATGATCCACCCAACGCCGGCGTACACCAGGCCGAACTTATGGCCGGAGGTGTTGATTGACTTGACGCGAGGTAATTCGAAGTTCCTGTTGTTGTAAGCGAACCAACATAAATCATCAGGTATACTTCATGCTCACCATTTCTTCCCACCAGCGTGTGCCTTAGTGAATGGTGCTATGAAGCCACCACTCGCAGCATCAAGGTGTATGGGGATAGAGTTGCCACTTTCCTTCTCATACTCGTCCAATATATCTGAGATCTCCTCTACAGGCTCATAATGGCCGGTGTATGTACTCCCCAAAATCACGAAAACACCAATGGTGTTTTCATCGATGTTTTTCTTGACGAGCTTTGGATCCAGACGATACAGGCTGTCTTCGCTGACATCGAGTATCCTAGCTTCAACTTCGAAGTAACGAGCGAACTTCTCCAACGCGACCTGAGCGTTGGATCCCATGATAATGTTAGGCTTGCTCTTGTCCTTCCCTTCAGCATCACGCTTCTCCTGCCAGCGTCTCTTCATGGCCAGTCCACCGAGATGGATGGCTTCCGAAGAGCCGGTGGTCGCGGTGCCAATAGCTGTCTCGCCTTTCTGGACGCCCCACAAATGCGATATAATCGAAACACAGCGAGCGTGCATTGCCATCATTGCAGGATACTCGTCAGCATCCGACATGCTAAAGATCTGTTAGAAATGTATCGCACCTCCCTCAAGATGTTACGGTTACCTACTTCTTACTCAGATTTTCAATCATCAATTGCTCCGCCTCCCGCTCCATATATGTCCCCACGAAGCTCGCCAGATTCAGATTTGGCCTGCCATCGAGGTCCAATTCGTCCTTCAGCATCTGATGTACTGCATCCGCCGGAGCGCCCTCTTTCGGGATCTTGAACTTGCTGAGTTCCTGCTCGCTGGCGTAGCGGGTGCTGTAAGGCGTAGTGCTGGTGGTAGCAGTCTTGTAGTGGGCACGGTGCTTGTGTGCTTTATTGTCGGAGTGGTGGAGCGAATTGATAAGGGCATCGGGATCGACCTAGAAACATTCCATTCAGCCTGTTGCATTGAAGCAGCTACGGGAGGGTACAGGGATGGGCGGGCTGGCCAATTTGGCGAATCTCGAACGAGGCTCAGAGAGGACTGGGAATCAGCAGGTGTAGTCTTACATGACGTGCGAGTCCAGCCATGACGGGCAGACAGTTCTTTTGGTAGATGTTCTTAACGTCCTACTGAGGTATTCCTCAAGATTTCAAAGATCACTGTCAGAGGTAGGGAGGCAGAACCGTAGTAGTGGTCACAGTCGATCAAGTGGAGGAAGTGGTTGCTCGATGGAGTAAGCTTTTCACAATTAATTGACTCGATTCAATTGTCTCGGAGACTTCGAACGCCAGAAGTGAATTATTGAAAAAGGAACTTCACGAGAAACAAGCTTTCCAAGCTTTGACCAGATCGACACTACTGCGTCATGTCGCGGCCGCTCTTTCCGGGTGATCGCTGCCGCTGCCCATGAAGCGTGGGGTAAAGTAAGAGCTTCAGTCTGTGCGCAGGGGGCTGGAAGGAATGTATGCTGTGAGTGCAAACACACCAATGCTTTTAATGAGATCGAAGATAAACGTAGAATAAACAAAGTCGTCCAATATGTCCATCCATGCTAGTGTACCCTACCATAGCGTTTGTAAACGAAATGCCCGCTCGCTAAACGACCCTCCCAGAAATCCAACGTAACTCCAGGAAAATGCCTTCTCGCAAAGTATGAAAAGATAGATCAGAGTGTGAGGACTCAGATCATGCCTCCCATACCCGCATCACTGCCCGCATAGCTCGCCGTCCTCGCACTCGGCTCCGCACTCGTCACCCTCACCGACTTCTTCTCCTTTCCCATTGGCACCGTCAGTACCTGCGCCGGGCACACCACAATCTCCTCAACTCCTACCCCAGCCTCGTCCCCTTTCTTCACCACCAGAGGGAAAAGCACCATGCGCACGATCGCCTGCTGCGCCTCGAGCGCATCGTTGGAGGTGGTTGTACCACTGCGCTCGTTCATGAGCGAGGCGTTGAAGTAGACTTTGCGCGCCAGGTCGCCGTTCGTATCGTATTCTGGCTGCAGCGGCGGGAGCATCATATACTCGGCACGTTGCGTTCGCATCTCGACAGAGAGATCTACGGCAGCTCCGATGACCCTGCGGAGAGAGTCCATGGTCTGCTGCTGCAGGTGCGAAGGCGGAGGCAAGAACGTAGACAAGGTAGTGTAGATTTCGTGAACCACAGCTTCAGTGTCTTGCTCGCGTTGAATAAGGAAGGCTTCCCGTTTCGAGAGCAGCGTCAAAGTGGTCGCTCGCCATTTGTGGACCGCTGTGATGGGTCCCACCTCCGAAAGCGTTTTCTCGAGCGACTTGAGCTTTTGGCGTTGTTCGCGGTCCATACCGAACAAGTAGCGCGTAAAAATGAATTCCCAAACCATGGTCATGACCACCGACATAAACACATCACGCCTCTTTACTCGATCTGCTAGGTAGACGTCGACGTCTGACCCGTCCAGGATGGCGTTCTCCATGCGGTCGACCACTTTCTCATCCATGACCTCACTAGCCAGGAAGCACGCCTTCGGATCAGAAAACTTCGAGAAACGTAGCACCCACTGTTGCACGTGTTGGCAAAGCTCCTGGCATCGACTGTCGAAGTAGTCCTCGTCTCGATCCACGATGAATTCATCTTTCGACCTCGACTCCAGTATTTGCTGTTGCAGTGCACGGACTTGGTTTTTCGCTGCCTCTAACTCATCTCTCACTTGGCGCAGCTCTGCATGCTTGCCCTCGACAGCGACGGATATTTCATGTCTAACGATCTCTTCCATGCCACCAGACAGATTGGAATGCTTTTGTCGGAGCTCGTCGAGCTCTCTCTCAGTTTCTTGCCATCTCTGGTGGGTGTCGGCATGCTCGGTCTCCAAATTGCTGTACCTTAGCTGATGCCCATCTGCGAGGTCACGACTGGCACTAAGGCTTTTGTTAACTTCCGCAAGTTGTGAAACCTGGCTCTGTAAGCCTTCCAAGATTCTTCGAAGTTCACTGAGTTCATCATCCTTCTGGCGCAAGAACAAATCACGTGTTTCGATGGCTTCCCGCAAGGCGTTGTTTTGCTTCTTCGAGTCTTGCGACACGTCATCAAGACTTCTGTCAGCTCTGTTTTTGGCATCTTTGAGCAGCCTGTTTTCCGACACGAGCTGATCGAGTCGACTTTCGAGGTCCAGTATTTGCGGGCTCTGCCGTTTGCCCATACTTGGGGGGCGTGTGGAGCTGATGGGTGACCCCGGGAAGTCGCCTCTACCCTCCTACAAACATCGCATTAGTTGCCATCTCCATCTAAGGGAATTTCAAGACTACTTACATAGACATCAGCCATCTCTCCGGCCCTGCCCTTGCCCTTATCTTCAGAAGTATCGTAGATGTAGTTCGAGGTCGAGGACGAAGATGCGGCAGCTTCGCTTGTACTCGCCCGCTTTTTAGCTGCTTGGCGCAGATCCCCGCTAACGCTCCGATCAACCCGCCTTAAAGGGGGTGTGGCAGAATTTCGAAAACCAAGTCCGCTGGCTGAACGGACTGTATCCGGCGGAGTTCTTATGATGGCATTAATGCTTTCACCGGACCGTACGCTCGCTCCACTGAACGAGCGGGTTGCTCCTTCTACTGGCTTCGGCGGAATACTCGACGCCGAGACGACGCTTTGCCGACCTGAAGCTTGCCGGTCTGTTGTTCGGCTTCTACTCCGCTCAAGATCGACAGCGTGTTTCTCTTCATCTATTGCTGGCCAAGACAAGCGAGAAATAATGTCGTCCGTAGAGATCATGTCCTTAGCAGGAAGCTCAGGCAGCGGTGGAGAGCGAATCTGACGCTGAGTGTGACGGCGTGAGTTATTTCCTCGCTCTGGCGAGCCAACGTCTGAGAGTGATCGCCGACCCTTTTTTTGCAACGGCGACTCTTCAGGACTGTACTCGCTGATCGTGTTCAATCCTCCATGTGGCGTATCATCGAAGGCGATCGGGGTCCTCGGAGGAGAAATAACATCGCTATCGTGCGACGTTGGGCCCCCAAAGAGTGACTGATGGGGTTGTTGATGTGCTTGAGCGATTGGACTAGGAATGAACGTTGGGCTCAAAGCTCTGTCATGGTCCAAGGGACTCTGGGCGCGTAGTGGATTCTGTAATTGGACAGGGGGGTCTGGCCTCACTTCTCTGAATGAAGGTGATGACTCGAACAGAATTGACGATCGGTCTTTGGTAGTCGAGCTGACTGGCGAAGGTTCGTGGGGGTCATCATAGGCTAGATATTTTGGATTGAGGCCTCTGGGAAGGTCTGTTTTGGGCATTGGTGCTCCTTGCGCTCGGTTTCTTTCAAGAATGGCTTCCGAGTTGCCAGCGTGATTTGAGTCAACGTCCAAAGATATGTTCAAAGCACCCCTGGATGCTGTTCTTGGTCGCAGCATGGGGTCCTCCTCCATCCGTATCTTCCCACTTTGATCGATAGTCTCAAGGGAAGGATCAGTCGAGGTACCCTCTTGCCCCCTATCTGGTGCCTTGTTTTCATGTCCGTGATCGACCACAGGACTTGCTTCGGTATCTTGGTAACCGCTGTCTCGAATCTCACGATGCACTGGAAGGCTGTCTGGTATGATGGGCGAATCCGAGACATGAACTGCACTGTCACGATTGACCATTCTCTCCGTGTGAGGCTGCTCCTCCGGAAGACCCACGTATTTAAGAGTGGGGCTTCGCGCCCTAGGGGATCTAGGAGGCGTCGTGACAGGGCCAGTTGGTGGCGTTTGTTGAACATTATCGACACCCGGTTTTAGCTCAGCTTCCTCATCCTCATCACCCGCCCATTTGTTTTTCTTGCTCTTCTTATCTTTCTTCCCCGGCTTCTTCGGGCTTCGTCTTGTCAGCCCCTCAGCAACAGCAAGCGCTTCCTTTGCCCCGAAATCACCACGCCGGCTAAGCTTCTTGTCTTCAAAATCTGCAGGCGGCGCCTGGGACGTGCTCCGTGATATGGAGTCCAAGCCGCTGACGGTTCGGTCTGGCCGCGCCTCATTGGAAGGAATCATGTCCTCTACGGTCGGATCACGCTTCTTCGATTTCTTGGCTTTCTTGGCCTTGGTCGTTGATACAATATTTCCATCATTCTTAGCCCGTCCAGAAGTAGATAGTACCATCCCAGCTGCTAACCCTGTTTCACTGACATTGGATTCTACATTGAATTGGGGCACATCGAGATGTCCATGTCGAGCTTCGCTAGCAAGACCCACTTCGCGGGTCTGATCATCAGCAGGCAGTATGCGCTCACGAGATCTGGTCCGCGGTTCGATGGGCATCTGCTCGCCTTGAATTGGTTGTAAGTCTTCGGTGGATGGTAGCAGTTCTGGATCGAGCTGGCCCTGCTCTTCAACAATTTCCCCATAAAGAGGCTGCTCACGAGGATCTCTTTCTCTGACTTCACCTGTGGAATTGCCGAAGTAGGGACTGGTTCTGTCAAGATGACGAGAAGACTCTGGTTCTAGGGCAGTGTACTCATTAGTCGGAATGGTTGTTATCGGGGAAAATGCAACAGTCTCTTGCTCGTTTCGTGTTGTGGTTGATTTTTGGACATCCTTTGTTAAGGGCGCTGAAAGATCCGCGTACAAATCAGCCTTGTCAGGCCCGGGTGCAGTAGAATTGTCATCCTCCCAGACGATTGGTTGTTGTTTCTTTTTTGCCTTTCTATCCTTCTTACTCTTCTTCATACTATTGACAACGCCAATGCTGTCTTCATCCCCTACCGGAAGGCCTTTCACACTTTGATGTTCTCGAATGTCCAACGTCTGATCCCCTAGAGGTATTGGACCCTCACCTGCAATATAAGCCGTTGATCCACCTTCCACATCACCTGAAAAAGGGATGGCTCTATCTGCACTGTCAGTCACTGCGCCTAGATTTTGAACACCAGCTGGTCCGGGGATATCCGTTGTAGTAAGGTCCATCGCTCGCTGAACTGCATCATCAGCAGTTGGTGTTTCTGGGCTGAGACCGTTGACGGGTGTTGCGGAAAACGGAGAACCTGCTTCTACAATCTCAGATTCGCTCTGCATCCTGACTGCTCCCTTGCGCTTCTTGTTTTCTTTCCTGCCCTTTTTGACTGGCACGTCCCAAGCGTCACCGTCATCGACGAGCTCTGCGATAGGTTCAGTTGCTCGCTCAGCAGCAGCAGAGTTCTCTATTGTTCCTTTGCAACCCGCTTCGGCATTAGGCGATTTTGCACCCTCGACAAGAGGCTGCTCGAGAACGGGCTTACCTAGCTCTTGCTCGTTTTGAGGAACGAAGTCCTTATCAGAAGAAACTGGTGGCCGGCTAAGCGGTGGCTCTGTCTGTACGGAAACGAGCTCCTCTTCCAGATTGACGCTCGAGTATGCAGACTTCTTCGCTTGCTTGCTTTTCTTGCTTTTCTTCTTCGCCATAGAAAAGACCTCTTCCTCCATCTCCACTATCTTCTGTGAGGGAGGGCTGCTTTCGTCAGTGCGTTGAGCTTTCGAGGGCGGCTCTATCGCTTTCTCTTCCTCGAGGGCAACTTCAGGTCCCACATCTTCGAAGAAGCCTCGCTTGTGCGGATGTTCAGGGGAAATTGATGCAAAGACTGTATCATAAGTAGCCTTGGGCACATGCTCCGAAGCTCTTTCCCCCGTGGAGGCCACTTCTGCTGTCTCGGTAAAGTCCCCTGCCCCAGTGTGCAACGGAACTTCAACTGTCTGCGGTACTTCCTCAGTAATGGCCTGCTCCGGAACTGCAATGTCGCCAACTCGTGATGCGCTTTTAGAGAAGTCTTCCGTACTGAAATTTCTCGTTCCCGTGGCTATCGACTCTTCGACTTTCTGCAGTACGTCCTCGGTAGTGGCGTGCTCTGGAAGAATTTCACCAATCACTTGTGGTACGCTTTGAGCGATCTCTTCTTCGACATCCAAGATTTTGGCCTTTCTCGTCTTCTTCTTGTCTTTCCTACTCTTTTCGAAGCCGTAAGAAGCTTCATGGTCGGGCATGATTTCTGGGATTTGAGCCATTGGATATTCATCTCTAGTTGAGGGCGAGCTAGGATCTACCGACCGCAATGAACCATCAGTAGTCCGATCCGCTGGACCAATCTCTAGCCCGGGATCCGACGCCTTGGCCTTCTTCTGCTTCTTCGTGTCTTTCTTGCTCTTCTTGAGACTGTATGGGGCATCTGGATCGGAGTCAAGGTCAGGGGTCTGAGCGATCGGATCCTCCTCAGCTATTCGGGGTAAAGCAGAGGCAGTTAGAGGCAATGGCTTCTCGACCGTCTGCTGTATTGGTAGGGTGGGGGCGGTATGCTGACCCTCGAAGAATGACGATGAATTGCCGCTTTCCGCGACTCCTTCTCCCATATCGAAGGTCTGGGCTCCGTCTTCCGCTTGCTCGTCTTGCTGGAGTTTCTCGGAACTACGAATAGGGTCAAGCTCGAACTCGTGGCCTACTTTTTGTGAAGCTAATGGGTCATATGCTGGTGTGAAAGATGGGACTACCGACGGCATAGACTGCTCTCCCGTGTTTTCGGCTGACACGGCGCGCTCAGCGATGTCTAGGTTGTCGAGATCTTTCCGCGATGATGCATCGTTCAAGCTATTCATCTCTAATAAAGATGTTTTAAAGGGCAGAGCGGGTTCGAACACCTTTTCTTCAATATCGGCTTCCGATGCTGGCGCAATTTGTTCTATTGCGGTCACGACCTTGTGTGGGTTTTCAGGCATCTCAGGGATAGATTCTCGCTCCGCTTTGGAAGTAGGCTGTTCCAGAAATGTCGTCGGTAGGGATGGCTGCTCAGGCTCGAAGATCGGATGTTCAAAAGCTTTTCGTTCTACTTGAGGCGGATCTGTGACGGATACTGATCGATTGAGGTCCTCAGCTTCATCAGCGGATCGCTCTGATTGAAATGCTGGCTGGTCGACCAATTCAGCGTTGTCATCTAATCTTGCTGTAGCTTCCAATGGCGCCTCATCGAGAGCCTTGGTATCGATAGCCGAGCGTTGGCTTTTAGGCCTTGCTAGGTCCGAAGCCTCAACTTCTTTTGGAAGCTGACTTGCTTTCAAGAAAGGCTGAACCAAAGCTTCGGCTGAAGATGACTGTTCGAATACACCATCCACTTTTTCTGAGGACCTGGATTCAGAGGACTGGTCTGGCGCTAATGTTGACGTCTCGAAGCTCTCAGCTTGGGATGACATTGACATAGTGTCGGCTGCTAAGGTTAGAGCATCGAAATCTTTGGCTTTCTTGTTCTGTGAGGCAGGCCCGTCATCACCTACAGCGTCTTCTGACCCCTCAGTGACTATCTCTGTTGAACCTTTCTCTAGCGAATGTTGCAAGAGGGGAGCATCACGATCCTCTTTGGACTCTTGATGAGCCTTGGCTTCAGAGTTGGAACCAAGTGTTTTAGGCTCTTCTGCCCAAGAGATAGCTTTCGACTTCTTGACCTTCTTTTTGTCTTTCTTGCTCTTGGGAACGCTCTCGAGCTCCTCTGCAACATCCCTCGCTGGCTCCGTGAATGGTTCTTTGGATTCAACTTCAAGCGATGCGTTTGGGACGGCGAGATCGGAACCTTCTTTGCTCGTCAAATGAGCTCCATAAGCTTGTTCAGGCACAGCAGATTCGGGTTCGTCGGCCCAGGAGAAGACTTTCGATTTCTTGGCCTTCATCCTATCATTCTTGCTTTTTGGAAGTTTCTCAAGTTCCTCCACGACGTCCTTGACTGGTTCAGTGGATGGTTCTGCCAATCCGACCTGAATCGGTGTCTCTTGCGCGGCCACAGTGGGACTCTCTTCAAATCTCGGCTTAGCTCCATCATTTCGTTCAGGCGCAGCAAGATCCGGCTCATCATCCCAGGATAAAGTTTTGGATTTCTTAGCCTTCTTCCTGTCCTTCTTGCCCTTCGGCACACTTTCAAACTCGTCTACAAGGCTTCTTGCAAGCCCGGTGGACGCCTCCTCATATCCTCGTTTGATCTGATCATGATCATCAATAGCCTTCGACTCTTCTTGAGATTCTCGATGATGATCATTATCGGTCCTAGTAGTTGCACCATCACTTGTCTTGAGGGGAACCTGCGCTTCTTTGAATTCTTCAATCTCTGGAGCAGTCTCTAATATGCCTGTGACATCTCTGGCTATCTCTTTGACTGGCTCGTCCAGCTTCACTCGAGAATCTGCTCGCACTGGAGTGGAGTCAAAGTCGGGTTCATGTCCAACATTTATTTCGCTATTAGACACGGTATCGTCGAGATTATCTTCGAGCGAGGAGAAAGGCGCCTTCTTACCCTTCTTCCTAGCTTTCTTGCTCCTAGAGCCGTCCTCGAGGTTATCAGCGACGCTCTGTCCCGGCGCCCCTACTAATTCTTGTGGTGGAACAATGTCCATCTCTGACTCAGGCAGGGCAGGGCCCACGTCTTCGTTGACTCCCAAACTCTTCGCGTTCTTAGCTTTCTTCTTGTCTTTCTTGCCTTTGGGAGTAGCTACAAATTCGTCCGCAATATTCGTCGGCGGCTCTTCAGCCGTGTCTCGCATCGAAGCAATATCAATCTCTGCGGTGACCTTTCTTTCAATCGTTTGTTCTGTTTGAGGCTCCGAAGATCCCATACTCTCTTCCCATAACATCAAAGAATTCTTTTTGCTGCGCTTCTTATCCTTCTTGCGCTTGAGGTCGCGCTCGAGGATCGTCGTATCATCCTGTTCCGGAAAAGTTGTCTCAAGTTGTCTTGGCTTAGGCGACGGTCCCGGCTGGACATCTGAGATACCTTGGGAGCCCTGATCATCAGCCGGCGAAGACGTGGTCTTGTCTTCCCATCCCAGTGCTTTACTTTGGTTTGTCTTCTTGACTGTGAACTGAGACCCTGACTCGTCATTGCTAGCGAGATTGTCTTTCGCGCTTTCGCCGACGTCCGCCAGAAGCCCTGATGACAACGCTTCAACTAGAGGCTGAGCGACTTTCCCTCCAGAGGCGAAGTCTTCGGTCGCTGTTGCCCGCTCTTCGTCCCTTTCGCTTGCTGATACAATAGATGATGGTTGTAGCTCGAGCTCATGAGGCTGCTCTGTTGACAATGGATTCTCTTGGGTCAACGCTATGCTAGCTTTAGTCGTTTCTGGATCAGCCAAATCGGGCGCAAATGGCTTCGCTGCTTCACCACGGTTCAGCAATGGACGTTCTGCTTCGACATCGGTCTGGTGACTCTCTTTGTCATTCCCAGCCATTGCGGAGGACTCCCATTGGTCATCAAATGTCACCTCCTTCGCGGGAACCAATACAGGTTCATCTGTAGCTAGTGCTAGTGGATCGTGTTCTGATGAGTATGGGTCTCCTTGGGCTGTTGGGAAAATACTTTTTCCTTGCTCGGGTACAGCCTCCGCATCAACAACCTCTCCCCATGGGTCTTCGGTAAGCTCACGATCCGCAACGGTTTCAGTAGCTTCAGACGCAATTGTATCGGTCAGAAGGGTATCGATTGGGACTGATTGCTTCCTCTTGCCTTTTCTGTCTTTCTTCAACTTCTTCGTCATAGAGTCTTCTACAGGCTCAACTCCGGATACTTCTACTTGCGGAAAGGTATCAGTTGCCAAAGGTTGCAGACGATCCTCCATGACGTCTGGCGTGTTGGATTCATCTGCAAAAGTGTTCCACCCCATTTTGCCTCTCTTTCCCTTTTTCCCCTTTGGCATGTCCCACTCTGCTTGACCAAGTTCAGCCGATGTCTCAGGCGACAACTCACGCCCCGAAGCCATGATTGCGTCACTTCGTTCTTTTAGTACATCAACAGCAATAGCTTCACTATCTCTAGCATCGAGCATGCCCTGCAGGTGAGATCCCGGCAGATATCCGGACTGAAGCATGCCTTCGACTTCTTGGGCGGTATTAGTCACAGCAACGTCAGCAACAGTTAAAGAATCAGGAGGGTCGACCTCAGCGAAAGCTGGCAAATTAGCTGGTTTTCCCTTCTTGCCCTTTCTCGACTTTTTCTTGTAACCCGCATCCCACTCGTCCTCCTCCAATTGCGCCTCAGGAACCGTGGGCCGGGCTCGTTCGCTGAAGTCTGCTTCGTGCTTCCCTTGGCCAAACTCACCAAGACCACTAATCTCCGACTTTTCGACGGCCTGGGAGTTCACTGTGTCATTTTCTATTTGGGCGGCATCTGCCGTTGCAGTTGGTAGAGCTGGTACAGTCGGCTCCCCCTCTACCTCGGAGGCGTTGGAGTTTGGTATCGCCACTTCGGCTGGGCTATTCCTCTTCGATTTTTTCCCCTTTTTCTTCTTAAGGGGTGGCTCCCAAATATCATCATCATGCGCTGTATCGTCTGCTGCGGGTGCCTTTTCATTCAGGATCAGCGAGCCGCTGACGGCCTCAGCACCGCTCACATGTTGGTATGCCGGCATGTCTCTCGCGTCAGAGGTGGATATACCTGGGCTCGGGGCTTGAGGAGCGTCGTGCTGCGGCTTCTGCATCTCTGCAACCAAATTCTCTTCTGGTCGGGAAATCGAGGACCCTGGCTCCTCAATCTCATCTGGTTGAAGGAGCGAAGACTGGGCAGGATCGGTCACCGCTTCGCCCATTTCTAGCGGTAGCACTTCGATATCATTTCGAGGTATCTCCGAACTTGTCAGCGCAGGCTCGGGTAACATAACTTCACCCTTGTCGCGGTGCAATTCGGTTGGTGGAAATTCGACCTCATGAGGCTGTATAACTTCTGCTCCGTTCTGTTGAACGAGGAAATCGAGCATCTCAACACCCGGAATATCTGAGACAATAGCCTCTACTGGCATGGGTTCAAGCTCGGTCCTTGCCAGCTCATCCTCATCAGGCTGCACCATCTCTGCTTTAGTCCGCTGAATGAGAGGATCCGAAGCGTCAACGTTCTCGAGTTCGTAACCGGCACGTTGGGCTGGGCTAGGTTGGAGCTCGTTGAAGATGTGAGACCGCTCCTTTCCTTCGTTAAAATCCTGCTTGCTCGAGGGCGAATTAGCATCCACTGATCGATCTTGACATGATGGCTCGAGCCCATGCTCAATGACTTTAAGATGGTCTGCAGGCTGTAGTACTTCAGTGACAGGGGCTTTCTCGGGTTCCTCCGAAACAGCGTTTACACTGATCTCTGTAGGTTGATTCTGCTTGCTTTTTCTGCCTCTCAAGCCTTTCTTGACAGGCAAGGCAACGAACTCGTTAGCGTACTTGTCCTCGGAACGGCCCGGCTGTATAGCTTCGGGATATATTGGTCCCACCTCAGCAACGAGGTCCTGCAGTGGTGGGTGAGTAGCGAGATTTTCAACATTGGTGGTGGCATTGGTCGGCTCCTGTGGAGGACTGTCCACCGATGGTTGCTTGTTAAGCACATCACCTCGGAAATCAAGCCCAGAAGGCTCTTTCATTGTAGTTCTGTTAGTGGTACCAGTAGGTTTTGCAATGATGTTCGATTCGGATAAGTCGAGGAGCTCTAGAATTTCTTCCCTTGGCAGGGGGATATCCTTCGGGGAGATAGCATCTTCTACCTCAGGAGCTGATGGCAGCGCCTGAGTCTCGATGGTGGTTGATTCGGATAAGTCGCGGAGCTCTGTATATTCTTCCCTTGGGAGGGGGATATCCTTCGGGGACACGGGTTCTTCTAGGTCAGGAACTGTTGGCAACGCTTGAGTCATAAATACCATGATCTCTGTTTTCTCGGCAGGTTGTTGAGCAGGCCTTTGCAAGGATTGAGATTCGGTCGCCACAACGGAAGCTTCAACTTGCTCGTCTATCGGTAAGCTATTGCGCCCTTTCCTACCCTTTTTGGACTTTTCGCGGGCCACAGTATCAGTCCAAATATTAGACTCAGTGTCCGGTCGTACGTCTTTATCAACGCTTTCCAAGTCGATCTCTTGGTTTTGGACATCATTGCTCAATTTCTGAATATTCTCAAGTGCGGCTGCGGGCTCAACTTCGGGTTTGTAAATTTGCTTCGACCGATTCTTACCTCTTTTACCTTCCTTAGTGTTGGACGAACTTGGCTTGGGCTCAGTCCTTCGCTCTGGCGGACCGCGGCTGACCTCCAAGTCCTGAGTATTCTGATCATTGGGGTCCACGGTGGGAATGTCACGAAACGAATCATCTTCGTGAATTGGGTTTGCTTCCACCAAAACGTACGATTGAGGCTCAACAACAATGGGATCAACGGTAATCTTGCCATTTCTTTCTACCGTTAGGTCACTAAACCCGAGTTGACCAGGGACTGTAGAGGTTTTCCTAGATTTCTTGCCGGACCGAATCTTACCCTTCTTGGTCTTTGCTGGCCACTCCTGCTCGATCAGAAGTAGTTCTTCGGTTTGAGTTGGAGTTCCTACGCTGATGCCATCTTGAGTAGCCTCGGCGACACTGTTCAGTACATTGACATCCTCTTCCATCTCCTTTGTCAGAATCTCGCTGGATTCGGAAATTGGCGCAACCAGTGTCTCCGGGTGCTGTTTGGTGCTAAGAGCTTCTTGCAGCGCTGTCTCTTCTCCCATGACGTCAATGCCATCGACCTGCGGTGCAACAGGTTTTGCTGATGGCAAAACGTCCATTGACTCGGTTCGAGAAGCGACGGTACGTCTTCTCCTTTTGCCTGATTTATCTGCGCTGGACTTCTTCGGTGACACTGGGGTAAACCAGGAGTCGACGGCGTCTTGCGCATCCTGTTCTTGGATCTCACGTTGCTGTGCTGCTGTCAATAGCTCCACCCCAGGCTTCATCGACTTCGCCTTAGTTTCTAGGGCTGGCCCGGCTGATTCATCTCCAACGACAGCGGCAAAGTCCAGGAGAGATCTACGGCTAGTGCCGTCCTCGATTGAATGACCTTCAGATACTCCCATGAAATCTTCGACATCTTGCGATGGCCTTTGCTTGGTACCTGGCTCTTGTTTTTCGTTCATTTGAAGCCTCTGGTCGTACATGGAGTCGCGTACCTGCGTTCTCGACTTGTTCTCCTCGTGCTTGGCTGCAAGCAAAGAACCCGCGGCGGAGGCTCCTAGTACAGCTCCCAACGTGATACCTCCCAGGCTCGGTAGACTACTCTCTGGTGTCATGTGAATTTGTACAGATGAAGGCTTGCTACTTTGCGGAGGGACTTCCTCATCGCGTTCAGCCTTTGTTACATGCTGTGAAGGCGCGAATCCTCTTGGGGCTCCTGTCGCCTGTTGCGAGGGCGCATCATTCGCAGTGGGAAATGATGCAGCAGTAGGCGTAGTCTGTTGTGAGTCAAGGAGACCAGTATCCGTGCTAGCGCGTGCAATATCGATAAGTAGACCATCGCCTAAGTGCCCATCTTCACCATAGTATTCTATGGTGTCATAAAATTCTGAACGATCGGACGCAGCCTCATCAGGATCTCGCACCGATGAACTCCTTGACGTCGTATGACTCGAAGGAAGGGAAGGATACGGCTCTTCGAGCGTCGGCTCTTGCTTGGGTCCATGCCTTTCGACTAGCCAAAGCGGACGGAATTCGTTTGATGATTTGAACTCCGTGGATCGGGGACGGAGCTTAGGGCGAGATGGTAGAGTGTCTGGTGTAGATGGCGTCTGCGGGGCGGAAGGCGAGGAACGGGCCACACCGGGAGAAGCAGGTGGCACACGGAAGTGGAAGGGTATCGCAGTCGAGGACGGTGAGACAAGTGGAGACTGGTTGTTGCCTGCCTTCTGAAGTTCCGAGACGCGTTCTGCTTGACCGTCGGCTCTCCTAGTCGGGGAATTTGGTAAAGAAGTAGAGCTAGGAGGATATCCACGTAAAGGCTCGGTAAACAGGGGCGAGGATTGACGCCTATCCATATCACGTGCTCCTATAGGCTCTACAGTGAGAGGTATGTCAGGCGGCGGCGTAATTTCCCGGCGCATCCCTAAAAAAGACAATGCCCGTGTGTCCTCGTTGTGGTCGCGCTTTGTGGAATCAATGGGCGGTCCGCCGTCGGTTGTTCCTGGTTGTGCATCTAGGTTGGGAGCATCATCGCGATCCTCGGGGTAGGTCAGCCAATGATCGGTTGCTGAGGAAGGGGCACGACCAATTGAAGCCGGTGTAGATACCTTGGCCGGTAGGTCTTGGGAGATCCTACCTGAGTACTCGGGGAAGCCGCTGTCAGGGCGTCTGCCCTTTTTGTCAAGGTCCATGGGGGCACCATCGCCATCAACACCTCCATTGACTTCAGAGGGATTCATATCCTCAATTTCACGCTTTCCTTTGCGGCCCTTTGACTTCTTGCTCCTCTTTTTTGATTCTTCGAAATCTTCGAGATTATCTAGGATAGGCGCCTCCTCGGAAAGTCCTTGTTCTGGAATATCCTGCTTTATCAACGCTTTAGAAAGACCGAAAAGACTATTATGGCGCTGATCCTTGGTTCTTGTCGTGACCTCGTCCAGTTCGTCTCGATTAATCGGTGCCGAAACTACCGATTCTTCATCGCCGAGGCCAAGACTGCTACGGTTTGCCTTTTGCTTAGATTTTCTGCCTCTAGTAGCATCGGTATAGATAGGGGCAGACCCTGCAACGGGTGTGTCCTCTGGAGCTTCCTGCGTTCCACAGGATGAAGACTCCAATTTAGTTTCCCGAGTCTCTGGCTCCGTGACTACAGCACCTGATGGCTCCTGTGTCTCACCGAAAGACTCCTGCTCAGGTGCACGAGCGAGCTCATAGGACATGGATTTCTTGTCTCTCTTCTTCTTCTCCTTTTTACCGATTTTTCGCTCCGGCTCCCTAGAATAGTGAAGCGCTTCCTCTTCTACAAAACTTCCAGGCATGCTTGATTCTGGCAGGTCGCCCTCGACGAAGCCTTGTTGGGGAGGCACGTCTGATTCGCCCAACGGCGCGTCCGAGCTAAGATCTAAGACAGAATGGGCGAAGGAGCGGCGGTAGGTTCCGGGCGCTTCTGTCCCTGGAGGCGAATCTCGACGTCGAAAGCTCGGATCATCAACAACAATAGATGGGTCTAGTCCTGCGTCCTCCAAACCAGCTGCCAACGTGGCGGCGAAAACAAGATCATCACCGAAATCCGCCGTAGAGTTGGTTGTGTTGGACTCAGGAGGGTTTGGCGAGTCATGCGCGCTATTCTCATTTTTCATTGTGGCTATTGGAGGCCCATTCCTGGAATGTTCTTTCTTTGGCGATTGGATAGCTTCGTCGCGGCGTTCTTTGGGCTCAATGATGGTGTACTCTGGCGTGTGATGATCATCCGTGATGACAGTATAGGTAGTTATTGGAGGAGGTACCTCTGTGCCAACATCTTCAGTGGTATCGTGGGGCCGCATGACTGGCGATTGGTCTCCTCTTTCAGAGCCAGCTAGGCTGCTTGGTTGTGGGCTTGGAGCAATAAGCTTTAGCTTTGGAACCCATGGAGGCGGGATCGGATCCGGATTGATTTCTTCGCCATTGGGTCCGAAGGTGTAGGCTGGTGCTTCCCGAGAGTCGTGGAAGCCCCTCGGCTCTATAGTAACAACTTCTGGAACTTCATATGCGCCAATGGTATGGTCGACGTCGGCCTCCGCTGCTTCCTCCTTATACCCAGGAGCTCTAGACAACAGTTCGTGGGGTATGAAAAACTCTCTATAATCCTCATGGCTTGAGCTTCGTTTGATCGTGGCTAAATCCTTCGCCACAGACTTTTCTGGCCCTTGGGCGTTGGGCTGTCCTTCCTGTCTGACCTCCTCGGACGTCTCCTCAACGGCGCCTGCAACTGCTGCACGTTCTTCTCTGCGCCGACGTCTTCGCTCCCAACGTTCGACCTCGTCGACGTTGGATCTATCACTGATTGGTGGGTGCGCTTTGATCGCTGCTCCAACGACGGAAGCAATGCCCGCAGCAGCAATGGGCGAAGTCCACGAGCCTCGCTTATCTGGCCATGATCTTTCATCGCGACGATCTTCATCTAGATCAGCCCGCTCACTACGCTCTTCGTACCTTTTCGACCCAGAGTTCCGTCTTGAGCTTTCGCTCAGATCTTGTTTGTCATGATCACTTGCTTTCTGGTCCTCCGACCCTCGGCGGTCTCTACAATACTTTCGTTCCCCGTCCTCTCCCGCTTGCCGCCGCCTATCCCGACGATCCCTTTCTGCTTGTTCTTCGCTTAAATTGAAACGAACTGCAGCGGGGGCGTTTCGGGGAGCACCCGACTTTCGGGCTACAGCTCTGTCTGACGATCCAGGATCGTATGCGGCTGGCGAAGAATATCCCCTACGAGGCTTCGGTGCCGTAGTCATATTATCGAAAGGATTGCTAGAAGGATTGGCTTTTTCAGGAAAGCTGCCAGGTATATGGAATGGCGAAGAGCCCTCATAGGCGCCGTCTTGGGGGGCGATTGACGATGGCCGTCCTCCATAATGCGGTTGCGAAAGTACGGAAGGCCCAGTGGGCGCACTGTAAGCATGTTCATAAGGGGTTTGTGTAGAATAGACTTTTGACGAAACCGGTGTAACCGGTTGAGGGTGCTGAATCGGAACAGGCTCTGGTCGAGCAGTCCTCTTGGGGTGCGATGGGTCGTTCAATATCCCCGGGCCTGCCGCAACATGTCGCGACGGGTCAGACATAGGTGTAGGGTACATCTGTTGGAGTGGAATACTGCTGTTGCTATGCATGGTGATCCCATTATGGAGAATATTTGGATCGTCGTGCCGCTCCTGCTTATCTGATGATCGGGACTTCTTCTTACTACCCCATCGCCAGCCCCACTTATTCGTTCCCGAGGACTCGGAAGAGAGTGAGCTTCTACTGTCTCGTCTTCGGACAGAGCCACCATATGCCAGATCAGAATTAATGCTCTCATCTTCGTCCGGAGCAGACTCCCATGGATCTTCGTCAAATTGGGGTGGAGACCGTTTGTTTCTCCTTCGATGGTCCAAGCTTCGGCCACTCTTTCCTTTGGATTCTTTGACGGCCACCAGGTCACCTTGTCGCCTCGATTTGTTGCCCTGGCGTGTCTCGTTCAAAGCGAGCGCTGCGGCCGCTGCACCGAGACCCGCTACAGCGAGTTCGGCTTTTCGATGATCGTCTTTGGAGTTTCTTCGTGTCCGGCGCTTGGGCTTTTCAGAGCGAACACCGGACGCGAGGTCCTCGTTAGAGGACGACGAAGATGAACTACTGAAGCTGAAGAAACCCTTCCTCTTCTTTTTGTTCTTCCTCTCTTTCTTGTCAGACGACCGGTGCTGGTCTGGACTTCGCTCATGATGGTCGTGGCTTCGTCTCACGAATACCTTCTCAGTCGGATGTTCATGATTTTGAGCCTTGGAAACCATCACCGACGACCCAGTAGCGGCTCCAAATGCAGCCTCGCTACGACCAGCTTTTCGGTCTTTCGAAAGCGACCGTGATCTAGACCTTGACCGGTGTCGAGCGCCGTGCGAGTCCTTAGCATACACCCGACCGTCGCTGATGATGCCCGTTTCGATACGCTCGCTTGACGAATCTCGTCGACGTGATTTAGTCTTAGATGATCTTCGCGTAGTGCCACGGGAAGTATAGCTCGTTCTGTCCGGAGACGACGCTGCATGAGACTTCTTAGTATACCCACTTTTGACACTGTAAGTGTCATTAGAAGCATGCTTTTGGTTGAACAAACTCTCCCCGACTTTGGCTAAGCCGTATCCCGCTACGCCTGCTTCGAGCCAGGATTGCTTCTTCCTGCGTCGCTTTTCACTGTCTGATGACGAATATCTGCTGTCTTTATCGATACGATTACTGCTGCCCAAACGATCGCTTGAGCGTCGACTCCGGAGGTGATGCTTGCGGGGCGCATCCCTTGAAGTTGATCCAGGCTCAAAGCAGTCTCTACACACTCCGATATATTCTGTGTACTCTTCGAACTGGGCTACCCCTTCAGGATCCTTGAAGAAGTCGACGAACTTGGCCAGTGGCCCACGATGGCGATGCCGCTGAGCCATCGAACCAGTTGCAAAACCTTGCGAGGCAGGAGGATGTTGGGGATTAGAATGATGATTGTGGTGATACGCTGCCGCCGCGAGTCCCGCGGCTCCTGCTGCATATAGAGGTACATTAGAAGAGTGGATGGTTTGCTTACCTGGGTTAGAGGGCTGACTGGAGTGCGAAGCTGTACTGTACGAGCCGTTGACGTATGAGGGCGGCCGCTGGCTTGCGAATGATTGGCCGCTCCCAAAATTCGAGGAATGATCGGGGTGCTGACTCTGTGATGTTGATTGGGCTTCCGTATAATATCCTGATGCAGCTCCGGCTGCTATCGCGCCCAGGGCGGGTTTCGCTGAGGATGCCGGGGTATGGTGACCGTTTCCAGGATGAGTTGGGAAGGTGGAGGAGGAGGGCGCATTGGGCCTCGCACGATTGTATTGCGAAGGGATTGTTTCTGCTTCGCTCTCAAAATCCCCGCTAAAGAATGATGCAGCTGCCCCTACATGGCCTGTAGCGCTGGGTTCAAGTGGAGGAGCTACGGTGGATGAGGCAGGTTGTAGATGAAGTTCAGCCCCAACTACCAAGTTGGGCTGCTGAGGCCTAACACCGGGCTGCATTGCCACCGACTCTCCAGTATCTCCATAGTAGTCTGCTGCAAGCCCTGGGCCTCCTTCGCTGACAGCCATCGGTGGCCTATATGGCTCAGCGATACCCGAGGGAAATTGGCCTGGAAACTGGTCGGGAACGTGAGCTGACATGGGAGCTGAAGCCGAGGAAGGCCCTCCCACGAAGCCAGCACCATTTTGGCCTGGGAATTGCATGAAGCCAGGCTCTCCGATCTGATTGTTGAAGTCGCCACGGGTCCTTTCAATCGAAGCGCTGTAGCCGTCGACCTCTTCCCCCAATCCAAGAACATTCATGCCATCCTTCTCTTTGTTATCCCTCCTGCCTCTCTTTTCCCGCTTCCTCTCATCTCTGTCTCGGCTCGCTCGCCTCTCCTTCCTATCCCGGTTTCTCTCTGGGCTGGGTGTACGCTCCCTCCTTCGCTCACTCTTGCGCTCACGAGCACTTGCGGGGTCGTGCTCATCCCGGCCCGTCTTTGACTTTGGCATTTGGCTCGTAAGACTTGCATTTCTAGCAACCTTGGGAGGTGGATAGGGCTCCCCAGTCTGATTGCCGGAAGCCTTCGCGTAGCTTGAGGCAATCGAAGCGGAGGCGGCGTCAGTGAAAGTATTTCGTGTAGTCGAAGAGTAATTTTTAGGAGTAGGGTGAAAAGTTGGATCACGATCGTCACGCCGTGATGATTTCTGGGCCGTACTCGAAGACGCCATTGATCCTGAACGTTTGCGCGTCAATCGCTGCTCGTTCTCTTTGCGCCGGCTGCTCTGAGACTGTGAATCCTTCTCTGCGTCATTTGATTTGCCAATGATCCGATTCCACATGGTACTCTCGATACTGTATTGAGAGACCGAGAAGTATTGTGATTCGTGCTTTGAATGACTAGCTGCTTGTGCCAACTCACTCCTGAATGTAAAGTTTCAAGGATTAACGCATTTGTCGAGGAGTTTGGTTCGAACTATTAATCTACGGGAACTTCAATATAGACAAAATGGGTATCTATAAACAATGTCATAAGTCGTCAGTGGCCAGCGTCTAAAGCTCCAGCATGAGCAATCTGAAGGAGAGAGGCTCGAGGGGCTGGTTTGCAGCTTGCAGCTTGCAGCTAACGTTAGCGTTGGTGTCTCGGGTGTAGGCCGATCTAGGGTTGGAGTGGATTTGAGGATAGTGCACTAAGGTATTGCTCAGATAGATCAATTTTCTAGAATTGCGAGCATCCCAGATGTAGATATAGCCGTAGTTGTCACTTGTCACCTTGACACGATCTCCCAAGCAATTTTGCGCCATACAACAACCCAGCTTTTGTCGCTGATAATAACCATGGGAAACCGGGAGAGAATATCAAGGATTCCGCTCTGCAATGCAACAATACATAAGGAATCAGTAGAGTAGTTTTGATGTCGTTGACTGGTAGTACAGTGTACTTAGGGAGAAATTGAGTATCTTTTGCGGCAGACGTCACCTGCAGTTTCCGTTTGAGATATGCAGAATAAGGTAGGATACCTTTGTCCATTCTCATACTATCGATGAAAGCCAGCAGCCGAAGTTAGGCTCTGGAGAGCCCAATTCTATCTACATTCCTTCCAAGAGGCATCGTTGACGTCATCACTGTGCACTAAGCTATGCAACGAGTGTAGCAAAAGAGACGCAAGAAACAAAAGGGGCAGGAGGATATCAAATATAGATATGTGTCCACGTCGACAAGTCCCCAAGCTCTTGGTTAAGGCCGGCTTAAAGACGGGATCCACTGGTTCCATTCGCCTTTCCAACATCCTCGAGCATCCCACCAACCTCATTTTCTAATCTCTGGGTCTCCTCGAAGGGATCGTACATCTTCGACCGGACCCACTTCTCAAGTTCTTGGTCGCCCATACCTTTGAGCTGCGTTTCTCGGTCTACGCCTGCTTCTTGCGCTGCCCGGATGACCCCGATGGCAACCAGCACGCTCACATCGCGAATGCGCTCGATTTCTGGGTACAGAAGGACTTGCGCGACTTCCGACTTATTCAAAGCGGTGCTAAGCGAAGTCGCAGAAGCGTAAATCATAGACTGAGTGACCATTGTGGCTTTGCACAGTATGGTTCCCAAGCCAATGCCGGGAAAAACGTACATGTTATTTCCTAGAGTGCATCAGTATGAAAGTGCGGTATGATCTTCATGCAGTATCTCTAGGGCTTGTGCTAGAAAGACATACCTTGACCGGCGTAGTATGTTTGTCCCTCGTATTCGACTGGATCAAATGGGCTTCCACTTGCGAACAGCGCCTTGCCATGCGTGTGCTTGACCGCGTCCTCAAAAGTACATTCGGAATTTGCGGATGGATTCGACAAAGGAAATATAATCGGATGCTCGTTCCAATGGGCCATCTTTGAGAGAATGTCGGCAGTGAAGGCGTTTCCGTCCGTTGACAAGCCCATCAAAATGGTTGGCTTGACATACTCCACGACTTGTGAGAGGTCTTTGTGCTGCTTCCCACCGTTGTCGGGTCGTGAGAAGTAAATCTTGTGATCTGCTAGCTTGTCGCCTCGGTCGTTGGTGACGAGACCCTTAGTATCTACGAGCCAGAAGCAGCGCCTAGCTTCGTCCTCGGTGAGACCCTCACACTGGAAATATGCCACAATCTGCTTAGCTACGCCAACGCCAGCACTCCCCGCACCGTAGAACACTGCTCTCTGATCTTTGACCGGCACACCGGACATCTTTACGGCACTGATGATACCAGCGAGAACCACCGCACCCGTGCCTTGTATGTCGTCGTTGAAGCAGGTGTACTTCTCTTGATACCGTTCAAGGGCTGGGAAAGGATTCTTGAAATCCTCGAACTGGACGATGATGCTTTCGGATTGAGGTCAGTGAACTGAAATCTTGGATAAGCCCATTGCACTCACCCTGGCCACTTCTCGTTCAAAGCAACCATGAGCTCATCCATGAACGCCAATTCTTCTTCCGACGTTCCTTTTTGCCTTCGGGTGCCTAAATACATCGGATCTTCCAAGTTGGTCTTGTTATTTGTGCCTAAATCGAGCATGAGTGGGAGAGTGGCATTCGGCCTGATTCCAGCACAGCCAATATATAGAGCCAATTTGCCGATGGGTATACCCATCCCATTGATACCAAGATCGCCCAGGCCGAGAATGCGTGATCCATCTGTGACCACGGTCATTTCGACGTTCCGTTGCGGCCAATTGTGCAGTACCTGGGCGATATGCCCACGGTCCGAGTAGGACAGGTAGAGCCCTTCAGGCTGTACGTAGTTGTGTGACCACTTAAGGCACGCTTCTCCGACAGTCGGGGTATAGATCAAGGGTGCAAGCAGCTTGGTATGCTCTACAAGCAGCCGGTAGAAAAGATGGATATTGGTATTCCGGAGGCCACTGAGATATAGGTACTTTTCGATATTCTCAGTCTTCTGTGCTAGCTGCTTGAGACACCTCTGAGCTTGTATGTCGCTGCTTTCGACGCGCGGAGGAAGGAGGCCATGAGTTCGGTTGAACTTGCGAACAGCGATGGAGTGCGAGGTGTCAAAGTCACCCGGTTGGGGATTGCTAAAAGTATTAGACATGGTGGACTGCAGTCGGGGGTTCGGAAGAGTTGGAGCGATTCGAGATCTGGAACGCTTTGAGTTGAGCAATGGATTTTCTGATACAATTCTGTAAGATAGACGACGACGACGACGAAAGAAGCAAGTTCCAAAACTGCTTTGCATTAAGCAACGGTGTGGGGCTATGTTGGAAAGGAACAAACGGGGAAGAAAAGAAGAGATGTCGTGCAGTTTCCTCCGCACTTTCTCTTTCGAGAAGATGAGTACGACCATCCGGGCAGGATCAGCCTTCAACAGAAGCAACTCGGAGAGCGGTAAAGTGACAGGGGATGGTAGGCGCTACGGGTACCCCGTAGATAAACACGCGGTCAGCTTTCACCGTTGTTCACCGAGGTGGGCATGGAGATTGGGTGGCTGTTCCTGTGGAATTGTAATCCTATTCATACTAGTACATGGATTGCACGAACCAAGTATCAAGTAACATGAAATATGCACGCAACTGTCCCCAGATGATTGATTTATCGAAGCATGGCTGTCAACTGCCAAGTCCGAGGTTCGCGAGAGGCCCAATTCCATGCTTCAGACCTCTGTTCGTTCCCGTCGCGCTTGCCTCTTTTAAGCCATTACATCACTGGGCTCGCACCACATCACACTTCCTATTGCCTAACATGGCTATGCCAAGCGATGGAGCAGGCGCAGGATTCGACATATCTTGCTTGCATCATTGCATGTCCAACACCAGGCTGCCATAGCTCATTACGTCCATATCCTCTGCAGTCAGACTCCGAGTCCATTGAGCCTTTCCCTCTTATCTACTTTGAAGCTTGTTCAAGCTGTTCGCCCAGTAAAAGGATCGAGTCTGTGCCCTTCCACGTACCAGGACACGGACAATTAGAATGTCTTCATGCTTTGGCTTCCGCAAGTCCAAAGGCGAGGATACAGAAGCTCTACTTCCACAGTATGATGACGATACGAGCTTGCAGAGGAGCCTGCACCAGAAGATGCACACGTATCAAATGCTTCGAGCTTTGTCCAAAGGATTCATGCCCTCCACAGAGCAGCTTATCGTCAACCTACGTACTCTGTTAGCTTCCGACGTTCTCAATCCGGACAACCCAGACTTGAGTGACTCCGGACGTCTTCTGCTGAAATACTCGAAGCAGTGGCTGACTGCATTCATTGAGATCATACGTCACAAGAACGACGATGACCAGATACAAGACTTCATTTGGTACTTGTCCAAATCTAGGATCTCTCTGGACACCGAAGATCTCGCCAACACTGCTTCCAAGGTCAAGTCCAAGGCGGACGCTACTGCAGGTATGTATTCCTTGTCTGCGGCCATCCAAAGTTATTCTGACCCCTTTCTTAGCCTACGAGAGCCTTCGTACTGTCGGTAGTCTTCTCCTCACGAACTCCGATTTTCGTCTATTCCTTGGCGACCTCGGCACGATTGGACGCCAGGTCTTTGCAGATACCGCTTACTCTCTCTCGAATGCTGCCCAGGAAGCTGGTAAGAAGCTGGAGCCTTCAGAACAAGATTTGAAGGCACTGGAGAAACCTGGGGCTGATGAAGGGTCACCACCGTCAGCGGATGATCTTGGCCATGAAGCAGCCGATGTATCCAAAATCGTGGGCAACGGTTTGGCAAAGACAGGAAAGGATGCCTTGTCGAGTGCCAAGGAGAACATCTCGGGCGATCAGAAGGAGACTCTATTGAATCGGTTGAAGGAGGCCGTCATCAAGCTACGAAAACGCAATGACTATTCCGATTCTGTGTCGACAATCGGAACATTAATTAAACGCTACGCCCTGGCATATTCTAGAGCAGCGGATCAAGCAGTGAGCACTGCTCAAGATGATGTACACACCAACGCCGAGCTTGACACAGCCGTCAAGAATTTCTGGGCCCTCGTCAGTTGCTTTGGGGAGAAGGAACAGTGGAAACTGCTCGAACAAAAGGCCAATAAAGTCATGGAACACTCTCAGACGGATCCAGAGTTTGAGAATCTCATGACTGATGTTGGAAATTCGGTGCAGAAGCTAATGACAGACCCTGACTTTTTCGAGTCGGCGGATGAGAAGATCAAGGAGCTTCGTGAGAAAGCTAAGGAGGTCGGCACAGAGTCGACGCTGCGCAAAGACATCGAAGAAGCTTTTACTCAGATGCAGGAGACCTTCCGGTCCGTCGTCGAGGACGAGGATATCTCTAAACTAATCTCGATAACTACAAGGATTTTCAACATCCTGTCGCCCGTTCATACCGCAGCGAACAAAGACCTTTTGGATGACTCCATTCATGTCGTTATTCCCCTTCTGATCCAAGCGATCCAATACATCCCTATTCCACGTCTCGAGGTCTCCGTTCCAGAGATCGACATGCTCCTAGAAAACCTCATAATCGAGCCCGGCCGTACTATCAACAACACTTCTTTCCTCCCCTACAAGCTACGTGTCGAAACTTACAACGACCTCGAGATCCGCAAAGCCAAGTTCCGCACCACCTCTTCGGTCACATCGCTTGTCACCATCAAGGTCGATGGGTTTTCCGTGCGCGCGGACGAGGTTGGGTTCTGGCTACGTGCCCACTCCGGCATCTTCCGCCTTGCTGATGAAGGTATCATGTCATTCCAGCTCGACGAACGCGGAATTGATATTGCATTGGACGTCGAACTCGGCCAGGAGAAGCTCGAGAAGATCCTTACGCTCAAAGCCGTCAGAGTTCACGTGCACAAGCTCTCCTACAACCTTCGCAAGAGCAAGTTCTCTTGGCTGGCTTGGCTCGTCAAACCCCTCCTCCGCCCCATCGTCCGCAAAGTCATGGAAAAACAGCTCGCTAGCGCCATTGCTGACGGCATCCATGCCGCCAACCGAGAGTTGCTCTACGCGCGTGAGCGGCTGCGAGCGACACGTATTTCGGATCCACAGGATCTCAGAACGTTCGTCAAAGCCATCATTACTCGCTTGACCCCAGAAGAAGACCCTGATGTGTACACCGCTGTGGGTGTCAAGCCCAGCAAAGGCGTCTTCAATGGCGTCTATGCTCCAGGAAGCGTTGTTAAGCTATGGGAGGAAGAGGCGAGGCGTGCTGGCGAGAGAGTGGATGACTTCTCTGCGAAAGGGTGGAGGAACGAGATCTTTGATGTGCAGGCTGCTATGATGGGGCAGTGAGGTCACAGTGACGAGAGCTTTCGCTTCGAGATTGTTGTTGGTATGCTTTTATATGGGCCTAGCAATATGGCCCTCTTTTGCATGCGCGCTATTTACGAAAAGTTCGGAAGACAGATGGGCTATCGCCAAACATTGTATGAACCTGAGGGCTTGTAGCTGGATGGTAAGGAGGAGTACATTAGTGGAAAAGGAGCAATATTTTGATAGAATAGAATGATATCGATTGTCCTACCTGTGACATGCGATCGATATATCATAGCAACTAGAAGACTTGTCGATGCGTAGAATATCAAGTCTCCAGTTCTGCCAGCAATACTCGGGCAATGTTTGACTCTACGACTTGACCGTTTGACGGGCGACCAGATTCAATACCAGGGGTTCGGTTCTCCAAACGCCAGAGGCTGGTCTTCAAGATATCAACACTGCTCCGTTACCATGCTTGCTATGTAGTACAACGAGCACCCTCCAGCCTCACTCGCATAACGGGAGATTGTTGCCAAACCACCGTTTCCTCACGCTCCCCGCCCAACGCTTCCCTCTTTCCCCGTCCCGTCTAGTGCTTCGGGGTCTTATCCTCGTACGCCTCCGTCACATTCAGCCCCAAGCCATTCGCATCCAGATACAGCTTGTTCTTGCCGCCCGCCTCCTGCAGCAGCTGCGCAATATTCCGCGCGTTCTCGATCCTCCTTAGATCGACATAGCTCCTGCTCTTCTTGATCGCGTCTCCGATCAGCTCGGCCGAGCGGGCTTCACCCTGGGCGCGCACCACGGTGGCTTGTTTCTCCTGGCGGGCTTTGTCGACGACGAAGGCGGCGCGCTGGGCTTCTTGCTGGGCGACTTGCTTGGCTTCGACGGCGGCGGTGAATTCGGGGGAGAAGGCAAGGTGCTGGTGGGGTTGTTAGTGTGTTGGACATGGAGATTTGGATGACGGCTTACGGTTAAGGAGACGTCGTCAAGCATGATGTTGAAGCGCGCTGCTCGTTTTGAGAGGTTGTCCCTCACGAGCCTGGCGACGCTCTCTCGCTGCGTGATGAGCTGGCTGGCGTTGAATTGCGCGACGACGCTCTTGAGCACTTCGTTGACGATGGAAGGGAGGACGCGCTCGTCGTAATCGGTGCCGAGGGTGCGGTAGATTTGGGGCAGGGCATCAACTCGGGGTCTGGACAGGACACGGCATGTGATGTTGACCATCTGCAGGTCTTTGGTGCCGGTCAAGGAGGCAACGTTGCGGGGTTTGGCGCGGACGTCGTAGGTGATCGGGGTCTCGAACCAGGGTATGCGGAGATGAGTGCCTGGGTTATTGATCAGTATCCGGTGCGTGTGATATGGCATTGTTGGGTAATCATGTACCTTCGGGGTAGATTTCTGGCTGCACGCCTCCTATGCGAGTATACTTGATAGCTCGGTGACCACCGTCGACGTTGAATAGAGCGTTATTGAGCGCTACAGCACCACCCGCAAGGGCTACGAAAGCTATAACGCCGGTAATGTTTCTGGGACTCCCTCCTAGTCCTCCGCCTCTCTGCTGGGCCGAGGCCAATGTTTGTTGCAGCCGTCGCCATGCTTCCTTCGGATCTTGACCCATGGCTTTAGCTGGGGTGACAGAACTGGGTGGAACCTAGCTCTCTGTGAATATATGAATCACAGATTGACACTGAAGAAGGTTAATGTTTAAGATCAATAGTGACACGGAGAAATTATATCAGCACTTCCGCGCTACGGCGGCTATAAGAGCTTTAGTGCAGTTTGATAATGGATGTATAGGAACAAAGCTTCACTGAGGCATCGGGGAATTGTACGACTTCGTTGAAATCTGACTCCAACAAACGGATTTTTTAGTAATTACTGCACAGCGAAGGACATAAGGAGGCAAAATTTCGTCCAATTGATCTACCATTGTACCTGGATTAGGAGGTTTTTGCAAGATGACCACCAAGGAGGCGGGAAGAAGTAAGACAACCCTATAGTACATGCGGAAGCCTGCTGACCGTGTCCCAGCTATTTTCATAGGTAAGTGTTGCGAACAGTGTCGAAACGTGAAACCGTCATTCTGCCACAACCCGCAAAATGGAGCTACCACATAAGGCATTCCCTTTGCGATCAACACCCTGATCATCTATCTCAAAACAGGAAACATTGCCTATGGAACCACAGAGGAGCAGGTGAGCTATCGTAAGCAGCATATATGGGACCTTACTGAGCAGCATTAGATCATCGACGACCTCCTCAGCAAAGCAGGTCGCCCTCTCAGCTTCCGCCTTGTCATCGACGAACAGAACGGCAAGCCCAGAGGCTACGGATTTGCCGAATTCGCCGACTTAGACGCTGCCGACACCGCCAGACGCAACATCAACGGTCTCCAATACAAAGGTCGCGAACTCCGCGCCGACTTCTCGAACAATCAGTCCGGCAAAAGCAAGAACGACGCCATGTCCTCGCAACAGCCATCCCAAGAAGCTCCCTTCACAAACGACACAGACGCCACAGCACTACCCCCACAAGCAAACGGCCTCCCTCCACTCCCCCCCGGCGTCGATCTATCCCCCGGCCTCACCTGCCCCGACGCCATCTCGCAAACGCTCTCCACCCTCCCGGTCCCCCAGCTCCTCGACATCCTCTCCCAAATGAAAGGCCTCGTCATGGGCGACCCCGCCAAAGCGACCGAGCTCCTCAAACAAGCCCCCCAGCTCTCCTACGCCATCTTCCAAGCCCTCCTCCTCATGGGCCTCGTCGACACCTCCGCCCTCTCCTCCGTCATCCAAGAAGCCAGCCAGCCCGCGCAACCACCACCGCAGCAGCAAATCCCACCTCCACGCCCCACCCCCGTTGGCTACGGACAGCCGCCTCCGCCACAGCAGCAATACGGGCAGTATCAGCCTCCGCCCCCGTCGCATTTGCTGGATCCCAGGATGGCGCATGTGCCTACGCCGCCGGTGCAGGGGGGCATGTATCAGCCTCCGCCTCAGCAGCAGGCGCCGCCGCCGCAGGTCTCGCCCGAGCAGCAAGCTTTGATACAGCAGGTGCTTGCTATGCCGCAGGCGCAGATTGATATGCTGGGGCCGACGGAGAGGGCACAGATCATGCAGTTGAAGCAGTCGTACTTGGGCGGGAGGATGTGACGGTAGGGTCACGGGATTTGCTTTGCTTGCTGGGGGTTCCATTAAGCCGTGTGGCCGAGATTCAAGGCTTGAGCGAGGTGTTCAGGAATGTCTCGGTGGTATTGGCGACCGAGGGAGAGCCTGTATTGCAGTAGGTCCACGGACATGAGCGGCACGAGAATCACTCCTCTTCTGCAATAATACCTCAAATTTAGAGAAATCAAGATGCTGCAAAGCATGATTGAAGTTCCCCTTCGTATTCAGCTAATGGTGATATATTCAAGTAAGCTATTCTGGCTGATTTGATATGGTCAATGCTTCGTTTGTACATAACGCCCGTATCCATAAATGCGCCTAGGCAATCTCCCAATGTCCTCAGAGATGCTCGCAAGCCTATTAAAACCCAGTTCCAGCCCAATCCCAACGCCTGCTTCCTCCAGCCCCATTCCCAGTTCCAGCCCGGCCACCCTCCATCACTCATTAAATGACGCTCCCGTCGCAATAGTGTGCCCTCCCAACGCCACCCATGGATATCTTACGCCCTTCCCCTCCTCCTAAGCCCATACTCCTCAGCCTGCAACTCCTTGATCAATCTCAAGCTCTCCTCATCCGCTGTCCCCTCCATGCTGCCCCTCGACTTCCTCTTCTTCACCGATAGTTCCAAGCCTACCTCTTTCTTCTCATCTTCGCCTGTCGTCGAGATCGTCGTCATGGGACTCACTTCTTTGCCCGCGGTCGTCGGCCCACTGCTCGCTCTCCCGCTCTCGCTGGCTTCCGCTGCGTCGTTGGTAGAGCTCGTACTTGCCCTTCGCGACGAGGATTCGGGTGTGTATCGTTTTTCTTTGGGCTCGTGGGATGAGTGCCACAACGAGGTGGTGGGTGGTGATGGAGGAATGTTGCTTGCATTCTGGTGCTCGGAGGCGGGAGGGGAGACGAGGGAGGCGGCGGGCTGAGATGATGTGGCAAGAGCTGGATCAAGCGGGATGTCTTCCTTACTATCTAGTGGAGTTGAGGCGACTGGATGACTTAATGCTACCTCGGACGGTATATCAGGAGCTGGGTCTGAGATAGTGGTGCCAGAGCGCGCTGCTGGTGCTGGCGGGTTCTCCGCGGCCTGATCTTCCTCATGGTAGTCGAGAGAGGTATTTAATGTGCCCATGTCGTCTACTGCTGCTGCTGCTGCTGCCTCAATCTGATCGAACGCTGAAAATATGTCATGCTGCTTTTGATCTTGCGCCTCGTGAACCGGTGCTGATGGGATCATGTTTGCGACAGGTGCCCGCTGAATGATCTGAGCGTCAGAGACCGTCCTGCAGGAGATATCTTCAACACGATCCTGGGCCAGTGACCCGGTCGATCTTCGTAGCTTCTTAGCTGGAGGGATCTCATTGCCGTCGCTATCGAGCTTCCTCCGTTTGTGTGCAGCGGCAGGCCTGGGCATTGCAGCTTCACGTGCTTTGACAGGATCTTCGTTACCATGCTCGTCATGTATGCACCGTCGCTGTTCCAGAGATCAGCAATATACTTATAGAGTAGATTGATTCTGGGAATGCATACCTTGCTCTTACGGCAGTCGTTGCAAGCCTTCGTTCTTCCCCGTCCCTGCGGTGCGTTCAAAGAGAGCACAGAGAGTCCATTGACTGGGCCGCCGGCAATTCTGTGCTCCAAGCGCAATAGCCCAGCCCCTGACAGGTGGTCCAGCATCTTCGGGGTGCTAGCCATCTCGTCGGGATGCTTTAGTAGATAATCCATATCTTGATTTAATTGCTCCCGATCGGTGTCGGTCAATGCTTTCATGTCAGGAGAAGTGTTGATCAGCTGTTGCATGGTAATATTAGGATCGACTCGAGCCAAGACCTCCGATTGTCCACTGTCACCATGTCCGCGGGTTGCTTCGGCACTTCCAACAGCATTCACAAGTCCGCTGGTAGATACGTTGTCAAGCAAAGGTAGAGTAGGGGGAACGATTGTTTTCTCTGTGCTCGGGGTATGGAGATTCGGGTGAAGGCCATTCTTGAAATCTTTATGCTTGCAGGCGCGACGCCTCTTCCTACATGACTCGCAAGCAACTTTTCGATGCGAACTCGAGCCGGTGCCGGACATTGTTCGGCGCCTCTTAGATCTGCTGAGCGTTTGCATCTCAATGGACTCACCGTTGTTGAGGTCGGACATTTTGCGCTTGTTGGGGGTTTCTGGACGATTCCCATCAACAGTATCTATGGCAGTATTCGCGAACTCATGGTCTCCTTTCACCTCTACATCTATTGACGTAGCAGGTTGCTGAAGGGATTGCATCCGTGCCGACTGCCGTCTAGGGGCTTGAAGAGCAGCCTCTCGATCGAGCTTTTTCTGAGCTGCGACGCTCAATTTGCCTGCATTATCTGGTTCTGGCACAGCATCTGGATATGCCCAGGACGGTATCGTTTCATTGCCACGCTTCCAGGCGCACCATGCCGCCAAAGCCTTCACGACGTCCAGAGGCTCACCATGACCTCGAGGTATTGAGCGCTTCACAGCACTACGCGTCTCTGCGGTGATGCCATCTGTAATACTACCCATGTCGATCATTGCAGTCCTCAAGAGATAGCGTACGAGCTCAGGTAGACCTTCCAACTCTCCTTGCGAGTAGTACCTAGCATGATAATTCTCTGAACCAGATCGAGAATTCTCACCCCAATCATTGAAACAGTGATGGGCGGGGCTTTCACGACGGAAGACGCCACCACTCTCAAGTAGTTCCTTCACATTGCTAGGTAGAGGGTCTTCTTCGAGATAGCGGAAAGCAGTATACCAATGGATTTTCTGGAAATGAGGGTATCTGAATTTTCTCGCAACCCCGGTAGCCCTTTCGATATTTGAGATTCGAAGCTGCATCGCGTAATTGAGTCTCGTAAGAAAATTGCCACCGATGACCAAGCTATCCTCGGGAGTCCAGACAGCATGAATCCATCCAGCTGGAATCAGCATCGTATCTCCTTCCAAGAGGTCGACTCGGTAGCATTCTTTCGTTTGGTCACCCAGGAACGTCCAATTTTGTGCAGGAGACAGACACCACTCCTCGTACTTTTTCAGATGTTTCTCTTTCGGCGGTATGAAAAAGAATGTTTTCTTCCCCTTCAGAATGTGATAGAACACTGATGAGCCACCAAAGTCGATGTGAAAGTCTGTGAAGCAATCGGCGACGGACATCAGGCAGTAGAACTGGACCCTGGGAATCTCTCCTTTGGCTTGCAGGTCGGCAGGCCAGACCGAGTCCTGAAGGTCAAGATCTCGAACAACTTGCGGCCTTCGTATTAAGCGCCCCAGTTTGCTCTGCGATACTTCGAGGCTGATGACATTGCGTACGATCTTGTTACCCTTGCTTTCATAGTAATCAACCCAGCGCCGCATGTTCCATTTCTTGCCCTCCCCATTCTGTGATTTCACGTCGATCACTTCTACCTTCTCGTCAGGCCCATATAGTTCAGCCACTGTTCTCACGGTCAGACCCCGTGGCATCACCATATCGAGGGCATCTTGTCCATGGTCCGGGGCACAATGTGCTTCCGAGCCATCAAACGTCCATTCTTCTGGCGGCAAATCTTCGACCATGCCATCTCTATGAGAATTCTGATCAGAATGTGAATCTGGATGCCTGGAGGCGGTAGAGCCAATTCGAGGCTGAGGGTTCCAGGCGGCAGGAATCACTATGGGCTCCCTCCAGCCATTGCATTGCTCAAAGTACTCGGCGGTCACAAGTTCAGGACGCATCCTAGCAAACGTCTCCGGCAAGAATGATATTGTGCCATCTTTGATAGGCTGTATGTAATGGTGTTCAGGAGTGTCGTCGGAGGTCTTGATAACACCCTGGTGCAGACCGGCATAGTCAATCGAACTGTGTGCACGAGATGACTTCCTAACGTAAGTTGTCGCTCCGTGAGTTGGCTTGCATTTCCGGCAGCGGTATTTGTCGACGCTTCTGACTTCTCGCTCACTCTTGAAACCTGCACAAGCAAAATGGTACCACGATTTGCAGGCATCGCAACTAATCCAAGAGGTGGAACTAGTATCGACCTCGCCGTTAACGATGTTCCTTGTGAAGCCGCAACAAGCGCAAACAGCCGGAGCAGCAGTGTCGCCAGTCTTTGTAGCATGGTCTGTGTCAATTGCCTTCGGTTCCGCCAAGTCGTACATTGGTGCGATTGAGGGATCATCTGCACTAGATGACAAGCTATCTTCCTCCCCCGAATTTTTATTTGGCGCAACGTTAATGCTGATGTCGTTCCGCCTAGGTTGTAGGGGGCTTTTGGCTTCGCTCTGCTCCAAACAACGTGGCGATGTCCCGGAAGGGAGTAGAGCCTGGTTCACGGCATCTTCCTGTGCCCGAGATTTATTACTCTCGCCTAGAACATGTTCACCACCCTCCTTTTGATCTCCTATCATGGTGTGCTTGTAAGGAAATTTGTCTTCGAGCACTGAACCAACAGCAGACATGACGGTAGCTTGCTCTCTCAGCGTATCGCTCATTTCTTGCTCAGATATCAGTGACCCTTGTTGCGCTGAAGTTGCCTGAAGACGTGGTGATATTGGTTGAGAAGCTCCGCCCTGACCGCAAGTCTTCTGCTCGATTTCACCATAAGCTTCATCTAGTGAGCGCGACCCGCTGAGCCCATCATATCTTGTATGTTCGTAGAGCTTCTGAGGGCTTGCCAATTTCTCGTGTTGCTGCTTCTCCTGGTCGGGCTTTGGTGGCGTCAGGCCGTTCGAAACGGTTGGCGACGCGATGAGCTCGGACGCAATCGGCTGCTCGTCTGCTTGAGGATGGATCTTTGGTGGAACTGAGAATCTGGCCTCCTGCGCGAAGTTGAGCAGTAGCTCCGCCTCCAGCATTCTGCTGTTGGACGACTGCGAGTAGCTTGTAGCCAGCCTCATCCCTGTGTTGACTGCTGAACGGCGCGATAATGGCGATGGAAGCTTTTCAGACTTTGCTCGCTTTGCCGGCCGCTCCATATTGTCGTCGCTATCTATGCCGCTGCGACTGCCTGCTTGCTCATGGTGACTGAATCGGCGGGGCGCGGTATTTGAGTTGGTGGCCAAAGCAATCGATGCGATGGCGTCCATTGCGCCTCCAGAGCCCACTATTCTTTCGCGCTCATTGCCGTTCGTTATGTTTTGAAAGGTGACCGATGTGCCCGAGGCGCTCTTGCAGTGATTTTCCTGACCGGACCATCGCATGCCGCCATACACCTTGGTTGGACCGTCGGTGAAGAGAGGGGATAGTGCTTCGATGGCGGAGCTTGGCGGAGAAGGTGTACGATATCTGACAGGCCGACGACCTGCGTCTTGCTTGAAAGATCTGGTAGCCATATCGTCTGCTGTGATTCGAGTTACGGCGTGGGGGTAGAGCGGTTCTGTTCAGCGCCAACCGGCTTTGGAATTCCGTCGTCGCATTGAGTGTATAGCAAACGATTGAAAGACTTCACTCTTAATGCAAAGGTCCAAAGGCGACGTGTGAATGTTGTTCAAGAAGATTGCTGGTTGATGGGGAGGGGAGGGGTGGTAAACCGGCCTCGCCAGCTCCGGTCCTGGATTGGCGCTAGCGGATTCACTGAGTCAACTCAATCACCTACGAATGGCCATAGAATAGCAATGCAATGCCTGGCGTGCTGCCAGCTTAGCACCGACATCTACACTACAACGCTTAGACTTGCCTTACATCGATGGAGGTATTGTGCTTGACAGCTTTTCAGTAGCGGTATTGCATGTACATGCTGCGCTCTCGTCTTGAGGACATTCGACTGCCAAACTTCTTCATTGCCATACAATGTCCGTCAAATGCTTCTCTCTACATTTGTTTGATAGCTTAGCTGACACACTGCCAGACACTGTCTTATGGCGAAGCTTCAATCATCCACAACGAGCTTCGAATAGCCCTTTAGAGGCCCAAGGATGGCACAGGACCAGCAGGTGGCCTAGAAAAGTCTCAGACGGCATCCCACAATCTTCTATGGGGCTATACAATAAATGATTGAAAGGAGCGCAGGATGATCTGGCGATGACACATGAACGAAAGGAGTACTGTATTGATCTGCAGTCAAAGTCTCATTCTACGAACATGAACGCTTCCAAGCTCCAAAAAGACCGTTTCTGACCTGCTGGGTGGATCTGTCCTCGTCATTTCTGAAGCTAGTAATGGCCATCGGTGAGGCAAGGAAATCGTGGGTCAAGGAGTCAAACCAAAAAGGGCGCATATCGAAATAATTGCTGTCCCATGGCCTAGTACCAATGTCACATACATCTCCAATGAATTCTTCGAGCCCTCATAACGGGGATTTGGCTGAGTCAGGCAAACGCCCTAAATATTGGTTTGCCTCTTCCGCTTCGGCTATGGGTCTGCAAGTGTTCTTACAGTCCATTAAGATTCTGTCATTTCGTTCTTCCAGGAGTGACAAAGAACGAGTGAACCACTTCTTGCCGTGGCATGGGATACTTTTGAAAGCTGGGATATACACATGAGCTTGTCAGTGAACGCTACTTGCCATTCTTCGGTAGGCTTGCACCTATTTCGAGAAATTTGGAAAACCCAAGGTTAATCCCTATCGATTACTCGGAACCTTTCCAATACAGAGACTGCGCTCACTGTGATACAAGAAAGCGGTCATGATCATGGTCTCCCTGAATCAATACCGGTTGAAGGCCTAAACATAGCAGGACTCAATGCCTATGGCACGTAGCGGCTGGGACAAGTACGTGTCTCCTTACGTACTGTCATCTTCCAGTACTTTCCACTTGTGACAGAAATCTTGGACGTTGAATGAAGGATTTGAAAACATATGCTGCATTTTCCTTGCATGATTGAAAAAAATGGTTCTCGAGTGAACAGGAACCATGCAGACCACTCTGCTTATCTGACTATGGTCAGTGTCGTATGATGTCAGCTGCACTACGCCGTACGGCAATCAGCAGTCGGTATCTTGCATAATCGGGACTGCATGGTCGGGACTGAATCGTAGGGAACACCATTCTACCCCTGCGCAATCTAATTGGCTGGAAGATGAGTGACATCAATGTTACATTCATAATTGCTTTTTATAGGTTCCTCCGGTTCTTTCGGAATTGCTTGTCTTCCCAAACGGTGATCGCTGAGCAAGCTGAGCATTATTGCCAACAAGAACGTTAATTCTAAAGACATTCAACCTTTACACAATAAATCGTGGGACACTACGACCAACCAATGCCTTAGTCATAGACAAAGCGCCATCCAATACTCTCGACTCAGTTTGTAACGCAGAATTTGATATTCAAATGATTCTTGCTGCAGGAAGATCATCCGAAACTCATATAAGGCAACGGTGAGTTGCACAATTGGCGTTTATAGTCAAATCTTGAAGTCCCCATCACCCTCTCACGTTACAGCCAAAGGCAACATCCATTACAAGCTACGCGGCGTGACCCAAATCGCTGCTGCTCATTCGAATCACTGACCCTATACTAGTCGCCCAGCGTGTCGTGGCGGCGTAAATCTTCCTGGCTCTTGAGAAGACCGGGAACTGTTCTTATTTTCGATTTGGCAGAAATATCACGCCAAAAGACATCTAGGTCACACTTTATCTACGATTTCTCATGGCATCGCTCACTCGACACGCTCGCTCTCACTTTTCTCTCTAACCCCTACTTCGGATGACAAACTGCCAAATTTATAGCTAGGTAGCTCCCTCTACGGTAAGCTGGTTCCACATTCATGCGTCTTATAATCGTAGTTCGATGTTCATATCCACAGGATTCGATAACGCAGGACGAAGTAGCTTAAGATTGTCCGCCACTTCTATCGAGGCAACATCTCACATACTGGAATGCATGTTGAACTCCGAACCGGAAAAAAAAGACATCTCGTCAACACAGAACCTAATTTCTCGATTTCGAGATAATTCTAGTACGCGTCTGTAGAGAGACGCTTATAAAGAAATTACTGTGTACTGACTACATTACACTATCTGATCCACCCCTACCCTTGGCTCGAAACAACCAGATGTCGACTCACAAATCTATGTCACAATGTATGCGATGGCGGACAAATACAACATACCTTCGCACGACATCATGGCGCAGCCGAAGGTCGCCACATACGTCCAATCCGTTGTCAATGTCTATTGCACTCACGGCTCTCAGAGACATCCCAGCCCTGAAATATGGCATACGATCGTCCACGCAGTCAGCATGGTTTTTGAAGAGGTTTGACAGTCTCTCTACGCATTTGGCGAGGTCCATCGTCGGTGGAGCAGTATGGTTGGGAACCACACACAAGACCAGCCTGCTCCAAGCAGTAGCTGAACGCGAAACCATATAATGACTAAAGGCCGTAACGCAGAGGCGCTGACGTGCCGACAGCAGACACAACCAGATCAAGTAGCAAGCTGACTGACAACAGCGCGGTTCTCACTAAAGGTGATCGTCCTTAACATCGACGGCAGATTGAGTCTGGCTACTCCTGACCGACAACAAGCCTTGTGGACTTCGCAGCAGGCCGGCGAATAAGGAGATATGCGTGGGTGAGTTTGTGGAGTCGTTCCGCTCACTCACGGCCCTTTTTCGTCACTTCATCGTAAGCCTGTCATATGTACACAGCATCGCCGACGCTTCGTTCGTTCGCCATCTTGGGTGTTCTCACGAATAATCGATTTTAGAAAGCTTGTTTGTCGTGTAGACTGCCTGACCCAAATCATGGCATTAATGTCATCAGAGCATTGACGGATAATCGATCCTAGAAAGCACGTTTACCGTGTAGCTTAGCCGTTTTATGGCTTCAGGCCAACAGAGCAGCCTCCTTCCGAGCAATCTGAGTGTTACTTCGTCGACGGGCCCTTGAGACAATTTCTGAAAGAAGCTGTTCCTGCCGGCAGCGAACGTTTCGATAAACAGGTGACCTATACAGGCGTTGGCAGCAGCGGGCTCGCCGTAACCCCGATGACAACAGTGCCGTCCCACGACCCATGGATGCTGACGAGTGATGGTGCTCTGCGTGAACAAGTGCGTAATCCGATGCACGGGCCCCACTAGATTTCGGAGGACCTAGGCCGGGTTGTGATATAACACAAACGGCCCAAGGCCTGTTTATATCCAACGAGCTCTTTCCCTGGGTAACGTGCACCTATCTCGGTGTTTTTCAGGTATACTGAAAATTTTGACTAGACCCCTATCTATCGTTGGTTGCGAATTATTTGCATATGACGACACCAAGGTCCGCTGTCTGCTCCTCTCCGAATGAAGAGATCAACGTTGTATGCTCGCTTATCATGGGCAGAGCCTGTCGTTGATTTTCCGGAAGATCCGAGTCCTTCTGGTTGTCTCCACAGAGACTTGTTCTCATTGCCCAGAGGTGAAGTTGACCGCCTTTATTACCACATGATCAAATCTGACCGTAGAATCGTCATAGCCGCTGTAGAAGGTTCCCAGTAGAAAAAACAAGCGATGTCATAGAAATACGCTGTGTCTCGGTCTGGCTGGTTCTTCCGAATCGAATTCGCCAAGATTGATACTTTTTTTGGGGCAATGCCGTGACCGATGCTGTGACCCGCAAACAAGATCCCAACCTCCTCGAAAAGCTTACAACAAAGCTGTTGATACTGTTCACGACAAGAAGCATCAAAACCTGCTAAGACATAGATTCAGCCTACTTTCCTTGAACTTGACCTCTTGAACTTCACTACAATCCACCGTCTTGGTGATACTTAAGGACATTGAAGTCCTCGTTGCACTGCTAATCCTCAAAGCCTCGTACTTCGACAAGTACCACCTGCATATATAGAGCAGGAGCCAGTCGAGATGACTGATCATTATTCTCAGAAGGTCAAAATACCCAAAATTGCTTTGCCCACCAAAATCCACAAGACTCCCAAAAAGAAGCGTGCGCCTCGCGGCAGCCTTTTAAACAGCGACAACATTGGCACTAGCATGTCCAATATACAATGCACGTTCAATCTCTTCATCCCAGTACTGTCATTTCATTTCTCTCATGACGCAGCTATCCTACGCTGCTTTGGCCATGGGCCTGGCTCGAAACTGGAGATCTAGGGGCCCGGTCGTGGTTACGAAGTAGTCGTGGACGTCGTCTAGGAATGAAGAAGTCTGCTTCTCGTCCGCGAAGCTGACATTGTATTTCTTGACCAGAAATGCGGTTACAAGACGCAGCTCGGCCAGTGCGAGATTCTTTCCGACGCAACTGAACCGACCTATCCTATTGTCAGCTGAAGTGGGCCTTTCGATGGTCAATTCTTCTGCCCGAGGCCTTTACCTGTACCAAAAGGCGCGAATCCAGCCTTGATCTTAACCAGCTCTGGACTATCGCACCATCTTTCAGAAATGAAAGACGTTGCCTTCTCGAAGCAGTCGTCACCTTTTGAAGTGTAAGCGTGCGGAAAAGCATGTAGAGCCAGGTCCACCTAACGTTTGAATATGGTATACCTTGGAGCAACAATAGTGGTTTCTCCAGGAACGGATCTGCCGCATTTTGTTGCACCTTCTTTAGGTGTCTTCCTGTAACCTGCCGTGGGCACTGCGGGGTGTAATCGAAGGGTCTCGTTGATCACACCGTTGAGATACGGCAGCTTCTGCAGTATCTTGTCATCTGAACAATCGACCGCGGCCACCTCGGCGTGCACTTTCTCAAGTCTACCAGGGTCTTCTGCCAGGCGGTAGAGTAGGTTGATCAACGTCGAGGTAACTGTATCACTTTTCCACCAAGCCTACATTCTCGATCCGAGGGTCTGTGGTTTTCATTACCTCCCAGCCAATATCGCCAAAACTGCGTCTCCACTGAGCCAGTTCCAGTCCACTTCTGTGAAGCCGTTCTTTCGAGCGTCATCGATGAGCCAGTACGTCACATCGAAATCCGAGTGATTCTTGTCATCTTCGATGAGCTGCCTGCAGTTTCGTGTAGGCCTGTCACTCAACGAAGCTGCTCCCACACAGTCGTACCTTGGCTCGGATTTCCATCTGTCTTCGACACCATCCCAGCATGGCGAACCAGTTTCGGTTCATCGGCAGAAATCCAGCCACGTTGAATCCAAGTTGCATGAGCCATGGAACCGGAGACAAGGGGCCCAATAACTCCCTACATTCCTGCACCCTCAAGATGGTATTGTCCCATTCGTTATTGTGCAGCACACTGAAAGAATTTCCGAAGGCGAAATCTCCCATCACTGCGAAACCGAACCAGCTAAACAGCGTCTTCACGCCGGTCGGCTGCCGGGCGGCAACGTCGGTAGCGATGTGCTCTTCAAGCAGTTTGACGTACTTCAACGCCCTCTCCTTGTATCGGATCAGGGCTACATGCTTCTTCAGCTTACGCGCTCGGCATGAGGAACCTCTTCTGACCTTTAGTTGAGAAGCCCTGATGCCATATTCGCCTGCGATTGTCATGACTCTTTCGATCACGGGATGTGAGCAGCGACTTTAACGGAAGGTTGAAGTCGTACCAATCAGCTTTACAGCACGCGCTCCCTGGCCCATCAATGTCTTGATAGAGATCTGGATGGGTGATCGTGAGCTCGTTTGGTCCTTGAGAAGAATCAGCTTGGACGCCATACCCGTCTAGCTGCTTGAAACTCAGGCATTTCACCGGTCCGAACGAAGTCGCCGTACTGTTGGGCTAGTCGATCAAGGACCAGATGATTTTTCGAATCCCTGCAGGCCCAGACGTGCCAAAGCTTTGAGATCCGGGTTAGAGGTGGGCCAGGGAACCCTGCTCGTGAAAGGCGATGGAAGAGGACTCGATAGACAGCAATGCTCGTCAATAGGGCCGTAAGGTAAGCTCCAAAGACCGATGTAGCTGCCATTAGAGCCGGGATGGTCGCGCATTGCTCGACGATTGCCAAGAACGCAGTGTACAGGACAAGAGCCAGCAAATGATAGAAGAGGATTGCAGCGCTGTGTAGGTGCCATTCTTCATGGACGAACAAGCCATGGTGCACAAAGACGGCTGTAATTACGGCGAGTGCGAGCTTGCCATAGAGTGGCGTATTTCTGCAAGCATCTCTGCCATGGTCCATGATGACTCGAGCCACAGAGAGGCCTCGGGCAAAGGGCTTTCAGGCTGGACTCGTGAACCACATCAGCTTCCGGCCGATGTCCTGGGCCTTTCTAGGGGTAAGTGATACAGCACTATGAAGCTACCATTTGCTCGTTCTTACAAAGTCAGGACGCGATTTCCAAAAATTTGCACTTCTTCGAACGTCGCAAGTAGAAATAGAGATAGATATAGCAAGCTAGATATCGCCAGCCCTGGCCAAAGGATGGTCTTGTCTTTCAAGGTCGAGATCTCGGCCTCATGCTGTACACTTATTGAACACGCCATCTTCTCGCTAAAACGTCCAGGCGACTTATACGCAGCAGGTGCTTACGGGAAGGTGTAAGCGTCCATTGGATGCCAGAACTGCCAATTTTCTGGGATTCCCCACTCAGCCGTCCACAGAGAGGCCCAGTCATGTAGCTGAGTATGCAGCGAACGCTGTGCGACATGAGGTGAATGGCTGCGTTACATGAAAGCGTGTGCGCCGTCAGCTGCATTGAATTGTGAACTCTTCGCGATTAGAATAACTAGGGCGTGAAGACGGGAGGTGTTCCGTTGAGACGACCTCGTTGCCTGCCGAAGGTTGTGGGTGACATCGAGCCGAACCAGCCATTACGATGGCGCACGAACCAGTCCACAACAGTAACTTTGCACTACTCGACGTGCAAGTCGCCGATCCTGTCATGGAAACGCTGTACACACTGTAGCTCCATTCAAGAAGCGAGCGACATATTGACCCTTGAACCTCTCAAACATCCTCTTCTGCCTCCCCAGCGCTCCATCAGGACTCCTGGCGGACACCCCATCCTGAACCTCCACGACTGTCCAGATCCTTATTCGACCTCCTCAAGTACTGGTCTTCAATTGGCTCAACTCTCTTCCTATCTTCAACATCGGGCCAACCAGCGTACTCCCCGCATCCAGAGTGGAAAATTCGCTCAATAAGCACTGACGACCACTGTCAACAAGGCGTAAGACTCCTGCTTCAGCACAGACACTGCTTCTTCCAGTAGTACCCGTCGTACTGCTCCCAAAGCATGCTCCTGGTGCCGGCGCAGAGCCTGCTTTTCAGTGATCGTACTAACCTGGATCTACAATGACCTCCTCGGTGGTAATGAAGATCACTGTGTGCGCCGTTGCATTTGTCGTGCACAACGCAGGTTCGCTGAAGCTTACGGCCTGCTGAGAAGCGGTACTCAACACAAACGGGCTAGAGTGGACTTCCATCATAAATGGTGTCGTCTTCACGACCATGCATGTACTTGATTTGCAGAATCAGGCAGGGGATGCGCAGAAAGGATGCCCTACGGTGCCGCTTGTGTGGGGACATGCGGTGGCTAGGTGGACTATGTTAATTCATTGACGTTGTGAGCGGTGAGCTGCCTGTCTTTCTGCGGATGGCGCTTGTCCTACTAAGATGTCCTGAACGGACGACAAGAGTTTGCAACTTTGAGCATCATGGCTAGCGATTGTGTACTCCATGCCGCTTTCGAAGAGTGGGAGCCCAAGCGCTGAGCTTCCAATCTTTGTGTGCTTTCTAGATTTCGTTGACACGCCCTTGCCCCTACCTGCCGCACTCCGCACGAGAGAGCTTGAATACGGTGTCTGTCGAAGCTTTTCAGCTGCTCATAACCTGCTTGTGGCGTTTTCCACCGAACAATACGAGTAGTTTTCGGCGCTCTAGGTGACGAAGTAAGAACATCTGATCTCTCTTCAAAGATGTAGTATTAGAAACGAAGTTGGAACAGGAAATCCGGAGGCTAAGAGGATTCGAGCTGAGATGCTGGGAGGTGCTGGGCTTTTAATATACTGGGGTATTGCTCTGTTCAATATTAAAAATATAAAGAGAATATACGGACCGATAATTGAGCTCTTCGAGTTCACTTAGCATTATTTCTCGTTCTCTTTCAATAATCGAGTCGTGAATTATATCGGAAATCAACGTTAATAATTGATGTCTATTCTGACTTTTTGCACGACTATGCCACGTTGTTGGGCGCTTGTGTTTGAACAACATAATTGCAATAGAGTCCTTGGGAACACTCTAAGAATTACGGCAACACGATTCTGTAGAATGCAAAGAAATTGAGCGATCTTTCTAGAATACAAATGTTCAAGAGCGAATGCTAACGAACGTGTTAGAAATCTAGACAATGCATACGTCTCTGTCCGAAGGTTACTGAATGTACATCACCTTCACCAAAACGAAATAGGTCTTGTACTTGAAGATGCGTGGTAGTTATGGACAAGAACCCAAGAGCGAAGGGAGCATTATTCCAATAGTCGGGTATAATGATTTACGACACACCAGATTCACTTTATTGTAATGCCGACACTGCCTTTATCGACCGGTAAGGGGTTTAGACTTATCCCGGCCACATCGTCCCTTTCGCTGTGGCACCATGGAACAAATGTAATCTTGTCCATGTCAGGCCGTGAACCACCGGTGAGATCATCGCCAGATTGATGGCATACGCTTCCGGGGCGAAGTCCAAATCCAAGGTCGAATCCAGGAACGGCACCTTCATCCAGGAATGTCAAATTGCCAAGCCTGGCATTGGATCGTCGTTTGAGAGTGAGGGATCTACATGCAAGTGATCGAGATGGAATCTGGAGTCATTATCGGAGTCCGCTTTGAACGGCAGAGTAGTGGAGCTTGAAGCTTCATGAGGTGACTGCAGCTCGATCCATGGCAAATATTGCTGAACAACGTGTTTAGGAATCACATACTGTGGCTTAAGCATGTTCGTTTCAATTTCCTTGAAGACTTCCTTGAAATTATCGGGATCGGTCGCATTGACGAAGCGGATGTACAATTTTCCATTGGGTCTTACGTGGAGGCGTTGGAACATTGTAGCAATATATGCGCATATTGAGGGGCTGTCCATCATACCGGTGTACTCCGGGAAGAATTCGGAGAAAGGCTGTACCTTGAGATTCTCTATGAACACATCTTTTTTGGTAAACAGGAGGATGATAGGAACTGTGACAGAAGTGGCGATGACTCCGAATTCGCTCATAGCTTCTCTCATCTGATTCTAGTGATTGTTAACGGCTTGGCTTCTTTCCTAAATTTCTCTTTTACATACCACATTGTTGTCGTCTGGCAAGCGACGACAGTATCCTGACAGCGCCGCCGTATAAATGACGTAATCAGCCTTGGAGTACGCTGTGCGCCAACTGGAACCTCCGTTCCATTTAGATCTTCTCGCGCCAGCATCAGTGACAACGAATGGGACAGATCTGACATAGTACGTGAATTTTGATCGGCGTGCTGTGGTTTCCGATCTAGCATGGAATACGTCGATATTGGCAGCAGTACATTCCTGTACAAAGAGTGACTCGAAGCGGGTCGAAAAGCTAATGATCTGCTTAGTGGGCTCTTTAAGTATCTATCGAGGTAGGATACATACAAACCGATGTTGTCGTGGAGCCCCAGCCCGTCTCCTAAGCGCATCAGACGACGTATTTCTGAAATGCGGAGGAGCTCGCGAAATGCTCGTGAAAAACGGACAACGGCATCATATGTCCAAGACTCCCGCCCATTTACGAGACCTGGTCCGTGAAATGAATTGAGAGTATCCAAGTACTAAGATCTCAAGTCAGGGAGGGGAGTAGGTGCGGCGAAGGCCATGCTGTACGAACCGTGTGCGCCTCGGCACTTAGCTGGATTCCAGAATCATCGATTCTGAAAGCTACCAGCAATGACGCAGTCATCAAGTTGTCCAAAATTGTAGCTCGAATGTCTTCCCTTTCGTGCTCGGTGAATTCGTAACCGTACAGAGCGCGGAGTTGCTTGTAAATGGTAGTTTTACCTGACAGCGAGGTGCCTAGAAACACGAGAACCTATCAGCGCAAGTCATCGCATTAATGAATGGTCCCGTCCACTGATCAAGGTTAACGAAGTATAGTCCATTGCCTGATCTCGCTTGACAACAAATAGTAAAGACAATGAAGGCCAAGCCGCCGAAAATGCTAGCTTTCAATGATAGAGAGAAGGGACATCACTTTCGCTATCGCTCATTCTACCTCATAGAGATTCAAATATGGAAAACTTGCTGACCTAAGATAGCGATTTCCTGTTCGTCGCAACGATAGAACGGTTCCGTGGCTACGGTGTCTATTCTACGAGATTTGAACAGGTTCACGTATTGTGGTTCGGTCGAGGACCATGCATAGTGCTGGGCGTTTGCGAGCTCGCCCGCCGCAATCGGCAACGAAATGACAGACACGTTTGACACGTTAGCAAGGCTCGTCTCAGAAAGGCACGACCATCCGAAAGAAGGTGCAGCAGAGGACTGTAGAGAGTCGAGGGACATTCTCCGCCTAGCTCGACTGTATACTTTGGATTGCCTAAGATCTTGTTCGAATGTGAACCTCTTCATAGCTGTCACGGCTGGCTCGCTTGTCTTCATTGTTGGATCAGTCGCCTGTTGCTTCGGCCGGATCGTCGATGCATTGTCCTTGACTTTCCCTTCGTTCTCGGTCAACGAGGCTGCCTTTCTCATAGTCTGGTTAGAAGGCAGAGACTCAAGATTGCCGATCCGCCAACACAGGTCTTGGTTGTTTTGCATTAGGTTTTGAACAAGGCTTGTCAGTGTCTCAACCGAAGTAGTAGCCTGGTCGACCGAGACGCTGTTTTCAGGTACCAGTCAGCTTAGACCAGCAAGCAGTACATAGTCTCGAGCTAGCGAAGACGTACCAGGTCAGGGTTGTAAGCATGAGGTTGAGAGATTGTCTTGACGAGGAAAGGCGTAGGCGTAAGCTGGCCAACGCAGGTTCCCTCCTCATCCATGCTATTCGACTAGTAAAACCTTTCGGGGTGCGATCATTCAAGGACTCAAGGATCTGTTCGAGCTCTGACATAGTTATGACACATGCCGTCAATATCACCACAACCTGCTCCAGCATTATAAGTGCAGTGCGTGACCGAGTGCCGATTTTTGTCCCTAGCAGAAAAGCCTGCAACTGCGTAAGACAGGCATTGATGTCGGACACTTCCTGTAGAACGCCATTTGCGAGTTTCGGGGCATCATTCGTGCCACGGATGAAGTTGGTCAAGATTGTCTTGACCGTCGCAGTCGCTCCAAGCAGGCCAACAACGGCTGCCGCTACCGAAAGAGGGTCCATGACTTCAGAGTCTGTTCGGGTGTCTTCTCTTGCCTCCTTGCTGGAGATCCATATTCTCTTCCAACGTGGGTCGCGGACGACTCAATGGAGTCGAGAAGTTGCCCCAAGCTGATTTCTGGTGAATAACACAAAGGGCCGATAGGGAATGGGGATGAGAATGCGCATAGCCTCCCAACGCCTCCCAGCAGTGATAGCAGCCTTGTTCAATATTCTTGGAGTCGGGCAATTCAATTGGGTACTTTAGTTTTCAGTTCGTCTGGTTTCCCCGAGCGGAATCACTTCCGGCCTTGGCATCAAGGGTCTCGGCATTTGGCGGTCGCAAAACGCTTTGCACACCCGTCCCGCTTTTACAAAAAAAACTCCGTCTCACATATTAAGCGAGGAGCAACTTCGATTTTTTCAATCTTACTTTATCAAAGATATAAGATGCATTTCTTATAGTGCTTGCTTTTGCGACTCGAGTCATATTAAATTTGCACTGTTTAAGCAAGATTGTGCGTAGTTATAGAACAATTGAATAATTTATGTTGCTAGTCGGTTTCGACCATGTTTAGTGTTAATCTTCAAATCTCAATAACTTTACTACTAGACTAGTAAACTAAGTAACTCAAGTAGAAAAACTATTCTTATATACAATACTAGAAAGATGCACTATCTAGAAATCGCAATCAAAGTGTTTTGAAAAGTCGAAGTTGCTCCTCGCTTAATATGCGAGACGGAGTTTTTTTGTAAAAGCGGGACGGCAAAGCGTTTTGCAACCGCCAAAGCGGTTTTCCCATGATAGCCAGGCTTGTTCCTCTCCTCAACATCATCAAAGCAATATTTGATCGACAATCAATAACCCTACTTGATACTCTCGGACTGACAGCAATTGCAAGGCAGTGAATATGCCTCAGACAGGACTGACGGATGGCCTTACAACACGTCGAATCTTGCTTTGCGAGACTGGCTCGCGACACACTGGCTCGCGACAGACTTGGTTCTCTTTACATCATCGCTCAATCTGCCTCGACATCTATAGGATGTTCACTTCAAGCTGAGCCTACTACTTGAATGCAAAAGTGTCATTCAATCACCGCTCGCCCAGTAATAGGGACAAAGGTTTTGCGTGATGGCGAAAGCCCGATCAATGGAACAAAGACTAATTCTTCTCCTTTGCGGATCATCTCGAATTATCGTGATGGACCCTGTGCCTTCTCTTTCGCCATGCGTTACCGGTCATTGGCCTTGTTGCGCCATGTGCGGGTGCTTTGTTCTGGGGGAAAGTAATTCCTTTGACAGTATCACCTCCATTAACGTGCAGTGTCCCAAGGTTTTGTAAGTCTGTATACTTCTCCTCTTCAGCAAAGTCTCCATTGCATAGTATTCTGTCTAGGAAGCTGGTCTTCCTTATTGATTTCAAGACCTTCATTGGATAAGCATCTCGATACATCACTCACGGTGCAGTGTACACGCACCTTTGAAGCACGGTTCTTCGCACATATTCAGGTCCGATCTCGCTTGAGGCGACACAAGACCAAGTCGACTACAAGATGAGGGACTTTAGCTCAAAATTTGCGCCTTTACAGCCTTCTAGTCTCCAATATACCTCAGGGCCAACTTCACCAGCAAGCCCTAAATCACCCTTTGGTCTACGGCCTCGTCCGCTGGCCAACCGTTCAATCAATACCATCCCATCACCCACGACGGTTTCAGAGCAACATCTCTGGGCAGACTGCTGGAAACCCGTCGATCCAAGCCGGTGGAGCTGGCGGTGCCATCTCTGCCATACACAGTATCCACTCGGTGCAACTCGAAGATGTCTCATCGATGGCCATTATTTATGCACCGGTGAGGTCAAAGCGAGTAAGAGAACAGGAAAACTAAAACGCAGGAATGCTTGCTCTAGTGACTTCGACTACAAAGGCTGGCACTTGTACTCAATGAGAAGGGAAACCCTGAATCGAAAGAAAAAAGTGGAAGCAAAAGGCTGTTCCAACAATTGCTTCCATCCTAGTGAGTGGTAAGTAAATTTCTTGGGCATCTTTTCCCCTTTCGAATGCTCAAGAAGCGTGAAACATGTCTTAGTGGCAGCCGCGCTGGACAACCTCCCACGCATCCACTGCTTTTATTTAACAGAGTAATACTGACTCCGAGATTGATCTAGTCGTTGGCACCCGGAACGGCATACTAATAGAATCAACGATAATGCTTTCGAAGGCGAAGTCACACTCTCCTATAATTTCGACGGGTCAACATCTGTAAAGCTTGGGCCTGAAGGGCCAGCCCAGGAGCTCGACGAGAAGGTCCGAAGGTACCTGACTACCAGACATAGTCGCTCGGTCTCGGAATTGACCGGACCGCCTCAAAAGTTGATAAAGCACCCGAACCCTCTGGCGAGCACACCAACAGCACCTGCTATCGCAGCAGAAGAGGACTCCGGAAAGTCTATGAGTGTGGCGGAGCTCGCATCGCCAGCCATTGAATGCGACGAATCGTCTTCCTTACAACCTACAACAGCAGCACCAAGAAGTGAGAGGAGAACTTCTAAGACAATCTGCAAGTCATTAGCAGAGCGCACCGCGAGGCGAAAAGCAAGAAAACAAGCAAAGATCATCACTCCTCTGTCACCGATTATAGAAGAGAGTTCGTCCCTAAGAGAGCCGTCTTCGAGCAATGAAAAGGTCAGTCGCCCTGCACTCGACTTCTCCAATTATCTTGGAGGATTCCTAAATTCGAAGGGGTATGGTCCTAAGTCTTTCCTTGATTCTGACTCACCTAGGCAGGACGGTGTTGAAGATTTGCAATCGAAAAGCTACACGGGCTCATTCGGTCTATCCTTGAGTTTAGGTGCAGACTCGGGGATCAGCCGCCCAGCTCTAGAATTTACCAGATATTTTGAACGCTTTCTTGAGTCACAGCAGCTCAGCAACTACGAATCATCGATTGCTCCGAAGCCACTCTTCAGCGCAGAACCCGACGAGATGGATCTGGATGATCCCAATACTTCGACAGACTCAAAAGCCGAGCCAAACTTTCACACAGTAGACGCAACCGCCGATGCTGATGTTGATATGCTGTCTGACCTATCAAATCCATTCGAGAAGGCCAGCGTCGACCCCGGCAACGCAGGTTTCAACTTCGATTTCTCCCGGGACGAGGAGTCACCACTCTCGCCTCGAAGAAACGCTTGGGATTGGAGTACTGGCGGTATCGGCATGGCGCTTTTGGAACCTCTTCGGCTTGCTGAAGACAGTACGTGGGGGGACAGGATGCAGGTGGACTACAGCGTGTGGTAATTTTTCCTTGATTATTAATACAGAGAACGCAATTCCGATAATTTTGGATGGGTAGTTTTTCATGGTTGTTCTGTTATATTCCCTGAATTCCGAAGCAGTACTCACTCTTTTTGTGATCATTTGCGATATCAGGCCTCAGTACTACAGCTCAGTCCATCCTCTCTCATCTTGTTCCCCATAACCTCACAAAACAATCAAAACTCACGACTTCAAACAACCCAAACAGTCTCAATATCCACCCAAAACCTTCCCTCCATCCCAACCTCTCCCAAAAGCCCATCCCGCACCCAAGCCCCCATGTGCAAGAGACCCACCTACAGCAACTCTCGTACATTTCCCAACCAGCCCTCTTCCCTCGTTCCTGCATAGACACCATCTACCTCCTACATCCGAATAAGCTCTTCCGCCTCCAGGCTCGAAAGAATCCCCCCCCACTCTACCCCACACCACCCCACCCACCCGCGTTCTTCCCCACCCCAGAAACCATCTCACCCCCACCCTGTGCCCCAGCTTTTCCACCACCCCCAGTAACCTCCGTGAAACCCCCCCCCAGAGACCAAACCACCACTTTCAAATACAACCACCCGATCCCCACCACACTCCCACATACCCCACCGAGCAGAAGTGCACCTGCAACGCTCAAGAACGCGGCGCTCGATGGATAGACTTATCTATAGCGATAAGGGGTTTGAGTATCAGGTCTTTTGTTTCTGCGAAGTGGGATGGAAGTTTGGATTTTGGGGGAAGCGGGGGGGTGGTTTGATGTGTGTATGAACCAATGACTTGTGGCTAATGCATGGACTGCAAAATAGGGTAGTTTTTTTTTGAGAAAACATGAGAGTTGACAGAAGGAGATGGGCACTGATGCATTGACAGGGAAATAATAGGGATGCGGGTTGATTTGCCTTAATGATTGTTTCCCATTTGCTCGAAGGTTTCGATGTCAGCTTGTGATCTTTTCACCCCTGTCAGAGTGTACAGGCAAGGAATAGGAAGAGATGGTTGTATTAGGTTCTAGGATTAAGGGACGCAAACTGTGATGAGGTTGAACAACCAAAAGCAAGTGGATATCTCTCAACAAACTCGCTAAAGGCGCTTCAGTACCCAAGAAGAAGTCGCCGCCACGCTCCTGCAATGCTCACTTAAACCACGACAAGACCTTGCGCCTACAGCTCAATCAGATCCACCTCCGAGAAGTCTGGCGGACTTCGCCTGTATACCACACGGCCCTTCTTATCCAAGCCCGTGTACTCATTGCTGATCCAGATATGCTTGCTGAGCTTCTGCGTGCGCAGAATCTCATCATCACTGATTCCGAGCTCATCTCTCGGTATCCATATCACGGGCCTCCTCGCTCTTAGAGCTTGATGCTGGAATGCGTGTCGCACGAGTTGGTCGCGTTCATCGGGGGTCAAATCCTCGATCTCATCATTGACCCCGGCGAACAGCGCCTCGCCAATACGATCAGTCCCACTCTTTTGAGCTTCAACGTCCGTCGCTTTACGTTGACGGTTGCGGTGGAGTTTCGTAATATCATAACTGTCGTGTTTCGGTGTACCATGCGTCTTCTCTTTCCGGGAGCGGTCTGCCCAGGTTCCTTTCGACGGGATCAGATTGCCAATGGCGTCAGGAACGATCTTGCCGATGCCTCTCTCTTTTGGGTTCAGCCTGCCCCTTTGTATGCGAGCTTCGATTTCCTCCATCTCAATCTCTTCCGCCCGTGCGTCTTCCTCTCGTGAGCGGCGCTCTCGGTCTTTTAAAACATCATTAATATCTTCACCCGGCTGTTCGTTCTCGTCGAGGCGCCACTGGCTCTCCTGCGCTCTCGCAAATTCTTCATCGCGAATAACAGCTTCATCCTCCAAGGTGATCGGCAAGTATCGGAACAGCGGACTAAATGCCCGATTAAGGAGCCACTGATAAAGGACGGTGAACACGAAAACGACAGCCATGACGATAGCTTGGCCCTTGCAAGGAGTGCCATGTGGAATTCCCTGATCGTTTGCATCGCGTACGAGGAGGAATAGGCCAATCAAGCAGATCTCCATGAAGTATAGCCCCGTGAAAAGCTGATTGATTGCCGTTGGGTACAGTAGACCACCGGTGTCGAAGCGGAATTTCGTTACGTAAAGGGTATTGTATCTGTACACCAGCCAGAAGAGACTGAAGGTGATAATGTTAAATACCATGATCAAGGGACTTATGACAGAGTAAATGATACCTGATGCTTGTTAGTAAACCATACAATCATAAAGCGGTATCATTCGCTTACCGATGACAGCTAAGTTGGTATAAACGGGGAAGAAGGTCCCCCATTGCACGTCCGGTAGCTTCGTCTGTCTTGTCCATTTCTGTCGAGCAGTATTATCAAGCAGAGGGGCAAGAATGAACCACTTGATCAGGCCCAGGACCTGAACCAGAGCTCCTGCACTGACAGACAGAGCTTGGAGTAGGAGGTAGGAGAAGAAATAATTGCTCGCCTGAGGAAGGTTTTCGGCTAGTAGTTGCGGTATTAGACTGGGAGTTGTGTAGAGCCGTGTTAGGATACCACTAATGCCGGAGGAAATGGAGACAACCAGGAACAACTGAATGAAGAGGAATGCGAAGTAATATACCTGGACGGTTAATTCGACAGTCATGCCGGTATACCCGCCTTGGCTCTTGGCGAGGAACCGCAAGATGAAGGGAAGAAGGGACAGCAGCGCTGCCAGTAGTACCTGTGGCAGGATACCTTGGAGTATTGAGATCACGGATTTTGGTGCACGGGTCAACCATGCTAGCCAGTGGTACTGTCGCGCCAGGTTGTTGATCTGCGATAACAGGCCTGTGAAACTGACGGGAATACCCCACAAGATAATGAGGCCAGAGACAGCAACGATGACGCCTCCAGTCCGAAGGTAAGATTCCCACCATTTGATGGACATGTTGTCCCAGATGACATCGTTGGGAGAGATTTCAACCACCCTAGGCGCCATCTGATTTGGTGTATGGTGGCTGACAGCCTGACAAGCCATATGCGCCGCGACTTGGTGATTAAATTGAATGAAAGCAGAACTCATGAGTGGAAACTTTTCCGGTTCCTGTTGATCCTGCTCGATCTCAAGATTCAAACGAGCGACCTCCTTGCGGCAATGATTGATGGCGTCAACCTTCTTTCCGATCAATGGTAATGAAGGCATCCACTGCCAACCAAATATGGGAAGCCTCATCGTCTCACGATCCTTCTCTGCAAGATACTTCTTCCATACAGGCTCGCCCTCGTCTGGCTCATAATCCTCAGTATAAGCTGGTGGATATTCCTCTTCTTTTTTCTCTTTGCGATCCGTGAGAGGGAGATTTGATTTCTTGGGTATGGTATCCCCACTAAGGGGAAATTCATCTTCTTCATAGCCGTGAGGTTTTGGGCTGGGGATGCCGAAGGGAACATTTTGACTCGGTTTCCAGAACTTTACCTTGGATTTTCGAGATGATTTGACTCTACCGAGCTGTTCAGGATTGCGGTGAAGCTCCATGCCAGCTTCGATTGCTCGCTCATCATCACGGTGTCCGTCGTAGCCTAAACAGGTACATTAGAAAAGTTGAACGAAGGAAGAGGACCACATCGGCCAGTAAGACTTTACGTACCCCTTGATATATCGTCAGGAACCCGGGTTTCATCTGATCCTTCGCGCGATACGGGCCGCCGGCTTTCCTGGCTTGGTGTATGGCGGTAGTCGTCTTCAACGTTGCCAGTAGCATTTGTAGCTTCGTCGTATTGTTTTTGGTGAGGGACACTAGATACCGATACACCTTGTTGGTCTGCTTCCGTCTCTGGATAAAAGCCTCCCGTCGTCTCGAGTCTATCATCGACACCCCTCCCGACCTTTTTGAGACCTCCGAAGACTGTTTGACCAATAGTGCCGAGACCATGGCCGACAGCTTCAAGACCTTCACTAAACGTGGGAATCGGAACAAGTAGTTTCTTTTTGCCGCCAATCGCAGAAGATTCTTTCGAGGGCTCGTTAGAAGGATTATCAAGGGCCTCGTCAACGGTATGTCGTACTTGATGCGGATCGCCTGAACTGATACCTCCTGTATCCGCCATAGTTTTTCCATTATTGTCTGCTAGGATCTCCTGTTCCGATAGCTTAGCGTCCGATGATATCTTGCCCGATTTTCTGGCTTCTTTCTCCAACCGTTTTAGGTGAGCTTTCTTTGCACTTCTGATCAGAGCCGTCTGGGCTGACTCCAGTGTCCGGGCGAGACTATCACGTTGCTTTACCTTATCATTCAGCTCGTCGAAATTTCGATTTATCCATATGTTGCGAATACCACCTGGGAAGACATCGTAAAGTCCGTTAAGGGCTTCAAATGTGCACCATTTCCTTGGTATAGCGCTGACTAGGACAGTCGTTGCCGATGCACGGAGCCGGTGTTGCGGCGATGTAAGATATGCCTGACGAAGCCGGATGTAACCCCTCAACTCATCAAAGAAAACGAAGCAAGTGTACACCACGACAAGGACAGCCAGAATCAGATGGGCCCAATAACGGTTGTTCCTCCACGGGTGAACGTTGCCCCACCCAAGTTTATCCATCCCATTGACGTTGGTCCAGTCCGGCCTATCAAATACGCCTGTGGCGAAATGAGGCCCGCGGCCGTGCACCGCGTTCATAGGAAGGAGGATTGGTAGAATGACGAACGCAAGTGGGAGGAAGATCTTGAGAAGAGTTCGTAGGTACCGAAGGAAGAAATAGGCGTCCAGACCACACTTCTGTATGAATTCCGAGTTCGAGGTATGGAATATAGGAAGGACCCATTGCCACAGGCCTTTCGGAGGCGCTGTTGTCCGCTCTCTGTTTGGTACGAGGTATGTACGGGGCGAGCTTTCAAGTAAATCAGTAATAAGCTCGCCGCAAGCGATTCTGAGGGTAGAACTTACTATATCCGCGAGAATTTGCCTTTTATTAACAGGAAGAGAAATAGTTCTATCCCAAAGACGGCAAGACCACCTACCAAGGAAGCGAAGAATGTCGGCAAAGATATACCCTGGGCCCCTTGAGCCGTGCCGGAGCCGCTGTCAATGCCGGGGAGGAAGCCTTTGCCTGAAGGACTGGCTGATGCTGCTGTGGTACTGGACATGACGTTGAAGCACTTAAAGACTGTGCCTTGGATTTAGTATGCTTGCCAGAGACTGTGTTGAGTACAATATTAAAATAGCGAAGAGATTGGCCAACGACTGCCGGAGCCGTTTGATTCAAGAAGTAATTTTAATACAAGAAGAACGAACGTCAAGTAAGTCCAAAGCAGATCCACATGCTGGTGTGAGAAGGAGAGGTAGACTGCCCGACCAGGGAGAGGTATGTGAGTTGTTGTGAGTGAACAATGAAAGGAGGCATTCGTTTACGAACACTGGGCAGTGATGAGGTTTCAAGGCTCTTTGTTTTTAGCAATTGACAGAAAGGGTGAACCGATGCTGTAATTAGAGATCTGCAATTAGCGTCAGAATTCGAACGCGACTTCCTTGCCATGACACTTTCTTTGTTCGCGCGGCGGCACCGTCGACCAATCACCTCCAGTACTGCCGATAGCCGAACGCAAGTCTGTGACTTCTCCATCAACGACTACACGGTTTGATGAGACGGGTCAAACACACCTGTTTGTAGGACCACGGAGCCGCCACGCTCCACGTTTTCAGAATTCCAGAGGGTTTCGATCTTCTCAATGGCTAGCAAAGGTACGTCTACACCTACGGGTCTCGAACAAGGGGAACTTATCTCCCGGCTAGCTCAGATCTTATCTTGGTGGGGCTCACGGTACGAGTCCGGCCGATGCGGGCCGCGAAGCCATCCAACATCTTCGTCATTTCTCATCGTTGAGCCAGCACTGACAATGCAGTCCAGCAGATACTCTCTCCGATTTTGCCCAATTGATGTTGGGGTGCGCATTTCAAAATTTATTCTCGATCTCGAGTTGAATCCAGTCCGTTGCATAGTGGTGAATAGCGGTTTCCAATATTCTTAATACATCCATTGTCCGCCCACGCCGCCCTGTTAAGTCAATCCGCAGGCTTCGGTGCATCTAAAAAAGTTAGTTCGCATTCAGGGCTCTGAATCACTTAGAGAAGTTGCCTCACTCCGCGCATGTTCTGCTTCCCATTGTGTCTTCTCAAGAATCGTCATTCGTCACATCGGAAGCCTACACCTCCTTTTGCAGCTAGGTCATTCGCCCTCGACCACGGCGCTGAGCGCAATCGTATCTCTGGCTACCTTTTCGACCTGCTGGCAGAGCACTCAAGATGCCGGCCTTCGGTCCCAGGAGGCAGCCCTCTCGCAGGGGTATGTTCCCTTTAAGCGCTATTCAAAAGAAATGCTGACGTGATGACACAGGGTCAATGGCCGATGTGCCAAAGGACCTCCTCGATCAGATCAAAGAGCTGGAAAGGCTGTTCACAGTGGATACAGCAAAGCTGAAAGAGATCAGAGATCACTTCGTCAAAGAATTGGAAAAGGGCAAGTCAGGAGAAGCCCATCGCCCATTGAGATAGGGCCCTAATACTCGATCAGGACTTAGCAAAGAAGGCGGCAGCATTGTCAGTAGTCAAGCACGACCTAGCGCCAGTCCGCCTACTAATGCCATAGGATAGCCGATGAATCCAACGTGGGTTATGGGTTATCCAGATGGCCACGAAGAAGGGACTTTCCTCGCTTTGGATATGGGAGGAACCAATCTGCGCGTCTGCGAAATCATATTACCCGAAGAAAAAGGAGAATTCGAAATCATTCAATCCAAATATAAAATGCCAGAAGAGCTCAAAACGGGAAACTCAGAAGAGCTATGGGAATACATTGCGGACTGCATACAACAATTCATCGAGTATCATCACGAAGTCGACGAACTAGAGAACCAAGAGGAGAAGATCCCGTTAGGCTTCACCTTCTCCTACCCCGCCACGCAGGACTACATCGACCACGGTATCCTCCAACGATGGACCAAAGGCTTCGACATCTCCGGCGTCGAAGGCAAAGACGTCGCCTCGCTCTTCGATGCCGCCCTGAAGAAGCGCAAGCTCCCCATCAAACTCAGCGCACTGATCAACGACACGACCGGCACCCTCATTGCCTCCCACTACACCGACGACACCATGCAAATCGGTTGCATCTTCGGCACCGGCTGCAACGCCGCCTACATGGAGAACTGCGGCTCGGTCGGCAAGATCGCGCACCTGAACCTCGACCCCAACATGCCCATCGCCATCAACTGCGAATACGGCGCCTTCGACAACGAGCACGCCGTCCTCCCGCGCACGCCTTACGATATTATCATCGACGAAGAGTCCCCCCGCCCCGGGCAGCAAGCCTTCGAGAAGATGATCGCCGGCCTCTACCTCGGCGAGCTCTTCCGCCTCGTCCTCGTCGACCTGCACGACAACAAAAACATCCACATCTTCGAGCACCAAGACATCGCCAAGCTCCGCAAAGCCTATTCTATGGACGCCTCCTTCCTCTCCAGCATCGAGGAAGACCCCTTTGAGAACCTCTCCGAGACCGCCGACCTGATGCTCCGCACCCTCGGCCTCTCCGTCACGAAACCGGAGCTGGAACTCTGTCGTCGCCTGGCGGAACTTATCGGCACGCGCGCAGCGAGGCTGTCGGCGTGCGGCGTTGCGGCCATCTGCAAGAAGAAGAATATCGAGTCCTGCCATGTGGGCGCGGACGGGAGCGTCTTCAACAAGTACCCACATTTCAAAGCGAGAGGCGCGCAGGCGCTGAGGGAGATGATGGATTGGCCGAAGGGGACCAAGGATAAAGTCGTTATTCTGCCGGCGGAGGATGGCTCGGGGGTTGGGGCGGCGCTGATTGCGGCGTTGACGATGAAGCGGGTGAGGGAGGGGAACCTGGCGGGGATCAGGAATACGGAGGGGATGAGGTAGAGGGGAGGACGGTCTGATCTGGCTACGTTCTTTGACGATTTGACGACTTGTGGATATGTCGATATGTGGATACGACGACTTCTCCATAGATATATATAAGTAGATGCTGCGTGGGCGGCTGATCATAGACCACAATTCAACATTTGCAGTCCGCGTCCTTTCCGTCATGGTAATAGCAAGAGCACAATGTCCGAGCAGCACAGAGCCTTCCTCTATCAAACCATCCCTTCTCAACCTCTAACCTCCCAAAGCCGTATCTTCCCCTGCTCATTCCCCACTGCCAACCACTCCCCACTCGGACTCCACGCCACAGCACTCACCCTCCCCAGCGGCGTCCCACCAGTCGGCCAATTCCGATACACGGTACAGCTCGGCAAATGCACCAGCCTTAACGCATCCCTCTTCCACCGACTCGCCATACACAGCATCTGCCCATCCCCCGAAAATTCCAAATGGCTCGTCGGCGTCACCAGCTGATCAAACGCCCTCACGGGCTTCGGTCTGGCGGGGACTTCCTTCTCCCACCCCCGGCGGTCATAGACGTTCACGATCCCGCTGGAGCTGCCGACTGCGATCCAGCGATCGCCGCCTAGGTTTGCAGGGCCGGATGATGAGGAGTGCCCGCCTAGAGCAACGATGGTTGTGCCGACGGCGCCTTCGTCGATCCAGCGCGCGATGACGCGCTTCTCACGCCCGGACCATTCGATGGCTTCGCCTCCTTTGCCGAGGACAGTCATGCCCTCGCCGTCGCCCCACCACGCGAAATCCGCGACGCCGCCTTTGCCCTCGACTCGAGCCTCGGCGATCCATTGGCTTGTGGTGGTGTTGAGGATGTTGATGACGCCTCCGCCTTTACGCCCGGAGCCGACGAGGCCTATCCATCTGCCGCAGGGACTGAGCTTGAAGCGCTCCATGCTTCGCTGTTGGTCTGGGGCGCCGAGGATGCGAGAGATTTTTTCGATTTTGCCGGATGAGAGGTCCCAAGTGTGGAAGTAGCGGCGTCGGCCGGAAAAGTAGATCTTGGAGCCGGAGGTGGGGATGAAGGTCGAGGTTGAGATGGGGGTGTGGCGAATGTGGAGAGATGTGAGGAGAGGGTTGGGGTTCGGTGGGTGCGGCGAGATGTGGTGAAGGTAGAGCGTCGAGGCGGGGCCGGAGGAAAGGAGGAGAGGGTGGGAGGGATGGAAGGTAAGGGATGTCACGGCGGACTGGAGGCTCGTTAGTAGAGAATCGATTGTTGGATTGAGAGTTGGGGCTTGCCGGTTGTGCGCTTCCAACGTCTTTACTTCGCTGGACATCGATCACTTCGGGGCGGAGCTTCCTACGGGAAGTAGAGCTAGTCGGAGGGTGTTGTAAAAAGGAGCCAGTGTTCTGTAGAAGCTTTGAAAGAGGTGGAGCTGAGAGCTCCTCGCTGTCAATGGACATATCACTTGTAGAATCATCTGTGCCTGATTCCATGGAGTCATTGGAGACTCTCCTCGGCTTCTTCGATTTCCGTCTCGGAGAAGGATTTGCCCACTCTGGAACAGGATATAGTCGTTCAAATTGCTGCCGTAACCGCTTGGTATACTCCCTGCCATTGACCAGGTCTTCCGCATCTGTGAGTCGTAGCTTGCGAAGTCGAGGGTTTGATGCTAGTGAGACGAGGATGCGCTCGTCATCGCTGTCGACCCACGCCGGTGCCCAATTTTCATGATGTAGGTCGCCGTCAGTATCAGTAAACTCCGGAATTATGAGATCTTGAGACTTTGCTTGAGATGGTTCGGTGTCGAGGAAATACAGCTAAGATCAGGTCAGCAGCGGATTCGCCTGCGAAGAAGAACGTCAAGACTTACATCTGCATCATCAACACCTGTAAGACCCTCCCCACGGTCCTGCAGAATCTCATCGTCGCTAACCGGGCTCAGTTCAGCTTGAGTTGAACGGTAGGTGCTCAATCCCTCTTGAAAGCCTGCTTCGTCCCCAAACACAAGCTTCTCAAGTTCCAGCTCGGTCTCGTCCTTCTCCATGGGATCGTCGCTCTCGAGGCCATTGTAGCTGTCAGAAAATTCATCTTGTGTTGGCGGAGTGGGTTGCTGGAAGGCGTCAGCGAGAGCTCGTGCCTTGCGTGACTTCGTAGATGCCATCTTCTCCGATCGAAAGCCCAGTGCCGAAAGCTCCAGTTTATCGCTTGATTCCCAAGGTACTCTCTCTACTCACACCTCGACTCTCCCGTCTGATTAGGGCTATTGCGCTTATCGTGTTGCCGCGTCTCGTGACCTTAAGGTAGTAACCCTAGACACTTATAAGTCCACTACTTTAGATTTGCCCGAGTGTGTACTAGGATCTTAGAGAATGCACGACCCTTTGATCTTATACCAATCCGAATTTGATAACCAAGAACGTCAACTTGAGGTTCCTGGAAGAATAGGTATTGTGTTGCATCGTGCATAAAGTTGAAGTACGTCTATGAAATCTTTTCTTTTGGTTGCAGCCACATGCTGGAGCTAAGGTAGTCCGCTGTATGATATCCCAAGTCGGCCAACGAAGATGATCACCTGTACGTGGTGTCGGCTACGAATGTGTCTTAACAGAACCAAGTATCCTCACGAGTCACCACCGATTCAAGTATTCTACACGAAGTCAAGGTTTGTCGTAGAACGATGCCCCCGTACACTATCGTTATCTTATATATCGGTACAGTACACTTTCAGGAGTTCCTTATATTACATATGAATTCAAGACCTTCTCCTCGCCTCGCTCTTACGTATTTTCATTAAGTGAGTAGAACGCTTTGACGGGTTGCCTCTTTAGTTATGGGTCTTCATTGATGATTCAATTCATCAACTTCTCGTCTTTGCGTTCTTTCATAAATGCCAAAGATCGAGTGCACCATATCGTGCCGGCGCAGGGGATACTAATACGTATCGAGAATCTTATTCGACACCTTCACACGACGTCCGTCTACGCTGCCTACGATGACACGAGGATTCGCTGACCATACACTGGTTACTCGCCCTCTTCAGCTCCATACCATACGAAGAGACTTCTATAGAAAGCTCAAAATAGCTCGGGAAAACACTGTCAACACAGAATCTCATCGTATCAAAATCGAGATATGCGTATAATTCAATGGACGAAAGACGTCAGTGAAAATGGCATGTTCATATCGCTTTTCAATTCGAGAAGGGAAGAAACGAGAGCCAGTGAGAGTGTGGATCGATGACTACTTTCGAGAGTGATTCCTCTGCAAAGAGGCCAATTACTGCTCCAATGGCGACACATATTGCAATTTTTCTGTACATAAAGCTCCGCTACCTTTTCTTTGGACCCAAAACCTAGTGCTCGTGGGGTTCTAAAACAGAAATGGATTTTATCCGGTATAATATCCCAAGTCTCATTGCTAGGGGATTCACGACGACGTTCAGACAGCCAAGTCAAAGGAAAAGCATCATGATTTGCCTATCAACAGGACTCAAAGGGGGTATCGACCTTTGTAGGCCAGAACCGACGTCCGTTCCCCCACCGAGCGTTAGTTGCACCTGTTCCATTCCTAGTAAACCGCGTATAAGTATACAAAGATCGTAACCCCGTAGAACAGCCCTGAACGAGAAGTCCCTGTTCCCTAGGCCGACGCCCTCGACGCCTCGCCCATGGCCTATTGGAATCGATGGAGAGAGATGTCTGAGCAGCGCGGACGGCCTCCTACGATGCTTTTCCTCCTCGCTTGGCGCCCTTTCCGTCCGTTCCACGCATCTTTCGTGTGCCGGCAGCCTTTCCACATATCTGTCAGCGTAACGAAACCAGAAGTAGCCATGCCCACTTCGTAGACCCAAGCTTGCTCAGACAATTCACGCCTCAGAGAGCGGTCCATAGACATACCTTCTTGCCCGGCTTGCCTTGGATAGTCCCCACAACCTTCTCCACCGCCCCCTCAATCTTATCCATAACCCCAGGTTCGCGCTTGTTCTGCGTCTTCGCCTTCTTCGCCGCCGGCTTCTTCTCAACCCGTCCGCTAACGACCTTCTCCTTCTTGCCCTCTGCCTTCTTGGCCCTAGGCTTGCCGGTATTGGCTTTTGTCTCAGTGGCTTTCTTCTCGACTTTCTTCTCCGCTTTCACGGCCTCCTTCTTGACCTTGCCGGCGGCTGCTTTGGTTTTGTTCTTCACGTCCGTAGCCGCCTTCGTGACCTTGGACCCGGCGGGGCGACCACGCTTGGTGGTGCTGGTAGACTTTGTGGGCTTGGTGGCGCGTTTTGTGGATGCGGGGCCAGCTTCCATGAGAGGATCGGCTTTGCGCGGCGCGGAGTGGCCGGTGGCTTTGCGTGTTTCGACCATGATGATGGCGTGTAGAAGCTGGAGTGGGATTAGTTAGAGCGCGGAGATTCTAGGGAATGCTGATAGCAAGACCAACGCGGCAAGGAAAGCGGGGAATACAGGTTATAGAGAGGAGATACGCTCTCACGAAGTACAGAACACAGCTAGAAGGAGCGCGCAATGGAAAAAGATTGTGGGGTTGGGTGGACGAGAAAAGTGGGATTTAGGTCGTGTGGGTGCCAGAAATCAAAACAACGCGCTTCTGTCGCAAAGCCAATAGCACTGCGTCCGCGGCTTACTTACGTCTTAAACCTTTACCGAGAAGTCTAAATCAGATATTTCACAGGTGTATGGGCTTGTCTGGGTAATCGAGAGGGTTGTGGCAGGTATTCCTGAAGTTGAGAGTGGTTTTGTTGTGGTCAAGGTAGCATGTGCTCAGTTTTCAGAGAAAGAAGTCCCTGAGTTCCAAAATTCCCCTCAAGCGGCTACTCTTACATTCCACTCCCCTTTGAATCGCTAAGGCTGTCTAATTGCTATCGTCTATTATGCTAGCAAAGTTGCCCCCTAATGCAAGAAGCATGCAATACTGTACATGAAGCTGCTATGCGCTCAGACTCGACTCGTACGAGGGCGGCGACGTTTGGTGATGACTGAGACGTGCCATCCTTTTCGACATGCTATCGTGGTGTTAATCGAAACCATCTGGAGGTAGAGTATCCACTTACAAATCAAAGAAGGCGAATTGGCTCGGGTTACTGCCATGATCGTAGACAAAACGACTTGCCAGATAGCTTCCAAATATTGCCCGAAGGTAATTATCAGGTACCTGATTATTCTGTAAGCGGCTATCGTTGGAAAATATGGGGGAGGACGACTAACGCGGTCAATTATCGTGTCCATGCCGAGTTTGTCCAGTAATAATTTGGGCAATGCATCTTCTAAGACCGACTTTCGTAGTTCAGTATTCTTCCAAAGATCCGTCTTTTGCAATTCTTCGTCCAGCTTGGTAATTGCAATGCTCAGCGTGTCGCTCAGTGTGCTTCTCGCGACGCCAGTCTGTTGATGCTCCCTCCAGATGGCTTCGAATTCCAGCGCTGCGTTCCTTTTGATGGTAGCTTGAACCTCCTTCACGTACGCATCGTAGAAAGGTGGCGCAGTCCCGTCCTCCTTAATACACATGTTGTCAATGAAGCCTTGCTCGTCAAACGACAAAGACGCCAGGACCTCGAGTGAGGACGACGTGACACCACCTTTGTTGGCTGAAGCGTCCTTGTACACGATACAGCCAGCCTTCTCCAGTCGGAGTTTGGCGTCTTGAGTTATGAATAGGTTTGCGCCCTCGACAATGTAGGGTATGGTGCTCTTGCCGTCAACGATGAGCTTGTGGACGGTGCTGAGGTCGATCGATTCCGGACGACCGCCGCAAGGTACAAATACGTCGAATTGTTTCTCACCTCGCAGATGGAATGTGTTACGGAAGATCATACCGTTATTGACAACCTCGCCACTCGGCAAGGTGATGTCTGTTTCGTCGATTAAGACACGGTAGCCGTTGGGAGATAATTTCGAGGTATCATATTCGGAAATCATCGCTCGCTTCTTGGCAAGCCGGAGAAGCTCGGTATGATCCAGTCCGTTTGGATCAACGAGTACGCCCGCACCATCCACGATGGCCGTGTATTTCTCATTGCCAAGGAGTATCTCGTTCGATCCAAGGTCCCCGTCAGGGCCTCCGGTCTGCAGCTTGCGGACCGTCTCCGGCTTGAGATTGAGCTTTCTGTAAATGCCCAGGACGTATTCCCTGACTGAGAGCGTTGTCATGCCATAGGTATCATGAGGGATACCACCAAGTCTGGGGTTCTTCCCAGTGAAGAAAGATTTCCACCAGGGAGCACCTCGCTTTCTGGCATGCTCTGTTGCCCAATTGACCAGATCAGCAGTATTCTCGTCCGGCCCCATGAACAGTATTTCTTCCTGGCCGTACAAATCCACTATCGGATCTTTGATGCCAGGGCTTGTTGGGGGCAATAGAAGATCCATGATACTGTCAATATATTTCTCAAAGGCCACTTTGACCTTGTCCTGATGGTGAACGTCAAGGAGAATGACACCTTTCGACCCGCCTTCTGGTATGTCTTTGTTCTTGCGCTGCTGCGTGTTTGCGAGATTGTAATTCTCGTCAAATAGCGAGCGAGCATTGATGGAATATGCCTCTTTGTTTCGCGATTTGACGATCCGTATACCTCCCCGCGCAATGTCCCGAAACCGTAGATGGAAGCCACGAAACTCCGAGCTTATGACAAGGAACATACCGTACAGGGGCTGTGGATACTCAACCTCAGGAAGAAAATTCGGGTTTAGGCGGAAACTCAAGGCGACTTTGGTAGGGGTATAGAAGTTAGTCTTCAAGACTCCGGCATTGAATATTCGGAATGCTGTCATGACCATCTCATCGTGTTCACTCGCAACGGTCTTGGAGATGAGAGACATGAGCTCGGCATCGTTGAGGACAGTGTCCACCTTGAGCCGCAAATAGCTGAGGGTTGGAATGAAGTCATCCTGCTCGCCTCTGGTCTGGACATAGTGGGTATTCGCGAATGCCAGGTATAAGGAACGGATGAGCTGGGGGTACTTGTTAATGATCTCAAGAATGTAGTCTAACGTGAACGTTTCTGTCCTAAGACGTCGCTTGATCTTGGACAACATCTCCGCATGAACGCTATTATTAGGGTCGAGTAACGAGGCCAGTGACGCATATTCGGATCCCAGACGGTTCAGGAAGTGACCAACGAAGACCCAAACACAGTGCGCATATATCGTCTCTTGCAAGCTAAGATTTCCACTGGCGAAATGCGACTGGAACTTGTTTTGTGGTATGCAGTAAAGCAAAGAAACCTCCTTCATGATCTGATGAATCGAGGCCTCGATGGGCGGATGCTTCATGGCTTCAGCGGAAGGGGGAAGTGGACGAAGATAGATTGACATGACCGTGACGCCGTTCGAGAATTGCTCGACATATTTCCTGGAGCTAGTAACACCGTAGTAATGGTACAGATCAGACAGCGCACTGAATATGCCCATTGCCGAGCCTTGCTTGTAGGCGATCACGAGTCTCTTCTCACGATTGCCCTGGATCTCGAACATCTCGATAACCGGCCCCGTGCGTGATATGGCGTGGTTCATCACCTGTTGATATATATCTTTGGTATTCTGAGTGGCTTTTTGCAAAAATCGCTTTTCGCCAATGACATCTAGGTTCGTCTCGTCGGGTCCAGGATTTGGATTTGCGAAATGGCACTTGTAGACGAAATAGCACCGCAGCTGTTGTTCCTTCTCGCCTGGCAAGTGGCTTGCTGAGCGGAAGCTTTCCACACGGTAGCTGTTGCTGCCCGTGGAGCCATTGATGTACTTTTCGTCTATGCGCTGCTCGTACCGTGGCCCGCCGATCGCACTGACACCAGGCTTGCTTGTATCGATATAAACGGCATGATCGACAGCCTCCTTATCAAGGCGAATTTCCAAACGACCATCATCGCGTGCGTAAGCGGCGACTTTACCGGCATATAGCGAAAGTATAGAGTTGACAATGGCGGGCACGGTCTCGGTCTGGAAGTACATGTCGTCGATGCCAAGCTCATTGTAGAACCAATTGGTTTCCGATTCGACGAATTCTGGAGGAACGAAACCTTTTTCTTCGAGCTGGTCCATGACTGCCAATTGGATTAGCTCAATGCTCGTATGAATTCTCCGAAGCTGTGCGACTGACCCTGATCCATCTGCGTCTCCTTGCCCTCAAATTTGGGAGCCACATATCCTGATCCCTCCTCATGAAGTACATTGTGTTGTGACGACCCTGGAACACTCAGGTGTGTAGGTTGCGGCGACGGCTGGCGACCTGGTGTACGAATGACCTGCTCCAGAAGCTTGTTGTGGAGGCCATTTGGAGCCTCTGTTGAGCCTGGCGTGTCACTTCGGGGTATGTCGTGAACGCCGTTCTGCTGTCCCTCCATCGTGGGGTAGGAGGGCACGCGATGAAGTTTGTAATAGGATGCAAGCGGAATAGCCTTGAGATGAGGCCAGAAGAGACTCTCTTTCTGGGATAATTTGTTCTCAATGCTCTCCGGGGGACTATGACCGTTCAAGACCTCTGTAGTGGAGTGAGGTGACTCGAAGGTCGGGGCGCAATTGATGTCGTTGACCAGATCGAAAAGACGTAGACGCTGCTGTTCCCGCTCGACGCCCCCATAGTCGCGGGACTCTGGGTGCAGATCAGGTACCATGGCGGCGATAGTGGGCCGAGTCTTGGGCTGCAGATAACGGTTTACCCCCGATAACGTCCGCTAACTTCATTAGCCGGGCAGCCTCGGCTTAGTGACCGTTGCCCCTTACTTCAGTTACACCAGGCACGCCCAATCATCCACCATAATCAAAGGACCGACTATTGCCTCCAACAATTCAAAACACTGTTAGATCAAGGATTGAGGATAGTTTGTCGGTGCAGGTGGCAAGAATGGTAACTTTTATATTCTGCAATCGCAAGAAACACACCAAATTTTCCCTACCCCTGTCTGACCCCTTGTCCCCATGTCTCTCACCCACGCCCTTAGTCAAAGCCTAGACTGCCCATATGGTACAGTTCCGAACCTGTCTGAGTATGGCGGCTGCATACGAGCCACAGAGAGCCAAGAAGAAATTTCTGTAACATGGTTTCATATCCGGCATGGAAATCTGAGAGCTTCATTCCGAGGTTTCCAGCCACGCGACAGCCGACAACCTCCTAGCCAACGTTCTCTAGACCTGGCCCTCGATCTTCGTGTACTTCTTCCGTATAATCAAATGATACTCGGTATATGAGCCAATGCGAAGCAAGAGCCTTCATATTTCGTATAGTTTAGCGCTGTCTGAATGTTGATTCTGATGGTCGACGAGGGAAGGACAGGAGCTCTGACAGGCCTTTCAAAGAGCTGTGACAGCCACAAGGAGCAATGCTTAATGACGCAGCTAGGACGACCTGCAACGAGTGGCTTACGGTATCCAGAGCTTCCCCAGCTTCCCCATACTATTGCGCGCCGCGATGCGGCTGTTGACTGGTGCGATCTGCACGCTCGGACGCCGTAGAACCCCTACATCGACGAGAGATATTCTTCGAAGCCTAACTTGCCCATCTCCTTGGCATCCTCGATGACGAAATTGGTCTGATCCGCGAGATGCTTCGTCAACCGCATCCGAAGATTGACATCGTTGAGCGCCAGTATCCGCGCCGCATATTGGGCTGCATTAATGGAGTTGTTGATGCCGAAAGTAGCTACAGGACAACCTTTCTTCGAGCAGTCAGCACTGAAAATGAGACAATGTCCGTAAACTTACCGGCATCTGCACTTGGCTGAGCAGACTGTCTAACCCATCCAGGGCGCTCGCCTTGACTGGGACTCCCAAGACAGGTAAATGCGTCAAAGCTGCGATCATGCCGGGCAGGTGAGCCGCGCCACCAGCGGCAGCGATGATGACTTGGGTCCCTTTGTCTGCGGCTTCTTTGGCGAATGAGACCATCCGTTCGGGCGTTCGATGCGCAGACGTGATGGTGACAAAGTGCGGGATTCCCAACTCTCTCAAGAGAGCGATACCGGGCGCAAGTACTGAACTATCCGATTTCGAACCCATGGTGACAGCGACCGTGGGAGCTTTCCCATCTGCCGCATCTTCCGATGTCGCTTTGTTACTCTGAGCTGCTCGTTTAGAATCTACATCCATATTGGGCTGTGGACTGATGCGTTCTGATCTAATCTTGTCGACCAGGTCAACCAAAGGAGCCATACGAGCTTCGGCTGTAGCCATAGACTCTGCCATGAGCGTGATGTGGCCCATCTTGCGTCCAGGCCTTGCGTCACCCTTTCCATAGTCATGGACTCTTGCGCCAATGATAGTATCAGCTCTTGCTTCAACTTTGCGATGCGAGTCCGGTTGCGCGCCGCCTAGAATGTTGAGCATTATAGCATTTATGTTAGGACAGATGAAGCCTAGGCTTTCAGCAGGAATAGGGCGTCCGAGGATTGCCTTCAGGTGAGCCTCATATTGGGACATGTGACAAGCCTCGATCGTGTAGTGTCCTGAATTATGAGGTCTAGGAGCGATCTCATTGACCATAAGGTTCCCTGTCCATAAGCAATCTTATCTCAATCAATCCTCGGATAGCCTCTTACCATTTGAAAGCAAGAACAGCTCAACGCCAAAGACACCCTTGCCCCATAGACCCGCAACAGCGCGTCTGGCCAGTTCTTGCGCGTGTTGAATAATTGCAGGTGAAACATTTCTTGCGGGAGCGTATACCAGTTTGCATATCGAGTCTTGATGAACAGTCTCCACTACAGGAAACGCCATGGTCGCTGTTTGCCAATCTGTAACTATGGCGTCGTCGTGAACTTTGACCACCATGACGGCTAACTCGGCTTTGAAGTCCGCCCACTGCTCAGCGTAGAGGGGTCGATTCTTGAGCGCAGCCAACGCTGATTGTATGTCCGATACAGACTTGACTGGACAATTGCCCCGGCCATCGTAAGCATCTGTCCTCGATTTCAACATGAACGGATAGCCAAGCTCTTTTCCGACATCTTCTAGATCTGTGAGGCAATTGTTCTCGATCGCTGTTGACTGGGCCGTAGAGATCCCATGCTGAACAAGATGGTCTTTCTGATCCAATTTGTCTTTGATCACTCTAATAGTCCGCCAGCTTGGCTGCACCTCGACTTTGACCCCAGGAACAACTCTCCAATCCGGTCTGGTCTCTGTCCCAGTAGATATCTCTTCTAAGATTTTGGTGTCCACATGTTCAATTTCAACAGTCAATAGATCACAGATTTTTGCCAGCTGACGGACAGCCTCGGGATCAGTGAATGAGCCATTGATATGGTTGGAGCGAGCATCGATTTGCTTCGCAGGAGCATTGTCGGCATCAAGAAAGACGAGCTTGATGTTCAGTCTGTGCGCAGCCTCTGACAACATACGACCTAATTGTCCCCCACCCAAGACTCCGATCACTGGGGCTGGCATCATGTGGTCGACACGGAACGTCAAAGGTCTTCAACGGGCTTATGAAGGCATGCACAACGATTCTTCCAGATCTGTGGTTTCTTGTGCAGAGAATGGATCACATGGGCAGGGCGGTGGCGTAAAGTGCCTTTCTAGCGGCAGGATTTCTCATCAAAGATGAATCTTACGCTGATATCTCACAAAAAAATTGTTGAGTATAAACTTCACATATTGTGATTTTTCGACATACATGTCCTTGATATTCTACTACCTACAGAAGTTGAAGTCGTCCAAAGAAGCTTTTCAATAGCCTCGAGGAACCAGCCGACAAGAGACCGGTGTATAAAACATCTCCGCGGACCAGGAGCAATTGGATACTTTCATTTACGTACCCCCTTTCTCTACAATTGGCAGAGTGGAGTGGCGATGACACGCCAATTACCTAATAGGGCCATATATGCGCCTGAACCCGGACCGTCTCTAAAAGGGATGGCATCTGTGTCCATATTGATTGATGACTGCATCGATTCTGCTGGCTACGTCGTGGCACGTCGATGGCGTTGGAAATGCTGCTAACGACGTCCTGCTATGGTCTGGATTCCATTGCAGCTCTCCGTGGCGACGATAAGGTGGTCTCCAGAAATATGATAGCATGCGTTGTGCGGCTAACGCAGGTACCTTACTCCTCCAAGCGTCGACCAATGATGAATGACCCAGGGTCCGATGCCACCAAATCTGGAACACGGGCTCTGATCGGAGCGCTTCCCGATGCTTAGGGGTAGCTTGTTTCCCAAGAGAGCTGAAGCCCCTGTCAAAGATCGTCCTGCCACGAGATTTGCCGGGTCTGGGGTGCAGCATAAACCAGCCTGGTGGAAAGAGAATATTCTTCGCATCCCGAAGCACGAAGACTTCGTGGTGAACAGGAGAGATGTGGAAGCACACTAGGGTGGCGTATACACCTTATAGTCCGACATCAAGGAAGCACAAAGGCCCAAGATTAGAGAATCAGGGAGTCAGCCCCTGTCCATTGAACTACTTCCAGGTTGCCTTAGCCCATACGACACCACCCACGTCGGCATAGCGCTCCTTTCAACGGCTAAGCTGTCAATCCACCCTGTCAGATTCCTTCTATGGCTTCTGGCGGTGTGCGCGGAAGGGGAAACAGGATCCGTTTCGCCCGTCCGGGGAATGTGCTCACTCTCCGCAATCTCGGATCTCTCTCTTTTTCTTCTCGTTGTCAACTCTCTTTCTCCCTGTAGAGTATCTTATAAAGATTCAGCTGACGCCGCATTTGAATTTTCCTGCATCCTCTACGCTTTTCTTCTTTTGTCTCATAGCTGTTTGCCAGGATTTCGGTAGCTAAATACTCCCACCGAAACCCCAGCTCCCGTCGAATTATCCTTCAGATTTGTAATAATGTAAGCACCTTACTTAACCACCCCATCTGAATCAAGGTTAACGTTCTCACCAAGCGCAAACACCCGGCGAGCTTATTATCCCTCAGCTCTTCGAGCAACCACCATCTTGCTTCAGCTGCACGAGTTCCACCTTTCAAAACACCACCCATCGACTCACCCCTCGACAAACACCTCCCCAACCTTCCCTCCCACGAACCTCAACCCATCCCCCCCCCCACAGCGACAATGACATCCTCCCTCCCCTTTTCCCGCCGCCGCCTCTCCCTCGCCACCTCCACCACCCTCTCCCACGACATCTCCCAAGCCATGCTCGCCTCCCCCTTCCCCAAATTCGCCCTCACCTCCATCTCCCAGCACACCGTGCAGCACCCACCACCACCCCCTCCCTCGCCTGTCGAATCACCTGCGAATCTCGACCAGTGGCCTGTAGCGGTACACCAGCATAAGTCGCGAGCAGCGGCGTTGTGCAACTGAAGATGGGAAGGGGCAGAAGTCCAGGGCGCTGTGAGAGGTGAGAGGTGAGAGCGAGAGCATTGTTGTGGGTTGAGGAGGGATGGATTTTGGCGTTTGATATGGCGTGCTGGGCTGGTTTGAAAAATATATCGGGGGCGGGCATAGAATTTGGAAGGTTGAGAGGGTCACTATACACTGTGGGCTGAGGAGAGATGGAGATGTATACTAGAGCACTTTTGTAATGCAGTACACCTTTATCAAAGTCTTGGCGTGCTCTTCGGAGAGCATCACCTAAAGTAGTCTGTGGGAGCCATGCGATGAGCTAGGGCAGCTTGCCCTGGAGCTTTGAAATTGTGGCAGCGGACTTACCCTGTCGAAACCGTCCAGGGTGGACTGGGCTTTCCTCGAGAGCGAGCTGGAAGAAGAAGAAAAAAGATAGTGCTCACTCGGCAACGTGTAGCAACAGGCCACTGGAATAGATTCATTAGATCATACTCTACCTAGAGTATATACCTAGAACATCAGATACCTCTAAAGTAGATGACCGCCCACTCCCACCTTTTATGCAAGTCTATAGTATACCCTAATACCTTTATACCAGAAACCCCTTGCGACGATTAAACTGCCGTACCCCCGAGCAATAGTTTCAACGAACATTTTTTTTCACCTCCGCTATGCCAGACTCCAAACGCTCATCAGCGCCACCATAATGCTCGCACCAACGAACACGCTGTTCCGTCCCGCCGCACCCTTGGGCACCTTCCCCGTCGCCGTCCCGCCCAGGTACCAGCTTCCGATATCCGTTAGCTGGCCATCCTGCGTCAGGAATGCCGCGTTGGGGCCGACGTTGGAGACGTCGCTGCGGAAGGCGCCGAAGTAGGAGTAGTGCGTGATGTAGCTATACCAAAACAATCAGTCTTGGTTGTCCCACGCATTCTTTCCCATCAAGCCTGTAATTGTGGTAACAAAGGACTTACTTGATACGGTCGAAGAACTCCGAGCTCTGGTTGTAGAAATTCTGCGTGCTCGCCAGACTCGGATCGTTGTTGTCGGCATACTCCGTGATCCACATCGTCATGTTCGGGTACGTGCCATTCACCTGCCCCACATGGCTCGTAAGCCCATCAAAGTTGCCATACCAGTGCACGGGTATGAAATCCGCACTGCAATTCCCCGCGCAAGCTGTGAAAAAGGCCTGCAACCATGTGAACCCGCTCGGCGAGCCCGTCACGGCCGGCGCGCCAAGCTTGACGCCCATCTTCTTCAGCGGCTCCACTTCGCGCATCCACGTCTGCGCCGCAAGTTTCGGGTCGACGTTACTGCCGCCGTTGCTGGAGCCATCAGGTTCGTTAAAGGTCAGGACGTAGGAGATGTTGGTGCCGCCTTTGATGAGATTGGTGACGTCGTTGAGGAAGGTGTTGTCGGTGGGGCTGGAAGGGGCACCCCAGAGCATGGGCACGAATTCAAGTTTGGTGCCGTTGTCGAAAGCGGCGGAAGGCTGCGAGCCGTAGTTGTAGTACCATGTTAGGTCTGACGACGAGGTGATCCAGAAGTGGTCGTCCAGAGGGTGTTTTGGGCTGGGGACGTAGACGAGGCCGCGTTTGGGTGAGGGGGTTTGGGCGGAGGTGGAGGCGAGGAGAGTAAGGAGGGCAAGGAGGGGATGTGTGCGCATGATGACGGATGTATATACGTGAAGGACGCAGTGCCTGGCACGAGGTTGGTGGGCGATCGGGATAATCCGAGTCAATTGACAATGGATAGCTAACAAGGCTGCTTTAAACGATATGTACGTAATGATATAAAAGGAATATGCTTTGAAGTAACATAGGGAGAGAGCACAAACTAACGAACGTAGAGATGGAGTAAATACTGGGAAGATCAAAAAGGTGAAAGCAGAACGATGGTGAGAGACACGAAGAACGACATCGATGGAAATACTGAACGAGCACCCTACTGGCCTATCAGTGATCCAGCAAGGCCGATATGAAAATCTGCAGCGAACGACATCTGGATTTCGGCAGGGGGTCAATCTGTCTCGATTGGGAGTCGGTAGAAATCCGGGAAGGCGTATTGCGCCCGATAGAGACGTACTAACGATTACTAGATCCTGGCTCGGCCGTGCCAAGCGTATGCATTATATCTGAGAGACTTTGCCGGAGGCATATTCTATTTTGGTCAAGGGATTACGAAACCACGGCTTCAGCTTTCCGTGGAGAACGACCATAAGGTCACTGCTTCAGAACGGATTCTCTTTGCTCCATTAAATTTAGATTTCAGGCTTCCTAGCAACATCAATTCGCTGAGTCTGTAAGTCATATTTGATGGGAAGCTAACTACCTGTCATGTACTCTGCGCACAACCAGCGTAAGTTGTACTCTCCTGTCTCATGTTGAGCGTTCTAAGATACTGCCTAATGTACTTCTGGCGTACCTGTCATTTACGGACTTGCATTTTTGGCTCGACACGGCAGATAATAACCGAATTGATGACATGATTGTACGGATGCACAACCAGAAGAGGTATTAATCCAATTGAGCACAAGTCTTCGGATACCTTGATCACCTATACTGGCTTTTAGCCGGTATTCTAACTAAGCTCGATGTCATTTTCCTGGGACCTACCGGGTACAGCAAACCGCGCAATGAATGAGCCGTCCGAAGAACAAGAAACGCTCCAGGTCTCATCCGCTTCACCACGCTGGTAATGATATCGTGCTTTTGCTCACAGCATATACCAGCGAGTGCCGCCAGGTACACAACGTCAAAATGACATAGCTCAACCGTGTCAGCCTGCGCATCAGCGCAGCGGAAGCATATTGTCTTCTCAGTATGGCCTAGCGTGTGGCATAGTTTCGATGATTGGGCGATGGCTAGTGGATCATGATCAACGTTGTGTATGCACGCCGGTCCGTACTTCTCGTATTGGAGACCATCGAAAATACAGAGGGAAGTCAGAGGAAGCGGACCTGATCCTAGCACCGCAAACTTCGCGAGAGCTCCATGAGGTGCCACGCTATGGAGAGCTTGGAGTTCCATGCGGACAAGATCGACATAGTTGCTGTAGTAGGTAAAATCTCGCAGTCTCTCTTGTGCTTCAATTCAGAATTAGCACTTTCCTCTCTGGTGGTCTTACTATTCTCCATGAAATTAATCATTCATCTTACCTGCTTTGTGCGTTGCCTGGCGTAAAATGTTGTCTACCCAACGTGCCTCGAGCTTGTATTCGGCGTCTGAGCATAGCTGCCGAAGATGGGGCGTGATTTGAGCAATCCGGGGATCTTCCAGCACCTATTGAAGCTTCTATATCAGCAGTGCCAGAGAGAGACGAGCTCGGTTCATCCCACCAACAGAACTTTAGCTTCGTCTAGTGTTTGACTACATATATGGACCAATTTTTCGAACAGACTATTGACGGTAGGTGATGGCATGAGCGTGGGTAGCTGGCGGAGACAGGTATGGCAGGCAAGTATCTCTGCAATGATACACTCAGCGCACTCGCGAGTGTTAGTAGGCAACTTCATTACCAGAATTGGTCTTGGATTAGTCGAAGTGACTGAGTCGAAGGGCTGGAATGGGTGCCGAGCTGTAGGGTATGTATTTTGAGGACCTTGTGCGACTAGCGTCATATGCGCGATGTCACCGGGATGCAGCACGGGGCGACGGTATCCAACCTTTCTTACTGTTGGATTTGAACGTTTGACGCTTTGGTATTGAAGATTGTGGTTAGCAATCAGTCTATATGCATGTTGACAATTCGTGCTGGCGGCATAACTTCTCTCTATCGTACGTCACAGCATTTCTCTTGTTCTCACCTGCCATGCATCTTCTCCTTCTTCTCGAACAGCTGACCAGACATCTAAGTCTAGAGCTGATCGCGTGGGGAAGCAGGGACATTTGATGAATGGCATGCTGCTCACAGTGTCCATCCGCAGTATAGCCTTGGTCAGCAGACTGTCACTTCACGTGGTGCCCGAGGCCAGAATCCATGAGGCCCGGTCACCCTTATGGAGGAGGTAGGATCAATCCACAGATTTCGACGCGAGTTCCTTTCCATCGCAGTGAAGCTGAGTCACCCAATCGACCGCGCAGCCTACTGTTCCAGGTAGCCAGCTCACACCACACATCAACAAGCGGCGTCCGGCTACTTACTTCTATCGAAATCGTTATTCTCGATCGTCTTCTCCTCCCTTGGCGTATTACAAACTACCAATACCTACGGGCATGGCGAGTCTGTACATACGATAGCGCAAAAGTTTTCGACTCGCTCCACGCGAGGCCAGTACCCGCACTTGGATCAGAGAAGTTGGCTCCCTGTTTCCCCAGGTCATGGTTGGCAGAAGAAGGTACTACATTGCATAAGACAGAGTGGCTGTGTTCATAGTTAGTCTACCTCAGAGTAGAGTCCCTCACACACATCTCGAACTTGGAGGTAAACCAGAGGCTGAGAATACCATATGTGAGGATGAACATGATACCGCATGCACGACTTTGTGTGAATCCCTGATATGAGAGCTCTGTAATACACACGGCATGCTTCCGTCCAACATACGTCTGTCGAATCCACCATACTCTAACGCTGCCAAAGGACCTTCAACAACGGCGCAGAAGAATCATGAGGAGATACAGAAAGTCACCTTCTGTACACCATGTCGGCCAAAGTCACTAGCGGAAAGATTGAGCGAAGGTCTCCAAGCCGCTTCTTTTCCGAGAGTCTGACTTGCTGGCGGCTCTACAATCGACATTCCAAAAGAGTAGCTTTCCAAGGGGACGAAACCCCTTCTCCAGGCTTGGAGTTCAGGCATCATACTGTGGCTCCATTGACCCTCCATCCACCTTCCTGACCTTCAACCCCTCAAGATCGACTCCCTTCATCGTCCTGACATTAGTCGGCTTAAACGGTAACGCATCCGTCGTCCCCACAACCCCAACATGAACACCACACGTCCCACAGAACAAATGCCGGGCCACTTTATTCCCAAACTCATACCCCGTCAAAGCCTCTTCGCCTTTCATGATGACATCGCCGTTGGGGGGATAGATGAACAGTTCGCCGTTCTATCCATAGTCAGTCGAAAGAACCAAATCAAGATTGCGAACCAGGGAGCACGAACCCTCCCGCACGAACTACAGTTGCAGGAGTTGACCTCGCCCTCCTCAAGCACCTTATGCTTAACCGTATATGTCACCGCCCCACAATGGCAACTGCCATGATACAGCTTCTCGCCCTCCTTGACCTCGGCCCTGAGCGTCGGATAGGCCTCCGCCCCGGGCGGCTCATACGCAGGCTGCAGCGCCGCGCCATCGAGTGTCTGGACATTGAGCTTGTTGAAGTCCACGCCCTTGAAGCTGCGCACCTATGGACCCGTGAGCACACTGACCCGGCCTCAACATCCGAGATGAAGACGCACATTGATGGCCAACTCCTTCCCGTCAACCATGCCCGGCACGCGAGCCAGCACGGCGGTTCCGCATGTGGGACAGAACTGGTCCGGACATCAGCCATCGCTTCAGCCAGCCCCGGAGACACGAACCTTGTGCCTGTATTTCTCCTTGCCAAACGAATACTCCTTCAACGCGCCCTCATCGCCGTGCTCGACGCTGAACTGGGAGCTGCTGGCGGGCAGGGCCCAGAGATAGCTCTTCTGTACGGAAAGTCGGCTTACCGGCCAAAGCCAAGAACACGAAATAGCCAGCGACCATGGCGCGAGTCAACCACCCATCCGCAACTTCTCGATTCATTCCCCCCAAGGAGCTTTGGAAATGCACAAAGAGAAGGAAGCCGACTCACCCTCACGCAGATACTGCAGCTGCAGGCATACACATCCCCCAGCTCCGGGAGCTTGACCGCGAACTTGAAGGCGCCGCAGTGGCAGTTGCCGTGGTAGGTGTGCAGTTGCTCGGTTGGCTCGGCCATAATTGATGTTCTGCCCTACACGAATACCTGCCCTTCGCAGGTTATCTTCCTCCTTATCTCCTTCTTGTACTTTAGTAATCGACACTTCCACAACAAGATCACCCAATTAGGGTATGGTCGTGAGCACGATGAGTGCAATTGATGCAGAGCAAAAGGGAAGGGAAGGGAAGGGTGCTTTATACGAGATATATGGGATAGCGGGGTGGAGAAATCCCCCGCGCGCGCGCTCCGGCCCACAAATGAGTCAGCTCGGGACGCGGCGTCAGGTGATTTAGCTAGCCACGCGAATAGGGGGACACGAGAAATCCTGTTGCCTGAGCATTGATTGTGCCGATAAGGGTCTGTGCATGCGAGGCTAAGTAAGGTAAAAGCGTTGCATGGGGTAAACGGTTCGCTACTTTACGCAGATCAAAATCGCGTAGACTATACAATGCTATATGGCTTGAAACAAGTGATAAGACAAGGATAAGGTATCTCGTATGATGTCTGCAGCTCCGATCCAACGCCCCTTGCAATGCAACGCCTGCCTTGTCCAAAATTCTAAAACATGGGATGGGTCGCTCTTGCTCTTTCAATACGCTCGCCCGGGATGCGAACTCATATCCGGCACCGTCGGCTGCCTGTGTTCTGGCGGCGAGCTCGAAAGGAAGCGATCATCCCGGCTCACATTCCGATAAGGCCCATTCCGATCCATACTCGCCGCCGAGCTGACAAGCCCCTCGTGGCTTTCCTGGCGTCTCCAGGGCGGCCGACCGCTTCGAGAGGGGGGTGGGGTTTCGTCGCGGTAGGGACGGACGGCATCGAGGCTTGTTCTGCTGTCGTAGGCGCTTAAGGGCACGCCCTTGGCGGTTGGGTTGTGGTAGTCGACGGGGTCCATGAGGAGGGAGTTGCGGGCGTCGAGGGGGGTGAGGTTATCGAGGTCGCGGTTAAGTTTTTCTGGTGAGGGGTTTAGTCAGTCGACGCATTTTCAGATAGTCTTGGGATGAAGGAACATACCAGCTTCCTTTCTGCGTCTCCGATGAGGATTCTCTTTACAGCAGATGATGATGGAGTTGACGGCGATGAGTATTGCCAGCACAAGCGTCAGGACAGATTGGACGGCAATCAACACCACGCCCGTCACCGTCTTGGTGGTTTGCGCGATGCCGAGTTCCTCGACGAAGACGAGGATGCAGACAACCGAGATTACCCTGACGACCTGGATGATGGCATTGATCCAATTGCCAGACTTTGTCACGTAGGGCCGCCAGAAGAGCACAAGAACCGCCATGAGCGACTCGATGACGAGCTGTCCGGCGGTTTGCGATAGGCCATGCCCGTTGCCACCAGCGATCACACAGCCTTTGGCAAACATGTAGACAATCGAGGGCATGAAAAGCCACCAGTAGCCGCGCTTGTAGCTGTCGTAGAAGAGACTGTATTTCCTCCAGGTTTCTTTATTCTCGAACAGTGCCGAAGCGTCGCCCTCGGCCCTTTTGTACCTGCGCGCCAGTTGCCAGATGCGGAAAGTAAAGAACCCAAGGATGGCAGTGAATATAGATAGTGTGACAGCTGCGAGGGTCTTGGCCGCCCAAGAATCGCCATTCGTGAATTGGTAGACGCAGTACAAGGTCCACACACCGTACAGGATGAGTATCAGATTGGTGATGGTCCTCGCCAGCAAGCCCCAATACCTCTTCCGGAAGTTGGTGAGCTTCTTAGGAAAGGATCTAAATAATGCCCAAAACTCAAGTATGACCTTGAGAAGTAGAATGCCAACTGCGATCGCAGCGATGGCTATGGCGAAGATGAGAAGGACAGTCAGGAAGGTATTCGCTTGTGGGATCGTAAGTTGCTCCACGTAGCCCTGAATACCGTGGACATAATGTGTAACCTTGCCGCCTCCGTTGGTGCTCGTGTTGTTACCACTGGAACCTGTGCCGTTAACGTTGGTGGATACGCCATCTCTTTCAGTGAGAATTAGCCCGTGCACGAAATCAAGACCTCGTTTGGCGAAACTAGAAGAGTTTTTGCTCGAACCATCGTTGTAAACCAACGTTGCGTTGCGAAGATATTCCACACTATCCTCGGTTAAGTTTCCGCCAGTTGACTTCCGAAAATTGTCAATCGAGGTTTGCATGGAATCCCAAGGTATCAGACCGGTGGAGAAGGCGAAGTTCTTGCTGAAGCTTCGATACACAGGTGGATAGCTGACGCTCATCAGACCATTCATGGAGACCGACTGGAACCAGCCAATCACTTCACCAAAGTTCGGACTGGGAGAGTGGCCTCCTGCACCTGCGCTGCCCAGAGCTGAAAGGCCGCTGAGCAGCAAAGCGGCACCGGCAATACCAGCAGCGATATACGAAACCGCTGAAACTTCAACCGACTTACCATTGTCAACGTTCGATTGCAGACATGCGAGATCTTCTCCACCCTCTTTCGCTTTCAGTTGTAGCTTTGCTTCGCCCTCCAGGTCCGGTATCGTGAATGCTATCGACGGGACATTGTTCGCATACGCAGATGGTATAGGTTGGGATCCTTTGGCTGCGAAGCTACCTTGGGGAACTATACATCGTGGTTAGTACCATCAGACCAGACGGACACTATGCACCTACCTGGACAAAGTTGATCAATTTTGGGCGAACAAGGGTCGAAATCTTTCTGATATACTTGCTTCCCGTAGGCAGTCACAGTCAAGGAAGCGGTGACATTCTGGGATTTGGTGCTTGTTCCTCCAACATCAAAGGTGACGACGCCTGCCGAACGATCGTACTGGACATTGAGATTGTTGACTTTGACCGTCGAGTTATCCAGACAACTTGAGAAGCCTTTTGTCCTCAGTACATCGGCTGCAAGTACCCTAGCTGAGAGCGCTCCAAGGAAGACTACCAGCGCGATCCTGCTTTGGCAAACATGCCGCGACCGCATTGCTACGAAAGCCGTGTGTGATATGCTGTTGGCGAATTTCGGGACAAGATGGTAATTTATTGGGAACGCCTACGCCAATGTCGTTATGTCGTCGAATCGAGCGTCGTAGATTCGCCTTCGCCACAGCCTGGACGCAACGTTCGGTGTCGGTCGCAAACAAAGGCACAGCCGGTCGTTCAGGGTCGTCCAAGATTCCAGTGAACTAGGAATAGCGGGAATGGGGACAAAGGAAAGCCTAGGATCAACCCAAGCACGATCAGTCAAGATGAAATGAGGGCTCCAGAAGAAAGGGTGCGCAGCGTTTAGATAGAAGCGCAGCGGATAGGTAATGTGAAATATCAACGAAGGACTGAGTCTGTAGAACGATCTGACAACATGGAAAGAGCGAGAGCGAGATGAGGATATTCTCGAGCGATAGTAAAAAGGCTTGACAACGAGTGAAGGCACGCGATGGTGAAGTGATCGGTGGGATTGAAAAGAGGGGAGGTTTTTCCGGTCTCTGCTCACCTTTGTCTCAGCTTCGTTGCGCGGCCGCGCTAACAAAGGGACGCCTTGATGGCCAATCAATGATGGGGGAAAATGCAGGAACGAAGCCACACCCCGGGACGGCAATTCTGGAACAGGCGAGCAGCAAAGTGAATAAAGTCGGTGATCGGCAGGATGGAAAATATGACAGGAACTTTAGGGGCTTTCAGTTGGGAAGGACGAAGATTGTTTTTCTAGAAGAAGGCTTCTGCGTATTTCGCCGTCAGACACGATCAGCCGGTTCTTCGGTTGTCCTCCTGCACAGGCACAGCATCCTCGTTCCGCCCCTCTGGCCAATCGACTGTCCACAGCGGCCATTCCATTCCCTTTTTCACCCATCCTCGCCAGCCTATTCTTAGACCTCGTAAAACCCAAGTCGACTTTACTCCATTCAATGCAACCAAGCATCGACCACTGGCATCCTGCCTGCTCCATCTAAGCCTCGCCAGCTGTCCACAATGGTATGCAATACACGTTGTAAGTGATGGCATTGCATCTGTGGATAGCAATGTCTTCCACCGCATGTTCTGCGCCTTTCGGGGTAATATATGATGTCTTCATCGTCGACTCGTGAACCCGTTGTGCCACTCAAATACAGCTCTCTCGGGGAACAACAAGTAACACTTCGATTGCCCTCCCTCAAGCACACGCCTCTCTCCGTCCTACATTATTCAATACTGAATGGTAAGGTTTCCTATGCTATCCGAGGAATCGAAGCCTGTGCGACCTTGACAACATCTAGAGGGACTGTACGCTGTGTGCGGCTTCCGCACTTCGGCTTGTCGGCGGTCAGAGTGAATTGAGGTGAGTGGTTGCAGCCATTCAGATGGAGAATGGATTCTTCGATTCATTCTGCCATCTCCTGAGCAAAACATCTCAAGATTTGACTTTCCTCAATGCGCATTCCACTCAGAATCTGATCTCCCTTGTCTTTCCGCGCCTGGTCTTCGCATCGTACTCCATCCAGCGTGCAATTCCTCTTCTTTCGCTTGACACGAGTGGCCCTGGGTTCATGACGTGGCACCCTTCGTAGGTGACGGCGAACGGAGGAGCTTCAGGGTCTAGCAAGACGAGCGCTGAGGGTAGCGGATATAGCTGTAGAGCCCCTGCGTAATCCCAGAGGACAGGCCGTATAGAGAGAGGAAATGGCGAGAGGTATCCTTGATCCAATATAGTCTTGACCAGTTTACGAGCGGTTTGCAAGTCAGCCGTGATTGTGGTAGTATTGTTGCCTGTCTCTTTTCCTCTCGCAGATGGCATGTGCGATTCTGCGTTTTCCACAGCTTGATCGACATCCATCGTCTCATCCTGTTCATGGCTATCCGCAGCACTCATCTCTGCATCATCGGGTCGTATTGAAATGACTGGGTCTGATGCTGCTGGCTCGAGAGGCCGGAAGCGAACAGCATTTCGCCGAAGTCTCCCACTCATATCATCGCGGAAGAAGACGATTTCCTGAGCGGGGCCAAACAGTGTCAATCGTGTTGGGTTGGTCGACCAAATAGCTTCTCCGTCTGTCTTCTTGCCTGTCGACTTCTCTGCTTCAGCATTAGCAGTCGCGAATGCCCGTTTGATGCGTGTCGTGAAGAGCTCCGGCACTCCTGCCCGAGGAAGCAAAGTTGCAGCTCCGGCTGAGAATGACGAAGCCCAGGGATCATTGTCTCCAGGCACGAAGACAAATGTCGCACTTTGAAGGATACTGGGATACTCCGAGAGTGCCGATGCCAGGGAATCAAGGTATTCTTTATAATCGATACTACCTCCGCTGCCGCCGCCACTCATCACAGCGTACCGCACAAAGTTACCCATAAGCACAACCGTCATGGGAGCTTGGTCCGCGGATTCCGCAGCGTATAGTCCCAGGACTTTGCCTAAAGCCTGCAATGTCTTTGCGCTATCCAGATGAACCTCGCCCATGATGACCATTCTTGATCTACCCTCATCGCCACCTTCTGTGGGCCTCTTCAACACTATATGCTCCAATTTTCGCATATTCGACCCCGTCGCTCTCTCACTCCCAACGCCGAGGAAGTCAACCCATCCGAAGCCTGCGCCTGTGGAGCTACCGCTCGCGATAGAATTACCGACGCCAAGGGTGACTTCGCGTCGTTCGCAGGGTGGACCTCCTACGGAGAAGCCGATGAATTTTCCTCCAATACTGCCACCTATACCGCCATCACCGCCCAAGCCTGGACCAGCCGCCGACTCCTCCTCTTCGTACATTCCATCGGCGAGGACAATCATGCCAGGGGTAAACCATGCTCCGTCCTCGGGCACAGGCCTTGCGTGCTGGACGTCGAGCGTGATGCTTCCTGTCAGGTCGCTTATAGTCAGTAGCCCGGTGGGGGAGATTGTTAGGAGCCCAAGCAGCAAGTGGTTGCTTCCAGAACGGCCAAGCAGGTTCGCAATAGGGGTCAGCTTGTACGTTTGCTGAGCCGAGCCCACGGACGATGCCGATCTTTGCAATGAGCTTGTACGGGAGGCGACTACTGCCGAGGTCTGAAAAGATTCATTTCGAAGAAGCCGTTGATGTATCAGATCATAACGGTGTCGGAACAGCCGAGTTTTCTGCGCAGGATTTGGTAGTAGAGATGGGCTTGTCCGAATTGTTTCGAAATGCTTTTGCTTGGTATTGTATAAGAGCCGGGGCTGATCAAAACCGCCCACCACCTTCAACCATCTTCTGGGGTCTTTGGATGGAGTATCCTCGTCTTCATCTTCGATCTCTAGGGTTGTCGTTCCAAGGCTCTGTTGGCTGTCCTCTCTACCAATTCCCTTAGGCCGCTGCCCGTGAGGCACTGAGGCTTGATTGAGATCCTGGGCGCCAAAAGCAAAGCTGCTCTGATGACTGAGGCCACCCTGTTGCACGAATCTCCCCCCAGCCATAGAGCCCTCAAGCGTACGAAGAATGTTCTTAAGGTCATCCCCCTCTCCAGGTACTATCGCCGCACCGCCATTCTTCTTCCAGCTTTTCGCTGCTTCGTCCAGAACCTTCTCTGCCAGTCCTTCTTCTCGCCATCCTGTCCCGCAATTCTTCCCAATGAACGTTGCAAAGGCTTGAAGTGCGGATGAGGTGAGAGTGAGGTCATGCTTCTTTGTGAACGTCCGGAAAGCTAGAGGACGTAACGTAGTGGGAGGTAGGAGTATTGGTAGTATGGATGGTTTTACGGAGGGCTCAGCGGGTTCGTGAAGCCATATGGGATGGACAGGGGTACCGAAAGCGGGCGACGAGGAGGGTATTGGACTAGAGCGTGCAGGCGTAGGACCATTGCGAAACAAAGGCGCTGTGCGCGCTTGGTTCTTCGATCTTTCCATCATCGGGTCACTTGCCCTCGACGATGCAGAAACACTTTCTTTACTCTGAGTGGCCGGGTTTGATCGCATTGGGACGCGTGAAGCTTGCCACGCGACGCGCCGCACTTTAGATTCTTGGCGTGGTTGTTTTGCCCTAATTACAGTAGTGAACGAGCAACATCTAGCCAATCCAATATCAGAAGTTCTGGGTGTCGGGGGTTGCTTAGACGTCCATGAGACTTATCACTACCGCCGTCTCCTCGGACTATTTGAACCTTACCGTTCTTCCACAAACTCTTGAAGGAGCCAAAGAGCAGGCAAAGCTCACTGGTTGTGCCTATCTAATACGCTCAGTTACCTCATCATTGTCATTTGAATAAGTCTTTTGCGTACAGCCTGGACACGTACACTGAGAATCTATCCTTGGTACTTCTATCACAGTGACCATGGCAGAACCTTCAGTAGCACAACCCGGCACCTCACTCACCGAAACATCCGTAACGGCAAACGGCGGAGGCACGACTCAACTCGCCCAACTTGATGACCTGAAAGCACGCGCCACGCTGAAATACTCCATCAAAGATTACGATGCCGCCGCGGAGCTGTATTCAGAGGCCACAGAGCTCCAAGCCGAGCTCAATGGCGAGATGTCTTCACTGAACGCGGACCTACTCTACATGTACGGAAGATGCCTCTTTCACGTTGCTGTGAAGAACAGCGATGTCCTTGGTTTAAAGGTAGCGGGTGAGAAGGGCGACGATGGAACGAAGGCCAGGAAGCGAAAGAAAAAGACTGGCAAGGTGATCTATAATTCGGTCTTTGGTCAATTAAAAAAGCGTCTGACGCACATCTAGCAGACAAATGGCGAAGCAGACAGCTCTGCTAGGGTCGAAGAAGAAGTTGTCATCAAGGTAGTGGAGGAAAAGGATGGCAAATCGATAGACGCTGCCAAAGATGCAAAGACGGAAAGCAAACCCTACTTCCAATTCACCGGCGACGAAAACTTCGACAACTCAGACAACTCAAATAACGGCGTTGGCGGCGACCCCGATGGCGCAGAAGCCGAAGAAGAGGAAGAAGAGGAAGATTTCGCAACTGCATACGAAGTGCTCGACCTCGCTCGAGTCCTCCTCTTAAAGCGCATAGGTGAAGAGCACGCCAGCGAAGGTAAAGGCAAAGGCACCAGCGATACCCCAGCCATAAAGCATCTCAAGTCGCTCCTAGCCGACACCCACGACCTACAAGCCGAAATCTCCCTCGAGAACGAGCGCTTCCCCACCGCCGTCATAGACATCAAGGAGTCCCTGGCGCTCAACCAGGATCTCCTTCCCTTCGAACACAGCCACATCGCAGAAGCGCACTACAAGCTATCGCTAGCACTGGAATTCTCGTCGGTAACACAGCAGAAGGATGAGAATGGCGCAACGGCGGAAGGGGGCCAAGCTCATGTCGACGAAGCCATGAGGGAAGAAGCGGCCGCGGAGATGGAGCTAGCAATCGCAAGCTGCAAGCTACGGATCGAAAGGGAGCAGGCGAGTCTGAGCGCAGGCGCGGCGACTCCTGAGACCGGCGGCGAAAAGGGCGAGGTCACGCAGGCACAGATTGACGACGTGAAGGAAATGGTCAAGGACATGGAGCAGCGCGTATGTCTCTCCCTCCTCTCTTGTTTCAAGCGATCTAGCGTGGACTAACCCCCAAACCCCCCCAGCTCATCGAGCTCCGCCAATCCCCCGTCTCAATCAGTCACTCCAACCCCCTCAGCGGCATCCTCGGCTCCATGCTCGGCGAGAGTCCCGCGGCTCAGAAATCGAGACTCGAGGAAGCGTCGAAGGAGGCAAATGATCTGACGGGCTTGGTTAAGCGGAAGAAAGCATCGAACGCACCATCGCCAGCGCCTCCTGTAGATGAAGCGCCGAAAGCGAATGGGAAGCGGAAGGTGGAGTTTGATGAGGAGACTGTGGAGGTGGGCACGGGGAAGAAGGCGAAGCTCGAGAATGGAGATGAGGAGTAGGGGTGCATTCGGAAGAAGGGCCGTTGGAAGAGTGATTTGGCATCATAGGCGGCGTCTTGGGTGGGCGGGCTGCTGAATGCCTGCGCTGGGGACTTTGAAAATACCATACTTTGCTTGCTTACGAATTATTTGAGATCCGTCTTCAGACATAGCTATGCAGATACTCGGACGGTTTGAAGCCATCATGAACTATCACAAGCCCTATCGAATTGTCCCAACCGCAAATCGATTCGACGAACTCGCATATCGCTAGCTAATCTCGCCGCCGATGCCTCGCCATCATAGAGCCAAACCAGAGCTTTCATGGGCGGACCATCGATGAGAAGGTGCCGGGCAACAAAGCGGGTTCACGGGAATTCGGTCCAGGTAGCCATCACGTGCCAAAGGTCGGCTGTGTCAAGAGTCTGAGAGGCTGGTGTCCGGGGATCTGAGATACCGAAGTATTGACGGCTAGACAGACTTGCTTGCGGGTTCAAATCAACGCATATCGACATACGGTGGGGACAGCAAGCCCAAGACGCCACAAGTGTTGGCTCTGAGCCAACGTGAAAGCCAACACGAATGAAAGAGATGCAGTGCCTCGAGTCTGCGCCTGGTAGGGAGACAAAGCAAGGTCTGAGGTCGCCACCGAAACAGTGCGCCTGGAATACCAGGGACAAAGCCTTTTGCTCTTTCACCTTTCTTTTAGGGCTGACAACGGCATTGTTCTCCCATGGGCTCGACGTAAGTCTACTTTAACCCCCTCAAGAGTCTCGTGCTTTCAACGTTGATCCGGGATCTCGTATCGCCCCCAGTCTCCTACCCTTCACCGCTGCATACCAGATTGCCAACCCGCCAACTCCCCCCCAACCGACAAACAAGCATGGCCTGCAAATCAACCGAGTGCCCCTGCGACTCCAATTCCTGGTACGCACGTTTCACGAACGCATACTCAGAACCCAAGAGCGTGACATCTGTGATGCAGATCCACAATGGCCACAGAGTCCTCGTGCAGACATCGATCTACGAACCTGACCCTGCGGCTCTATGGCTCGACTGGGCGAAGACTTATGGCGTTGTTGTTGGCATCACGGTGGGTGTGGCGGTCGTGGCGGCGTGTTCTTACTTGCAGTCGGGTCATACTCAGCGGAAAAAGTTGCGCCAGGAGCGCTACTTTGAAGCTAGACAGTCGGTGCACTGTGAGGAATCGCAGCGTTCGGAAGAGGTAGAGGAAAGATTGATGGATGGTTATGGGGATTTGAGGAGGCATTTGGTCCAGTTGGACAGGAAGGGGAAGGAGAAGACTGAAGAGAAGAGATTTTTGGGGATTAACCTGACTGATATCCAGACTGATGTCATCAATAGGGACGACCACGAGTACCGCTGCGTTACCCCTGGTCCGCCAGAAGAGCAACGGGAGGACGGAAACATTACTAGCAAGGAGCTTATGGCACGGCCCAAGATGCCAGTCGGGAAAGGGCGAGTTCCACAGACTCGAACCTCACCAAGCTTTCATGCCGAGCGAGGTGAGACGCATCCACGTTATGACAGCGCGCGAAGATTCCAGCACTTCGCTCACCATCAGGATGAGAGTACCTACAGCAGCGAGAGTACGTTTTCCAAGTCCAGTACCGTCGTCAATAAAGAGGAAGGTGCAGAGAGTCGCTTCACGAAGGAGACCAACGTTTTTACTGCCAGGACGAATTCAATTCGTCGGCGCCGCGCCTCAAGCTTTAGACGCATGAGCAGTGGTGATGTCGTGGATAATTGGTAGAAGTACTCAAGAATGAGATAGAGCCGGGTTTCTAGTGGGGTAGGTGCAACTAATCATTTCTTTCTCTCTTTTCTCAGAGCTTGCGCTTTTTCTAAGACCGCATCTTAAGATAGCTTGCTAAATCGATATCCGTTTCTATACATTCCCAAACATTTTATACCATCTCTCATGCACGTTGGGTCGTTTGTGAACAGGAAAGACATTATTCACCAAGATTATCGACAGGCTTGGTCCACGTCTAAGCCTGAGCTCCCTGGGCTCATGTCTTGCGTGCTCATTGGTGGATAAATCGCAGATACCCTGCTTGCTGACGGGAGATTTGAAAACGTAAGGGCAGGCGCTCCAGACCAGTGCATTCGATTTATCCCGCGCGCTGGCACGAAGTGGTGCACTGAACATTGATGAAAGGACGCAAGACGGAAGTTTGATGGACTACATTACCAGTGAAGACCCATGTTTGGGGAGGCAAACTATTGAAGCATTCCTCTCGCTCGATCAAAATACCTCAAAGCCTGCAGGGCTCGGAGAAGGTCCTGAACTCCAAATTACTTGGTACAGGGAGCACCTGGAAAGTTCACCGTGCCGACGCATTTGATTAAGGTATAGCCTGTACTCCACCGGATGACTGTTGCGATGGGGTCAAAGACGGGCATTGCTTTTTGTTTTTCCGCTTCTCATTTGCCGTGGATTGGAGGTAGGGTACTTTACACAGCACAGTGTCCGATATGGATTTGAAGAATTTGGGAAGACAGAGCACGTGACACTCATGCAAATACTATGTACTTATGGAGAGGGCGTCGGAACTGTTGGGGCGGTTGTCCGGGCCGAAGGCCGAAGTGCCGACCCCACCATTGCTCTTCCGAAGTCATGCATCATCGTCGGTCACTTGAGCATCTGCTTACTCGTACTTCACATGTGCTTCTGAACCTTATCAAGGTGCGACATGACTCTCACCAGCCTGCTTTACCTTGTGGCCCTCCATACTCCATCTTGACACCAATATTCGCTTTGCACAACAGCAAGCTTCCACCACCAAACTCCACAGCAGCAAACAACCGCATACACCAACGGCTGAACCACACCCATCAATGTCCTTCCTCACCCGCGCCTCCCCTGCAACCATCTTCCCAATCTACCTCCTCCCCTCCATCCCCTTCCGCCGCCACCGCAATCCCTCCACCGACTCTACGAACTCCTCTACTTCCTCGGGCAGCACCCCCACCTCGCCAGATGCTCCACCCTCACCTTCTGCCCCGCCTTCACCTTACCTCACCGGCCACACCTCCCATCTCCGCTGCTCCCGCTGCGCCACCGACCTATGCCTCACCTCGCAGATCATCTCCAAAGGCTTCACCGGCCGCCACGGCCGCGCCTACCTCGTCTCCCCCTTCCCCACCTCGCACGCCAGTCCCCATAATGGCTCCCCCTCCTACCTCCCTAACCTCCCAAACACACATATTCACAAACCCGTGCCGCGCCAACTCGTCACGGGCGCGCACACGGTGAGCGACGTGAGCTGCATGTTCTGCGGGAGCGTCATTGGGTGGAAGTATGAGAGTGCGGAGGAGGAGGGGCAGAGGTATAAGGTTGGGAAGTTCATACTCGAGACGAAGAAGATTTTTGAGAGCTGTTGTTGGGAAGGGGAAGGGGGTGGGATGGCAAGTGGTGAGGGGGGTGGGGTTGGGGAGGCGGTGGAGTTTGATAGCCAGGATGAGGATGAATGCGAGGATCTGTTCGCAGGAGTTTGGAGTCCGGGGTTGGCTACAAGACGGAGGCAGGGCAGGAGTTTTGGGAGGGGGCAGTGAGTGCTGGGATGGATTGGACGGGTGTGGGAGTTCTGATTGAATTCCGTAGCTGGAAAATCGTGAACTGTCGCTTCGGGCGGGATATATGGCTTCTATTTGGTGTTAATTCGAAGATTCAGGGATAGGCGTTGGATCTGGAAAGCCTGTTGCACGATACCCATAACGATATACGAAGCCTGCTTAATCAATAACAATACAACTCACAAAACATTCTGCTACAGATCAGGGAGAATCGCAGGACTCAAAAACCATCCCACTAAACCAAACCTACCCTTTGTCCTACCCTCGATGCACTTCAACCCCAAGAAGACATGAATCATCCCCGAAAACTTGAAGCAACACAATCACCCCCAGCAGCGGAAGACGCCAAAAGTCAACACCGTCAATGCATGTAATATGACACTTAACCCTCGCGGATCTTGAATGTCAATGAAGTTCTTTCTAGTTGATGCTCAAAGAAGCCAGAAAAATAAAAATTGGACACACAACAATCAGGATTCGCTGGTGGTCACCCACCCAACTACTAACTGATCCCTAGACTGTTTGTGTATGCGAGATCGGACGGGATCGCCAATTCTCAGTCTGGTGTGGCCGTGTGTAATCTTTACCAACTAATCAATAATTATACAGGAGACCCGGTGCGCAATTATCTTCCTATCAGCGCATGGGCCAAATCCAAAACTATCAGAGAGTGTGGTCATTGTTTCGAACCAATGATGCCCGCTCTCACGATTCGATCACCGGAGCGAAGCACACCTCTGATATACTCTTCAACGACTAACTTTTTCGCATCCTTCTCTTCCCATCTCCCTACTGCCTCCCCCACCCTATCCTCAACCCCCCACTACTCCCTTCGCAAAATAAGTTTACCGGGCATTCACTAGTATCGATACTATCCACCTCACACTGTGATATTGTTTTCTTGGACGGTAGCATCAGCAGCGCTGCTGGTACAAGGGGTGGGCATAGGTGGGCGTTGGTTTTGGTCCTTGGGATGGGTTGAGGGCGGCGCTGGCGGGCCGGGGGGGACGCTCCTGGGAAGGGGGAGTTGCGTGGTGGTGATGGAGGCGGTGGTGAGGGAGGAAGGAGGGGAGAAGGAGAAGCTCGGACGGGTCGCGGAGAAGAAAGCGTAGAGCGAGATGAGGGAGGTGCACATTCTACTTGCAGGAAGGTGATGGGTCGTCGAACACGGAGAGTGGCAGACGTGTACATCTGTTGTTCCGAGCTGTGCCTCGAGAAAGATGGTGTCGTGCGAGGAATGGAAAGTAGGACGACGCAAGGGCGGGGAAATGAAATATAAAATGGGGTTATACCTTGGCATTAGGGTATGATATGCGAGGTACCTTCGTTGGGGTACATTCGAGCCTGTAGAACCGCGTACTATGGTACCCAGTACGGTGGCCGACCCAACATGCCGTCCACGTTGCTTCGTTCTTTTCATCTCAACCCGTCAACGTGTTCTAACCAGCCAGTCCATTTCGCCATGGTTTTTAGCAGGCGGTCTGGTTGCTACATAGGCCAGAACATCTCCGAACTCGAGGTAGGTCTTCATGCGCTTGTTGTACTGGAAGGCCGCCCGTCGACGCCGACCTCTCGTTCAAGCAGTTCCTCTTCCCTGTCGAGAGCTTTCATCACCCAGGCCACGTGACAGTACCTCATCCCCCAGCCTCTAAGCTCCATCAGACCACATTGAATTCACCAATCTATCAGTGTAATTCCAGATCGCTGCTGAATTATGTGTAACGAATGCAGCGCCAGTCCAGCAAGTATTTCTCTGCCCTTGCAGACGGAATAATCTATTGTAAAATCCATTTCCAATCTCTTCGGATGAGACGTGCACCTCGTACGGGGTGTAGCCCGTGAAGTTGAGCATCTCTAGATTTGCTGACCCTGGTAGGGGCTTTGGGAGGGTACCCTTGGCTTGCATTTGAGTGATACTAGCCTTAATATTAGTCTCCACCTGGTGTTGGCTGAAATGTGTTTCCGAATCGTTGAGACCGAAGGTGAAGTAATGAAGACCAGGGACGCGTGTCGTGTATATATCGTAAGCCGCTGGTAGCACGCCGAGATTGAAATTCTCGGTATTTTTCAGACCATAGTTGAATAGTGTGATATTGTTGGGAATGCCGGAGTTATTCAGAAGTCCGACGTACCAAGAATGATACCGGAACTTATCAAAAACGTGGATTTCGGTCTCATTCAGATCGAAGCCTTTTAAGTTCTCAAGCATGGGTGGGATGGTTGAGACGATCTTTCTTGCGCGGATGAACTTGCGTCCCGATGGCGTCTGAACCGTTATATTCGCAAAATCAGCAGCACTACGATCCATATGTAGCACTGTACTGCTCAGTAGCGCATTGGCTCCTAGCTCTGTTTGCGCCATTTCGTACAATCTGCTGTTATCCTTGGTGGCCAAGGATCCCTGGGTCTGCGCCTGGAGCGATTGCTGAGTGAAATACTTGATGGCATAGAGAGTTGGAAGGGTCACAAAATTACCCCAACCCTGACCGTATAGGCCAAAAAGGGGCATCGCGCCTTGAAGAGCATACTTGCTTATAAATTGGCCGAATGGTAGCAGTAGGTCAGGAGGCACTGGAAAAGAGCCATTATCAAGGCTGTAATCCAGGGAGGGATATTGAGTAAGCTGCTTCCGATATTCTTCAACAGCTGCCGGCATGAGGGGCGGAGTGTGGTTGGCGATTTGCCCGCTTTGAAAATCAACAAATTCTGACGTGACGCCAGGTATTGTAAAATTGAACGAGTACGTTGGAATATTGAACCGACCAAACCAATTCTTCACCAGAGTCGTGTTGTCGTATTCTTGAACGCCGAGCTCGATAGGCTGCTTCGATACTGGGTCAATATAGGTCTTGGTATGCCCACCAAGCCTGTCTTGCATTTCCACCACCACAACAGTCTTGTTCATGTCGCGCGATTTGATAGCAGCGTATGTCCCAGCGGCTCCTCCACCAACAACGCAGACATCAACCTGCAGAGTGTCCTGGACCGAGGCTCCGGTGTTGGTCGCATCGATAGCTGCACCTACCCAGCTGACAAGGGCGAAGCAGGCGATGGCCAAGGTTTTCCTAGGATAGCGGCACATGTCTACGATCTGAATAGGTGTCGCAAAGGAGCAGATTCAACAAGTCACCAACAGAAAGGTTCTCAGCATAGCAGTTGAGCAACAGGATTGAATCAAAGGAGAGCGGAAGAAAGAAACAAATCAAATGTAGATATCAGCCGCACTAATTTTCGCGTCTACGTACTCAAGAGAATGGAATGCGCAACACCGTTCCAGCTTGTAAAAAAGGTGCGTACAGATATCAAAGCGCAAGCGAACAAGAAGCTGCTGAGAATGGGGGCTTGGAAGTGATTTGCAGCCAGGCTCAAAGAGAACTACCGATGACAGGTCACTTGGAAAGTACAACCGCCGGCTACTTTATGGACTGGGGGAGCTGAATGATTGGAAGAAAGGCATCTTTACAGCCCTAAAGTAGCGGGGTTGGACAAGAAGTGGAGAAATCGCAGACGCTGCAGTACAACTAACCAATCCAGACGAGGTGAGAGGTTGTTATGCGTCGCAAGAGAATGTGCAGAAAACATAGTACGGTCTACGCCGGCTGTCCCATTGCTGATCAGAAGTACTGGAGTGGTCGCCACATCGACAACCGACCCAGCCATGCGGTCTGATGTGACTGGAAGAATTGCTCTGCATGGAGAGTGGAGAGGCTCTTTGAGTACTCCAGGAGGATCAAGTTCGGCCTCACCTTAGTGCATGTCAAGATGTTCGAATCACGTGGAGAGCAGGCCTTGGCAGTAAGGTACGGTTCAGCCAGCCACTAGCCTCAGCATAAATGTTTAGATTTCCCAGATGAGAGTGTATTCTCGCACTTCAAAGTATAGAAAGCCGAAGGGTGGAAGTCGAAAGGTACTCCGATTGACTCTCTGGTTCTAACAATGGCCGTTACTATTTCAAATCATCATCATACACCCGAAGGCATTGACGGTCATGAGCAAGCTGTCCTGGCTTGACAAGTCAAAGAACGTTGACTCGTCGCTACTTTATCTTCTTCGGCGATCAGCCGCTTGACAAGGTTGGCAATGTCCTCAGGCGGCCTAGAAGAACTTAGTACAAAACCCCCACAGGAGTAACGCACATAGGAATCATCCTGGGCAAGAACTCGAAGTACTGGTCACCTAGCACCTTCTTCCACAAACCTCAATCTCTCTTCTGGAGCAGCGGATACAGATCGTACAAAGCGAGCAACCACTACTCCAACTTCCCTATCGGGCTCTCCTACACGGTAATTGCCCCCCCTTATACCCCTTCCTTGAGTATTGGAACGGCCCTGCACCCTGTATAGGAGTCCCGTCCAGGCTTTTAGTGAGAAGAAACCAGAGGGCGCTAAGAAGGTCACATTCAGCGCTGCAATTGGCACGGATATCGAGATCAGATCTGTGGGGGCTGGGGGTAATCACGCTAGAGGGCGACGGGTTGATAGCCAAACATCCAAGATGTTATCGGTAGAGGCAGTATTCCGAATATCCTAGAATAACTGGTGTAAATTCCCACCAGCTCATGGACAAGTTGGAAGGGACGAGTAGGTTATCATGTAACACATCTTACGGTAGGATATTCCGGTCTTTGTATGCTATCCAGAACTTTACTATCCTGCTTTTGCGCCGCAGCGCTTAGTGCTCCTTTGCTTCTTCTCGGCCAACTAAACCAAAGTCTGCGGTGGTGCTGGGAAAAAGAAGTGAAGTATCTCAGATTGCTTGCTTGATACGCGATCTGATGCCGAGAGCGATGAGACCGAGGAGAACTTCGTGGGGCTGGACCTTCTGTGGAACTTAACGGCACGCCTTTATCCTTGTTGTCATTCTTTTATCGTGCTCCTCGAATCTTATCATGCATGTCGACAGCTGGGACGCTTGGGTGGGCAGGTACTTCAACTACGGCAGCCGCATGATTCGACGAAGGGTGCCTTGATCGGGATTTTCTCTGACTCCTTCTACAGAAAGCTTTGCCGTTGCGGGATAGTTGTTCCTCCAAATGTTCTCTTTTCTGTCTGAATCTATCCGTTCACAGTCATTACATTGATACTACTCGAGGTGCAACAATGATTTTCTGGCCCAGTAAACGACTGACTGCACATCATCATCATCACGTCAGTCGTTATCATACAACAGAAGCTAGGATGTGGTTATCTATTCACTGCTCAAGCTCTATTCGAATACAACGTCCGTCATATCTCAAAAATTTCGCGAATAGCTCCTGCATCTTGCCGCCACCCTCTGTTTGCATCGCTTCCACGTGTGCGTATGTATGAGCCGACACTGTCGTGTATCAGTATTGAGCGCAATTGGGCAAAGTAAGCACCTCTCATAGAGAAACACCAGCTGAACTCACTTCTCTTAGCTAACGGAAAAAAACAAGTCCCTCTCTCTCCTTCCTTTCCTACCCATAAACAGCAATTTCGCAGTCCCGCCCATTGAAGGCTCCTGCAACGCCTTCTACGGGACATGGGAACGGAGCCAGGCCTGCACGCGCGCAATCTGGAAACTCCCTGGCGGCCGGCAGCACCCCAAAGAGCCGGAAAGCGTGGAATTCAAAATTGATCAGGACCTAGTCCGCATAACTTGCCATTGCAAGTCCAGTCTGGTTCGTGCTCCATGTTTCCAAAATACGAGGGCAGAACTAGGAAGGGTCATCCCGTTACTAACCCTGCGCAATCCAGGCGATTGTACGATCCAGGTCGAGATGGCTGGCCCGCACCTCCCTGCCATCGTTACTCTCGCACCTCATGCTATCATTAGGATGGCAGAGCGGGTGCAGGGCGGGTGTGCTAGGCGTACTAGCTTCGTCCGTGGGTGGATAGCGGCGGATATGTCTGAGCTGAGGGATTGGGTTGTTGCGGAGGAGATGAATCTGGATGCCCCCTTACCGTGAGATGCCATCCATCCATCCATACCTCTCTCGAGACATGAATCACCGCTGACAGTGATGTTTCCCTTTCAGCAATATCCACAGCCTTTCTGACTGTCACCATCTCAAACGTCGTCTCCCACTGGCTTCAAGTCGGCAATTTCGATCCTCATATCGCATGCATACTTACACAGACAGAGGCCGCGGCGAGTCTAAGAGCAAGGTTGCCGCATCTAAAGGATGAGCTGCGGAGAAGGGGAGAGAGGTTTGGAACTCAGATGACGAGAATGGACTTGGGACGACGTGTACCATGGTGGAAGAACCCGGGGGTGGAGAATGCTAATGGGACGACGGATGACGGGAATGCGACGGTGGGTATTCTTGAGCCAGGGGTGTAGACGTTATAGCGCACTGCGCGGAGAGGGTCCATTTGCTAATCATTGCTTCATGGCCTATATGAAATTGATGGGTAACAGACAGAACGATGTAGATGGCTATTCTACGAAGGGATCAAGACACAGAGACGCCTGCAATGCCTTCTTCACAAGCAGCTGTACTGGAGCAGGTACCAGCGGAGTCTCGTCAAAAGCGCTGCTATACACCTAACCATATAAGACTCTTGCGAACCCTTGGACAAACGGCAACTGACACGAGCCCGGGCGAACCCACGTCTTGCGAAGTTGTTGAAGCTAGTGCAGAGCCCAGAGGGCGGAAAAGAGGTTTGCTAACAAGTTCCGCGACTTTAAGTCAAGAATGTTTGTGACTGGGGGAGACATGCTAAACGGATTTCTGCATGTCAGTGGCAGAACTAAAAGGGCCTTGCTGTCTCCCTTAGGAGATGATGTTGCTAGCCCGGTCAGAGTTGGAAATCATTCATCGAATGGAGACGGAGACTGTCCAACGAATGATGCGGTCATCTACGAGGGTCAAAGTTGCGATCTTCTCACCGTAACCTCGTCTGACATCCTGATGGACGATCCTGAGGAAGTCTTAAAGGGGCAGACAGTGCACAGGTATTTTCTACTTACTGAAGTTCCTTTAACATGGCTGATGTTGTTCCTCTATCAGCCCAACTCATTGGCGAGGTCTGCATCTGCACCTTGGACAACAAGCTGCAGAACGGGGCGACAATTTCAACGCCGTGGTATAATACTGATGAATTAGAACGACAAAAAAAGGACCTCACAGATCGCCAACAAAGTACGAAGTAACTCAGACGTGTATTATATGAACTGGAAAAGAGTTGGGAGACATCGTGGTAAACAATGGATAGGAAACCTCAGATTGATCAGAGGCAAGAGACTGATGTGGTGGAAAACGATATGAAGTAGGGTAAGACAACAATCGATTTTGGCTTTACGGCAAGGAGTATCGACAGCCTGGTTTTTCTTTCCTTCATGTGCCGACTCAAAGTATTGATCCGCTGGATCACCTCAGCGGGTAAATACTGGTCTTAGCTCTCGCGACAAGATCTCAGAGCTAGGAGCTATGACATGTGCACACCTAGATTCCAGAGTGTAAGCGACAAGCGACGATCTGAAGCAATACGTCGTCTCCTCACGACGATTTTTCATTCATACCGGACCATGATCAGGACTTTGCAAGATGTGTCCAAGTTCGATGAAGTCTTTCCTAATCGTACTTCCTTTGATCCTAATCATTCATGCATTCTCAATTCAAGCTGCCGCCGTCCTCAGTCGAACAACCGACATCAATAGTCATTCTCCTATCCAACAAGGTGTTCGTGGACTCGATATCGCAACAACCAGCGTTCTGCAAGAAAGACATCATGCCAAAAACATCTCAGCCCGTCAATACCACTATGCTAACACACTCGTCAACGACTGGTTGATCCATTTCACCCTTCACCCAATGTCCATGCCGGTGTATGGCGTCGGGTGGGCAATTACAGACATGTGGACACACGTCCTTTCGGAAGCACGAAATTGGCGAAACTTGCCCGAGCTGGGCCGCTTCGTAATAACCTATGGTGACTATCTGCGAGTCTGTTTTGAGCCGCTGGGCACGACTGCGACCGGGGCACAAGGAACGATGCCGTGGTGGTTGGTGGTGGAATTGGCCAACAGGTTGCGAAGTTTCGCCCTGCGTGGGGGCCTGGGACATTCCGATATGCTGCTAACGCAGGGTAATGTGGCGGCTTTTGTGAGGGTCGAGCTTTTGGGTCTTTGGGGATCATTGGTGAGCCAATGGATACCCGCTTGATGGAGTGCTATGTGTGCCCTGCTAAGGGCGAAAAGATACCTTGGTTGTCTTTAAGAAAGGCCGAGATACAGAAGCTCTCATTCCTCGGACCACAGCTTTAGTTATGCCAATTTTCCTGCATTGACGACTTCACGATATCCTCTGTCCCTTGCCATAGGTGCCAACTCCTCTCATTGCATGCAGTTTAGAATCTGCCGTTGGGGGGGGGGGGGACATGCCCTTCTTGGCAAAACGCCGATGAGCTGCAAGACTAGGCAAACTCTCAAACTCCTATAAGATAGAACCTAGCGATCAATGTGCAAAGCAAGCAGTGAACGGAGCGATGGTCCATTACTCCTTAGTACAGTCCTTGGACTGCGAGCAAACAAAGTCGTCAGCGACGAGACCTCTGACTGCTGTTTGACACCCAGCAAGTTCTGTCACGCTCACAACGCCCCCAAACGGATATCCCATGCGCCGGCAAGGTGCTGGTCATGGGAGCTTGCCAAACAGAAGCACCATGCTCTGCACTCTTGAAGAAACTGTCGACGGTTCGACGCACAACAGAATGACCAGTATTTAGTCACTGCTGATGGCAAACCGTCGAGGAGAAATAATCAAAGATCCAAGGAAGTCTCAAGAGAGCGGGTTTGGGGAGGGTAGTCAAACAGACGAGCATCCATTTCCTGTCAGGGTGTCGGATAATTGGAAGACGAGAGTTGCCTTCGAATTCTAAGCTTACTGATCCATCTACCAGGAGAAGTCCGTTCCTGCTCGTTCACTGTGTCACGATGACATCAAACGGGGTTATGGTCAGGCTCTTCCGTAGACTTTTGTTTGGCGCCTATCAATCAAGACTGTCAGGCGTTAGCCTACTGTGTGTCATTTGACACAGAGTAACAGTGGTCACAGGCGTGAGCATAAATTGTCTACATTGTCAATAAGGTCTTTCGGTTCTTTCTCAAATATCCAATCTACCATACTCTCTTCAATATCTCAACCCAGCCGGTACTACTTGAACCCCGAGCGCACCGAACCCGCTTCGAGAGCTAGAGCCCCCGTCTTACCTCTGCAGTCTGAAGCCCTGTTCGTCAGCATCATGGGCAACACGCCGCCACCAGCTAAGTCCTCAACCCCACGCTCAACGATAGTCAATTTCGACATCTCGATGCCCAACGACCCTCATTTCCAGAGCCATAATCTAGGCCCTACCTCAACAGCTAAAGCAGACCATGAATGGAAAGAGGAAAGATGGTATTTCGTACCTCCGGAGGTTGATAGTGATGGGAAGCCAATCTTCGCAGAGGCAGGCGACCCTTGCGGAGAGGAAGCTGCAGAAGGCGAGGGGTTCACAGACGGGAGGTCATCGAAGGGGGAGAAGCACTATGAGCGCAAGACGTGATGCGTGTTCTGCTTGCTGGTGCTGGGTATAAACAGCACAGGGGGTGGAGATAACGAATTTTGCGAGAGCCTAGAAAATATCGTTCAGTATTCGGACCATTCGATGAGTGAGAGAGCGGGTAGTCATGCTTCGTGCCACGATTGTAAGTTTGCCTAGAGATAGGGCTACTGACGACGGATTAAAGATGTGGAATACAGAGCCCCCTTGCGTTCGTCATACGTTCCGTATCATGGACTGAGGGAAATCTGATATAGCTTTTTCGCTCGGCTTGCAGCCAGGAATGCAGTTACATATGCAGGGTTGATCTGATCTTTGAGCCATCTCCTCGGTAGGTAAGAAAGCTTGTGAGCAATTGCGGAAGATATCCATACCGTTCAGAGGTTGCCTTATGCACTACTCGTAACAAAAGCCTTGCCCGACCAGACACCACGACATCGCACGAACTTCAATGCCTCTTCGACGTCACATTGCCACCGCAGCTACACGCGGCTGTTTCAGAAGTCAAATTCTACTCATTCGAATACCATCCACGGAGCGATGGTTGAAATTCCGGTGCAACGGCTTTTCACACTCTTCTCCCTCGCAGCGATATGCATCTATGTCTGCTTCACATGCTATGTCAGCTACAAGATAGGGTACCATGCTTGTATGGAAGAGAATAGGGCGGGGGTGCTAGGGATGGTCAAGGAGCTGCAGGCGACAGAGTGAGGAGGAGCCGGACGAGGGCATGAGGATGAGGGAAAGTAGAGACACAGTGGGTAAATATGAGATGACGGAGCTTGGAGAAGCGAAACGGTAGATGAATAGAAGGACTTGTCGGAAGGGTTAATGGACATTTGTCTGAAGGCAAGCCTGCAGGATGAGGCCTCAACTGATACTACCTTTGCCGCCTTACGCTTGATTGACTGCTTTTATCCTTGATGCTCTGATTCTGACTTCATTCACCACTCCAGAAGTCTACATGTACGAGATCAGTTATCATCGAAGATGGGAAAGTTGCCTAAGGTACCTAAGGGAATACCGTACGCGTGCCTGATAGGGTTTTAGCGGCTTGGCGCTCTTGCAGGTCTGAAGATTTACAACATCTGCACAACAACAGTGTGATGGAATATTCTGCACTCAGGTTGAGCGCCGACACTAATCTCAACGAGCATTTGGAAGTGCAGTCTAAGCCTGGAAAGCCTCGACGGGTTCTCTATCTTTCTTTCGTTGTCTGTAATCTCACGTGGCCGTCCTGACTTTTGACATGTGAGATGCTTCTTTACAGACCTTCACTGTCACTTGCACTTCCCAATCCCATCCTACCATAATCTAAAGTATTAACGTGGCAAGAGCAGTGTGTTGAAGAGAAATTCTCTCACATTCCCACAGATCAGTTTCCTTATCAATCCTTCCCCATCATACTCACTTCGCATTCAATGTGCCCTCAAAAGTACTCTCTTTATCCCCTCACATTTACAAATGATCATCATCTGAATATTTCTTCGATCACCTGTACCCCACGACACAGCTGTGGTGATTTCCTCTCTTACTCTAGTTGTGATTTCTCATCAATCTGGACGTACTCAAACTTCTTAAGCGCTGTTTCACATCCATCCGCACACACAATTCGAGTTCGAGCATTGCGAATCCAGAAGACAGCTTATCCTCGAGGACACCTAGAACGGTCGCTCCCTTGACCCGTTTCAGACATGGCAACTTCACGATTGGCCAGTCTCTTACGCTTGCTTCCTACTGAGATGATTGATGCTGTACTGGAGATGCTCGATCGCAAGGATATGTTCGTTCTGCGGCTCACCTGCAAAGCGCTTTGTAGCCATGCGACACCCATGGTATTCGATAAACTCCTCGTCTGGCTAGAGCAAGATAGTCTCCAGAGATTGGTTAATATTGCTCGTCATCCACAGCTCCGTATACACGTCGACCGCATATCTTTCGGAATGGAACGTTTCTACGATGTCGACGTCAGGCAATTCGAAGACGACATATACAGTGAGACCACCTGGGATGAGCGTACCTCCATTAGGAACGAATCACAAGACACACTTATATTGATGCTTGGTCAGTGTATCTTAGATACTACGAAAGGCAGTTCACTCTCGAGCAATCTAATACCGACGTGACCATGATGACAGAGGCACTCGAAGCTTTCATTTCCTTGAAGAAGATCGATTTGATCGACTCTCAGCCATGGAACGTTGATTGTAGGCAGGAACCCTGGGGTATAAAGAGGGAGGGGCTGATATTGGATAAGATGCTGGCTGGTCCTCCGTACGTCAACAAAGATTATCCTCGAGGAGGTCGGCAGCTGTGTGTCCTCTTACAAGCGCTGGCCAAAAGGAGCAAAACCCTCGAAAAACTTTCGTTGCAGCTCTTCGCCTCCAATACCAGTACGGGTGGCTTCTACTCCCCGCTTCCCGTTGACAAGCTGTCCCTTGCAGTTCCCGCATTCGTCGGGCTCAGAAGACTCTTTCTTCGTCTGGAGATAATACAACCTTTGGTTATGGAACAGTGGAAACAACCATCAAAAGAATCACCATTGACAACTATCCTGCGGGCAGCGACTGGGCTGGAAGTTCTATGGCTGGCGTTTCCAGATGGAATTGACAGTGCTCTTTGGCCGGTAGGAGCTGGTTTTTGTTGGCGAGATTTTATCCAGATCCATCGCTTTGGTGAATTGAAGGAACTGACAATCGACGGGGCAATCCTACACAAGGCTGACTTTGTGGCATTCCTCCTTCAGTCATGTCAGCGCCTCAAAACTTTGAGCTTGGGGATGGCGCGCGTGATTGAAGGCCCTTGGTCTCGCCGAAGCCTGGGAGAACCTGTCACTCTGGCGAACGCGATCGTGATTGAAGGTACCTGGAATAGTATCTTCGAGGCGATCAGGAGTCTCCCAGTACTCGAGAAGATCGAACTCTATTACTTGTGGCAGGAGCTTGATCAACTTGGGTTTTATGCTCTGAATCACGAGGCAGATATAGACCCAGAGCCTTTGTATGCATTTCTGCTCGAGAGGCGGGAGGACAATCCATGGCTGAGCATGTGCCAAGGAAAGATCGCTAGGAACTTGAGAGGAAAGGCTGATGCCACACAGTCAGAAGAAGGTGACGAAGGCCAGTATAATCACTGAAGGTTGAGTCATACAGAACATGATAAGAAAGGGGGCTCGGAGCAAATGCAGAATGCTTACTTTAGAATACATATCGGGGTCATGAATATTGACCTATGACAATGAACTAGAACTATTCTCCCCATTCTCAGGTCGCGGATGTGCAGCTTCGAAAGGACATACCTGGTACTTTGTTGATAGAGCTCTATCTCTACTCAGATCGTGGCACAATTGCATGAAGGGCCTTGCAAAATCGTAAGACAGCCCATGTCGCCTCAGGCCAATGCAGGTAGGAGGTCCGCTTACAGGAAAACTTTGTTCCTCCTTAACAAAGATATCGTACCTTAAATAGCAGCATCAACCATCCCGGGAGACTACCAAGCTCAAGAGTACACTCGACTTATATCCACCACGGCAACGTGTCCCGACGTCGGTATCTAAAGCCCTATTTTGACTAGCAACAACAAGGATCAATACTCAAAGGTGCCCGTCTCGCCCCAAGACAACCTCCCACACACTACAAGCGCCGATACGGCCTATCAAGCAAGCACTCCAAGACCCCCTTCCCAAGAGCTACAGTCCTGCTGCCTGTCCTTTCCGCATCCCAACTGCCCACGCTTTGAACGCTTGGAAACTGACACTCTCAATCGACTAGTAGACATCTCACTGTGCATAGACCATTCTGGGCCGTGTTGTCACAATGTGCCACATCCCGCGTGACTCCCACATACGGAGGAACCTAGCAAATTCACGAGGTGGGGCTGCTTATCAAGTCAGCTCTGTCTCCGTGATGGGAACAAATACCGCTTCGATGTACTTGAGCCAGTAATATGATCAAAAGACACTTTTTGATAGGAGCGTTATGCAGGCTCTCGGGCTATGTCCGGTGGACTATAGAAATACTTAGACGTCTGGCCTTGGAGCTTGGTGATTGCGTATTGAGAGCTCGGTGGATGGGTTCGTAGATTATGAATGATGGTTGCTCCTTGATGTGGCTGGAGTAAATCTTTCAAGTTGTTGGAGTCTGTATCGTCCTTGCGACTGTGTCCGGTTATCATGAAACAGCCCGAGTACCCAGCCTTCTCTGGCCGAGGCGCGAAAACACGCGGCTGGTTCATATAATACTGAGTGGTCGTTGAAGAGATCACCCCTTGATAAGAGGATCCCCATATCCGCAGGGGGTTCCAATTCCCTTTCCCGACCTGCGCTTCCCATCCCTTCTCCATGCTTGCGATAATCACGTCCAACGTCCTCAACGACATCCTTGTCGATTCCCAAGTAGAAGAGTGGTATTAATGTGTAGCCCGCAGTAGGGCCGGTATAACAAACCCACCATCTAATAGCAGATATGCGAGAGACTACGTAGGTACTTAAGCTGGCGATACAAATGCGAGCCAATGACCAGGAAGGCAAACCAGGAAGGCCAGAACGGGGGGGGGGGGGGGGGGGGCACCGCGGTAGAT